>Ga0207646_10000511_pt1 | contig 51827 bp, 43 predicted proteins | sample KBSK5502metaG_FD_184343 | JGI IMG/M metagenome (GOLD analysis project Ga0207646, IMG submission 184343) | Corn, switchgrass and miscanthus rhizosphere microbial communities from Kellogg Biological Station, Michigan, USA - KBS K5-50-2 metaG... | ecosystem: Host-associated > Plants > Roots >...
CCCCGCAGCCTTCCCCGCCGGCAGCGCGAGCACCGGCCGGCCCCCCTCCGCAGCCAGCATCGTGCACACCGGCCTGCCCCCCTCCCCGGCCAGCATCGCGGACACCGGCCGGCCCCCCTCCCCGGCTGGCATGGCCAGCGCCGCCCCCTCCCCCGCCCCTTCGACCGGCGGGCGCCCGGGACGGCGGGTGCTCGTGCTCGGCGGGGCCCGGTCCGGGAAATCGGCGACGGCTGAGGGAATGCTGGCCGGCGACGCCCCGGCGGACTACGTCGCCACGGGCATCCCGCCGGGCTCGGGCGACGCGGAGTGGGACGCCCGGGTGGCCGAGCACCGGCGGCGCCGCCCGCCGCGCTGGCGGACGGTGGAGACGCTGGCGCTGGCGGACGTCCTGGCCACGCCGGGCCCGGTCCCGGTCCTGGTGGACTGCCTGACCACCTGGCTGGCCCGGGTGATGGACGACTGCGGGGCCTGGGATGACGCGCCCGGCACCAGCGGAGCGCTGGCGGCCCGTACCGACCAGCTACTGGACGCGTGGCGGCACACCCGGCGGGTAGTGATCGCGGTCAGCAACGAGATCGGCTCCGGCGTGGTGCCCGGCACCGCGTCCGGGCGGCGGTTCCGCGACGAGCTCGGCCGCCTCAACGCCCGGATCGCCGCGGACAGCGAGGAGGTCTGGCTCTGCACGGCAGGGATCGCCCGGCGGCTGCGATGACGCAGGCCCTGCCGGGGCGCCCGCGGCCGCGAAGCCGGCGGCGGAGGCGCCCGCGGCGGACGGCCCTGGGCGCGCTGCGCTCCTGCCTGGGCCTGTTCACGATCCTTCCGGTCGGGGCGGCCCCGGAGATCAGCAGAAAGGACGCGGCCCGGGCGGTGCTCTGGCTGCCCGTGGCGGGGCTGCTGCTTTCTGTCCCGGCCGCCGGGGCGCTGCTCGCCGTCCAGGCGGGTGGCGACTCCGCGCCGCGCCGGTTGCTGGGCGCGGCGCTCGCGGTCGGCGTGCTGGCCCTGCTCACCGGCGGTTTGCACCTGGACGGCCTTGCGGACACCGCGGATGGGCTGGGCAGCCGCCGCCCACGGGAGGAAGCCCTCGCGATCATGCGCCGGTCCGACGTCGGGCCGTTCGGCGTCGCGGCGCTGCTGTTCACCGTCGTGGTGCAGATCACCGCGCTGGCCTCGGTGGCGCCGGGCTGGCCGGATGCCGCCGCGCTGGCCGTGGCGGCGGTCACCGGGCGGACCGCCGTCGTGCTTGCGACCGGCCCGGGCTCCCCGGCGGCCCGGCCGGATGGGTTCGGCGCCCTGGTTGCCGGGGCCACGACCGCACGTGCCAGGGTGGCGGCGGCCGCCGCGCTGCTCGCGGCGACCGCACTGGCCGGGGCGGCCGCGTGGGGCTGGCACCCGGCGCTGCGCGGAGTCATCGCCGTGCTGGCCGGGCTGGTCGCCGGCGGCCTGCTGCGCCGGCTCGCCCGGCGGCGGCTCGGCGGGATGACCGGCGACGTGTTCGGCGCCCTGGTGGAGGTCTCCTCGGCGGTTGCGCTGCTGGCCCTGGCCCTGACGGCCTGACCGGGACGCGGGCCCCGGTAATCTCGGCGGTCATGCGGATCCTTGTCCTGGGCGGTACCTGGTTCGTAGGGCGGGCCATCGTCGCGGACGCCCTGCGCACGGGCGCGGAGGTGACCCTGTTCGGCCGGGGCAAGACAGGGACCGGCCTGTTTCCCGAAGCCACTCTGCTGCGCGGCGACCGGGACACCGGCGATTACTCGGCATTGCGCGACGGCACCTGGGACGCGGTCGTGGATGCGAGCGGCTACGTCCCCCGGCACGTCGGGCAGGCGATGGACGCGCTGGGCGACCGGGCCGGGCGCTACCTGTTCATCTCCAGCCACGCGGTGTACCGGCAGGAGGGGCTGCCGGTGGGCGCCGATGAGGGCTGGCGCCGCCGCCCGCCGGTCCGGGACACCGAGGAACTCGACGGGCGCACCTGCGGCCCGCTCAAGGTGGCCTGCGAGGACGACGTGGTGGCCCGGTACGGCGAGCGGGCGACGATCGTCCGGCCGGGGAAGGTGGCCGGGCCGCACGACTGGCAGGACGGGCTGACCCACTGGGTGCGGCGCGCCGCCCGCGGCGGGCGGGTGGCGGTGCCCGGTGACGTGGAGCAGCCGGTCCAGATCATCGACTCGCGCGACCTGGCCCGCCTCGTGCTGCAGTTGCTCGCCGACGACCGGCCGGGCGCGTTCCAGGCGGTCGGCCCCGCCGAGCCGATCACGCTCGGCGGGCTCATCGAGACGTGCGCGCGCGTGGCGGGCACCCAGGTCGAGCTTGTGCCGGTGCCGCTGGATCTGGCGCCGCAGCCGTTCCCGCTGGTGACGACGAACTGGCCGTCGCAGCAGCACAGCCAGGCACGGGCCCGGGCCGCGGGCATGCCGGCGACCCCGCTTGCGGTGACCGCGGCCGACGTGCTGACCTGGGACCGTGAGCGTGGCGAGCCACCGTTGACCTGCGGTTTCTCGCCGGAAGCGGAGCAGGCGCTACTCGCACAGGAGAACAGCCGGCTGCACCGCGCGCGGGTGTGACCCAGGCTGCTGCGCGGGCAGCCGTCGATCGAGATCCTGTCCAACGACATCAAGCGCAGCCTGATCTGCCGCGGTAACAGCCGCACCTGGGACAACAGTGAGATGGGAACTCATCTGTTCCCGCGCCTGCCCCAGCCGAACACGGTCGGCAGAAACCGCGCCGGCCAGTGCGTGCTGTCGAGCCCGAACACGCGGACCGACAAGCCCGGCCCTGGCCCGTTCTAACCTGACCGGCCTGCCGTCGCCGTGCCGCTGGCCGCGGAAGCCCGTGGCCAGCGGCACGGCCATCCCGGGCCGGGGTCAGGTGGAGATGTCGGGGTACGGCACGCTCCAGTGGCTGAGCCTGGCCGCGAACTCCCGCTGGAAGGCCAGCGGCTCGGCGTAGTCGCGCTCGAACAGGGCGATGAACAGGGTCAGCAAGAGGAAGTTATGGGCGCCCATCTCGAACAGCGCGACGTAGTCGTGGGTGGCCAGGGCCTCCCGTTCGGCGCCGGTGAACTTCAGCCAGGTGCTCCGCTCGGCGGAGTGGCAGTTGAGGATCTCGTTGGCCTGCTCTGCCTCCCACCAGGCCACCGTGCCGCGCGGGTCAGCGCGGTAGCGCTCGACCAGTCCCGGGTCCCGGTCGATGGTGAACAGGAACTTGTTCAGCAGGTACTTGCTCACGGCGCGGCCACCCCGTTCGGGTACCAGGTGAAGTAGGCCTCCATGGTGTGGAAGAGGTCCAGCGAGTCGGTGTAGTCCGCCTTTGCGTTCTCCCCGGCGACGCCCATCATCAGGATGAAGTCCATGAAGCCGTGGGTCGCGTTGCCCGGTTCCCACAGGCTGTCCAGGGTGACCTCCGCCAGGGCCGAGTCCAGGTCGGCCGAGGCGATCCAGCCGACCGCCTTGCGGTCGAACTCGGGGTCCGGGCCGTGCGGGCCGAACTGCCGTGGCCCGCCCAGCTCCAGCGACAGGTGGCCGGTGCCGATGATCGCCACCCGCTGGTCGCTCGGCCAGGACTCGACCAGCCGGCGGATCGTGCGGCCCAGCTCGGCGAAGCGCTTCGGCTGCGGCATCGGCGGGGCGAAGATATTCGTGTACACCGGCACGATCGGCAGGTCCGCCGCTGGCCGCAGGGTGATCAGCGGGCAGGTGATGCTGTGGTCGACGCGCAGTTCATTGCTGAACGCCAGGTCGAAGCCGGCGTCGATGCCCGCGCGCAGCAGGTACCCCGATAGTTCCTCGTGCCCCGGCATGAACATCCGTGGCAGGCCGAACTCGCGCTCCTCGTTGTAGAAGTTCCCGTCGTAGTACGGCGCCTTCCCGATGAGGAACTGTGGCATGTTGTCGAGCCAGATCTGGTGGAAGTGGTCGGAGCCGACCATCACGAGCACGTCCGGCCGGGCCCTGGTCAGGGTCTCCCGGAACGACTCGATCTTGGCGACCCACTCGTCCGCGAACGGCGGCCGGTCCTGCCCGGTGGCGGTGCTCGCCCGGTAGTAGAACGGGTGGTGGGTCGATGCGATGACCGCGGCGACTGTGGCCATGGCGGCTCCTATGTCTCCTGGGGTTTCACGCCCTGCCGGGCCAGCGGCGCTGGCGGGCCGACGGCTGGCATTATCTCGGGGGAACGGCCCGGTGGACTCGCCGGATGTCTGCGGCCCGTGATCCGGGCCGGCCATGATATGCGACGCGGCCTTTGTCCGATCCTAGGATGACCACTGCCTGAACCGGAGGTAGGACATGACAACCTCACCCCGCCCGGCGGCCGGCGACCTGGTGCCCGGGCGACCGCTGGTGTTCCGCAACGCCATCGTGCTGACCATGGACGAAGGGCACCACGTCCTGCGCGGCGCGGACGTGCTGGTGTCCGGCGAGCGGATCGCCGCGGTGGGCCACGCCCTGGAGGCGCCCGCAGAGGCCGCCGAGATCGACGCGACCGGCGGCATCGTCATGCCCGGCATGATCGACACCCACCGGCACATGTGGCAGACGGCGATGCGCGGGTACGGCGCGGACTGGACGCTCAGCCAGTATTTCGTCTGGTACTACCTGCAGTGGGGCAAGAGCTTCCGCCCGCAGGACGTGTACGCGGGCAACCTGCTGTCCGCGATCGAGGCGATAGACGCTGGCGTGACCACCTCAGTGGACTGGTCCCACGGGCTGCAGACCACCGAGCACGCGGACGCCGCGGTGGACGCCCTGGAGGAGGTCCCGGGGCGGTTCGTCCTCGCCTACGGCAACATCCAGCAGGGTCCCTGGGAGTGGTCGGCCGCGCCGGAGTTCCGCGACTTCGTCAGCCGCCGGTTCAGCAGTGGCAACGACATGCTCGGGCTGCAGATGGCGTTCGACATCACCGGCGGCGAGGAATTCCCGGAGCGGGCGGCCTTCGAGGTGGCCAGGGAGCTTGGCCTGCCGGTGACCACGCACGCCGGGGTGTGGGGCGTCACCACCGACGAGGGCATCCGCAAGATGTACGAGGGCGGGTTCATGACCCCGGCCACCATCTACGTGCACGCGGCCAGCCTGTCGGCCGACTCCTACAACCGGATCGCGGCGACCGGCGGTTCGGCATCGCTGTCCACCGAGAGCGAGCAGAGCGCCGGGCAGGGCTACCCGCCCACTTGGAAGCTGCGCCAGCACGGCATTCCGGTGTCGCTGTCGATGGACACCAGCGTGTGGTGGAGCGGCGACCTGTTCTCGGCCATGCGTGCCACGCTGAGCGCGGACCGGGTCCGGGAGCACCTGGAGGCACACGCCAGGAACGAGACCGTCACCAACCACAAGCTGCGCGCCGAGCAGGTGGTGAGCTGGGCCACCCGGGGCGGGGCCAGGGCACTGGGCCTGGACGGGTTGATCGGCAGCCTGGAGCCGGGCAAGAAGGCCGACCTCGTCCTCGTCAAGAACGACGACTCGCCGGCCATGGTCCCCCTCCTCCACCCGTACGGCCACGTGGTCTTCCAGGCCCAGCGGGCCGACGTGCACACGGTGGTGGTCAACGGCCGCGTGGTGAAGTACGGCCACCGGCTGCTCGGCACCGGCCTGGGCACGGCACGGCGGGCGGTGGAGCAGACGGTGGAGCACCTGCAGAGCGCGCTGGGACCGGAGGCCTGGACCGAGGGGATGCACCCGGAGATCCCCGAGACCCGGGTGGTGCACAACCCGTACACCTACACCTACACCGAGGGCGGTGCGGCCGAGCAGCCCAAGGCCTGATCCCCGGCCCACCGGAAGCTAATGTCGTCGGTGTGGCAACAAGGCCCCTCTTGTGGCGTGGCTGCCACACCGACGACAAACGCAGAGGCCCGTGGCCGGGTTGCCGGTCTGCTCCTGCCGGAGCGCGCGGGCCGGCGCGGCGTCAGCCGGCCTGCAGCTTGGCGAGCAGGTCTGCCAGGCGCTCGCCGGAATCAACGACGCCGCGTTCCATGCCGGAGGCCACCATCGCGTCGCGGTCTTCCACCGACTGGAAGGCCGAGACCGTTCGGACGTGCGTCGTCGGGCCGCGCTGCTCCAGCGTGGTGGTGTCGAGCTTGACGTGGCCCGGCGCGCCCTCGAACTCGAAGGTCTGCACGATGGTTTCCAGCGACGGGTCGCCGTGGAAGACGCCATGGAAGCCGTAGCTGTTGCCCTGCGGGTCGGTGTGGACGTAGCGCCATCTCCCGCCGTCTCGGGCGTCATAACGGTCGACGGTCATGGCCAGGTCGCGCGGGCCCAGCCATTGGGCCAGTAGTTCCGGCTCGGTGTAGGCGCGGAACACCAGCTCCCGCGGCGCGTCGAACTCGCACGTGATGATGATCTGCGGCATGCCGGACGCCGCGGTGATCTGGGTCTTACTCATGGTCGTTCCCTTCGCTTGGTGGTTCCTCCGGTGGCGTGTGGACGGGCGCCGTGGTCGCGCCGGCCTGGGCGGGGCCGTTGCCCGGCCGGGCCTGGAGCGCGGCCAGCAGCTCGTCGAGCCGCTCGTGGCTCTCGTCCCAGAACCGCTGGTAGCGGGCCAGCCAGGTGGTCACCTCGAGCAGCGGCTCGGCCTCCAGGTGGCTGAGCCGCGCGGTGGCCCGCCGTGAGCGCGACACCAGCCCGGCGTGCTCGAGCACCTTCAGGTGCTTGGAGATCGCTGGCTGTGACACGCTGAACGGCGCGGCCAGTTCGGCCACGGTCGCTTCCCCCTGCGCCAGCCGGGTCAAGATCGCCCGCCGGATCGGGTCGGCGAGCGCCCCGAACACGAGGCTGAGCCGGTCCGTTGCCATATATAACCAACTCTTTCTGAAACTAATTGGTTATATAGTGCACCGCGACCGGGTGGGATGTCAAGCCGGGGCGCAAGCAGGTCCGGCCGCCGCGCGCGCGAGCACGCGCGGCGGGCGAAGCAGGCGCGGCTTGCAGCCGCATTCCCGTTTGGGCATACCGGGGCGGGGATGGGTCAGGCGGCGGCCCAGGCTTCGCTGTGCGCCCATAGCGCCCTGGCCAGCTCCGGGGTGGCGACCGCGCTTGGTGCCCGCTCCCGGCAGTCGTCGTAGAACCGCCCGCTCACCCCGGCCAGTTCCGGCGCGGTGGCACAGTACAGCGAGGTCGCCGCGCCCTGCTGCGTGGAGAGCATCCGCATCTTCATGAGCGGGCGGACCGGCCACGGAACCCGCCGCCAGATGTCGGAGGCGACCACCCCAGGGTGCAGAGCGTAGGCCGTGACGCCGCGCCCCTCCGTGCGGCGGGCCAGTTCCTGGGAGAACAGCACGTTGGCGAGCTTGGAGACGGCGTACTCACGCAGGCCGGTGCGGCTGGCCGTGGGCCGGCGGACCGCGTCGAAGTCGATCCCCTTGGCCTGGTAATGGACGTCGCTGGCAACCGTGACCACCCTGGCCGGCGCGCTGGCGGCCAGGCAGTCGAGCAGCGCCGTGGTCAGCGCGAAGTGCCCGAGGTGGTTGATGCCGAACCCCAGCTCGAAGCCATCCTTGGTGAGGCCCCGCACACCGGCCACGCCCGCGTTATTGATCAGTACGTGCAGCGGTTCCCCGCGGGCCAGGAACTCCGCCGCGCACCGGCGGACCGAGGCCAGGTCGGCCAGGTCCAGCGAGAGGAAGACGACGGCATCGTTCCCGGTGGCGGCCGAGATCCCCGCAGCGGCGGCGCGCCCCTTCTCCGCCGACCGGCAGGCCACAAAGACCTTACCGCCCCGCTGGGCCAGGTCGGCGGCCGTCGCGCGGCCGATCCCCGTGTTGGCCCCGGTGACCAGGAAGGTGCGCCCGGACAGGCCGGGTGAGTTCGCGGACATGACTCCCTACCCTACCGACCAGTAGCGCCGGGGAGCAGAGGGCCCCTTCCCCGCCCGGGCGGCCGGGGCCCGCCACCTGACGGCAGCCCGGCCCACCGCGGCCGGCGCTCCCGGGGACCGCGGCTCGCCCGCGACGGCGGGCGGCCGGTGACCGGGCCGGATCCTCACCCGCCCCGCACGAGCGGGCGTCGCTCAGGGCGCCGGGCGTGCCCTGCCGCGTTATGCTCGCCCAAGAGCAGGGGGAAGGGGCCACGGCCCGGCGTGCGCGGGAGCTCAGTTGCGGATCGCGGGAGACAAGCGGCAGCGGGAGCACGCGGCCACCGGTCCGGCGGGCGAAGGCACCGAGCCGGCCGTGGGCGCGAGCCGGCCCGCGCGTCGCCAGATGTGGATCATCCTCGGTGTGGTCGCGGTGCTGGTCATCGGCCTGACCGCGTACGTGGCGCACGTGGTCGCCCGCACGGACAACGCGAACGCGGGCGCGAACCTGCGGGTGTCCGGGCTCCCGCGGAACATCTCGACCCGCCTCGCCAACCTGATGCAGCTCTCGCCGATCCCCGGCGTGCGGGCACCCGGGTTCACCCTGACCGACCAGAACGGTCACACGATGAGCCTGGCCAGCCTGCGCGGCAAGGTCGTCGTGCTGGAGTTCATGGACCCGCACTGTACCGACATCTGCCCGATCGTGTCGCAGGAGTTCGTCGACGCCTACCGCCGGCTCGGAGCGCAGGCGAGCAAGGTCGTCTTCGCGGCGATCAACGTCAACGCCTACCACGCGACCGTGGCCGACGTGGCCACGTTCTCCAGCGAGCAACGGCTGAACACGATCCCGGGCTGGCACTTCTTCACCGGCCCGGTGCCCGCGCTGCGGACCGCGTGGCGCGACTACAACGTCGCGGTCGAGGCGCGCAGCCCGAACGCCGACATCATCCACACCTCGGCGGTGTACTTCATCGACGCACGGGGCCGCGAGCGTTTCATCGCGTCCCCGATGGTGGACCACACCGCGACCGGCACCGCGTACCTGCCGCTGGGGCAGATCTCCGACTGGGCCGGCGGGATCGCGGGGCTCGCCCGGGACCTGGCCCGCTGACCGGGCAACAGCCGCGCGGCGGCCGTCAGCGGGGGATGACCACGGTCGCGGCCAGCGCGCTGGCCCGCTCGTCCCCGCCCGCGTAGAGCGGGCGCGGGCCGGGCGCCGTGACCCAGCCGCGCGTCTCCTGCCAGTACTGAAGCTGGCGCTCCGGCACGGTGACGGTGACCGTTCGCGATTCGCCGGGGCGCAGGCTGACCCGGGTGTAGGCGGCCAGGGCCCGCTGGGCGAACGCGGCACCCCGCGGCGCGACGGCCGGCGCGCCCAGGTAGACCTGCGGCACCGCCGCCCCCGCCCGCCGGCCCGCGTTGGTCACGCGCAGCCGCACCACGAGCCCGCCGCCCGGTTCCGCGTGCCAGGTCAGCGCGCTGTAGGCGAACCGCGTGTAAGACAGTCCATAGCCGAACGGGAACAGCGGGGCGATGCCGTCCTTGTCGTAACGGCGGTACCCCACGAAGATCCCGGTGGGCTGGTTCCGGCGGAACCGGCCCGTGGTGGCTGGCCAGGTCACCGGGAGCCTGCCCGCCGGATCGGTGCGGCCGAGCAGCACGTTCGCGGTGGCCATGCCGCCGACGGCCCCCGGGTACCACATCTCCAGCGCGGCTCGCACCGCGCCGAGCCAGGGCATCGCGATCGGGCCTGGCGTGTTGAGCACGACGACCGTGTCCGGATTGACCGCCGCCACGTCGCGGATGAGCTGGTCCTGGCCGTCCGGTAGTGCCGCGGCGCCGTTGCCCCACGCGAACACCACGGCCGACCGGGCGGCCCGGGCGGCGGCCACCGCGGCGGAAACGTTGGCCTGCCGCTCGGCGGGGGTAACCCAGTCGAGCCGCGCCTGCACCGGCCTGCCGGAACCGTCCGGCCACTCCGTGACGCCGATCGTGTGCGTGCCCGAGGCCAGGGTGACCCTGGCGCGCAGATTCTCCAGGCCGTCGGTGGTCGGCACCGGGGCAGCGCCCGCCGGGGCGCCCGGGCCGGCCGGGGGCGCTGCCTGCGGTGGGCCGTCCCGGGCGATGACGGTGCCGTCCAGGGTGAGCGCGCCCCAGGCCCCACCGGTGCCGAGGCCGATCCAGTAGGTGCCGGTCGCCGGGACGGTCAGTTCACCGGTCCAGGTGTGCCCGGACCCGGGTGTCAGCGCGTCGTGACCGGCGAGGGTGTTGTCCAGGACGCTGACCACGCGCGGCGGCCCTTGTCCGGTGCCGGTGCGCACCAGCCCGGGCTGGCCCTCGTGGGTGAGCGCGGCCGCCGGGACCGGGGTGCCGGTCATGTCGTCGCCGACGGCGAAGGTCAGCCGGGCCGCCGGGTCCCGGCGGAGCACCTGCAGGGTCCCGGGCGGCTGGGCGGCCGTGCCCGTCGCGGTGCCCGCAGCGGTGCCCACGGTGGTGCCCGGGGCGGCCCCGCCCGGCGGCCCGGTCCCGATGACTTGGCTGGCGCCGGGGCCGATGAGGGCGAGCGAGCCGAGCGCGGCCGGTGACAGCGGGAGCGCTCGGCCGGCGTTCTTCAGCAGCGTGGCAGCGTCCGTCGCGGTACGGGAGATGACTTGCGCGTCGGCGCGGGCCGGCCCGGCGGCGGCGCGGCGCGCGGGCTGCGGGCCGAGCAGGCCGAAGCGGGCCATTTCGGTGAGGACGGTGGCGGCCGCCTGGCTGACGGTGGCGGTGGTGATGGTCCCGCTCGCGATCGCGGCGCGGAGCGCGGCCGGGGTGAAGTACTTCACGGCCGCCCTGCCCGCGGCCGGGATCTCGCCGTCGAGCCCGGAGCCCAGGGAGGGGGTGCCGGGGTTGGCCCCCGGCCCGGCGAGCACGAAGCCGGTGAAGCCGAGTTCACTGCGCAGGATCTGGATGAGCAGGCCGGGGTTGCCGCAGGCTGCCCGGCCTGCGGATGCCGTGGCGCCCCCCGGGGTACCGGGGCCGGCCGGCGTCCCGGCGGTGCCCTGTGCGCCGGGGACGCCGCCGGAGGTAGCGCCGGTGCCCGGTTTGGCGCCTCTGCCGGGGGTCGCGCCGTTGGCGGGGACGGCGCCGGGGACGCCGGGCGCGGTGGGACCGGTGGCGGCGCCCGCGGGCACGGTGCGCGCAGCGGCGCCGGCCGTGCCAGCCGCAGAACCTGCTGCGCCCGCGCCAGTCCCGGTGCCTGTGGTGGTGCCGCCCGCCGAGGTCCCGGCGGTGCCCGCGCCGTTGGCGGCGGCACCGGAACCTGGGCCGCCTGCCGCGGTACCGACGCCCGGGGCCGCGGCGCCTGCCGTGGTACCCGAGGACGTGGTGCCCGGGGCTGCGCCGCCCGCCGTGGTGCCCGGGGCTGCGCCGCCCGCCGTGGTGCCCGGGGCTGCGCCGCCCGCCGTGGTGCCCGGGGCGGCGCCGCCCGCCGTGGTGCCCGGGGCGGCGCTGGCCGCCGAGCAGAGCACGCCCGCGGCACCGGCGCGCACCGCGTCCTCGACCGGCTGCAGGTAGATCTCGTGCAACGCCGCGGCACTCGGGGCGACGCCGGGGCCAGCGGGCCCGGCGGGGTAGCCGCCGGCCACCGCCATGGTCCGCTGAGCCTGGATGCCGGCGATCTCGGCGGCGGCGGTGCCGCCGGCCAGCAGTGGGTCCTCACCGAAACTGGCGCCGGCCTGCGCCCCGGCGGCGCCGGTGTCGATGGCGCCGAACGGCCGGGCCACCGCCTGCCAGCCGAGGGCGCGGGCGTCCCGGCCGAGCCCCTCTCCGTTGGCGTAGGCGTCCGCCCGGCTGAAGGTGGCAGCGACCCCCAGCGGCGCGGTCATGGCCGGCGCGGGCTGCCACGGCGTGCCCAGCGGCCCTTCGGCCAGGTGCAGCGCGGGAATGCCGAGGCGGCGCAGCCCGGCCAGGGTTGCGGTTTCCGGCTGCCCTGGCACGGTGGCCCATTCCAGCAGCCGCAACTTCTCCGCCAGTGACATCCGGCCGAGCAGGGAATTGACCAGCGGGTTACCGGTGACCGGGGGCCGAACGCTGGCCGCACTGGTCGCTCCCGGTCCCCGGATCGCACCGCTCGCCCAGGTGAGTGCCGCGGTGCCCGCGACCAGGGCGGCGACCAGCGCGACGACGGTTACGGCGGGCAGGGGCCGGCGACGGCCGTGGCGGCCCCTGCTCGCTCTGGTCACCGCGCTCTCCCCACCTCGATGAACGGCCGCCGGCAGCCACGGACGGCCGTGGCCGGCACGAATCAGCCCTAAACGGCCAGAAAAAGGCATTGACCCGTTACCCTTAATAACAAAACGCTAGAGCCATATTGCGTAGCGGTCAAATATGCAGGTCTTCTTTTCAGGTGAATGAACTGCCAATCAGGCCCGACCCGCCCAAACGGGGCAGTTTGGATATCCGCTATTTGCGCTTAAAACGGCTGGCCGGGTTTTCCGTAGCGGTGTTCCGGCGATTGCGGGCGGCACCGTCAGGCGCCGCCGCGCTGGCCGCGGTCGCCTCGCTGCTGCGCGGTCCGCGCCGCCGCGGCGCTGATGCCGTCCGGCGAAGCAGAGGAGCGGGCCGCCGCCCGGGATCAGATTTCGGCGTGACCCGGACACGCGCCATCGCCCGGCTGCGAAACTACCCGTCATGCAGACTCTGGTTGTCGATCATCCGCTGGTCACCCACAAGCTCACGGTGCTGCGCGACGAGTCCACCGAAGCGCCCACGTTCCGGCGGCTCACCGATGAGCTGGTGACGCTCCTCGCCTACGAGGCGACCCGCGAGGTCCCGGTCCGCCCGGTCACGGTCCGAACGCCGGTGGCCGACGCCGCCGGGGTCAAGATGGCACCGCCGTTCCCCCTGGTGGTGCCGGTGCTGCGCGCGGGCATCGGCATGCTCGACGGTATGGCCCGGCTGCTCCCCACCGCCGACGTGGGGTTCGTGGGGCTGGCCAGGGACGAGGAATCCCTGGTCGCCACCACGTACGCCAACCGGCTGCCCGCCGACCTGTCGGGGCGTGCCGTGTTCGTCCTGGATCCGATGCTGGCCACCGGGGGCACTCTGGAAACCGTGTTCCGCATGCTGATCGACCGCGGCGCGGGCGCGGTCACGGGGGTGAGCCTGCTCGCGGCGCCCGAGGGCGTCGCCCGGCTGGAGGCCGCGTTCCCGGGGGACGGCCCGGTGCCGGTCCGCGTGGTGACCGCCGCGCTCGACGAGCGGCTGAACGACCGCGGCTTCATCGTCCCTGGCCTCGGCGATGCCGGTGACCGCCTGTTCGGGGAGATCTGACCGCCGGCCGGCCGGGCGCACCCGGCGGCGCCCAGCGGGAGGCGGCGCCCGCTACCAGCCGGTGAAGTTGGGCGCCCGCTTCTCGCCGAAGGCGGTGACCCCCTCCACGAAGTCTGCCGACCCGGCCGCCTCCTGCTGGATCCGCGCCTCCAGCTCGAGCTGGTCCGCCATGCGGTCGTAGAGCCAGTTGTTGAGCTGGCGCTTGGTGCCCGCGTAGGACGTGGTCGGGCCGACCGCGAGCCTGGCGATCAGCTCGTCGGCGCGGGACGGAAACTCCTCGTCCGGCCAGACCCGGTTGATCAGCCCCCAGTCGAGCGCCTGCGCGGCCGGCAGCCGCTCACCGAGCAGCGACAGCTCGGCTGCGCGGGCGAACCCGACGCGGGCCGGCACCAGCACCGAGGATCCGCCGTCCGGGACCAGGCCGATGTTGACGAACGCGAGCACGAAGAACGCCGATTCCGCGGCGACCACCAGGTCGCACGCGAGCGCCAGGGACAGCCCGATGCCCGCGGCGGCACCGTGCACCGCGCTCACCACCGGCTTGGGCATCTCCCGGATCGCCGTGATGATCGGGTGGTACCGCTGGGTCAGCCTGCCGTACACGTCGGGCGTCCCGGCCTCCGTCCGGTCCGCGAGGGTCTCCCGCAGGTCGGCCCCGCTCGAGAAGGCCTTACCGGCCCCGGTGACGAGGACCGCCCGGAAGCCCGGGTCGGCCCCGGCCGCCCGCAGGGCGGCGAGCAGGTCCACCGCGAACTGCGTGTTCCACGCGTTCCGGGTCCCCGGCCGGTTCAGTTCGATCTTCGCCACGCCGCCGCGGCGGTACAGGTTGACGGTCTCGTACCCGTGGGCCAGCTCATAGTCGTCCATGGCGCCACAGTAACCGGGGCCGAGTCAGCGCGAACCGCGGTCGCAGCGGGAAGCCCGGCGTACCTTGAGCGCCCGTCCGAGCGGATGGAAGAGTTCGGCAGGCGGCAGGCGTGGGCGGCCGGATGCGGGCATCAGTCGCCGAAGTGCGGGGCGGTCATGGTGAACCGGGCCTCGACCTGCGCGGTCACGGTCTGCTTCGCCGGCTCGAAGTCGAACGTGGGGCCCTCGTCGGCGCCGCCGCCGCCCAGCGACAGCGCCCGCGCCGCCGCGAACGCGGTGCGCCGCGGCTGCGCCGTCAGCATCCCCGTGTCGGCCGCCTCGACCAGGCCGGTGATCCGCCCGCCGAACGCCTCCGCGTACTCGCCCGCACGCTGGGTGGCGTCCTCCGCCGCGGCCAGCCGCGCCGCTCGGTACACCGGGCTGCCGTGCCGCAGCTGCCAGTCCGGGCCGGTCACGGTGACCAGGTCCGCATCGGCCAGGCCGGTGACCAGGTCACCGAGTACCGCGAAGTCCCGGACGGTCGCGGTGAGCCCGCCCCGGGCGATGTAGGCGTAGACCTTCTCCTTGCCACGGCCATCCTTGAACACCGGCTGCAGGCTGACCGGCTGGCTTTCCAGCTTCTCGATCGCTTCGCCGAACCCCTTGATCGTGCCGCTCACGGCGGCGGTCCGCCCGGCGAGCAGTTCGACGGCCCGGTGCCGGCTGGGGTCCCGGGCCTGCACCGTGACCCAGACCACCGCGATCTCCGGCTCGACCTCCAGGCTGGCCTCTCCCCGGACGGAAATGACGGGCTCGGGCATGGTGCGCTCCGCTCTGTGCTGGGCTCGGTCGGGCGGCGCCGGGCCGGAGCGGCTCAGGCCCCGACCGGGTGCCAGACGGTCTTGATCTCCAGGAAGGCGAGCATCCGGGCCGGCGACGGCGCCGCGGCCCAGTCCTCGTCGCCGGCGAACACCCGCTTGACGTTGCCCGCCGCGAGCCGTTCCAGTTCGGCCCGGCCGACGGCGCCAGCCCCGGTCAGGTCGATCGCGTTCACGTCCATGTGCGCGGCCAGCACCGGCGCGAGCTCGGCCTGGCGCCCGGTCAGGATGTTCACCACCCCGGCGGGCACGTCCGAGGTGGCGAGCACCTCGGCCAGCGTGACCGCGGACAGCGGCGCGGGCTCGCTGGCCACCACGACCGCCGTGTTGCCGGTCGCGACCACCGGCGCGAGCACGCTGACCAGCCCGAGCAGGCCCGGCTCACCCGGCGCGAGGACCGCCACCACGCCGGTCGGCTCCGGCACGCTGAAGTTGAAGTACGGCCCGGCGACCGGGTTGGCCGCGCCCGTGACCTGGGCGACCTTGTCGGGCCACCCCGCGTACCAGACCCACCGGTCGATCGCCTCGGCGACGGCCCGCGCCGCCTGCCGCGGCGACGTGCCTTCATTCTTAACGATTTCATCGGCGAACTGTGCCGCCCGGCCCTGAAGTAGTTCCGCCACCCGGTAGAGCACCTGGCCCCGGTTGTAGGCGGTCGCGCCGGCCCAGCCGGGACCGGCCTTGCGGGCGGCGACCACGGCATCCCTGGCGTCCTTGCGCGAGGCCCGTGCGGCGTGGGCCAGCAGCGTGCCGTCCGGCCCGGTCACGGGGTACGAGCGGCCGGACTCCGACCGGGGGAACGCGCCCCCGATGAACAGCTTGTAGGTCTTGCGCACGTCGAGCCGGGACCGGGTTTCCTGGCCGGGGCCGTCGCCCGCCGGGGCCGGGGCGGCCTCGCCGAGCCTGGCGGGCTGGCCGGCCCGTGGCACGGCCCGGCCGGTGCCGGCGCCGTCAACCGCGCCGGCCTTGGTCTTCCTGGCCTTGGCGCCGGCCCCGCCGGCCCGCGGCGTCGCGGCGCCGCGGGCGCCCTCGCCCGGGACGCGGCGGTCAGCCACGGAGATACGCGGCCAGGCCGGCCCGGCCGCCCTCCCGCCCGAACCCGGATTCGGTGTACCCGCCGAACGGGCTGGCCGGGTCGAACCTGTTGTAGGTGTTGGCCCAGACCACGCCCGCGCGCAACTGCTGTGCCATCGAGAGGATCCGGCTTCCCTTCTCCGTCCACACCCCGGCGGACAGGCCGTACGGCGTGTTGTTGGCCTTGGCCACGGCTTCCTCCGGGGTGCGGAAGGTGAGCACCGACAGGACCGGCCCGAAGATCTCCTCGCGGGCGATCCGGTGCGACTGGCTCACCCCGCTGAACACGGTCGGCGGGAACCAGTAGCCGCGCGCGGGCAGCGGGCACACCGGCGACCAGCGCTGGGCGCCCTCGGCCTCCCCGGCCGCGGCCAGCCTGGTGATCTTGCCGAGCTGTTCGGCGGAGTTGATCGCGCCGATGTCGGTGTTCTTGTCCAGCGGGTCGCCGAGCCGCAGCGTCTCCAGCCGCGCCTTGAGCCGGTCCAGCAGGGTGTCGGCGATCGACTCCTGGGCCAGCAGCCTGGACCCGGCGCAGCACACGTGCCCCTGGTTGAAGAAGATGCCGTTGACGATGCCCTCGACCGCCTGGTCGATCGGCGCGTCGTCGAACACGATGTTCGCGGCCTTGCCGCCGAGTTCCAGGGTGAGCCGCTTGCCGGTGCCGGCGATCGCCCGCTGGATCTGCTTGCCCACCTCGGTGGAGCCGGTGAACGCGATCTTGTCCACGCCCGGGTGGGCGACGAGGTCGCGCCCGGTGCGGCCGTCCCCGGTGATGACGTTGACCGTGCCGGGGGGCAGGCCGGCCTCGGCGATCACCTCGGCGAGCAGCAGCGCAGACAGCGGCGTGGTCTCGGCCGGCTTGAGCACGCAGGTGTTGCCGGTGGCCAGCGCCGGTGCCAGCTTCCAGGCCGCCATGAGCAGCGGGAAGTTCCACGGGATGACCTGGCCGGCCACGCCGATCGGGCGCGGGTCCGGGCCGTACCCGGCGTAGCCGAGCTTGTCCGCCCAGCCGGCGTGGTAGAAGAAGTGCGCCGCCGCCAGCGGGATGTCCACGTCCCGTGATTCCTTGATCGGCTTGCCGTTGTCCAGGCTCTCTAGCACCGCGAACTCGCGGGCCCGCTCCTGGATGACCCGCGCGATCCGGTACAGGTACTTGGCCCGCGAGTTCGCGGGCAGCGTGCCCCAGGACCGCTCGTAGGCCGCACGGGCGGCCGCGACCGCCAGGCTCACGTCCTCCCGGCCCGCCTGCGCGACGCCGGCCAGCGGCTCCTCGGAGGCCGGGTTGAGGGTGATGAAGTGCTCCCCGCTCCGCGGCGCGGCGAACTCCCCGCCGATGAACAGGCCGTACTCGGGCCGGATGGTCACGATGTCCCGGGATTCCGGCGCGGCGGCGTATTCCCACTCCGCGCCGGTGCCCACCTCCCGGCCCGCTCCCCCGGCCGCGACCGGCGAGGCTGATTTACCGCCCATGTGCGCCCGGCCTCCACTTATCTCCGCTCCGTCAACCTACCCCGCCCGCGCGCCGAAGCGCGCGGGCGGGGGCGGAGGGCACCGCGTCGTGCCACTACGGAGGACCACAGTGACTTGCGTGACAAAAGAGAATTTAGTGAATAATTTGGATAAAAGAGGTCAGAGTGAGTTGCGGGAGTGGTGATCCGACGTGCACGCTGGTGACGTACCAGGCATAGCCAGCCCCATGAGGTGCCCAGCAGGGTCGCGGATGACCCCGTCGCCAGGAGGGCGACTGCTGGAGACGCCCAGATCCAGGGGCTGATCAGGAGGGGGACAACGAATGCTCAGACGACTCATGACCTCGGCGCTGGCCGCTTGCGCCGCGGGCACGCTGATGACCGCCACCATCGCGGCGGTCGGCGCCACGCCCGCGAGCGCCTACGGCAAGGCGAACTGGCAGCTGACCTTCGCCGGCACCGCGACCTTCCCCGGCACCGGCAACGGGTTCGGCTTCTGGGGGTGGTGCGACCTGGCCGGCGGCGTCAGTTCGGGCAGCAGCGGCGACTGCCAGGTCACCCAGTACATACACACACCCGCAGGCAGTGGGTTCACCTGTCACGAAAACGTCGACCTGACCGCGTGGACCGGGGCGGCCGGGACGTTCGTGATCAGCGGGACGGCAACTGTCAACCCGGCCTCGCTGACAGGTCCCTGCCTGTCGTTCTTCCCCGGCTCGTCGCCCTTCACAAGCATCGACACCGGGATCCCCAGCGCTCCGGGCCATCACGACATCGGCGTCGGGGCCCTCGCCCCCGGCGCGGTGGGCGAGTTCAACGTCACCGTCGTCCAGGTGCCCTAGCCCGCTGACCGGGGGACGCTGACCGGCCGCGCCGGTCAGCGTCCCCGGCACGGCTGGCCCGGTCCGCGCGACGTGCGGCACCCCGCGCAGCTAATCGAGGGTGAAGTAGTCCGGGCCGGCGTAGGCGCCGGTGAGCTGCTTGCTGCGCTGCATGAGCAGGTCGTTGAGCAGGCTGGACGCGCCGATGCGGAAGTAGGCGGGGGTGAGCCACTCCGGCCCGGCGGTCTCCCGGACCAGCACCAGGTAGCGGATCGCGTCCTTGGCGGTCCGCACCCCGCCGGCGACCTTGACCCCGACCCGCCGGCCGGTGGCCGCCGCGAAGTCCCGCGCCGCCGCCAGCATGACCAGGGCCACCGTCGGCGTCGCGGCCGGCTGCAGCTTCCCCGTGGAGGTCTTGATGAAGTCGGCGCCGGCCAGCATCACCAGCCAGGAGGCACGGGACACGTTGTCCAGCGTGGCCAGTTCCCCGGTTTCCAGTATCACCTTCAGGTGCGCGATCCCGCAGGCCTCGCGCACCGCGCGGACCTCCTCGTAGACCTGCGCGTACCGGCCGGCCAGGAACGCCCCGCGGTCGATGACCATGTCGATCTCGTCGGCCCCGGCGGCCACCGCGTCCGCGACGTCGGCGAGCTTGACCGCGAGCGAGGCGCGCCCGGACGGGAACGCCGTGGCGACCGAGGCCACCACGACCGTGCTGCCGGCCACGCCCTCGCGCGACACCCCGACCAGGTCCGGGTAGACGCACACGGCGGCGACCGGCGGCACCGCCGGGTCGGCCGGGTCCGGCTGGCGCGCCTTGGCGCACAGGCCACGGACCTTGCCGGGCGTGTCCGCGCCCTCCAGCGTGGTGAGGTCGACCATCCGGACGGCCATGTCCAGGGCCCAGAGCTTGGCTTCGCGCTTGATCGACCGGGTGGCCAGCGCGGCCGTCCGCGCCTGCGCGCCGGTCTGGTCCACGCCGGGCAGCCCGTGCAGCGCACGGCGCAGCGCGGCGTCGGACGCTGCGGCACCGCTGCCGGGCGCGGGCGGCACCGGCACGCCGACCAGGGCCGCATCGGTCACGGCGGGGCCGGCGACCGCGCCCGCGCCGGGGCGGGCACCGGGGTCTTCTGCGGGCATACCGGTTACCTACCCAGCCCCGGGATTCGCACCACGGAGTCGCTGGCCGCGCGGGCGCTCGCGAAGCCCGGCTTGACGATCGTGTTGATGATCCGGAGCCGCTCGTCGAAGTGCGCGAAAGCGCTCTTCATCGCGTTGATCGTCAGCCACTCGATGTCGGACCAGCCGTAGCCGAACGTCTCGACCAGCCGGTGGAACTCCGAGGACAAGGTCACGCCGCTCATCAGCCTGTTGTCGGTGTTCACGGTGACCCGGAAGGAAAGCTGGCGCAGCAGCCGGATCGGGTGCTCCTCGATGGACTTGGCGGCACCCGTCTGCACGTTGGAGGTCGGGCACAGCTCCAGCGGGATCCGGCGGTCCCGCACGTAGCTGGCCAGCCGCCCCAGGTCCACCGTGCCCTCGGGGCTTACCTTGATATCGTCCACGATGCGGACCCCGTGCCCGAGCCGTTCCGCACCGCACCACTGCAGCGCCTCCCAGATCGACGGGAGCCCGAAGCCCTCGCCGGCGTGGATGGTGATGTGGAAGTTCTCCCGCGCCACGTACTGGAACGCGTCGAGGTGGCGGCTGGGCGGCCATCCCGCCTCCGCGCCGGCGATGTCGAATCCGGCCACGCCCCGGTCGCGGTACCGGACCGCGAGTTCGGCGATCTCCAGCGAGCGTGCCGCCGTCCGCATGGCGGTGAGCAGGGCGTAGATCGTGATGCGGCGGCCCTCGCTGCCGACGCGGAACCCTTCGAGCACCGCCTCGACCACCTCACCCAGGCTCAGCCCGCCCGCGACGTGCAGTTCCGGCGCGAACCTGACCTCCGCGTAGACCACGCCGTCGGCGGCCAGGTCCTCCGCGCACTCGGCGGCCACCCGGATCAGCGCGTCCCGGGTCTGCATCACCGCGAGCGTGTGCTGGAACGCGTCGAGGTAGAGGTTCAGGTGGCCCCGGCTGGCGCCGCGCTGCAGCCAGATCGCGACCTCGCCGGTTTCGTCGCTGGGCAGCCGGTCGTAACCGATGCTGCGGGCCAGGTCCACCACCGTGGCGGCGCGCAGCCCGCCGTCCAGGTGGTCGTGCAGCAATACCTTGGGCGCGGCGCGGATCTCTTCCAGGCTCGGCATTCGTTTATTCTCACACCTTGCGGTGGCGCCCGTTACCTGCCCACCTGGCCGATGACAGGGGCGGGCAACGGCGGGCTCTCGGGGCCGATCTCGAACGCGTCACCGAGGGCGTCCAGCGCGGCGGCGAACCGGGACTCGTCGTCGGCGCGCAGTTCCAGCAGCGGTTCCCCCTCCTGCACGCGGTCGCCCGGCTTGGCCAGGCACAGCACGCCCGCCGTCGCGCTGACGTGGTCCTCCTTGCGGGCCCGCCCCGCGCCCAGCCGCCAGGCGGCGTTGCCCACGGCGCGGGCGTCCAGGCGCCGCAGCCAGCCTTCGGCGGGCGCGGGCACCGTCCGGGTGTGCCCGGCCACCGCCAGCGGGGCGTCCGGGTCCCCGCCCTGCGCGGCGATCATGTCGCGGTACCGGGCGAGGGCCCGCCCGCTGGCCAGCGCCGCCTCGGGGTCCGCGTCCACGCCGGCGAGCCGCAGCATCTGCCTGGCCAGCGCCAGCACCACCTCGACCAGGTCGGACGGCCCGTACCCGGCCAGGGTGGCGACGGACTCCTCGACCTCGATCGCGTTGCCCACCGCCCGGCCGAGCGGCGTGTCCATCCGGGTCAGCAGCGCCGTGGTCCGGACGCCGTACTCGGTGCCCAGGTCCACCATGGTCCGCGCCAGCAGCCGCGCGTCCTCTTCCCGGCGCATGAACGCGCCGCTGCCCACCTTCACGTCAAGCACCAGGGCACCGGTGCCCTCGGCGATCTTCTTGGACATGATCGAACTGGCGATGAGCGGGATGGACTCGACGGTGCCGGTCACGTCCCGCAGCGCGTAGAGCCGGCGGTCCGCGGGGGCCAGGCCCGCGCCCGCGGCGCAGATCACGCACCCGACCCGCCGGAGCACGGCGATCATCTCATCGTTGGAGAGCGCCGCCCGCCACCCGGGAATGGCCTCCAGCTTGTCCAGGGTGCCGCCGGTGTGCCCGAGGCCACGCCCGGACAACTGCGGCACCGCGGCGCCGCAGGCCGCCACGAGCGGGGCGAGGATCAGCGACACCTTGTCCCCGACGCCGCCGGTCGAGTGCTTGTCGACGGTGGGCAGGCCGACCCCGGACAGGTCGAGCCGCTCCCCGGAGCCGATCATCGCCCCGGTCCAGGCGCGCAGCTCGGCAGGCGCCAGGCCACGGAAGTAGATGGCCATGAGCAGGGCGGACATCTGCTCCTCCGCCACCTCACCGCGCAGGTAAGCCCCGATCAGCCAGTCGATGTCGTGGCCGGACAGTGGCACGCCGTCTCGTTTGGCCCTAATCAAATCGACGGCGGCGGGGGCCGGCGGGCCGGCGACCGCCGACGGGGGATCGGAAGCCGCCTCAGTCACCGCCGTCCTCCCGCTGCACCAGGTCGGCGCTGGTGAACGGGGAGGGCAGCAGCCGGGCCAGCTCGGTCGGCCCGGCGGCGGTGTCCACCAGCAGGCTGGGCCCGCCCGCCTCGAAGAGCAACTGGCGGCAGCGCCCGCACGGCAGCAGCCGCTGGCCGTCACCGCTCACCACGCTGACCGCGGCCAGGGTGCCGCCCCCGCTGGCGTGCAGCGCGGAGACCAGGCCGCATTCGGCGCACAGGGTGAGCCCGTAGGAGGCGTTCTCCACGTTGCAGCCGGTGACGATCCGGCCGTCGCCGGCCACCCCGGCGGCCCCCACGCGCAACCGGGAATACGGCGCGTGCGCCCTCTGCGTCATCTGCGCGGCGGCGGACCGCAGCGCCGGCCAGTCGATAGCCATCGCATCCCTCCCGACGGTCACGATAACAAGTGGCACCTCGGGGGCTGCGGGCCTGTCCCGGCGCGCACCTGCTCGCTCACCGGGGCCATTCGCTTACCAATCCCCGCGCTTGTCAGTTCCCCTGCCAAACTTCCGGTTGCGATTTGGCAACGGCGCAGACGATCAATGCCCGCTGCCTTCCCCGGACGGCTGACCCGGTCTAGCCTGCGATCATCCCGAAGCAGGCGCCTGGGATCTTCGACCCATGGGCGCTCCGGGCGAGGAGGGGGCCAGCGGCCGCATGGGGCAGCGGGGAACCCGTCCCAACGGAGCAGGCGACAGGCGCTCCGGAAGAGGAGGTAAGCAAGTGAGACAAGCTTTCCGGGCCGCGGCGGCACTGGCAGCGGTGGCCTTGCTCGCTGCTGGGTGCGCCAAGCCCAGTTCGTCATCGTCGACCCCGGGCTCAGGCACGGGCACGGCCAAGTTCACGGGCTGCATGGTCACCGACACCGGCGGCATCAACGACAAGTCGTTCAACCAGTCCTCCTGGGCGGGCATGCAGGCAGCCGCGGCCGCCAGCGGGGGCAAGATCACGGTCAAGTACCTGCCGTCGACATCCACGTCGGACTACGCCAAGAACATCAGCACGTTCGAGAGCCAGAAGTGCGGGGTCATCGTCACTGTCGGCTTCGCGATGGGTGCGGCGACCGAGGCTGCGGCCAAGGCCAGCCCGAACCAGAAGTTCGCGATCGTCGACTGCTCGTACAAGTCTTTCTGCCTCTCCGGCCCGCACGAGCCCAACATCACCCAACTGACGTACAACACCGTCCAGGACGCCTTTCTCGGCGGCTACCTGGCGGCCGGTATGACCAGGACCGGCAAGGTGGCCACCTACGGTGGCCAGAAGTTCGGCACGGTCACGATCTATGAGGACGGCTTCTGGGACGGCGTGCAGTACTACAACAAGCAGCACCACACCCACGTCCAGGTGCTCGGTTGGAGCTATCCGTCGCAGAACGGCACCTTCGCCGGGAACTTCACCAGCACCACCGATGGCCTGAACATCGGCAACACGTTCATCACTGACGGCGCCGATATCATCTTCCCGGTGGCTGGCGGCGTCGGGCTCGGCACGGCGAAGGCGGTGCAGACCGCCGACGCCTCGGGCAAGCACATTGCCATGTTCTGGGTCGACGTCGACGGCTGCGTGCTCGCCCCGACCTACTGCTCGATCTTCATCACCAGCGTGGAAAAGGGCATCACCATCTCGGTGAAGACCGCGGTGCTCAACGCCTTCCATGGCCACACTGGCGGCAGCTACGTCGGCACCATCTCCAACGGCGGGGCCGTGCTGGCGCCGTTCCACGATTGGGCGAGCAAGGTCCCCGCGAAGCTCCAGGCCGAGCTCGCGGCGATCAAGGCGGCGATCATCAGCGGCAAGATCGTTCCCCCCACCAAGAGCCCCGTCTAGCGGGGGCACCAGGGAAGAAGTTACCGTCAGGCTGGTCAGTGTCCCCGGTGCGGCCGGGGCACTGACCAGCAGTCGGCTGGAGGGGAGGCCGTCCCGGTGAAGCTGGAGTTGCGCGGCATCACGAAGCGCTTCGGGAGCCTGGTCGCCAATGATCACATCGACCTGGTCGTGCAGCCCGGCGAGATCCGCGCCCTGCTGGGGGAGAACGGCGCGGGCAAGACCACGCTGATGAACGTGCTCTACGGGCTCGTGCAGCCGGACGAGGGCGAGATCCTGCTCGACGACCAGCCGGTCGCCATCCACTCGCCCAGGGACGCGATCCGGGCCAAGGTCGGCATGGTGCACCAGCACTTCATGCTGGTGCCGGTCTTCACCGTGGCCGAGAACGTCACGCTCGGCAGCGAGCCGGTGCGCAAGGGGCCGTTCGGCCTGCCCTCACTCGGCCTGCCCTCACTCGGCCTGCTCGACCGGCGCACGGCCCGGCGTGACGTGCTCGCGCTCTCCGAGCGGTTCGGCCTGCGCGTGGATCCCGACGCCCTCGTGGAGGAGCTGCCGGTCGGCGTGCAGCAGCGGGTCGAGATCATCAAGGCGCTGCTCCGCGACGCCAGGGTTCTCGTCCTGGACGAGCCCACCGCCGTGCTCACCCCTGGCGAGACGGAGGACCTGTTCCGGATCATGCGCGAGCTGCGTGACGGCGGGCGGTCGATCATCTTCATCTCGCACAAGCTCAAAGAGGTCCAGGCGATCGCCGACAACATCACCGTCATCAGGCGCGGCAAGGTGGTCGGGGAGCGCCCGCCGGCGACGAGTGACACCGAGCTCGCCTCGCTGATGGTCGGCAGGTCGGTCCAGCTGCGGGTGAGCAAGGAACCGGCCAAGCCGGGCGACGTGGTGCTCGGCGTCCAGGACCTGAGCGTGCAGGGGGAGCGCGGCGAGCAGTCGGTGCGCGGCGTGTCGTTCCAGGTGCGGGCCGGCGAGATCCTGGGCGTGGCCGGCGTTCAGGGGAACGGCCAGACCGAGCTGTGCGAGGCGCTGCTGGGCCTGCGGCCCTCGACCGGCTCGGTAAAGCTGGACAGCACCGACCTGAGCCATGCCTCGACGCGTGCCAGGCTGCACGCGGGCATCGGCTACGTCCCCGAGGACCGGTCGGAGGACGGCCTGGTGAGCGACTTCTCGGTCGCCGACAACCTCATCCTGGATCTCTACGACCAGCCGCCCTACGCCTCCGGCCTGGCACTGAACCTGGACGCCATTCGGGAATCGGCGGTCCGCCGCGTCCAGGAGTACGACGTGCGCACTACGTCCGTGCAGACGCTGGCCGGGACGCTGTCCGGCGGCAACCAGCAGAAGGTCGTGGTCGCCCGGGAGATGGGCCGGGACGTCAAGCTGATGATCGTCAGCCAGCCGACCCGGGGCCTGGACGTCGGCTCGATCGAGTTCGTGCACAAACGCCTGGTCGCCCAGCGGGACGAGGGCGTGGCGGTGCTGATCGTCTCATCCGAGCTCGATGAGATCTACGCCCTGGCCGACCGCATCGCCGTCATGTACGAGGGCCAGATCGTCGCGTTCTGCCCGCCCACCATCTCCGAGCAGGAACTCGGCCTGTTGATGGCGGGTGCCGGGACGGGCGAGGCGGAAGGCGGAGACCGGGCGGCGGGGCCTGGCATACCCTCCGCCGCGGACGGCGCGGCAGCACCGCCGGCCGACGAGGGCTACCTGCCGCCCCCGGGCCAGCCCGACGGGCAAGTCAAGGAGCCGGACAGCCATGAGTGATCCTCCGCCCACGGCCGGCCCGGCGCCGGCGGCCGGGCCCGAACCTGTCGCGCCACTGACCGAGCCCGAGCCGGCCATCCCCGCGCCGGCCGCGCCGGTAACCGCCACCAGCCTGGCGGCGGGCCCCCCGCCCCGTGCTCGGCGGCCGCTGACCGGCAACATGATCATCCAGGCGATCACCGAGGGACACTCGGTTGTAATCACGATCTTGGCTGTGTTCGTGGCCTTGCTGGTCGGTGCCGTGCTGATCGTGGCCAGCGACCCGGTGGTGCTGCGCGCCTGGGATTCGTTCGGCTACGCGCCCGGCGGCGCGCTCTCGGCGACCTGGAACTCGGTCGCCGCGGCCTACTCGGCGCTGTTCGAGGGTGCGATCTTCGCCCCCGGCACCATCTCGGCCGCCTTCCACGGCGGCTCGATCGCGGCGGTCTTCTACCCGCTGTCGCTCACCGCGTTCGAGGCCACCCCGCTCATCCTCACCGGGCTGTCGGTGGCGGTATGTTTCCGCGCCGGAATGTTCAACATCGGCGCGGCGGGCCAGTGGATCGGCGGCGCGCTGGTCGCGACCTGGCTCGGTTACGCGGTCAACCTGCCCATCGTGCTGCACGCGATCGTCTGCATCATCGGCGCCTTCATCGGCGGCGCGATCATCGGCTGGCTCGTCGGCGAGATCAAGGCGCGGACCGGCGCCCACGAGGTCATCCTCACGATCATGATGAACTACGTGATGTACAACCTCCTGGCCTTCCTGCTGACCAGCCATAATCTGATGCAGGCACCGGGCCAGACCAGTGCCATCGCGCCGGGCGTCGCAAGCAGCGCGACGCTGCCGCATGTCGGCGGGCCACCGCCGCAGGTCGGCGTCGGATTCCTGATCGCCCTGGCTGCCGCGGCCGCAACGGCCTGGCTACTGTCGCGCAGCACGGTGGGCTTCCAGTTCCGGACCGTGGGCGCGAGCCCGAGTGCAGCGCGCAGCGCCGGCATCAGGGTCGAGCGGGTCTGGGTGCTCGCGTTCTTGATCGCCGGCGGCCTGGCCGGGCTGTCGGCCACTACGATCGTGCAGGGCCAGACGGCCCCGCTGACGACCACCAGCTACGGCACGTACGGCTTCGACGGCATCACGGTCGCGCTGCTCGGCCGGGCCCGGCCGCTGGGCGTGGTCTTCGCCGGGCTGCTGTTCGGCGCGATGAACGCCGGCGGCACGGTCATGGAGGCCGCCACCGGCGTCCCGTCCGATGTCACCAACGTCATCGAGGCCCTGATCGTGCTCTTCGTCGCCGCCCCGCCGCTGATCCGGCTGCTGTTCCGGCTGCGGAGCACCGGCGGCGCCGGCCCGCAGGCCGTCGCGTCGAAGGGATGGTCGGGATGACCACCGCTCTGGTTACCCCGGTCCGCGCGCCGGTCTCGGTGAACCGCAGGTATCTCGCCGCGGTCACGTTCATCGTGCTCGGCCTGGTCGACATCTTCGTCTTCGGTCTCTTCGCCCACCAGGGCGATGCCGTCTTCTCGCTGTCACTGCCCGGTGCCACACCGAAACTGCCCGCGATCCACGTCCCCGGTGCGGTGATGGCCTACGTCCTCGGCGCGATCTCGATCGGCCTGGGCATCCTGCGAGCCGTCGTCGACCTGTCCCCCCGGGGCAAGCGGATCACCATCGCGATCGTGCTGCTCTGCTTCCTCTTTTCGCTGCTGGCCTGGGCGGACGCGGGCAACTCGGTCGGCCCGCTGCAGATCGTCGACCTGCTGCAAGGCACCTTGACCGCGTCCATCCCGCTGGTGCTCGGCGCGCTGGCCGGCCTCCTGGGCGAGCGGTCCGGCGTCATCAACATCGCCATCGAGGGCCAGTTGCTCACTGGCGCGTTCGTGGCGGCGGCCGTGGCCAGCGTCACCGGGGGCGTCTGGCTCGGGCTGATCGGCGGATCGCTGGCCGGCGGCCTGGTCGGGGCCCTGCTGGCCATCTTCGCGATCATGTTCCTGGTGGACCAGATCATCGTGGGCGTGGTGCTCAATGTGATCGCGCTCGGGCTGACCAACTACCTGTACAACCGGGTCATGAGCCCCTACGCCAACACCTTCAACGCGGGCAACACGTTCAATACGATCAAGATCCCGGTGCTCGGCAACATACCGATCATCGGCCCGGTCTTCTTCGACGCGAACATCTTCCTGTACATCACGTACGCGCTGATCCTGGTGATCCAGATCGGCCTGTTCCGTACCCGGTGGGGGCTGCGGGTGCGCGCGGTCGGCGAGCATCCGGTCGCGGCCGACACGGTCGGCATCAGGGTGGTGTGGACCAGGTACCGCAACGTCATCCTCGGCGGCATGGTCGCCGGGATCGGCGGGGCATACCTGACGGTCGGCTCGGTCGGCTTCTTCACATCGAACATCAGCTCGGGCTTCGGCTATATCGCGCTAGCCGCCATGATCTTCGGGCGCTGGACGCCGCTCGGCTCGGTGGCGGCGGCGCTGCTGTTCGGGTTCAGCTTCCAGCTGCAGACCGAACTGTCCGTCCTGCGGGTGCCGGTCTCCTCGTTCATCCTGCTGATGGCGCCGTACGTGGCGACGATCATTGCCGTCGCCGGGCTGGTGGGGCGGGTGCGGCCGCCCGCCGCCGACGGAAAACCCTACATCAAGGCATGACGGCGTCGGTGACGGTGACCTGTGACGCCGGCGGCGATCATGGCGAGGGGCCTTTGCCCCGGGGGCTGCCCCTGGCGGCCGCGGTGAGGCCGTCGTGACCGCCGGTCCGTACCGGGCGGCGCAGGCCAGTGCCGGCCGGCTGGCCGAGCTGACCGGGGTGCCCCGGCACGACGTCGCCGTGGTGCTCGGCTCGGGCTGGGCGCCGGCGGCCGATGCCCTCGGGGACGCGGGCGCGGAGGTGCCGCTCGCCGCGCTCGGCGGATTCCCGCCGCCCACGGTGGGCGGCCACTCCCCCGTCGTCCGCTCGCTGCGGGCCGGCGACGTGCGCGCCCTGGTGTTCCTCGGCCGGGTCCACCTGTACGAGGGGCACGACGTGGCGACCGTGGTGCACGGTGTGCGCACCGCGGTGGCGGCCGGCTGCCAGGTCGTGGTGCTCACCAACGCCGCCGGCGGCATCCGTGCGGGCTTCGAAGTCGGGCAGCCGGTGCTGATCGCCGACCACCTCAACCTGACCGGGCGCTCGCCGCTGGCCGGCAGCCCGCCGCCCGAGGGCTACCCGTCCCGGTTCACCGACCTGACCGACCTGTACTCGGCGCGGCTGCGCACTCTGGCCGCGGCCGCCGACGCGGGGCTGGCCGAGGGCGTCTACGCGGCCATGCCCGGCCCGCACTACGAGACACCCGCGGAAATACGGATGCTCCGCACGCTGGGCGCCGACCTGGTCGGGATGTCCACCGTCCTCGAGGCCATCGCCGCCCGCCATCTCGGCGCGGAGGTGCTCGCCATTTCGCTGGTCAGCAACCTGGCGGCGGGGCTGGCGCCGCACGGACTTGACCACGCCGAGGTGGTCGCCGCCGGGAAGGCCGCCGCGGGCCGGATGGGATCGCTGCTGGCCGGGCTGCTGCCCGTGCTCGTGCCGGGGCTGGCGTGATCGACGGCGGGCTGCGCGCCCGGGCCGAGCGGTGGGTCGCGGGCGACCCCGACGAGCGGGACCGCGCCGAACTGCGCGCGCTGCTGGCCGACGGCGGCGACGCCGCCGCCGCCGAGCTTGCCGACAGGTTCCGCGCCCGGCTGGAGTTCGGCACCGCCGGGCTGCGCGGCGTGATCGGGGCCGGCCCGAACCGGATGAACCGGGCGGTGGTCCGGGCGGCCACCGCCGCGCTGGCCAGGTGGCTGGGCGAGCACGGCGGCCCGGACGCCGCGCAGGCCGGCGTGGTCATCGGCTGCGACGCCCGGCACCGCTCGGGCGAGTTCGCCGGCGAGGCCGCCCAGGTGCTCGCCGGGGCGGGGATCCGCGCGCACCTGCTGCCGCCCCGGCGGCCGACCCCGCTGCTCGCCTTCGCCATCCGGCACCTGGGCGCCGCCGCCGGGATCATGATCACGGCCAGCCACAACCCGCCCGCGGACAACGGCTACAAGCTCTACCTGGGCGACGGCGCGCAGATCATCCCGCCGGTGGACAGGCAGATCGGCGCCGCGATCGCCGACCTCGGCGACCTGTCCCTGGTGCCCGTCGCGCCCGCGGACAGCCCGCTGATCGGCAGGCACGGCGACGAGGTGGCCCGCGCCTACGTGGACGCCATCACCGCCGCGGTCCCCGGCCCGGCGCCCCCAGGTACCCCAGGCCCCGATGCCCCAGCTTCCGGTGCCCCAGCTTCCGGTGCCCCAGCTTCCGGTGCCCCAGCTTCCGGTGCCCCAGCTTCCGGTGCCCCAGCTTCCGGTGCCCCAGCTTCCGGTGCCCCAGCCCCCGGTGCCCCAGCCCCCGGTGCCCCAGCCCCCGGTGCCCCAGCCCCCGGTGCCGCGGGCTCCGGGGCGCGCGGGGCGGCGCAGGCCCGGCTGCGGGTGGTCTACACGCCGCTGCACGGGGTGGCGGCGGGCCTGGCGCTGCGGGCGTTCGAGCGGGCCGGCTACCCGCCGCCGCGGGTCGTCGAAGCCCAGGCCCACCCGGACCCCGACTTCCCGACCGTGGCGTTCCCCAACCCCGAGGAGCCCGGTGCCCTCGATCTGGCGCTGGCGCTGGCCCGGGAGACCGGCGCCGACCTGGTCATCGCGAACGACCCGGACGGCGACCGGCTTGCCGTCGCGGTCCCGGATCCCGCCGCGCCCGGCGGCTGGCGGGCCCTGTCCGGTGACCAGGTGGGCGCGCTGCTGGGTGCCTACCTGCTCGACCGTGACCCCGGGCCGGACCCCGGCGCCCGGCTGGCCGCGACGACGGTGGTCTCGTCCACGATGCTGTCCCGGATCGCGGCGGCCGCGGGGGTCCGGTACGCGGAGACGCTCACCGGGTTCAAGTGGATCGTCCGCGCCGCGGACGGCGTGCCCGGCGCGCGGTTCGTGTTCGGGTACGAGGAGGCGCTCGGGTACGCCGTCACCCCGGCGGTGCGCGACAAGGACGGCATCAGCGCGGCGCTGGCGCTGCTCTCGCTGGCGGCCACGGCCCGCGCGGCCGGGCAGTCCCTGCTGGACCGCTGGGACGCGCTCGAGGCCGCCCACGGCGTCCACCTGACCGCGCAGGTCACGCTGCCTACCCGGGCCCCGGCCGAGGTCATGGCCCGGCTGCGCGCCGCCCCGCCGGGCAGCCTGGCCGGCGCGCCGGTGACCGCGGTCACCGACCTCGCGGCCGGGTCCGGCGCCCTGCCGCCTTCCGACGTGCTGACCTACCACCTGGCGGGCGCCCGCGTGGTGATCCGGCCCAGCGGCACGGAGCCGAAGCTCAAGTGCTACCTGGAGGTGGTCGAGCCGGCCGGCGGGCGCCCCCTCGCGGAGGCCCGCACCGCCGCGGCAGCCCGGCTCGGGCCGCTGCGCACCGCCGTCGCCGCCCTGGTCGCCGGCGATTAAGCAGCCGCCGGGCCGGGCAGCGCGGGCGCAGGGGGCGGTGCGAACCGAACAAACTCCCCGATACCGGGCGCATCTCGCCGCACCCGCACTCCGCTGCCGGAGCCGGTTTCCGGGCGGTAGCTGCGCGCGGCCGGGAAGCTAGGGGGCTGCCTGGGGCTGGAGCGGGAGCCAGACCGTCACCGTGGTACCCACGCCCTCGGTGGACTTCAGTTCGATGTCCCCGCCGTGGTTGACGACGATCATCCGGACGATGGCCAGCCCGAGACCGGTCCCCGGGATGGACCGCCCCGTCGCGTTGGAAGCCCGGAAGAACCGGTTGAACAGCTCCTTCTGGTCACTGGCCGGGATGCCGATGCCCGTGTCCCGTACCCGGATCACCGCCGACTTGCCCTCGGCGAACGCGGACAGCTCCACGCACCCGCCCTTCGGGGTGAACTTGACCGCGTTGGACAGCAGGTTGATCAGCACGCGGTCGAGCTGGCTGGCGTCCCCGTCCACCATCAGCTCGCCGTCGGTGGCACTGAGCATGAGGGCCAGCTCACCCGCGATCACCGACGGCCGGACCGCGTCGGCGGCGGCCCTGACGACGTCGGCCATCTCGACCGGGCGCATCACGGTCGTGAACGCGCCGGACTCCAGCTTGGCGAGCGTGAACACGTCGTCCACCAGGTTCCGCAGCCGGACGGTGCTGCGGTCGATGGCCTCCAGCATCTGGCGCTGCTGCGAGGTGACCTCCCCCGCGTCACCGTCGCCGAACATCTCCACGTAGCCCTCGATCGTGGTCAGCGGGGCACGCAGCTCGTGGGACACCGTGGCGAAGAAGCTGGACTTGGCCTGGTCGAGCGCCTTGAGGTCTTCGACGAGCCGGTTCTCCGCCTCGTACAGCCGGGCGTGGTTCAGCCCGCGGCCGAGGTCGGCGGCGACCGACTCCATCGCGTCCACCTCGGCCGGGGTCCACGGGCGGCCGGGCCGCGTGCGCTGCAGCACGATGACGCCGAGCAGTTCGCTGCCCACCCCGAACGGGGTCATCAACTGGGCCACGACACCGGCCTCGCGCAGGGTCTGCCGGAGCTGCGCCGGCATGGTGGCAGGGGCCTCGACGGACAGGTCGTTGATCACCATGCTGGTCTGGGCCCGGAACACGGCCCGCAGGCCGTCGATGGCGCCCGGCGTGATCTGGGCCCTGACGACGTCGGCCGGGACGAGCCAGTGTGGCGCCTGGCCGACGATGGAGCCGGCCTGCTCGTCGTCCAGCAGCCGCAGGTAGGCCACGTCGGCGTTGACGATCCGCTCCACCGCGAGCTGTGCGGCCTGGAGCACGTCCCTGGCCACCAGGTGATCCCGGATGCGCAGCCCGGCCTCCCTGGCCATGGCGCGCAGCCGGTTGCTCTCCACCTCGGCCGCCCGCACCCGCTGGCTCTCGTCGGCCTGGGTGTTGATGGACTCGGCGACCTGGCGCACCTCCCTCGAACCGGCCACGGGGGCCCGTGCGCCGTGGTCGCCGGCGGTCAGCCTGCGCACCGTCGCGGTGATCCGGCGCATCGGACGGGTGATCGTGTAGAGCGTGCTCAGCGAGGCCGCCAGCACCAGCAGCACGGCGACCGCCAGCGCGGCTCCGCTCCAGCCCAGCCTCCCCGCCAGGCGTTGCCTGCTCGTGGCGGCCAGCCCGCTGATGTTGGCGTTCAGCCGCCCCTGCGTCGCGCCGGCCGCGCCGTAGAAGGCGGTGGCCAGGGCGGCCGAGTTGTCCAGCAGAGTATTTCCGTACAGGGTTCGGGGCCGGACCGCCGCCGCGCGGGGAGCCAGCGCGAACCACGCGAGGCCCAGCCGACCCTCGGCAGTGATCAGGCCGCGGACGCTGGGCGTGGCCCCGCGCCGCATCGCTGCCAGGTCGCGATCGAACGCCGCCCGATCCGGGGCCAGCTGGGCGAGAAAGCCGTGCTGGCCGGTGTCGGTGTAGAACAGCACCGCGAAGGTCGCGGAGCCGAAAGCGTTCTCCAGATCGCCGTTCTCCCGCGCGAGCTGCTCGTAGTGCAAACCGATCTGCCCGGTTTGCGCGTTCTGACCGGTCACGGTGACGTACCCGATCACGGCAGCGACGCCGATCAGGACGGCGAACACGCAGAACGCGACCAGGAGCTGGCCGATGATCGAGCCCCGCGCCCTCATCGGGGCCCGCTCTTACCGGGAACCGGCACGCCGGGCAGCGGCTGCCAGGACTCCTGGTCGGCCAGCAATGGGAGCCGAACGGTCACGGTGGTGCCCTCGCCCTCCAGCGACGCCACGTCCAGGTCCCCGTGGTGGTTGGCCACGATAGTGCGCGCGATGGCCAGCCCCAGCCCGGTACCGGGGATGGACTCCGCCACCGCGTTGGACGCGCGGAAGAACCTGTTGAACAGCTCCTTCCGATCCCCGTCCGGAATCCCGATCCCCGTGTCGGTGACCCGCAGCACCGCCAGGTCGCCGTCGGTCCCGGTGCCGACCCGGACGGTGCCTCCGCCAGGGGTGAACTTCACCGCGTTCGACAGCAGGTTCATCACCAGCCGGTCCAGCTGGCCAGGATCGCCGCTGACCACGAGGCCGTGGTCGGGCTCCTGCCAGGTGAGCGACAGCCCCTTGGCCGCGGCGGCAGGCTGGAGCGCCGTCACGGCCGAGCAGACGATTTCGGCCAGGCTCACCGGCCGCATGGTGGACGTGAAGGTGCCCGATTCGATCTTCGACAGGGTGAGCACGTCCTCGATCAGGTGCCGCAGCCGCGCGGTGTTGCGGTCCACCGAGTCCAGCATCCGGTCCTGTGCGGGGCTCAGCGGCCCGGCGGCGTGGTCCCGGAGGAGCTCGATGTAGCCCGCGATGCTCGTCAGCGGGGTGCGCAGTTCGTGCGACACCGTCGCCAGGAAGTCCGACTTGACCTGGTCCACCGCCCTGAGCTCATCGACCAGGCGGTTCTCGGCCTCGTACAGCCGGGCGTGGTGCAGGCCCCGGCCCAGGTCGGCGGCGACCGATTCCACCGCGCTGACCTCCGCCCCGGTCCACGGGCGCCCGCGGTGCATCCGGGCGGCCACGATCACGCCCAGCAGTTCCGAGCCCACGCCGAACGGGACGATCAGCTCCGCGACGACCCCTGCCGCGCGCAGCGGGTCCCGGACGTCCGGAGGCAGCAGGTCACCGTCGGCGCCCTGGATGTCCTGGCGCACCAGGCTCGCGTTGCGCTGGAACAGGTCGCGGAACACCGCCTCGCCCTCGGTGCGCAGGAAGGGGAGGAAGGCGTCCGGGAACAGCCAGTCGTCCTCGTGGCCGACCGGCAGGCCCAGCTCGCCGTCCCGTTTGATGTGCAGGTAGGCCACGTCGGCGCCGAAGCTCGACTCGATCGAGTCCTTCGCCTCGCGGAGCAGGTCCTCCACCCGCAGGTGCTCCCGGATCCGCAGCCCGGTTTCCCGGGCCGTCGCGCGCAGCCGGCTGGTCTCCGCCTCCTGGGCGCGCAGCCGGTCGCCCTCGTCGGCCAGGGCGTTCAGCGACCGGGCGACCTCGGCCAACTCGGCCGGCCCGGTCACCGGCGCGCGCGCGGTGTGGTCCCCTGCGGTCAGCCGGCGCAGGATCGCCACCAGCCCGCGCAGCGGGCCGGTGATCCCGTGGATGATGGCCAGCGCCGCGGCCAGGCCGAGCAGGGCAGCGATCGACGCGAACACGGTGGCCACGGTGACCGCATGGTCCACGGCCCGCGCGCCGGTGGTGGCGATGGCGCGGCTCTCGGCCTCCAGCCGTGCCTGCAATTGGTCGCTGGTCCTGTAGAACCGCATGGCGCTGGCCGAGCCCTGGTCGGTCAGCCGGACCAGCGCGGGGCTGCCCGCGCGCAGGAACTGCATCCGGGCGGCGTAACCGAGCCAGGTCAGCGCCATCCGCTGTTCGGCGATGACGCTGGGGATCTCCCCATCGACCGCGAGTTTCCGTGCCCGTCCGAGGGCGCGGACCAGCTCCGCCTGGTCTTGGTGGTATATGCCCAGGAACCTGGTCTCCCTGGTGAGCAGGTAGACGCGCAACAAGGACTGGGCCTCGGCGAAGTCGGCACGGACTTCGAGGTTGGCGACCACCAGCGGGTGGAGCCGCTGGACCAGGCCATCCACCGACTTGTCCTGCCGGGCGACGCCGTTGTGGATAAGGCCCGCGGCGGCCAGGAGCAGCAGCGCGAGCACGGCCAGCCCGCCCCACAGCCGCGCCACCACAGACCCGCGCGGCCAGCGGGCCATCCGCAGCCGGGCAGTCGCGCCCCCCGTCACCGGCACCTGCCTCCCGTGGCTCGCAGTGACATTTAGTACTGAATATGTTACTCACAGTTAGAAACTCGTCTCAGACCGCCGCCCGGTACCGGTGAGAGGCGAGGCTCGGAGGCGCGCCCCGCCCCGTCCCCCAGCGGGAAGCTCCCACCGCCGGCGTCCGATCGGGCGCACGCAACACGGCCGTGCCGCGGTTGACCGCGCGCGCTAAAACCCGGGCTTGGGAATGCCGAAGGCGCTGACGCCGATACCGCAGATCGCGTCGCAGGGCCGCCCGCGCGGAAACCCACCCTTCGGACGGGGGCGCGGCGGTTGGGCCGTTCGGGGCCTGGGCTGAGGTGCATGGCCGCCGCGCGGGGGCCGTGCCAGGGCCCGGGTGCGGAGCGGGGCCGCCGGCTGGCCGCACCCGCGCCGGGCGTGGCAAGCTCGGATCCATGAGTGACTCCGGTGCCGCTGTATCCGCCCAGGCCGCCGCGGCGGCCGAAGCCGCCGACCCGGCGTGCGACGTCGCGCACGGCCGCGCCGACGCCCCGGTCAGCACGCGGACGCTGGTCGCGGTCTTCGCCTCGCCCGTGGCCCGCTTCCTGCTGTCCTACGCGGGGGACGCCGGCTACCGGCCGGTGCTCCTCGAACCCGATCCCGGGCGCCTGGCCGGCGGCGGCAACGCGAACGGCCATGACGCCGGCGGCCACGGCGCGCCCGGCCCGGACGTGCTGGACGGCCTGGCGGGCGTTGCCGGGCTGAGCACGGCCCGCACGCTGGCCGGCCTGGCCGACGAGGCCACCGACGTCGTGGTGACCGACCACCACCGGGCCGAACTGGGGCCGGTGCTGCGCGACGCGCTGGCCAGCCCGGCCCGCTGGGTGGGGATCCTGGGCAACCCCCGGCACCCGGCGCCGCACATCCCGGCGCTGGCCGCGCTGGGCGTGCCCGACGCTGAGATCGCCCGTGTGCACCGCCCGATCGGGCTGAACATCGGCTCCCGGACCCCGGCCGAGATCGCGCTGGCGACCATGGCCGGGCTTATCGCGGACCGTAACGGCCGCCCTGGCGGCTTCGAGTTCTGAGGCTTGGGAGTTCTGAGGCCAGGACTAGCGTTCGCCATCACGCTAGCCATGTACGGAGATCCGGCTTACACCCGTTCTGGGCGAGCGCCAAAACGGGTGATAAGCCGCGCAGTGGGATCAGGGTTTCGTCTGGTTCCCAGAGTTGACCGGACTTGATGTTAACGGTAACAATCTCGGGATGGCGCCAGCACGAACGGGCAGGTCCAGGCCGCCGGTCATGGCCGACGTGGCGCGGCTGGCCGGGGTGTCGCACCAGACGGTGTCCCGGGTGCTCAACTCCCACCCGAACGTCAAGGCGCAGACCCGCGACAGCGTGCTCGCCGCCATCGCGGAACTCGGCTACCGACCGAACGCGGCCGCCCGCACCCTGGTCACCAGGCGCACCCGCACGCTCGGGGTGGTCAGCTTCGACACCACCCTGTACGGGCCCGCCTCCATGCTCTACGGCATCGAGCAGGCGGCGGCGCACTCCTACTTCGTGTCCATCGCCAGCCTGCCCGCGCTGGACCGGCGCAGCGTGCTCGGCGCGGTGAACAGGTTCCTCGACCAGGGCGTCGAGGGGATCATCGTGATCGCCCCGACGACCACGGCGGTGGCCGCGTGCAGCCGGGTCCGCGCGGACGTGCCCCTGGTCGCGCTGGGCTGCGGCACCAACGCACCGCTGACCTCCGCCGCGGTGGACAACGCCGCGGGCGCCGCGATGGCCACGCGCTACCTGCTCGACCTCGGCCACCGCACGGTGCACCACATCGCGGGGCCCGCTTCCTGGGTGGACGCACAGGAACGGATCTCCGGCTGGCGGGACGCCCTGGCGCGGGCTGGCGCCCCCGAGCCGCAACTGTGGTCCGGCGACTGGGGCTGCCCCTCGGGCTACCGGCTCGGCCAGCGGATCGCGGCCAGCCCGGAGGTCACGGCGGTGTTCTGCGGGAACGACCACATGGCGCTGGGGCTGCTGCGGGCGCTCGCCGAGCACGGCCGGCGGGTTCCGGAGGACATCAGCGTCGTGGGGTTCGACGACATACCGGAATCGGCGTACTTCCTGCCGCCGCTGACCACGGTGCGCCAGGACTTCGGCGAGCTGGGCAGGCAGGCGCTGGCCACCCTGGTCGACATGATCGACGGCCGCCCGCCGCCAGCGACCTGCCTGCGGATCGCACCGCACCTGGTAGCCCGCGCGAGCGCGGCCGCGCCCGGTCCCCGCCGGGACCGGGCGCGGCGGAGAGGGGGCAGCCGTGGCCGCTGACCCGGCACCCGGCGACCAGTGCGTCGTCGGGGTCGACTTCGGCACGCTCTCCGGGCGCGCCGTGGTGGTGCGGGTGAACGACGGGGCCGAACTCGGCACGGCCACGCGCGACTACCGCCACGGCGTGATGGACGCCGAACTGGCCGCCACCGGGGAGCCGCTGCCGCCGGACTGGGCGCTGCAGGACCCCGGGGACTACACCGGCGTGCTGCGCGAGGCGGTCCCCGCGGCGCTGGCCCAGGCGGGGATCGACCCGCGGCGGGTCATCGGCATCGGCACCGACTTCACCGCGTCCACGCCGCTCCCGGTGACCCGCGACGGGACCCCGCTCTGCCAGCTCCCCGGCCTGGACCGCCGGCCGCACGCCTACGTCAAGCTGTGGAAGCACCACGCCGCCCAGGGCCAGGCGGACCGGATCAACGCCGTGGCCCGCGAGCGCGGCGAGACGTGGCTGCCCCGGTACGGCGGGAAGATCTCCGCCGAATGGCAGTACGCGAAGGCGCTGCAGGTGCTCGACGAGGACCCGGAGATCTACCAGCGGGCGGAACGCTGGATCGAGGCGGCCGACTGGATCATCTGGCAGCTGTGCGGTGCCGAGACCCGCAACGCCTGCACCGCCGGGTACAAGGGAATCAGGCAGGACGGCCGCTACCCCTCCCGGGAGTACCTCGCCGCGCTGGACCCGCGGTTCGCCGGCTTCGCCACGGACAAGCTGGAGCACCCGATCTCGCCGCTGGGCGCGCGGGCCGGCTCGCTCACCGCCTGCGCCGCGGCGTGGACCCAGCTGCCCGAGGGCATCGCGGTCGCCGTCGGCAACGTGGACGCGCACGTGACCCCGCCGGCCGGGAACGCCATCGAGCCCGGCCAGATGGTGCTCATCATGGGCACCTCCACCTGCCACGTGATGAACGCGGGCAAGCTGGCCGAGGTGCCCGGCATGTGCGGCGTGGTGGACGGCGGCATCGTCGCGGGCCGGTACGGCTACGAGGCCGGCCAGACCGGTGTCGGCGACATCTTCGCCTGGTTCGCCGACCACGCGACCCCGCCGGCCTACGTCGCGGAGGCCGCCCGGCGCGGGGTCAGCGTGCACGACCTGCTGTCGGCTGAGGCCGCCGCGCAGCCGCCGGGCGGGCACGGGCTGATCGCCCTTGATTGGCTGAACGGAAACCGCTCGGTACTCGTCGACCATCACCTGTCGGGTCTCCTGGCCGGGCTGACGCTGGCCACTCGCGCGCCGGACATCTACCGGGCGCTGATCGAGTCGACCGCGTTCGGCACCCGGGTCATCATCGACGCGTTCGAGGGTGCCGGGGTCGGCGTCGGGGAACTGGTGATCGCGGGCGGGCTGACCAGGAACGAGCTGATCATGCGGATCTACGCGGACGTGACCCGCCGGCCGCTCAGCCTGATCGGCTCCGCCCAGGGGCCCGCGCAGGGCTCGGCGATCCACGCGGCGGTCGCCGCGGGCGCCTACCCCGACGTGCCCGCCGCGGCCGCGGCGATGGGCTCGTGCACGCGCGGCGTCTACACGCCGGACCCGGCCAGCGCCGACGTCTACGACCAGCTGTACGCGGAGTACGTGACGTTGCACGACTACTTCGGGCGCGGCGCCAACGAGGTGCTGCACCGGCTCCGGGCGCTGCGCGACCGGGCGCTGGCCGGCCAGGGCGCCGCGGGGGAAAGGGCCCGGCCATGACACAGCCGCCGCTACGGCCCCGCCTCCGGATTGTCGTCGTTGTGGCAACGACGACACAAGAATGTCGTGGTTGTGGCAACGACGACAAACGGCGACCGCTATCGGAGGCGAGGAAGTGAGCGGCGTCCCGGCGGACCGGCGCGAGGCGGTCGAGGCGGCCCGAGCGGAGGTGTGCCGCCTGCACGCGGCCCTGGTGGACAACGGCCTCGTGGCCTGGACCTCGGGAAACATCTCGGCCCGGGTCCGCGGCGCGGCCGGGTGCCCCGACCTGATGGTGATCAAGCCCAGCGGCGTCGGCTACGCCGACCTCACCCCGGGGTCGATGGTGGTCTGCGACCTCGGCGGCGCCCGGGTCGACGGGGCCTGCCTGCCCTCCAGCGACACCTCCGCGCACTGTTACGTGTACCGGCACATGCCCGAGGTCGGCGGCGTGGTGCACACCCACTCCAGCTACGCGACCGCATGGGCCGCCCGCGGCGAGGCGATCCCCTGCGTGATCACCGCCATCGCGGACGAGTTCGGCGGGGAGATCCCGGTCGGGCCGTTCGCGCTCATCGGCGGGGACGAGATCGGCAGGGGCATCGTCGCCACCCTCACCGGGCACCGCTCGCCCGCCGTGCTCATGCGCAACCACGGCGTCTTCACCATCGGGGCGACCCCGGCGAGCGCCGTCAAAGCCGCCGTGATGTGTGAAGACGCCGCCCGCACGGTCCACCTGGCCCGGGTGCTCGGTGAACCGCAGCCGCTGCCGGCCGACCAGGTCGACGCCCTGCACCGCCGGTACACCACGGAATACGGCCAGCGGTGACGGCCGGGCGCCCGCCACGAGCCATCGTCCAGGAGGAAGGTCATGGTCAACAGCAAGACCCGCAGCGTTGCGCGCATCGGGATCCTGGGCATCATGCAGGACCTCTACGACGACATGATCCCCGGGATCGCGCGGCGCCAGGAGGGCTACGCCGCCGAACTGGCCGCGCACCTGGGCGTGCCCGGGGAGTTCGAGTTCGTCCCGGCCAAGGCGGTCAAGTACCGCGAGGACGCCGAGCGGGTGATGGGCGAGTTCGAGAGTTCCGGCCTCGACGGCGTGCTGGTGGTGATGCTCACCTACGGGCCGGCCATGCGGGTGGCGCGGCTGCTCGCCGAGTCCCGGCTGCCGATCTGCCTGGCCAACATCCAGCCCGAGCCGAGCGTCACGCCCGCCTGGGACATGGCCGACATGACATACAACCAGGGCGTGCACGGCGCGCAGGACACGGCAAACGCCATGGTGCGGGGCGGGCGGCGGTTTCGCGTGCTGACCGACGACTGGCGCGCCGCCTCCTTCCGCGAGGACGTGCACCGGTGGGCCCGGGCGGCGGCCGCGGTGACCGCCTGGCGCCGGCTGAAGGTGGCGCTGTTCGGCTACGCGATGAACGACATGGGCGACATCAGGGTGGACGAGTCCGCGCTGATCCGGTCGCTCGGCCCGGAGATACTCGCGGTCGGGCCCGGTGACCTGTACCGGGGCATGGTGGCCGCCGGCGAGGCCGCGGTCCGCGCCGTGATCGACTTCGAGGACGCGCACTTCGAGATCGACCCGCGGCTATCCGCGCAGGAGAGGGAGGACCACGCCCGGATGCAGGTCGCGATCGAGAACATCCTGGCCGAGGGCGGGTTCGGCGCGTACACGGCGCACTTCGGCGCGATCGCCGAGGACGGCAGGTTCCGGCGGCTGCCGCTGGCCGCGGCGTCCACGCTGATGGCGCGCGGATACGGGTACGCGGCCGAGGGCGACGTGCTCACCGCCTGCATGGTCTACGCCGGGCACACGCTGATCGGCGACGCGCACTTCACCGAGATGTACGCGATGGACTTCCCCACCGACTCGGTGCTGATGAGCCACATGGGCGAGGGCAACTGGAAGATCGCCCGCGCCGACCGGCCGGTCCGGCTGATCAAGCGGCCGCTGGGGATCGGGCGGCTGGGCGACCCGCCCACGTTCCTGTTCCAGTACCAGCCGGGGCCGGCCACCCTGGCCACCCTGGTGTCGCTGGAGGGCGAGCGGTTCCGCCTGGTCGTCGCCGAGGGCGAGAACCTGGACACCCAGGAACTGCCCGCCCTGGAGATGCCCTACGGGCAGTTCCGCCCCGCGTCCGGGGTCCGCGCCTGCCTGAACGGGTGGCTGGCCGCGGGCGGCCCGCACCACGAGGTGATGAACCTGGGCCACCACGCCGCCGCCTGGCGCGACTTCGCCGTCCTCGCCGGGATCGAGTTCGTCCAGGTGTGAGCCCGGCAGCGCCGGGTCACCGGGCGCCACGAGCCGGCCGGGTTTCCCGGCCGCCGGGACGCCGGTCCTGAGGGCGCAAAACCAGGCCCGGTGCGCCTGGCGGCGCTACCCTGGTGCGGCCAGGATCCACGGCGGCGGCCGGCACTTTGACCTGCAGGGGAGCACACCATGGCCACGACAAGCCCTTGGCCACTCATCCACGCCGAACGCGAGGCCCTCCTCGCCGACCTCGGCGGGCTCACCGACGAGCAGTGGGCCACGCGGTCGCTGTGCGCCAACTGGACCGTCCGCGACGTGCTCGGGCACATGATCGCGACCGCCAAGATGACGCCGTCCGCGTTCTTCGCCGGTCTGGCGGGAACTGGCTTCCGGTTCAACGCGATGAACGAGAAGAACATCTCCCGGGAGGCCACACCGAACCCGTCAGACGGGCTCGCCGAGTTCCGCCAGCATCTCAAGGACACCACGCATCCACCCGGTCCGGTGGAAGCGATGCTCGGCGAGGCGGTGATCCATTCGGCCGACATCCGCAGACCGCTGGGGATGTCCCGGGAGTACCCGGAGGAGGCGCTGACCCGGGCCGGCGACTTCTTCAAGGGATCCAACCTGCTGATCGGCGCCAAGCGGCGGATCGACGGGCTCACCCTGCACGCCACGGACACCGGCTGGACCACCGGCAGCGGCCCGGAGGTGACCGGGCCGCACCTGTCGCTGATCCTTGCCATGACCGGTCGTTCCGCCGCCCTCGCCGACCTCTCCGGTGAGGGCCTGGGCGCGCTCAAGTCACGCCCGTGACGTGACCTCCCCCATCGCCGGCCCGGGGCCGGCCGGCTACTCCGGCACGCCGTTGCCGCGCAAGCTCGGCATCAAGCCTGGTCACGCGGTCGCCGTGCTCGGCGGGCCACCCGGGCTCGCCGCGAGCCTGGCGGCGCAGACCGGCGCGGACGTGACCGAGGGCCTGCCCGGTACCGGGCCGCCGCTGGACGTGATCGTGACGTTCGTCCGGTGGCGCGAGGAGCTCGAATCCCAGCTGCCGGGGCTGCGCGAGCGCATGGCCCCGGCCTGCGGGCTGTGGATCGCCTGGCCGAAGCGCGCGGCCAGGGTCCCCACCGACATGACCGAGCATGTGGTCCGGGAGGTGGCGCTGCCCACGGGCCTGGTGGACAACAAGGTCTGCGCCATCGACGAGACCTGGACGGGCCTGCGGCTGGTGATCAGGCGGGAACTGCGCGCCGCGGTCACGCCACGCGCGGGCTCGTGACCGTGCGGGCTGGTGACCGCGCCGGCCCCGGACGCGCCGGCTGTGACCGTGCGGGCTGGTGACGCGCCGGGCTGGTGACCGCGCCGGCCCCGGACGCGCCGGCTGTGACCGTGCGGGCTGGTGACGCGCCGGGCTGGTGACCGCGCCGGCCCCGGACGCGCTGGCTGTGACCGTGCGGGCTGGTGACGCGCCGGGCTGGTGACCGCGCCGGCCCCTGACGCGCCGGGTGCGGTCAGTCCAGCAGGCGCCTGCCGTCGAACATGCCGAGTTCCTCGCGGTACAGCTCCACGTTCACCCCGTTCGGGTCGCGGAAGTACATGCTCTCCTCCACGCCGCGGTCCGGGCCGAGGTAATCAACGCCCGCCTCGTCCAGCTTTTTCTTCGCGGCGTCGAACTGCTCCGGGGAGATGGAGATGGCCAGGTGCTGGACCCCGCCGATGGTCTCGGAGAACGCGGGGTGGTCGTGGCCGGGGAAGTCGAAGAACCCGAGCATGTTCCGGTTGCCGATGTCGAAGAAGAAGTGACTGGAGCCCGCGTAGTCCCGGTTCTCCACCAGTTCCACCAGCGGGAAGCCGAGAAACTCCTGGTAGAACTGGATCGTCTCCTCGACGTTCTTGCAGATCAGGGCGAGATGGTGCACGCCCTGCACCGTGCTGGCCGGCCGCTCACCGCGGCGCCGCAGGTACTTCTCGCGTAGTTGCTGCCTGCGCGCCCTGATCTCTTCGAGTTCCTTGCCTTGAGGCGGTGGCATGAATCGCCTCCCTGCGTGATCGCGGCTGGAGTCTCATGGCCGGGGATGGCCCCGTGGCGTCCCTCAGGCACAGGGTATCGGGGCGGGGCGGGCCGTCCTAGGCCAAGCGCGGCACGACCAGCAACGGCCAGGCGGCAGGCTCCCCATGGCCGGGCGGCGGGCTGCCGGTGGTCAGACGCGGCGGCCCCAAAGTGGCCGGGCGCCTGGCAGGCATGGCGGGCTGCCGGTGGCCGGGCGCGGCTCCATGCGGCCGGGCGCGCAGCGTCATGCGGTGACGCTGCCGCCACCGCGAAGGATCTGCTCCACGTCCATCCCCCGCCGCCGCAACGCCCAGCCGTGCAGGCCACGGCCTTCCTGGGCGAGGATGGCGGGCGGCACGGCCAGGACCGGGCATTGCGCGTGCGCCAGGCAGAACCGGCTCACCCGGCCGCGGCTCGGCCAGGCGACCATCCCCCGCCGGCCCGCGCCCACGATGAGCAGGTCATCGAGCCGGCGGGCGAGGGCGACAAGGACCGGCCCCGGCTGGCCACGCTGCACGATCGGCTGGACGGAAAGGTCGGTGGGTATCTGGCCCCAGGCCGCCTCGAGCGCGGCCCACAGCCGCTGCCAGGCCGCTTCTTCCCACAGGCGGACCAGGGCGGGGCAGGGCTGCCGGGCGGCAAGCTCACCGCCAGGCGGCACCCAGGCCAGGACGGCTGTCAGGGCGGCGTTGTTGTGGCGGGCCAGGTCCTCCGCGTGGCGCAGCGCCCGGAGGCTGCCCGGCGAGCCGCTTGCGCCGACGATGACCCGACGTACGCCGGACACGGCAGCGCTCCTTCCTCGCGGGGTGCGCAGTCATGCATTGTGCGGTGCTTACAGCGGTGCCACAAACTGCGGTGCTGCAAACTGCGGTAACCGCCTCAGCACTCAGTGTCTACTGAACCACTCGCCGGGCGCGGACTTCAAGCCCGACGGCACGGTTGCCTCGCCCTGGCCGGGCCGCCCCACCACGGGCCGCGCCAGGCAAGGGGCTGAAGTGATAAAAGGGGTGACTGAGAAAGAAGTAGGGGGTGGCTGGAGGCCGCGATAGCCGGGCCGATGCGCCCGGGTTTGGATGGGCGGGGGCTCCGGTGGCTGCGCCCGGACAGCCCGGCTGAGGCGAGCCGGCCGCGCGGCTGGCGCTGGTTGGTAACCGGCCTGGCAGGCCGGGCGGCCCGGCCCAGCGTCAGGGCTTGCGCGCGATCGCGCCGTACCAGTTGACCTCCGAGGCGAGCGGCCGCACATCGTCGCCTTCCGGGCGCCACTCCGACACCAGCACCAGCCCCGGGTCCACCATCTCCAGGCCATGGAACGCCAGTTCGGCGAACTCCTCGGCCACCCGCGCCTGCGCGGGCAGGCCGGAGGCCCGGTAGGTGCGCTCAAGGCCGCCCACTCCGACCGGGTCGTGCTCGGGTGTGACGTGCGAGGCGGCCAAGTAACTGCCGGGGGGGAGGGCGCCGACCAGGGTGTCCACGATCCGCCGCGGCTGCGCCTCATCGGGCAGAAAATGCAGCACCGCCACCAGCATCAGCGCGACGGGCTCGGAAAGATCCAGCGTCGCCGTCGCCGCCGGGTCCGCCAGAATCGTCTCCGGCTCCCGCAGGTCCGCGTGGATGTAAGCGGTCTTCCCCTGCGGCGAACTGATCAGCAACGCCCGGGCGTGCGCCAGCACGATCGGGTCGTTGTCCACGTACACCACCCGGCACGAGGGCACTAGCCCCTGCGCCACCTCATGCACGTTGTTCGCCGACGGCAGCCCCGTCCCGATGTCCAGGAACTGGCGGATCCCCGCCTCCGCCACCAAAAACCGCACCGCGCGCCCCAAAAACGCCCGGTTCTCGCGCGCTGCGGTGCGCACCGTCGGCCAACTGACCATGGCGCGCTCGGCGGTCCGCCGGTCGGCCGCGAAGTTGTCCTTGCCGCCCAGGTAATAGTCGTAGATGCGGGCTGAGTGCGGCTTGGTGATGTCGATCCTCGGCCGCATCAGGCTCGGCTCCCAGTCACGCGGGCTAAGCGCGGCTTCGCGGTATCGATTCTGGGGTTCACCGGCCCACCTCCCGTCATGGCAGCCGCGACGCGCGCCCGACGCAGATGGTAGTGCGATACGGGATATCCGGGGCGGCACATTGCCATCCGCGGAAACCGGGCAACCGGGGGACCGCCGTCCAGGGAATGTTGAACAATCAACAACTGTTGGAGCCGCCGAGGCTACTGTTGTGTGCACCCTGAGCGGAGGAGACGACATGCCCGCAGTCACTGTCGAGGACATCCTGGTGCTGCCGCGCGTCCAGGAACCCGACCCCGCGGCCGCCGCCGACCGCCCCGTGCTGTCGGTGACCACGGCGCCGGCGGGTTTCGAAGGCGAAGGGTTCCCGGTCCGGCGCGCGTTCGCCGGGGTGGACCTGGGCCGCCTCGACCCGTTCATCCACATGGATCAGATGGGCGAGGTCGACTACGCCCCCGGTGAGCCCAAGGGCACCGCATGGCACCCGCACCGCGGCTTCGAGACGGTGACCTACATCATCGACGGCGTGTTCCGCCACCAGGACTCCAACGGCGGCGGCGGCCTGATCACCAACGGCGACACCCAGTGGATGACCGCGGGCGGCGGCATCCTGCACATCGAGGAGCCACCGGAGGAACTGGTCATGAGCGGCGGGCTGTTCCACGGCTTCCAGCTCTGGGTGAACCTGCCCGCCCGGCTCAAGATGACCAACCCGCGCTACCAGGACATCCGGGCGGGTCAGGTCGCGCTGCTCTCGTCGGCCGACGGCGGGGCGCTGCTCCGGGTCATCGCCGGTGACCTGGCTGGGCACAAGGGCCCCGGCATCACTCACACGCCGATCAGCGTGGTGCACGCGACCGTCTCCCCCGGTGCGCAGGTCCGGCTGCCGTGGCGGCCCGACTTCAACGCGCTCGGGTATGCGCTGGCCGGCAACGGCACCGTCGGCGCCGAGCGGCGCCCGGTGCGGACCGGGCAACTGGCCGTCTTCGGCCCCGGCAGCGTGATCACATTCGGCGCGGCCGAGCGCCAGCAGGGACCGGGCAAGGACTTCGACCTGCTGCTGCTGGGCGGTGAGCCGATCAGGGAGCCCGTCGCCGCGTACGGCCCGTTCGTCATGAACACCAGGGACGAGCTGGTCAAGGCGTTCGAGGACTACCAGGCGGGTCGGCTGGGCACCATCCCGGCGCAGCCGCGCCGGATCCCGGCCGAGCCGCACCCCGGCCACGACGTGCTCTGACCGCGGACCCGCCCCTGATGTCCATGATCTTGTGATCCTGTTCATCGTATCCGTGAACAAACTCACAAGATCATGCCGATGAGGCTCCGCAGCCTGGGCCGGGCGGCGTCGGTAACCGGCGGGCGCTGTCCGTACACTGCATCCGTGACAAAGCCGACCCGCGCCGACACCTCGACCACGATGGCGGCGGTCCCGCCGGGCCAGCCCGCCGGAGCACCTCCCGAGCCGCCGGTGGCACGGCGGATCCCGAGCGAGCGCACGCACCACGGTGACACGTTCATCGACGACTACGCGTGGCTGGCCGACGCCGACGATCCGGAGACCCTGCGCTACCTGGAAGCCGAGAACGCCTACACCGCGGCGATGATCGTGGGCCAGGCCGGGCTGAGGGAGGCCGTCTTCGGCGAGATCAAGGGCCGCACGCAGGAGACCGACCTGTCGGTGCCGGTGCGCAAGAACGGCTGGTGGTACTACTCCCGCACGGTCGCGGGCAAGCAGTACGCGGTGCACTGCCGGCGTGCCGTCCAGCCCGGTGAGGACGCGCCTCCGGGCACCGGCGACGGCGCGCCGCTGCCGGGCGAGGAGATCCTGCTTGACGGGAACGAGGTGGCCGGGGACTCACCGTTCTTCTCGCTGGGCGCGTTCAGCGTCAGCCCGGACGGGCGGCTGCTCGCCTACTCCACCGACTTCGCCGGCGACGAGCGCTTCACGCTGCGGATCAAGGACCTGGTCACCGGGGAAACCGCGGCGGACGAGATCCCCGGCACGTTCTACGGCTGCGCCTGGTCCGCCGGCGGGTCCGCGCTGTTCTACACCACGGTGGACGAGGCCTGGCGCCCGTACCGGGTGTGGCGGCACCAGGTCGGCACGCCGGCCGCGGATGACGTGATCGTGATCGAAGAGGCGGACGAGCGGTTCTCCGTCGGGGTGGAGCTCACCCGCAGCGAGCGCTACATGGCCATTGCGAGCTCCAGCAAGCTGACCAGCGAGGTCTGGCTGCTCGATGCGGCCGAGCCAGCGGGCGAACCGCAGGTGGTGCTGCCCCGCAGGCGGGGCGTCGAGTACTCGGTCGAGCACCAGGCCGGCCCCGACGGCGCCGGGCGGCTGCTGATACTGCACAACGATGGCGCGCTGAACTTCGAACTGGCGGCGGTTCCGCTGGCCGGCCCGGTGCAGGGGGAAGGGGAGGCGGGCGGGGGCCCGCTCGCCGATCCGGCGGCCCTCACCACGGTCGTCGGGCACCGGGCGGACACCAGGCTGCTGGGCGTGGGCGCGTTCGCCGACCACGCCATGGTGTACTTCCGCCGCGACGGCCTCACCGGCCTGCGTATCCTTCGCACCGACGGCAGCGAGCAGGAGATCGCCTTCCCCGAGCCGCTCTACCAGGTGTCCCCGGGATCGAACCCGGAGTACGCGACCGGGCAACTCCGGCTGCACTACACCTCGCTGGCCACCCCCGACTCGGTATTCGACGCCGATACGAGGACCGGTGCACTCACCCTGCGCAAGCGGCGCCCGGTCCTCGCGCTGCCCGGCGCCGGCCGATACGACCCCGCGGACTACGAACAGCGCCGCGAATGGGCGGTCGCCGCCGACGGCACCCGCGTCCCCATCTCGCTGATCTGCCGGAACGGGACGCCGCGGGACGGCAGCGCGCCGCTGGTGCTCTACGGCTACGGGAGTTACGAGGCGTCGATCGACCCCAGCTTCTCCATCCCACGGCTGTCGCTGCTGGACCGGGGATTCGTGTACGCCATCGCGCACGTCCGCGGCGGCGGCGAGATGGGCCGGCGCTGGTACGACGACGGCAAGATGCTGCACAAGACCAACACGTTCACCGATTTCGTGGCCTGCGCCGAGCACCTGGCTGCGCAGGGCTGGACCAGCCCGGAGCGGCTGATCGCGCGGGGTGGCTCGGCGGGCGGGCTGCTCATGGGGGCGGTGGCGAACATCGCGCCACAGGACTTCGGCGGGATCGTGGCCCAGGTCCCGTTCGTGGACGCGCTGACCTCCATCCTGGACCCCTCGTTGCCGCTCACCGTGCCGGAGTGGGAGGAGTGGGGTGACCCGCTGCACGATCCGGCGGTGTACGCGTACATGAAGGGTTACACGCCCTACGAGAACGTCCGTGACCAGGTCTACCCGCCCATCCTCGCGGTGACCAGCCTGCACGACACCCGGGTGCTGTTCCGTGAGCCCGCGAAATGGATCGCCCGGCTGCGGGCCACCGCCCGCGGCGGCCCGTTCCTGCTCAAGACCGAGATGACCGCCGGCCACGGCGGCAGGAGCGGACGATACGACGCCTGGCGCGAGGAAGCGCTCGTCCTGGCCTGGATCGTCAGCACCGCTAAGGCGGGCGGAGGCCCGGCTGCAGCACCCGCCTGAGGTGCAGCAGCCGGTTGGCGGCGCCGATCAGCCCGGTGTCGCCCCACAGCGGTGGCTGGGCCGCCCCGGCGACCGTCACCCCGACGACCAGGCACCGGACGGGGTGACCACGATGCGGGGCGCCGGCGGGGCAGCCGGGACGAACGCGATCCGGTAGCGGTCGACGATGGCCGGCAGCTCACCGGCGGTACGGGGCCGACGCTGGCGCCGCGAGCGGGTTAACGGCGCCAGCACCGGCCGACCGTTACGGCTCCTTAGACGCACTCCCCTGCGCCCCGGTTCCGCCCGTTGCCCCAGCGCCTTCGCGGCACCCGGGGATGAGTGATGATCATGGGGATCTCGCCCATGGGGATGTGATGCCAGACCGGAAACCCCCGGCACCGGCCGGGTCTCCCGCCTGGTCATCGAGTGGACCGCCGAGCTGTTAACGGACCGCCCAGCCACACCCCCATAAGGCTGACGACCACGAGGACACGCGCCAAGCCGGCCCGCGAGCCAGGCCCGCGCCGCCGGCCGCTTCGCGAGCCGCGCCGCGATAGTGCCGGCTTCGGTGCGCGGACGTACGCTTGACACCTGGACTGTGCCTGTGCGCTGACGTTGGCGGGCATCACAAGCCCGGGATCCGCAGGCGGAGCACCGACGCGGCCAGCCTGGCTCGCCATGGCTCTTCCATGAACCACAGGAAGGTGAGCATGGTGAAGACCAGGCTTGCCCGGTGGGTCAGCCGATGGCGTGCGCGCCGTCTGGCCCGCGAGCAGACACAGCAGACATCGGCAGCGCGCCAGGCAACACGTGCCGCCGAGGGGCAGCGGTACCACTCCACGGGGCACGGCCCGCAATAGGCCCGGTGCCTTCGATCCCGGCACCTTGACGCTCATAGTGGCCGGGCTCAAAGGCTGGGCTGCATTCCGATTATCTGTTCTGCGCGTGCGCGATCGGCGGTTTCGGTCTGGCCTGTGCGGTCGGTTCAACTGCGCCAGCCTGGCGGACTGGTTTCAGGCGCCCGGCGTGGTGGCGGTCAGCAGGAGGATTGCGGTTGTCCCGATGATGATCGCCGCTCCGGCGCCGAGGAACAGGCTTACCAGTGCCTTGGCCGGCCCGGACAGCACGAGCTGCGATTGTTGCCCGCCCGGCACTGGGGAGTCGGCCACGATGATGGCTTCCTTTTGGTCCCCGAACAGGCCGGCTGGGTACGCGCTGGTCAGCAGGTACATGTAGCCGTTGACCCGGGCCAGGTAACGTGTGGCGGCGGCAATCGCCTCATGCAGTGGCCGGGGCATCTCACCCAAGATGAGGACTATCAGCCAGGTGATGGGCATCACGATCACCAGCAGGCCGCAGGCCAGCACCACCTCGGTAAGCAAGGCGGGAATGACCAGGATCAGCCGGAACAACACGGCCATCCGATTGAGCCGGCCGGGCCTGACCGCCACGCGCACCGGATAGAGGTCGTTCCGCCAGGCACGGCAGATTCCGCGCAAGCTTCTACCCCGGCGAACCGGTATCGCCCAGATCCGCCACAGTCCTCCGAGTGCTCTTCGGCTGAACACTTCAGCCCAAGGTTGGCCTCACCGAGCTCACCATGGGCGGCATCGTGGGAACAGTGAGCGACTGTGATGAAGTTCCAGTACCCGTTCATTGCTTTTGCCGCCTAGGGATCGGATATGCTTTTGCCGCCTAGGGGATCGGATATGTCTAAGCGTTTTGATTACGCCATTGACAAGCGATATCTGCCGTTGTTGCTGCTCTTCGGGCTGCGAGGTTCAAAAGACGGCGTCACGCTCACGGACGAAGGCTCGCTCCTGGCGACCTTCGGCTTCATCAAGATCAAGACGCCGCTGGCAAACGTCACCGAGGCGCACATCACCCGGAACTACCGCTGGTGGACAGCATTCGGTGTTCGCGCATCCATGGTCGACGACGGCCTGAGCTTTGGAACGAACCACAGCGCGGGGGTATGCATCCACTTCGCGGAGAAGGTGCCATCACCGCTCCGCCGCAGCGGCCACTCGGCGCTCACCGTGACCGTAGCAGACCTCGAAGGGCTGACCAGCGCCTTGGGGGCCGAGCCCGGCGAAACATCCAGTGCCTCCTCTGCCTGAGCCGCTCGGCGACCTGGATCTTGACGCCGAACAGCGCAGCCTGTTCCTGCTCTGGGAGCGCCCGCGGCTCTGACTGTGGCCGACCGGCGCCGGGAGCGCGGCCAACGACACGATCAGCGAAGCTGGCGGCGCCCTTGGCGTCGCCATCGTGGGCAGCCTGGCCCGCGCGCAATGCCAGCCGAATCCCATCGCGGCCCCGGGACAGGCCTGCAGGGAGAAGGACGGCACCGGGCAGCCAGGGATCTAGCGGTCGCCTTGCTGACGGCGCCGCCAGCGCTCCTCCAGCCGCCCCATCAGCCCCGATCCGCCCTGCCTGCCAGGCCGCCGGCCCCTGGCGGTGTGCCGCCTCCTGCCCGAGCCCCTGTCCTTGACGGGAGCGCGCCCCGTGGTCCTGCCCGTCATCTGGCGGTAGCTGGTCACCGCCCACACGCTGCAGGCGAGCATGACCACAAAGCCCGCCACCGCGATCAGGATGACATTGACCACGACCCCAGCCAGCAGCAGCCCGACGCCGGCCAGGAACCCCAGCACCGCTGCGACCACCCGGCGCCGGTAATGCACCCGCGGGTCGGCCGCGCGTACGGCCTCAGCAAACCGCGGGTCACCAGCGCGGAGCGCCGCCTCGATCTGC
>Ga0207646_10000512_pt1 | contig 51799 bp, 41 predicted proteins | sample KBSK5502metaG_FD_184343 | JGI IMG/M metagenome (GOLD analysis project Ga0207646, IMG submission 184343) | Corn, switchgrass and miscanthus rhizosphere microbial communities from Kellogg Biological Station, Michigan, USA - KBS K5-50-2 metaG... | ecosystem: Host-associated > Plants > Roots >...
AGTGGTTCAGGGGATCACGCGCCGCGACGATGTCCACCGCATCTCGGCTCACTTCATCTCCGGACTTCTGGACGCGGCTTCGCGGCGCTTCGAACATGTTGTGATCGACCTCGGCCGGCTGCCTTCGTCCCTTGCGGAGGCGACGGGCTCTGGCCGCTTGCTCTGGGTGGTCACACCGACGCCACGCGGCACGGCAGCGCTGGAACGGCGCTACTGGGAGGGCGAGCGACAAGGGGAGGATTGGCTCAAAAAGGCGAGCATCGTCGTCAACCGCAACAACGAGCGCGCCTTCGCAGGCTTCGAGCGCTACGCCGTCGAGGAGTACGGGCTATCAACCGCAGGCAGCGTTCCGGAGGCTGCCGACTATTGGACTCGTGTCGACCTGCAGCATTCGGTCCAAGCACTGAACGTCGCAGAGATCCACACGGCTGATCCCCGCTACGAGAAGCATCACGGATCGGAGGCGCTTGCAAGCCGCCGAGCATTCGAGGCATTGGCGGATTCGTTCGCGCCGCTGGAACTAACAGCAGCTGAGAGGGCGTGACATGCAGACCCTGGACGCCACCGCAGATGAGATGAGCCAGGCCGAATCCCACATCCTCCCGGCCTTCCAGAAGAGTTTGGACGACCTGCTTCGCGAGCGTAAGGACCCAAGGCCGCAGGTCTCCGACGACCGGGCCATCTTCGGACTCGCTGACAAGGCGGTCCGCGACTACCATGCCGCGACGGCTCGGTCCTCGTCGCTGCCGCAGCTCTCGCAAGTCCAGCTCTGGGAAATCCGGCAGCGGCTCTACATCCAGCACGGCGCCCTTGGACCGCTCGGCGAGCTTCTGGCCAAGGAAGGCGTTGAGGACATCCACATGAATGGCCTCGACCATGGCTACCTCGAGTACGGCGACCACCGCGAGCCATTGCCGGCGTACTTCGAGTCCGAGGACGACCTCATCAGCATCGTCCGGTTCTACGCCGAACAGTCAGGACGCAGGTTCGACGTATCGAGCCCGATTGTCACGGTCACCATGCGCGACGGCAGCCGGCTCAACGCGGTGCTCCCGCCTATCGCCAAGCCCCTCGTGATCACCATTCGCAAGCAGCAGCTGCGGCGGTTCCTGAGCCTCAGCGACCTGGTCAGGTCGGGGACGATTCCGGCCCGTGCCGTCCCGCTCCTCGAAGCTGCGGTGAGGGCCCGGCTGAACATCATTCTCAGCGGGCCAACTGGCACCGGCAAGACGACGCTGGCGCGAGTTCTGGCGCTGATGATCCCCGAGGGCGAGCGCACCTGCGTCCTCGAGACAGAGACCGAGCTCTGGCTGCACGAGCTGCGTCCTCAGTTCTTCAGCCTCGAAGAGCGCGACGCGAACGTTGAGGGCGCCGGCCGAATCACAATGCAGGATCTTTTTCAACGCGCCGCATTGCGTCAGCGTCCGAAGCGGATCATCGTCGGCGAGGTCCGGGGGACAGAGGCGCTCGACATGATCCATGCGATGTCCAGCGGACACGATGGCAGCCTGACCACGCTTCATGCGAGCAACCCGCAGACGGCGCTGGACCGCCTCGAGGTGCTTGCGATGTCAGCCGATAGGAACCTTGCGCCTCACGTCGTGCGCCGGATGATCGGGGCTGGCGTCGACCTCATCGTGCATCTGAGCACTTACCATCGCGGCGACCAGGAGCTTCGCCGCCTCGGCTCACTTGCGTTCGTGGCCGAGAACCGAGAGAACGATCTCGGCTCGCCCGTGGTCTCGGGCCTCGCCAGCTATCGCATCCTCGATGACTCCTGGGACTGGCGTCGAGAGGCGCTGGTGCACATGCCGGACAAGGTCTGGAAAAAGCTGCTCGCAGCTGGAGTCAATCCCGAGGACGTGGTCCGAGAGGTGCTCGGGAATGGCGAATCTTAGGACCCTTCTTGTTGTCGCCGGCCTGACGATCGCCTTCGCGTGTCTGGCCGCCATGGCGGCGGATGATCTGAGTGCCGCTTCCCGACGGGTGCGTCGTCGTGTAGGACGGCTGGTACGGCCGGAATCGGTCCGCGTCGCGCTTGCCCAGGCAGGTCTCACATCGATACCCGTGCCTGCGTGGATTCTGTCTCGGATCGGGCTCGCGGTCGCCGCAGCGGCGATCGCCTGGGCGTGGTTCGGGCTTCCAGTCCTCGGCCTGATCGCATTTCTTGTCGTGTACCACCTGATCGGAACCGCGCTTGAGTTCAGACGCCGTGGCTTCGAGGCTCGACATCAGGAGGCGCTCCTCGAGGCCGTGCGCCACGGGATTGCGGTCATGTCGCGTGCGGGCAACGCGACCTCGATGCTTGAAGCGCTCGCCGATGGCGGTCCGTTCGAGGTTCGGCCGCTCTTCAAAGAAATCGTCCTGGTTGGTGGCAGCGGTCCAGCCGGCGAGACGTTCGTCCGCGCGCTGGAGAAGATCCGTGACCGCGTCGCGGACCCACTCTTTGACGATGTCGTGCTCGCGCTGACTTTGCACTGGCGACAGGGCGGCAAGCTGGTCCCGGCGCTCGAGGCGGTTGTTAACGACTGGTCAGAGACACTGCGCCTTCAGCGCGAGGCCAAGGCGCTGCGGTCGGGCGTCGAGGCGTCGGTGGTGCTGCTCGCCCTGCTCCCATTCGTGTTCCTGGTCACGCTGCAATTGCTGGCGCCCACACTGCTCGCGCCATTCCGTTCGCCCGGCGGTGAGGTGGTCTTCGCACTCGCGATTGGCTGGATGGCGCTCGGCTACGGGATTCTCCAGCGGATGTCCCAGCCTCCACGCGAGAGCCGGTTGCGGCTGCGTGAGGCGTTGCCATGACGGCTCCGCTCGCAGGAGCGCTCGTGCTGTCAGTGCTGACCGGTGTGACCGTCTCGTGGTTCTTCATAGCCTGGCCGCGCCGGATCTCGGCCGAAGAATGGATTGTCCACCGGCGGTCCTTCCAGCGCGCGCATGACACGACGAAGCAGTTTGGAGGGCTCTCAATCCTTCGAACCGGGTCGGTGGCGGGCGTGCGGATCCTGCCGGAGGCGGACGTCGCGTTGCTAAGCCTTGCGAGCCCAGACGCGCCCGCCACTCAAGGGGACGCTATCCGCCGCCTTGCGCTGCTCGCTGGAGGCTCGGCCGTCGGAATGATCATCGTCGCAAGCATCGGCGGATTGGCAACCGGAGCGACATGGCTTGCAGTCTTCTCGCCCCTTATCGCGCTGCTCGCGGCAAGTGCGGTCGTGACCGGCCAGTGGGTGAGTTGGAGGTTCGAGGTGGCAAGCGTCCGAGCCTCGATCCGTAAGGACCTGCCTCGCCTGCTTACCGGTGCGCGCGTCCTTCTGGATAGTGGTACGGCCAACGCAGAGCAGGCCCTGGCGGCCGCGGTTGGCACGTATGCCGACCCCGCTGCAGAGCTGCTGCGTGAGGCGCTCCGCCGCAAGGAGGTCCAACGGGTGGAGTTCGAAGCAGCCGTTGATGAGGTGGCGGACCACTACGCGGTCGGGGAATTCCATCGGCTTGCCGACAATCTTCGCGTTGGTCATCGCTATGGGACCGGTATGTCCACGCTGCTGGTCGACTTCGCCCAGCGGGCTCGCAGCTCCTGGCATGCCAGCTACCGCGAGCGCATCACTCGAGCTCCGGTCCTGATGACTGTGCCCGCGCTGATGTTCTTTGTGCTGCCACTTCTCGTCCTCGTGATGTTTCTCGTCTTCACGCCGCTCATGGGGACGCTGGGCCGGCTATGAGCCAACGAGGTCAGGCACTGATCGAGTTCTCGTTCACAGTCGGCCTACTAATGCTGCTCGTGGTCGCCACCGCACAGGTCGCGATCTTCCTCAACTATCGCTCCAGTCTTGACTTGGCGACGCGCGAGGGCGCCTACCAGGCGAGTCTGGTCGGGCACCAGCCTCGCGATGGCCAGCTCGAGACCCAGACGCTCTGGGCGAAGCTCGAGCCAGGAGCCCAGCCGGTGGAGGTGTCCGTTACCCGCGAGGGGAACCTGATTGTGGTCACGGCGAGCACTTATGCACCCGCAATCCTTCCGATACCGTTTCCACCGTTCGACCGTCTGCCGGTACAAGCCCGCTCCGTCCACACCATTGAGCAGTTCGAGCCGGGATCGTCATGAGAAGGCAGTCGGGCCAGGCGCTTGTGGAGTGGGGGCTGAGCGCTTTCGTGCTAATGCTCTTCGCCTTCGGGCTCTTGGCGGTGGGGCAGATTGTCGGCGAGGACATGGCTGTTCGCTCAGCCGCCACCCAAGCCGCTTTCGCGGCCGCACGGGCGCCCAGCGCAACCGCGGCCCAGCAGTACGGACAAGCCGCCGCGGCCGAGGCGGTGCTCGGATCGCAAATTGAGAACCTCCAGGTGACCATCGACACAGGCTCTTTCCAGCGCGGAGGGACTCTGACGGTGACCGCACGAGGCTACGTAAACCTGGCGGCGTTTCCGGTCATCTCGCAGGTGCTCGGCCGAAGGGTCGAGGTGACCTGGCAGGCGCACGCACTGATCGAGCCATATCGGAGCAGGACACCGTGACACGGCTGGACACGCAGAACGGCCAGGTGCTGGTGATGTCCGCGCTGGTGATGGCGTTTCTCTTCCTGCCGCTCTCGGTCTTCGTCATCGACACGGCGCTGGTGGATTCGAGCTATGCCCAGCTCGGAGAGACTCTGCAAGCGTCGGCCGAGGACGGCGCGTCGTCGATCGACGTGGCGGCCTACCGAAGCAGCAATGGCCAGATTGTTCGGCTCGATCCGGTTCAGGCGAAGGCGGTCGCCGATGGTTCGATTAAGGCAGCTGCGGTGCGGGGCCTCCAATCGTGGACCGTGTCAGTTAGTGGTTCGCGTGTGACTGTGACCGGGACGCTTTCAGTTCAGCTTATGGTGCTCGGCACCGCGACTTTGAGCGAGTCGAGGAGCGCGATCTTTGCGTACGGGCAATAGGACAATCCGTCTCGCTGCTGCGCTGACGATAGGCATCGCTCTTGCGATCGCTGCCGCGGTTTCGTCAGACAGGGTTCCCGTGCTGGACGGTCTGTTGGCTTCGTCTTGGGTTCCAGCAGTGGTCCTCTCGGTGCTGCTTGTTGGCGCGGCCGTCGGAATTGCACTTGCGCTCCCACGGTCGAGGCCCCCTTCCAGAGAGTCGACGGGGCCAGAGCCGGTGATTGCCAGGCCGACGATCCCCGAGGTTCGACGGAAGCCGGCGATCATTTCGATCCACGGTCTCGAAGCACAGGCGGGCTGCACCTCGTTGGCGTTCAACTTGGCCGTGGAACTGGCCGCGGCGGGGCTCGTCGATGGCCGCCGACCTCGCCCGATCTGCGTTGTTCGTGCAGGTCCGTTGAGCAGCACGGTCGGACTTGATCCGAAGCCCTTCACCGACTACTGCCGCAGCCATATGGCGGCGGTCGGCGACGAGGTGATCGATCTAGCTGAGCGGCACCCCTCGGGCTGCGAGGTCCTCTGCGTTGCGGACGGTGTGTTGGACGGTCACCGTTTGCGCCTGCTCTCTTCAGTGCTCAGACGGTTTTATGACGTGGTCGTCCTCGATTGCCCGCCTGGGGACCGCTGGCTTACTGACTCCGCATTCGACGCAAGCGAGGTCTCGCTCCTGGTCGGACTGCCCACTGACGAGTCCGCCAAAGCGGTGCTCCCATGGTCCGATTCGTCGTGGCGATACGGTCTCGACGCCCGATTCGGACTGATAGTCAATCGGGTCAGCGCAAGTACCTCGATTCCCGAACTACTGACGGCTGCGTTCGCTAACCTGGCGCTGATTCCGGAGGACGCGGCCGCGGGCAACGCATTGGAGTTGCCTTGGGTTCTGCGTCCCGAGTCGCAAGCGGGCCGAGCCATCACCGAGCTCGCGGCCAGGCTGGTGCCGGACGTAGCCGCGAAGGAGTCGAGCCATGCCGCATGAGCTGATCGCCGGTCTCGAGGCGAGTGCGGTGGTTCTCCTCGTCCTTCTATTGGTGCCGAAGCGGGGCGTAGATCACCTGCGCGCCAGGTTCTCGGGCTTGCATTCAGGCCGGCGCCGCTGGCTCTTCGAGCCGCTGCTCCCGCGAGGTGACAAGCGCACCTGGAACGTAGCCCTCGATGCAGCTGACGTGTTCGAGCAGGGAGTTCCACTGTATGTGGCCGGCCGGCTGGCCGAGCAGAGGTCTGCCCAGCTCTATCTCGAACGGCAGGGCCGCTGGGTGGACAGTCCGAAGGCGCTGCTCGCTGCACACCTGAAAGGTGCAATCAACGAGGCCGAGTTTCACGGTCAACTGAAGAGCCGCGAGCTGCCGCTGCCAGCCACTAAAGCGGTTGCGCCGAAGGTGGAGGCGAGGCCACTGATCAGCGTCAGGTGGTGGCTGGAGCGGCAGGCTTTGGCCCACGCAATGGCGAAGCCGAACGGCGATGGCCTAGGAAAGGAGGCCCGAGTCGGACCCCCGGGCGACGGGACGAAGGATGAGAACGAGGCTGAGGACACTGAGGAGGCCGAGTCAGCGACAGCTCCCCGCGCAGACCCGACCTATCTGAGGATCCGGACGTTCGGACGAATCGAGCTCCTACAAGCGGGCCAGGACTACGCCCCAGAACTGTTGCGCAAGAAAGTGCTTGCCTTCATCTGGCTGTACTTGTTCGTGCGCGGCCTGCTCGAGCCGGAGGGCCGGGTTGATCGCGGTGCGTTCTGTGAAGAGTTCGGGCCGGGGCTATCGCCAGAGAGGCAGCGCAAGCGTGTTCGGGACCGACTCGACGATATGTTCAATCGTGATCTGCCCACTGCGCTGACGTCGCGGCTCCTCACTGACCGCACACAGCTGCGCCTGGATTTGGCCAAGTGCAGCATCGACATCGTCCGCCTTCAGGAGATTGCGAAGCAGTGCGCGGCAAAGCAAGGCATGCTATCGAGCGACTTGGCGGCCGAGGCAAATCGAGCCCTCGATGAGACGGAGGGCGAGTTCCTTCCCGGATGGGAGGAGATCGAGACCGAGACCAATGGTGGCCGTGGCGGAGCTGCCGAGTATGTGCGCACACTCCGCCAGGTGGCGGACACCGCAAGGGTGGACATCCTGGGGGCCTTGGCTGCCAACCACTTGGCCCGCCAAGAACCTCGCAAAGCGATTCCTCTCCTGGAGCAGGCATTGGAGCGGCAGCCAGAGCGTGAAGATCTAGCCCGCAGGCTCCGCGCCGCCTACCTCGAGACCGGCCAGCATCTCAGAGCAATCGAAATTCAAAAGGACCACGCGCTAGACGCCTGACCTCACGTTGACGCTGTCGGCCCTCGACGCGGCACATTTACAACCGAATAGGCCGGCCCACCAGCCTTTGCTCGTTAGCGTTTGCCCGCTGGCGGATCGCTCGGCGCGAGAGCATGGACCGGCGCATGGATTGCGGTGGCGTACTCCTGGCCGTCGATTGTTGATGTCTTCCAAGCGCAGCGACAACTGCGGCAGAAACTCCAGCCTCCACGACTGCGGGCGGGGTCAGTCAGTTCCCCGAAGCAACCTGGGCAGGCGCAGTTACCCGCTGCCACACGAGCTAGAGCAGCGGCGCGGTCGAACATGCGTTCGGGAATCGTACCGCAAGGACTGCGGGGTCAGCGAGCCTCCCACCTGAAGCCAAGATCGGCGAGATCGGCGGATTTCGAGCATTACTTGATTGCCAGCTGTGGCCGCTGAGCGGCGCGCGACACCCGCCGTATTCCGGCCTTCATGGATTTGATGCGTAGGTCGTGCTCCCAGAGCCGCACCGGCCGGATGCCAAGGCGCCGCAATGCCAGCACTGCCTCGCGGTCGCGCGCGACATTGCGCGCAAGTTTGGGTTCCCAGTAAGCACGGTTGTCACCCGGCACCCGGCCATGCTCGGGACAGCAGTGCCAGAAACACCCATCCGCAAAAATCGCGAGCTTCATCCCTGGCAAATAGAAGTCCGGGCGCCCCGGCAGATCGCGGGGTCGCTCGATGATGCGGCGACGTGGAAAGAGACTTTTGAGCGCTATGGCCAGACGGCGTTCCGGCGAAGTGCCCGCCGACCGAATCGCAGCCATGTTCCTGGCCCGCTGTTCGCGAGTGAGCCAGTCCGTCATGCACTTACTTCGGCCAGGTTTGCGTGAGCTTCACGAAGTCGACCAGATCAATCAGGCGCGCAGCGCCGATCGCCCCCTCCATCATCGGAGTCATTGTGCCCAGCTCTCGCAACAAAGGCAGATGCACCAAGACCAGACCGTCGACACAGGGCTGATTGAGGATCTTGTCGGTGCGCTGGCCGTCGACTTCGTTGGTGATGACGAAGTGCATGAGCTTCATGTTCTGGCGCCTGATCGCCGCAGCCTTGTATTCCTGGCATTCGTTGGTCACGTCACTCATGCGGTCATGGCGTCCGCTCCACTTACACGAAATCACCACGCGCGGCTTGTCAGTGAGCACCATGACGTCGACCTTGGGCGCTTCACTGCGGCCCGGCATCTGAATGCCTGGCCACCAATCGGCCGCCCGCACTTCCTCTTTGTACTGGAAGTGTTCACTCCCCCATCGCCGCAGCACTTCGCCTATCAAAATGCGCAGCCCGTTGCCGAGTGGGTTGTTGCGTTGCATTTCATGCCAGCGCGGCAGTTTCATCATGCGATCGACGACATTCGGCACGTCTTCAGTTGGAATGCCCAGAGCGTCGGCTATGTACCGTTCGGCTTTCCGTGCCCGCTCCTGCCAGACGCGGCTCTTGCGAAGGTCGTTGGCTTCACGAATGTGGATGAATCCGTGCTCGTACCAAAGTAGCATCTGATAAATGCCAAGCCATGCGGTCTCGAGAGTTGGCTGGCCTCCAGGCCATAGGCACTCGTTAAAGGCGTCAGTGACGAGACGCCGGTCATCGAGGCTCGGCATTGGCTAAACGGTCAGCAAATCCCGGGCGCTTTCTTCCTGATCGGCTGAAATCCACGCACTTCCGGTAATCGCAGCGTAAATGGAACGGCCGACCGCGGTCGCTACCGGCGGTGGAAATGCGTTACCAATCTGGCGATAGGCTGCGGTTTTCTTCCCGACAAACTGCCATTCGTCAGGAAATCCCTGGAGTCTGGCCACCATACGCAGGGTTAGCTTCGGCACGAATCTGACCGGCACGTCAGCTCCGGGAGCTTCGTCAGCCAGACCGAGACCATCTACTCCAAGCCGCCGCCATTCCGCGCGAGCTCGGGTCGGACCGAGATCCGGACCACCGTGTTTCAGGGAACCCCCGACGATCGTCGGGCCAATGCCGTTCGCGCCGGCCGCCCATTTCAACGCGCCGCGCCACCCGCGCTTGGCCATCAGGTCACCGAGCGTTTGACCGACGGTCGGGGGTGTCCCCTCCGGCATCGGCCAGTGGAACCGCCGCGCGTCTTTCTGCCGGAGCGCCACCAGGATGAAGCGCGGCCGCAGTTGCGGCACTCCGAATTCCGATGCGTTGAGCACCTGCCAGTGCGGCTCATAACCTAGCCGGTAGAACTCAGCCAGAATGCGCTGGCGGTAGTCGCCAAACTTGGCACCTGCCAGGCCACGGACGTTTTCCAGCATCACCGCCGCTGGCTTCGTCTCCGCGACTAAGCGGAGAGCCGCAGGAAACAAATCGCGTTCGTCGTCCTGGCCAAGCTGCTTTCCGGCAATGGAAAACGGCGGACATGGAACACCGCCAGCTAGGAGGTCAATTCCTCGGAAGCGCCGGCCGCTCAGCTCGCGCACATCAGCAGTGACCACGTCCCAGCCGGGGCGATTGAGCCTGAGTGTGTCCGCGAAAATGGGCTCGATCTCAACGGCCGCAGCATGGGCGAAGCCCGCCTGTTCTAGTCCGTAGGACTGGCCACCCGCGCCCGCGCAGATCTCTAGGACACTCAGCTGACGGGTCATGGATGCGGCCTCACTCTTGATGGCATTTTCGCTGCTCTCACGCTGCTACGGGGTGCCATCTTCCCATGCGAACCTATGTTCGCGCACCGAAGCCGTGGCGTCAACTGCCTGGATCGACTCCTGGCTGAGGTGCGGCGAAACCTATCGCAACCCATTCCGGTGGCGGTTCGGCTGCTATTAAGTCTCATTCGGGGCAGTCATAACGGAGTAGCCACGGGCTAACCCGCAATCCCTCAAAGCCATTCACCAACCTTTCGGCCGCCTAGGTGTACCTTCCAACCGCCTGGATTCAATGCCTCGACCTCGCGCATTTGTGTCAGTCCTGACCTGACGCGAGGCGCCGTCTAGCGAACTTCCCCAGCCAGGTTGCCCGGGGGCCAGGGCGAGCCGGCTCAATCGACGACTGAGATGAACCGCCCTATGGATTGGGCTCCGATCCGTGAATTGCTTCCTTAACATGCCCTCAAATGGGACGGCCCGTGAGACCCGCACCCCAGCCTGGGGGGGATTGGGGAGAGGCCGACGCATTGACCGGGCCGACCTCGGACGACGGCGTCTCCACGGTCGACAAACCTGACGACGACCTCTTAGCAAGATTGGAGACGATAATCGGGCGACGGCGGCTCAGCCCACAAGCGGTCGCAACTGAGCTCCGGCATCGAGGGGTCGACAGTGCGCCAAACCTTGAAACGATCCTGGCTCACTCAAATCGGTTTCGCGTCGATGCCAATGGACGGTGGTCGATTCAGGAAACGCCGGAGGTCAAGGTTTCGCGGCGCACGCTTGGAACCCTGTCGCCAAGCGGCAGTTGGATACCGCTCCCTGACTGGGCACAGTTTCTTCTTGAGGTTGGTTCCACGGCGGCGCGAACACGGGGAACCTGGTCATGGGTTGTTTCTCTACCCACTCGATCGTATGCGGCCGTGCTAATCGCCACCGGTTTCGTCATTGCGACAGCCCGCGAAGGCGGTTCGTCGAGGGGTGGAGCCGCATGGTTCCGTCAGCTCGCGGCCCTCCCAAAGGGCACTTCGGTGACCATACGCGACGGGGAGCGCCTTACGAAAGCTGTGTTCGATGGGGTGCGGACAGAGAATGGAAATAAGTATCTCGTTCTCCAGGCGCGATCGGAGACTCGATTAATTCCGGTCGGTGAATGCGTACGAGTAACCCCAAGACGCTCGACGGCGAGCGCTTCCACCGGCACCATTCGGCTTGCAGACCGCACCTTCCTCAAGCCCCTTCTGAACCGTGTTGAGCCGCTCGACTTCATGCGCCGCTCGAAGCTCCAGTGCCTGATTTGCGGCGGTGTCAATGACGTCCGTGCCGAGAGCCTTGACGCGACCTTCGCCGCCCTTTCAGGATCCACCGCCATACGAGGTCGGCTTCAATCCGTCATCCGCATCGCACGACTCGTCGGACAGCAAGGTCACTTCAGATCAGATCTTGTGGCCGCTGGTGAGACTTACGATGACAATCTTGGCCAACCCGCCGTCGTGATCCATAACGGCGCCGACGCCTATGTTCGGCGAGCGCGGTTCGACAATGTCCCAGAGATCGCTCTGATTGGCCGCTCGGATCGGCAGATGGAAACCGCCTTGAGTCTGGTTCTAACGGCGTACAGCCAGCGCCGCGGCGATCTGCAGGTCCTGGCTCCGCCGCCCAGCACGGGCATAGACCAGATCGTGTTCTTCGAGGACAGTCGATGAGCAGCGGCCTCGATCTTGCGACTGCCACGAATCGACTCAGTGAAGTCGCGCTGTTCAGGCGCGTCGAGGTGGCGAACGACAGCATCGCGTCATTTGTCAGCGCCCTCAGCAATCTCGAGCGCGCGGTGCCTAAGGACGATGAGTTCTGGGATACGGTCGTACGTCGTCTTCGGCGCACGCGATTCGATCTGTTCTCGACTCCGGTCCCCTTCAACGACCCGAGTCTCGGCCTCGTAGCCCGTTTGGACAGCCTTGAGTCCGACCTATCGACCATCGACTCTGGCTACCCCGAACAGGCACCGGCTGCGCGGGACACGATCTTCCGTCTGCGAGTGCTGGCAGGCCAGTCAGAGAATCCAATGGCTGAGCACGTTCGGCGCCTCGTGGGCGAGTACGAGCCTCTATCGATAGCCGTTGTCACTCGCTCAACCAGATCAGCCCGTTCAGCTGAGTCTCACATCGTGGCTGCGTTGGAAGACTGTCCGGTGGCTCTGAGCCTCATCCAAGGCCTTGGGGAGTCGGTGCCGTTCCTTCGAGATCTGCTGGTTTGCATAGGCCCCTTCCGATGGTATTCGCCTGCCCTTGTTGAGGCGCCAAATGCTCCGATCAACATCTCGCTCTGCTATGCGCAGGTGCGCGAGACCGACCTCCCTGACTACAGATTGCCAAGGTCAACTCGCCCTCTCCGCCAACTGCTCATTCAAGCGGTCCAGGGTGCAAGCCTCGACCTAATCGACCCGCAGGAAGCTCTCCCCCAAGTCAGCTGGGCCTGGGTGGATAGGCCTGAGTCGGGTGGGCGCACTGAGGTGGAAGATGAGGAACGCTTGGCGCGACCCGTTCTCCTTGCAGGCGGACTGGCTGTGCTCATCGACGCAGAGCCCGCTGCCTCCCTCCTGACCCTTGAGCTCAACACCGACGGTGCCGCGAGGGTCCTGCGCCGCATTCCGGCTGAAGAGCTGGTTGAGGGAATGTTCCTCGTGTTGCGCACCGAAGGAGGTGGCGATTTCGTGGAGGAGATCGCCGATCGGTTACTTGGCGATAACGCAGCCCGGCTCCGCGAAATGCAGCGCGAGTGGAAACGCGGGTTGGTGCGACACATCAGATCAGACGGTGCGGCGGCCGTAGCGTCGGAGCTGATAAGGAGGGGTTCCGAGCGTGCCTCGGCGGGCAATGTTCGACGATGGGCAGGAGACGAATTGCTGCGGACCGAGCTGCGCAGCGACTTCCAGGCCATCATGTCGCTGGTAGGCCTCGGAGAATCAGTCGACGAGTACTGGCGAGCGATGGGCACCCTCCACAGCGCGCATCAACGCGCCGGAGTCCTGATCCGGAGGATGCTGTTGCGCGCGATGACGACGACCGGGGCGGCATCCGATTTGGCCAGTGGACGGCTCGATTTCACACTTGAGGACCAGATGGGCGGCCAGCTTTCGGCAGTTCGGGTGGAGAGTCTGGCCGACATGGTTGTGTCAGTCCAGAAGTCGCGTATCGGCAGGCTCACCGTTGTAGATGAGGCGTGACCAATGGCTCGCATGATCCCTCCAATCATCGATCCGACAACTCGTAGCGCCGGCGAGGTCGAGATTTTTCGACGGCTCCGAGACGATCCGGAGTCTGGCGATTGGACCGTGCTGCATAGCCTTGACATTGCGAACCCTGGCCACCAGCTGGCAGCGGAAGTGGATTTCGTCGTTATCGTGCCGGGGTTCGGAATCCTCTGCCTTGAGGTGAAGGCCACATCGCACCTGCGTCGGGAGGCGGGCGTTTGGTATTACGGATCGGACCCTAAAGGCGACAGCACTGGCCCGTTCCGGCAGTCATCGACCGCGATGCACTCGCTGCGCAGGAAGCTCATCGAACGCAGACCGGAGCTTGCCGGCGTGGTCTTCTGGTCGGCGGTTCTCTTCCCGTTCCTGCGTTTCAACGTGTCCTCGAATGAGTGGCATGCATGGCAGGTCATAGATAGGCAGGGGTACATGTCTGGACTTGGGCCGAGCTGCCGACGGGTATTGATGTCAGCTCGGGAATACCTTCGTCATACAGCTACTGCTAACTGGTTCCAACCCAACTCGGCGCGTCCGAGCCCATTGGAGGCGGATGAGATCGTGCGCGTCCTTCGCCCAGAATTTGAGGTGTTCCAGAGCGTCAGGGCCAGGGTCGCAGAGCGCGAAGCGGAGCTGAAACGGTTCACGGGAGAGCAGTACCAGGCACTTGACGCCCTCGAGCGCAACGATCGCGTCCTCTTTGAAGGACCCGCTGGAACGGGGAAGACGATTCTCGCGATGGAGGCAACCAGGCGTGCGACCGCCACCGATAGGAAGGTTGCCCTCCTCTGCTTCAATCGCTTGCTTGGCACGTTGCTTGCTTCGGAGATGGCTCCTTCGGCTGCCCACGTGTCGACCCTGCACGCGCTCATGCTTGAGGTGAGAGGACCGCGCGACGGTGTAGCTCAGACACAGGGCAATGAGTTCTGGAGTAAGGAGCTGCCGGAAGCCGCGATCGATTCGCTGCTGGCTCGAGGCGATGATCGGTATCGATACGACGAGCTGGTGGTCGACGAAGCTCAGGATCTGATGCAGCCACTCTTCCTCGACTTCTTGGACCTGTGCTTGGCCGGCGGACTTCGGTCCGGTCGTTGGCGGCTATTCGGCGATTTCGAGAGACAAGCACTGTTCGGAGCTCCGACTCCGATCCTCGCCGACTTGATGTCGTCTCGGGCTCCAGGCACTGCCCGCTACGCACTTCGTATCAACTGTCGAAACGTGCCCAGGATCGCCAGCGTGAGCTGCATGCTGGGAGGGCTCAATCCGCCCTATACCCGCATTCTCCGACCGGACGGCGGGATTGAGCCGCGCGTCACTTACTACGAGGACGGTGCCAGCCAGGTGCGGATGCTGAGGGTGGCGATCGACGAGTTGATCGCTGACGGCTTCCGACCGCAGGATATCGTGGTACTGTCGCCGCGCTCCTCGGGATCGTGCGCGGAGTTGTTCGCGGCCGAACACCTACGCGCGATCATGCCAAGATCAGCCGTCGTCGCCTCCACAACCACCTACACAACGGTCCACGCCTTCAAAGGCCTGGAGGCTCCATGCATCATCCTCACGGATGTTGAGACTGTGGACGGTGATCGTGCCAGCTCGCTCTTCTACACCGCTGTCACGCGCGCCCTTGACCGTCTGATCATCCTTGCACAGACCGGCTGCCGCACCGAGGTTATCCGTCGGCTCACGGCCGTTCCGCAGGAGGCAACCGGGTGACCGACTTTGTGACCGGCAGACAGCGCCTGATCGAGGCACTCAGGGAGGAGCTTGTTGGCCCGGCATCCCGAGGAATTGGGATCGACACAGCCGCTCCCCTGGTCTTTGCCACCTGGGCCGACGCGCGAGGGCCTTATCGAGAGATCTCGACCGGGGAAGAGATTCTCATTCAGGACTCGCCCACAACACGCTATGGCGTTGGCGTCCTCTATCCGACTCGGTCTCAAGAGCTGTCGGAGATCCGCGAGTCTGCGGGCGAGTCTCAGGCGTCTCTCGGTCCTGTCCACCGGGAGGATGATGCCTTCACGGAAGAAGAGCGCCCGATTGGTCCTCACGCTGAGAGGCAATTGGAGGATGCCTCTGAAACGGTCGAACCCGCGGTTGGCGGCGAGACGGACGACTTCGATCTCAGCACAGCGCACTCGTTCCGCCCAAGCACAATCGCTCTGAGCTTCTTGGTGGCGCTCGAGGAACAGGGGCGGCTGGTGGCGACCGCTGGCGGTGGGCGATATGAACGATTGTCAGCCACGGTTGAAGGCCGCACCCGCAGCTGGTGGGTGCGGCGACCAGTCGAACTCATGGCAACCGTGGCGCGGACCGACCTCGGAGACCGTCGAGCACTGCGCAGTCTCCCGCTTGATGTGAAACCAATCGGGCCCCTGAAGTTAGGCATCGAAATGTACCTGCGACCTCATGGGCCAGGACTCTGGTTGATGACTGCATGCTTGGTCAATCGAAGCCAGGGCACTGAGCTCGACTCCGATCGGTGCCTCTTCCAGTCATGGCTGAAGGTGGAGGTCTCCGGAGGGCCGGGTAGTTTCATCCGACCATACCCATCAGCGCCGCACGAGACACTCGATGAGGAGGATCAGTCGAATGAACTCCTCTATCGGCATTTGCGCACTTTCGCGGTTGGCCACGGTTGTGCCGCGGACTGGACCAGCGTCGACTCCGAGCGCGCGAAACAGGTCCGTTCTGAGATTCTTCCTGTCGTATCGGTCCCGAGCATCTCAGCCGATGCGGTCGACTCAGCGGGTACCAAGATCGAGATCTCGATTGCAAAGCTCGCTGGCCTCGTCAAGGGTGAGGACGGGCTCGATGACGTTGACCGGCTGACGCAGGCCTATGCAAAGTGGATTGAAGATCAGCAAGCGGACATTCCGGAACTGTCCGAGGACGAAGCCTCCACGGCCAGGAAACACCTCGCAAGGTGCGGTCTCGCACTTCAGAGGATGAGGCGGGGTATGGAGCTCGTGTCGAAGGACCCTCTCGCCAAAACTGCGTTTAGGCTGGCGAATGAGGCGATTCTGATCCAGCAACTCCGATATCAGCGCCAGAGCCGACCAGCAGCTTTTGACGCGGCTGACATGAGGCTCTCATTCAAGGGCTCAGCCCCTCATCCAGACTTGTCGGGAAGCCACCCTACGCTTGGGCGCTGGCGAGCATTTCAGATCGCATTCGTGCTCAGCGCCCTCCCATCAGTGGATGATCCGGGCGACGCGGAGCGAGAGACCGTCGAGCTCATATGGTTTCCAACCGGAGGCGGCAAGACTGAGGCTTATCTCGCCCTGGCCGCCTACGCGATCATCAGGCGTCGCCTCCGAGATAGTGGGGATCGAGGTCTTGAGGTCCTCATGCGTTATACGCTTCGACTGCTCACCGCCCAACAGTTTCAGCGCGCCGCCGCGCTGGTGGTCGCCTTGGAGCACCTTCGACGAAGGAGTCCGGAAAGGCTGGGTTCCGACCCATTCTCCATTGGAATCTGGGTTGGCGGCGCCACGACTCCCCTCCGAAGGGCAGAGGCGATGCTGGAGCTGAAGGGACTGCTCAAGAAGGGAGTAGATGCCGACAATCCCTTCCTCATCCTGAGGTGCCCGTGGTGCTCCGCACAGATGGGGCCCGTCAAGCTCGGAGGCAGGGGTGCGCCCAAGGTGCTGGGCTATGTGCCAGATGGACCACGAGTCAGATTCCGATGCCCCGACCTCGACTGTGACTTCCATGACGACCTGCCAATCCTGGTTGTTGATGAAGATATTTACGAGACACCACCTTCGATGCTCATCGCCACGGTGGACAAGTTCGCCATGCTCGCGTGGAGGCCAGATGCTCGCACGATCTTCGGACTCGACGGCGAGGGAAAGCGCACCCTGACGCCCCCAAGCCTGATCATCCAGGATGAGCTCCACCTCATCTCCGGGCCGCTCGGTTCGATGGTCGGCCTGTATGAGAGCGTGATCGAGGAACTCTGTACCGATCGAAGGCAGGGCCGTGACGTCAGACCGAAGATCGTGAGTTCGACCGCCACCATTCGGAACTATCGCGAGCAGGTTAGGGCCCTCTATTGCCGAAATGCTGTGGAACTCTTTCCTCCGCCCGGGCTCGACATTTCAAACAGCTTTTTTGCGCGCCACGTCGACGACGAGGGTGATGATCAGAGCAAGCTCTATGTTGGTGTGCACGCACCCGGTCTGAATTCACTCCAGACGGTTCAGATCCGGGTTTACACGAGTCTCCTGCAGGCAGTTTGGAGGTTGCCGGAGGCCGAAAGAGACCCATGGTGGACGCTGGTGTGCTTCTACAACAGCCTGCGTGAACTTGGCGGCGGCGTATCGCTATTTCAGACGGACATCCCCGATTACACCCGGGTGGTTCGCAGCAGGGATGGTCTGCCAAGCGTTCGATACCTTCGGAATCCGATGGAGCTCACGGGTCGAGCCTCGAGTGAGGATGTACCGAAGACCATGGAGGCCCTTGAAAGACCGTTCGGCACCGCGGAACCGGCCGTTGACGTATGTCTGGCCTCAAGCATATTTGAGGTCGGTATTGACATCGAAAGACTCTCGTTGATGGCTGTTGTAGGCCAGCCAAAGACCACCTCGCAGTACATCCAGGTCACGGGTCGCGTCGGGCGCAAATGGTGGGAGCGCCCAGGTCTGATCGTCACCCTTTACAGTGCGTCCAAGCCGAGAGATCGATCTCATTTCGAACAGTTCCGCAGCTACCACGAACGACTCTATGCACAGGTAGAACCAACCAGCGTGACCCCATTCTCGGCATCGGCACTGACGCGGGCACTCCACGCCGCGATGGCTGTGTACTGCCGGCAGCAAGGCTCATCTGCCGCTGCGGAATATCCTCACCCGTACCCATCCCGGCTTGTGGAGGAACTCGGGCGGGTGCTCCACCGGAGAGTCACCGTTGTCGATCCCACCGAGCTTGACACGCTGCTCGCAGTGCTCAAGCGACGAGCAGGTGAATGGGAGGCTTGGAAGCCCGTCCGTTGGGCCGGTGCGGAGCTTCCAACAGCCCACGACGCTCCGTTGCTGGTGCCGGCTGGAGCCTACGTGCCGCCGGAATGGGTGGGGCTCTCGTGGCCGACTCCGCAGTCCCTGCGCAATGTCGATGCCGAATGCCAGGCGACGATCACCTCGTTCTACCTGTCCGCGACGGAGGATCCGATTGCGGCGGCCAGTTCGTAGAGGCCAGGCGATCAGCCCGTTCGGAGTTGGCGCAATGGTCGTGATGGCGGATGGCCTCTCCCTGATCGCCGCTGGGCTCGATCCGTGGTTTGTGCGGGAGCCCGGAAGCGGTGACACTCCAGTCGATCCCAAGGAGTTCATGGTTGCGGAGTGGAGACTCGAGAAACATCTGCGCGTCAGCCACTTCCGCCTGCCGCCTGACCATCGGTCGTTCCGCTTTGGCCAGACTGCAGTAAACGGCGGCCTCACGCTTCCGTACCTCCGGTTTCCCCAATGGCACACCTGTCCGCGCTGTGGCTCACTGAGCAGCTGGCCGCTGACCATGAAGGACCGAGTGAAATGCCAGGAATGCCGTGCGAAGGGACGCACGTCGTTTCTGGTCCAGGTGCGATTCGTCGCCATGTGCGATCACGGTCATCTGCAGGACTTCCCATGGCGCGAATGGGTGCACAGGACCGCCCGACCCACCTGTGACGGCAAACTTCGAATTGTCTCCACCGGTTCGGCGGCCCTGGCGGGGCAATTTGTCCATTGCAGTTGTGGGGTGCCGCCCCGGAGTCTCTCGGGCATCACCGGTGCCGATGCAGACGACACCAGCAGCGTGCTGACCGATCAGCTCGAGCCCGGCTCAAAGTTCGGGTGTCCGGGACACATGCCGTGGCTGGGATTGTCTGAGGGCGTGGGTTGTGGACAGCCGCTGCGTGGCAGTCTTCGCTCGGCATCGAATCTCTACTTCGCGATCGTCAACACCGCCATCTACATCCCGTTGGAAGTTGGGGGCGCTCCGAGCGAACTGGTAGCTGCCCTTCAGGGGCCGCCGATCTCGACCTGGCTCCAGATGCTGAAATCAGCCCTCGCCGACGCAGCCATCACTCCTGCCAACCTCAAGAAGGCCTACCCGGTTCAAATGCATGAATACACCGAGGCTCAGATAGCTGGGGCGCTGGCCGGATTGGAAGCCGCCGGACAGCCAGCAGAGGCACCACCCGCGGAAGATGTCGAGCACGCGGTTTCGGATGACGAATTCCGTCTGGCTGAGTTTCAGGTTCTGCGCTCAAGTCAGGATCGAGCGGAACTGGTGGTGCACGAACCCGTCGGTGAGTACGAGGAGAGATTGGTATCAAGCATCCAACGCGTTCGTTTGGTCGAACGACTTCGTGAGACTCGTGTGCTTGCCGGCTTCAATCGGGTATTCGCAGAGAGCGGGCTGCCGATGGCCAATCGGAAGGAGTTCATGCGCCGCCAATCTCTCGCGGCGCGGGACGATTGGCTGCCGGCCTACGTCGTGCATGGCGAGGGAATCTTCTTCGAGTTGGACGAGGGGCGCCTTCGAACGTGGGAGCGTCAGCCTGAGGTTGACCGAAGGGTCAACTCGTTGGTGGCCCAATGGCATGAGGTCCAGAGCCGACGGCACCTGGCTGACCGCGAGCTCCATGCCCGCTTTGTGCTGGTGCACACGCTTGCGCACCTGCTCATGAACCGACTCACGTATGAGTGCGGTTATTCGACCGCCTCGCTGCGCGAGAGATTGTACGTTTCGGCTGATGCAGCGAACCCAATGGCGGGCCTGCTGATATACACCGCCGCCGGCGATTCTGATGGCACCATGGGCGGTCTGGTGAGGATGGGCAAACCGGGAAGACTGGAGCCAGTCGTCGCTCGGGCGCTTGAGGAAGCTCACTGGTGCAGCGCCGACCCGGTGTGCATGGAAGCGGCGGACCAGGGCGGACAGGGTCCGGACTCATGCAATCTGGCGGCGTGCCACAACTGCGCCCTGGTTCCTGAGACTGCTTGCGAGCAGTTCAACCGGTTCTTGGATCGAGGCCTTGTTGTGGGGTGGCCAGGCCATCCGGAGGGAGGATTCTTCGCTGAGTTCTGATCGACGGTTCTGTTAGCCGCCCGACTAGTTATCGATGGTCAAGTTCCAGCAGAGGGCGAGGTCCAAGGTGAGAAGCCCGTTTCCCTTCCTCGTTGAGGAGGCGAGCTTAATCTGTACATGTCAACGGGCTGGAAGGTGATAAAGCACGGGGCCGTCGGTCGAGGTCCTGGGTGCGTCACCCGCTCCAATGACCTAAATGAAGGGTAGTGACGGATAACCGTCCACAACATATAGTAGGACTTGCCGGCCCGAACGACTGAATCGAGGAGTTCTCAAACATCTGTTCTATGGTTGTGGCCGGATTATGAGTAGTTCGACCCTGAATTCCAAACTTGCCCTTGAACTGGCTGGCACCCTCATCCGCCGCAGAAGTGCGGTCCCGCTGAGAAGGGGACCGAGGCTGGCTCTCGAGCGCCACCCGGATGCCCCCGATCCAACGAACCTGGCGGTGGTTCGCCGGTGGGTTCGGAAGGCACGCGGACCCACAGCGGTGGATTTGTTCAGCGGAGCTGGTGGCCTGAGTCTCGGTCTGGCGCAGGCAGGCTTCTCCGTTCTGGTTGGAGCCGATAGCGATCCGATAGCGGTTGAAACTCACGTTGCCAATCTGGGTGGACTCGGATACACCGGCGATCTGGGCGACCCGGGTGACTTCCTCGGCCACCTGGAAGCTTGGGGCATCACTCACGTGGATCTGGTTGCGGGTGGAGTGCCCTGTCAGCCATTCTCAAGAGCGGGCAAGTCCAAGATTCGCAGCTTGGTTCAAGCAAAAGTCCGATCGTCGTCAGATAGTCGAGTCGACCTCTGGCAGAGCTTCGTGGAAGTTGTCAAGTCCCTGCGTCCGCGGGCCGTACTCCTCGAGAACGTTCCCGATCTGGCGCAATGGGATGACGGTGCTGTTCTGGTTGGCTTCTTTGAATCGCTGAGTGAGCTCGGATACAGGACGGACGCGCGAATCCTCAATGCTTATGAGCACGGCGTCCCGCAGCACCGAACCCGGCTGTTCATTGTCGGGTTCCTGAGCGACGCTCAGTTCGTGTGGCCAACGGCATCTCATGAGCGACCACCCACGCTATGGGATGCGATCTCCGACCTGCCCGTTGTTCCCCCGGGACAACGTGAGGATCGTCTGCCATACGGTCATCCGCTGACGCCCCTGCAGAGGAGACTTCGAAAAGGTGTAGCGACGGCAGATCGGCGCTGGATCTACGACCACATCACGCGCGAGGTACGACCGGATGACGCTGAGGCGTTCGCTGTACTGGCTGAAGGCGGAACCTACCGAGACGTCCCCCAGCACCTGCGCCGCTATCGAAGTGACATATTCACGGACAAATACAAGCGCCTCTCTCGCGCTGAGCTCAGCCGCACGATCACCGCGCACCTGGCAAGGGACGGCTATTGGTATATCCACCCAGATCAGGACCGGACGCTATCCGTGAGGGAGGCGGCCAGGGTGCAGTCATTCCCCGACTGGTTTCGCTTCGCTGGCGAGCCGAGCCTCAGATATCGCCAGATTGGCAATGCGGTGCCTCCTCTTCTGGCTGAGGCGCTCGGGCGATCGGTTGCGGCCGCATTTGGTCGGCACTCATCGCGGCCTCTAGCGCAGATCCGTTCGTTTCGCACCGACCTGCTGGGCTGGCACAGGTCCAACTCGCGGCAGTATCCCTGGCGCTCAGGAGGAAATCCCTGGACCGTACTCCTGGCCGAGATGTGCCTCCACAGGACTCGGGCTGACCAGGTCGCTCCCATCTACAAGCGGCTCATTGCAATCGCGCCCACCCCGACCTCCATGCAACAGAACGCTGACGATGTCAGGGAGCTGCTCACCCCGCTCGGCCTCAGGTGGCGAGTCGACAATATCCTTGAGGTGGCGAACGTCATCCTGAAGCGCCACGACGGAGAGGTGCCGGACTCGAGGGAGCAGCTCACGTCGCTTCCGGGAGTGGGGGATTATGTGGCCAATGCGGTCCTGTGCTTCGGATATGGCCGCAAGGCGATTCTGACGGACACCAACACCCAGCGGATCGCGTCCAGGGTGATGGGCAGAGATCCATTGCGCCGCGTCTGGCAGATGAAACTCGATCTCTACAAACTGGCGGGAACTGAGGGCGCAGATCCAGACTTCAATTACGCCCTCCTGGACCTCGGCGCCCTTGTCTGCCGCGCCTCGTCACCCCGCTGTCTGGTATGCCCCGTCGCAGCCCATTGCGTCACCTTCAGCGGCAACAACTGATGCGCACCAAGAGGCGGATTCCGTCGCGAACCGAGCTGATTCCCTCCGCGAGACGTCTTGTCCAATCTCTGCGCGACATCGGTTACGACCTGGCAAGCGCGGTTGCCGACCTGGTTGACAACAGCATCGCGGCTGGAGCAACTGTCGTTCGCATTGACACCCATTTCGCAGGCTCGAACTCGTGGATCCGCATAACCGACAACGGGACAGGTATGACCGAGAAGAGACTGACCGAGGCAATGAGGTTCGGGACGCGCCGCGACTACGGTCACGACGAGCTGGGAAAATTCGGTCTCGGGCTCAAGTCCGCGTCGCTGAGCCAATGCAGGCGGTTCACGGTGGCAACCAGAACCACCATGAAGTCCCCAATACGTGTGGCACAGTGGGACGTCGACCACGTTGAGGTAACCGATCGATGGGAGGTGCTGCGTCCGGGCGTCCGAGGAGTCGCGGCCGACGCAGTGGCGCCGCTGAGGCGTCGGCGGGGGACCGTTGTGCTCTGGGAAATGCTCGATCGGGTCTTCAGGTACCGTGCCCAGGACGGCCGGAGGGCTCTTAACGGGTTCGACGAGGCCAGCCGTGAGGTTGAGGAGCATTTGGAAATGGTGTTTCACCGCTTCCTGGAGCGAACGGCACGACGTCGCCGACCGCTGGCCATTTACGTGAACGGCCGCCAGCTTCAGCCGTGGGATCCGTTCGCAAGAGCTGAACCCGCCACCTTCAGGCTGGCGAAGCAGGTCCTGCGTCTGGCGCATGAGGGTGCGAATCACTCGATCACGATCGAGCCCTACGTTCTTCCAACCGAGGCCGCCTTCTCGTCTGGACTTGCTCACCGCCGCGCCTCTGGACCGAGAAAGTGGAATCGGCAGCAGGGCTTCTACTTTTACCGCAACGATCGGATGATCCAGAGTGGTGGCTGGAACCGCCTCCGAACGGTCGACGAGCACGTGAAGCTGGCGAGAGTTTCTGTCGACTTCTCGGCGGCGGTGGACTCAGCGTTTGAGCTCAACGTTTCGAAAACGCAGGTCCGAATCCCGACCCCTCTGCGATCCGAATTCAGCGCGCTGGCCTCCTCCGTGGCTCAGATTGCTCAGAACGCCTATCGCCGTTCGTCGGCCGGCTACGAAATGGCTGGCGGCAGCCCGGAGAGTGATCCACGGGTGCAGGCCATCAGCGAGCTGGTTGCCATGGTCGTAGATGCGGTGCATCAGCTCATTGCGAGCGAGCTCGACCGGCAACCCGCGGTCCGAGATCGGCTGCTGGAACGGATTCGGGCCATGCAGCAGACGTTCAGCGATGACCTGTACGTGTCTGTCGCGTCAAACGGGCATGTCTCCTCCGACCATTCGCGAGAACTCGCAGCGGTCCCTGGGTATGAGGAAAAGGTCGCCGGCTGACGAGCGCCATCGCTGTGGACGCTTACCAACAGGACTTTGGCCTGAACGTCCGATAGTTATTGAGGCTGATCCAGCCTCCTTCTAGGCATTTCCATCCGACTGGGCCTCGAACCCATTCGCAAGCCCCTTTCGCCACAGCTTCTCCGCGACTGCGAGCTGTTTCTGCGACAGGCTCCGCCCGCGCTTCAGGAAGTCAACCGCAATCGACAGTACGAACTTGGTCTCCCAGTCGCTCAGCACCCCATTGCCAGCTCCCCATCTGGCGAGTCGGCCCCATGTTTCGGCATCCGTTGGAAGGTCCACCGTCGGTCCGCCCGGCCCGGGTTCGATGTCCACCTTCTTCGGTTTAAGTTCCGGAAGCTTGCCCAGGGGATATGTGTTCGCCGCCAGCGTCTCCCAGCACCGCTCCTTCTTTGCCCATTCGAGCACGTTCTTGACGTTTCGAGGTGTGCTGTTCAGATGCTTCACAACTGCACTGGCCATCTTCTTGAGAGCCGAGAGACAGTCGTCGCTCAGCCCCTGATTACGCCAAACGACCTCCAGGTCGAAGTGGCCACCGGACGAAAGCTGCAACCACGCGACCGTGTAGGGAACGACGGCGCTCTTATATCCGCCCAGCTTCATCGTCTTGACCTGCTGGTCGCATTCGCGCCACACGATGGCCTTGGCGACGAGACGGCGGAAATACTGTTCGTCGACGGGTGGCGGGGACGCGGAGATGATTGAGCCGAGCCGGTCGAAGTTCTTCTCCGCTCCCAGACTGACCACGTGGGGTTGTCCGCGCCAGGCCATCAGGTACTTACCCGCGTCGATTTTCGTAATCACCTGGTCGGATGGGTGGATGGCGATCCACTCGTCACGCTTCTTGCCGGCCGCCTGCCGGAATTTCTCGTCGAGGTATCCGCCTCGGCTCCGCTCGTAATACCAGAGCGTGCTCGCTGCACCTGTTTCGGGCGAAGGCGTCCACATTGTCTTGGCGAGCGCCGCCAACTCCTGGTGATATCGATCATTGGACCTCAGGTCCGACCAGCGAATTCGGTTTTGCGTATTCGCGAATCTCGAGATGCGCTGAGCAGACTCATCACGCATGTCGGGGTCCGAAATAATGCTGAGCTTCATCTGCACAGCGACGCGCGAGAGATCGTCTCCTCGAGCCTGTGCCTCCGCAAGTGAGGCAGTTGTCTGAGCTCCGTTGACGATCTGCAGGCCAATCAGTCTCCGGATCGTGTGGGTGCCGTCGAGAACGACGGTGTCGACCGCGCTCGCTATGCCCGACAGTCCATTGTTGTAGGCAAAGAACATCTCCGGCTCGCTTGCGAGCGTCTCCAGGATGCCCCGGTTGACGGCTGTCTTCGACTGGAGGTACACGCGAACGTTCCGCTCGAAGAGACGGGAACCATAACGAAGGTAGAGCTTCGCAAGCATGTCGCCTGGGAACACCGTCAGAAACGAGTCATAGCCCGTCTCACTGAACTTCAGGTAGGGCAGGCAGCTGCCAAAGTCTTTTTCGAGGTCGACCACCAGCTCCTTACCCCTGACCTCTTCGGCTATCTGGTAGAGCTGCTCAAGCCCAACAATCTCATGACGTACCGTGATTCCCTCGACCACACGCCACTCCACCGAGGGTCGATCGCCGAGTCTCTGATTGGTCACTGCAAGGGCACGAAATGCGCTGGCGGCCGTCATTCCGGCTGCGGCGAGGTGGATGACCTGAAGTTCGCCGGTGACCTCCTCGAGAGCGGCCCGGCTCCTGACTACGCTTGCGACCAGCCCATCGAGCCCTTTCCAAAGATCGTTAACCGCCTTATCACTAAGTGTTCGGTCAGCGACGTCATCAGCGAAATGTCCGGCGATGAGGGTCAGCTGGGTCACGTCGCCTTCAGCTGGATCTGAACCGCGATCGCCAAACACGACGTCATAGGCGTTCATTCGAATCCCAAACTTCATTTCCCGAAGGTAGATTGGCTCGGGCGATAGAAGATCCCCATGCTCGGTCAGCAGCTCCAGAGCGAAATCTACAAACGACTCCTCGCGAAACGAGCCCTCCTGGACCGCGTTTGCGCCGGCCCGAATGCGTTCGATGATGTCGGCGGCAAACTCATCAAGCGTCATCGCTGGCTTCCGGGAAGGGAGCGAAGGCCTTGCCCTCGTCTACCGCAAAGTCTTTGCATGCGGCCAGGGACAACGTATAGGTTGCATCTCCAATTCCGTCTGGCAGCATCGACTCGGTGATGCGAGGGAATCCTTCTCTCACACGGAACCATCGGAGCGACCTTTGCTCGTAGGCCGAGCTGTAGCGGGGGGCGTGCGCGTCGAGGTAGCCTCCCTCGATGAGCTTCCCGTTGAATCCGTCCAACGCTTCGACATCACTGGACAGCTTTTCTCTCAGATCGTTCACGAGCGCCGGAAGTGTGTGAGGTCCGTCCGGTAGCTCAGCAACAACGACAACAACCAGGTGGAGGCTGTCCAGACCAACGTCGTCGAGCTGGCGCTCGCTCGAGACACGTACCTCAAATGGTCCTCTCGCTGTCGTCGTCTTGACCTCGAACGCATGCGGCCCAACCTGAAAGTCGTGATTGGCCCGCGACTGCCCATGCCATGCATTCATCGCCAGCACCTGACCGAACCGCGGGATCACGTGGTCCCTCAGAAAGAGGAGCTCGCCGTACAGGCCTCTTATCCGGGCCGGGCCGAGGCCCTCAAATCCGTGCTGGGAAAAGAAGCCAGACCAGCGCTTGAGAGCGTGCTGAAGCTCCACCACGACATCGTTTGGACCGGCAGCGTCAGCTATGCGGGCGCAGATATCGTCGGCGACGAACTCGAAGACGTCCTCTGTGCCTCCAAGCTGCTGGGAGAGCACCACATACCAGCCGCGCTCACCCAGCGGAGCCAGTTGCGAGATGCCGACGGCGACTCCTCGCCAGCGAGGGAGTTCGTCCACGTCAACGGAGTTTGGCCCGGAGACCTCGACCATCAGCTGTCGCCTGAGACTTGCCCCCACCACGGAACGAAAGGCATACACGCTTGGCTGTGTTTGTGCCCGCCGGACCACCAGGTCGCCCTGCTTGCTGTGTTGAGCTTCGGCCGCCAGGGAGGACCATGCAGCGTCAGCCACTGAGCTCGTTTTCTCTCCAGGTTCGATTCACCATGTACACCTTGGTTCGCGTCTTTGTGCCGGGAAAGCTCACACCAATCCCGATCGGTAGAACCGGGACCACCACCTCTTCCACCCCGTCGTTGAGCCAGGCACGGTCCAGCGGATATATGAGCAGCAGGCCTGATTTCGGCGAGCGCACCGATCGCAGCCAGACGGCGGGCGGATCATCGGGCTTCCAACCCGGAATCTCGTCCTCACGGCCATCACGCCGGAGCCCTTCCACCATCTCCTCATACCGTGCGGCCACGACCTTCTCATCAAGATCCAGGCCCTCGTCACCTGGCGAGAGAAGCCGCTGAATACTCACGGCGTCGCGAGAGAAGCGTTTGCGTTCGCGCCGAATGCACCACACGTGATGTCCAGCGATCACCGCATCGTTAAGGTCCTGCTTCTTTGACAGGCCGACCAAGGCCACGGTCCAATCCGTCAGCTCTGGGGAACTCAGAGCGTTCTGTTTTCTGATGTAGCGCGCGAGAAGGGCCGCATCAGCTCGTGGGGCATTTGGATGCGTCTTGTATCCATCCAGGAACTCCAGCACCGAACTCGAGGTCGTGTTCCATAGGTAGGTTCCTCCTCGGGGCCGGGGCGCGCCCAACGATGCAAGGAGGTGGTCAGCTGCCGCCAGGTTTGAATCCAGCTCATCCTTGGACCTGAAGAAGACCGTGGTCTCGCTGATGTCACCGTTGAAGCTGACGGGGATCTTCTTGCCATCCCGCATCTTCATGCGGCTCGTCACAAGGAGTCCCGGATGCGAGGCAACGCGAAGGCCGAACTCGAGCGGGGTTGCCTTGATCAGTGCCATCTTCTCAAACTCGCCGCGCAGCTCTTCGCTGGCATCGGCGATGACGCCAAACCAGTCCCACAGGTCATCGGTCGTGTAGATGCGACATAGGTCCTCGTAACCATCTCGAAACCCAAACCAGCGGCCCATCTGCATGAGGGTGTCGTACATGCGGCTGGTTCGCCGGAAGTAACTTGTGGTGAGCCCCTCAAGGGTCAGGCCACGCGACAATTTGTTTCCGCCGACCGCAATGAGGTTGACTCCGGTTCGGCGGTTTTCGGCGTAGTCCAGGATGTCCTTGGACGCACCATTGATGGTGCGTATTCGGGTCTTGGCGGCGGCCTGCTCGAGGTGGGGTCGAACGCTGTCCCATGCCGGTGCGATGCGCCCCATCCTCGACGACGTGACTTCAAAGTCCCGCTCCCAGAGCAGTTTCAACTCGGAGTAGATGCTCTTGCTGTCATGAGCCTCGTTGCCAAAGCGCAGCTGCTGCTGAAGCGATTGAAGTTCATGACCCACGAGTTCCGCCATTTGCTCCTGAACCGCCTGGAAGTGGGTGACGTGGATCAGCATCGAGTTGTGCTCACTTTCCTGCCCTCGGGCACTGCGAGCGGCCGCCGCCAGGAGGAAGGAGCGCAGAGCCTCCCGAAGCGAGTCGCTGAGATCGTGGAAGACGACCCACTTCTTGTGGTTGTTGGGCAGGATGGCGTCCAGATCCGCAGCTGAACGCTTGATTGGCATCGCGGCAGTGCCGGCGTCGGGATCGCCCAGGAGTTCACGAGGGCCGATGTAGTTGCTTGGAGGTCGGAGATTGATGATGAAGCTGCGGGGGAAGAGATCCTCTCCGTACTCGGAATGGCGACGATCGGCGCGGATGAAGATGTTGGCAAAGGGGGTCGCCGTGTAGCCCACATAGGCTGACTGCGCGAAGCCATGCAGAAGCCTGCGAACCAGGCGGTTGATGGTTGTCGGCTCAAAGTCGGCGATCGGGTGTCCATCCTCGTCGACTGGCACGTCGGTTGTATCGATCGAAGCAAGATCCGCCTCGTCGTCGATCACCAGGAGCGGCACGTCAGGTACGTATTTGTGCCCTTCCTGATCGACCTTCGCAAGCATGCTGTGCTCGATGAAATAGCTGTTCACATTGCGGAGCACGGTTGCGTTCTTTTTCACCACCAGGATCAAAGGTGTGTGGCCGGGCATGATGCCGACCCCACTGGCAACGTCGGTTCGGAAATCGCCACCTTCAAGCCAGGAGGTCAAGGAGCCGACATGCAGCACTCCATGTTCACGAAGGCGACCAACTCCCAGTGCGTTCTGGTCGTCAGCGGACAGTGCTGACTTGGCTGTGTCAAAGCCGAGGACCTCGTGGTCGATTCGAAGCTGCGTCTGGCTCCGCAGGTTGTTGTAAAGGCCCGCCAGAACGATCACGAGTTTGTAGCCGGCATCGACGGCCTTGTTGATGAGGGCGCTGTAGTTGGTTGTCTTCCCAGACTGGACCTGTCCGACCACCAGCCCACGTCGATCGAATGCCCTGCCTCGGTCGCGGGGGTCCTCAAGCAGACCGAGGATATCTTCGCTGACGTCATCCAGGCGCTCGACGACATCCGGCCCGAGCAGACGCTCGCTCTGCAGGTAGTCGCGGTAGCGTTGCCAGAAAGGCCAGCCGACCTCGTCTCGGTGCTGCTCGAGCCACGGAATGTGACCGGTCTGTTCGGCCAGCAGGGCACGCCTCGGAACGACCACGTTGACAAGCTCTTCGAGTCGCTGACGAAGTGCTCCCGGGTCGACCCCAAAAACCTTGGTCGCTGCTTCGGTGGCGGTATCCAAGTGCTCGGCGACCCGATGATCTCCTGGGCGGTAGTGGTGGTAGAAGACGCTGACTGCGATCTTCAGCGCCGTCTGAAATTCTGGAGAGCCCCGATTCACGGACATTCGAGGTTCTCCAGGTCAAGCGCAATGATCAAGTCCGGTCGTGCTGCAAACGGATCGGTTCGTCGCAGCAAGGACAGCACCTCAGCGTCGGGCATGCCCTGCTTGAGCAGAACGCAGGCAGCGTGCCTGAGCAGTCCACCCAATAGACGGTCGTCGCCAGACGGGTCGGGCGTCGCGAGCTGGCCGGCAGCGTAGCGCCCGGCGATCTGCCGAGTGGGAATGGACCGCTCGATGAGTTCGAGCGTGCGGGCGGGTTCCGCTCCCTCCTCGTCACGAAGCAGTGAATCGACCACAGGATGCTGGCGGTTGATCACGTACCGATATTCTCCGGTGGAACTCCTGCGTTTCTCGTTCCACACCGGAATCGGCGCCCTGCGGCTGCCGGCGGCGGGCCCGGCTGACCTGCCGCCGTAAACACGCCTCCCCTCGACCCGTGTTCTCCGAGCGATTCGATGAAGCTCCCGCCGAACCCATTCGGGGGGTCGGGCAACTGACTTGCGAATGTCCAGCTCCCAGGCCTGATCAAGCGTGTTTGGAACATCGACGGCAATCCGACAGAGCTTGTGGTGCTCCTCCGGTTGAAACATTCCCAGCCAATCGCCCGGGACAAGCAGGCGGCGATTCCGGTATATGTAGAAGCCCTGCTGGGCGTTCCAGCCGCGCGGACCGCCCGCCGCGCTGTGGTCCTTGGCGCCGAGATCCGCCTCTCGCGGCAGGACGTACGGGCGAACCTCGATGAGGTGTGCTCGGTCCCCAAATCGCTCCACGTCGAGAGCGATCGATCGTCCCACCAAGAACGGATCCCATGCGACCAGTGGTCGGTCATTGACAGTCAGACGGATGTCGCCGTCGGCGAGGAACCGGTGATAGATCATTGCCAGCTGCGTTTCGACACGGGCTATCTCCGAATACCAGTGGTCCTTGACAAGGTCCTCGGCGCCCTCCTCGATTACTCTGTCGAGCAGCTGCCACAGCACCACGGTCCCGTGCCGCTTTGGACGCACTTCAGCGAGAACTTCGTCGCTGGATTCGTCGAACGCCTCGAGAAGAAGGGTCCATTCGTCCGTTTGGCGTACAAGGTCCAGATCCCAGCAGCAGGTTTGGCTGGGTGTCCGCCGTGTCAGTGACGACACCGTCAGCCTGCGGCACTGAGAAAAGGAAGCAGTCTTCAGCCCCAGGCCGAAACGACCGAGGTCCCCTTCGCCGCGAACTTCCAATGGGTCCTTGCTACCAAGCCGCATTGCGTTGACCAAGCCAGGTTTGTCCATGCCATTGCCGTCGTCACGAATCGCGATCCATGGACTCGTGGCGTCCCGTTGAAAGATCACATCTATTCGACGTGCCTCCGCCGCAATGCTGTTGTCGATCAGATCGGCTATCGCCATCGGAAGGTCATAACCAACCGCCCTGAGCGACTCGATCATCGGGCCAGCGCGGGGAGGAGCAACCATGGAATCGGCATGTGATTGGACGGCGCGCGCAACATCCCTCGGCGTCACAGCGTCACCCTGGGCATTGTTGACGACAGCTGGCTGTCGCGTGATTGACTCGATCCGGCAATCGGGTCACGAGCTATGGGCGCGGTTCATCGGTGGTCTGGCCTGTGGATCAATCGGCGAATGCGGCTTTGCGAAACTGCTGGCACATCTGAGCGGCACGGGGGGAAAGGGTCGAACGTGTGAGCCTATAAGTCAATCTGCCAACACGGCAGCTGAAACGGCTGATCCTCCGGACCATGGTGATGTGCGCTCACACACTCTTACAACGACGCTGTAACAACGCGACCACCAACGCGAAGTGCAATTTGCCTATAGCCTCTTGGGCTAGCTGGCCGAAACCACCGGAGGGCACCCATGTACAAGGTCGAGATCGCATTTGGACGGGGCTTGCGAATGGAACTCAAGAACAAGGACATCGTCCTGGTGGTCTCGGACGAAGATGGCAAAATCGGTGAACTTCGCGTCAGCAAGGGATCCGTCGACTGGTGGCCCTACATGACCCGCACGACGCCAACTACGCTGACCTGGGATCGTTTCGCTGATGTGATGGAGCACCCGAGCCGCCCTCGTCGCCAGAAGGTTCGGCGACCGTTGAGGGCGAAGAAGGCAACGTAAATCCTGGGTTGGGCTTTCAGGTTCTGCGGGATGCCTTCCGCGTAAACGGCTTCGCGTACCTCGCCGGCTCGGTCAGCGTGACGATGACCTACGCAGAATGAGCGGACTCGACGGTTAAGTCCTACCGATGTTACAGAGGACTGACTCCAGGTCGAGGCGGCGTGAACGTCGGTGATCACGTGAACACTCTCGAGTCGCACGGTCGCCAGGTTGTCGGTCCAGTGGGCGAGTATTGAATTGCACCAGGCGCGCGGTGACATAATCGCGTCGCGATGACGCGGCCGGGCTTTGAGAAGCAAGACCGCGTACTGCGGCTGCTGCGTGAGGTGACCCTCTTCCAGGCAGTGCCCTACGGTCTGACCAGCAGCCAGGTCGCCGAGCGCATGGAGATCAATCAGCGCACGGCCCAGCGGGACATCGCCGCATTGGAATCGGAGCTTCGCGTGCCTTTCATCAAGCACGGAGCGCGGTGGCAGGTAGCGCCCGAGTATTGGCTGCCCCCGCTGAACCTCAACGTCCAGGAGATGGTCAGCCTGCTCTTGGCGGCAAGGCTGATGCTTCGTTTTGCGGACCGAGCCAATCCATTTGCGATCGCGGCCTTCGAGAAGTTATCAGCCGCCCTCCCCAAAGCCATGCGTCCAGCGCTGATGGAGATCGGCGCCGAGATGGCTGAGAAGCCGATCGACCCCGTCTATACCAAGGTGCTCGCCGCCCTGACGACAGCCTGGGCCGAGCGGCGTCAGGTCGTAATCGAATACACGATGAAGGACACATTCGAGCGCCGGATTTGGCCCCTCTTTCTCGAGCCAAACGCAGCCGGCCACAGCTGCTACCTGATGGCCTGGGATCCGAAACCCAAGCAGATCCGCATATATAAGGTCGAGAGAATCTCCGCAGTTACAGTCCTCGATGAACGATTCAGTCCACCGCTCGGCTTTTCGGTTCGCGATCACGTCGCCGGCGCTTGGAACATATGGTCATCGGCGGAGCCGGTCGAGGTCGAGCTCGTTTTCAGGCGCGATGCGGCAAGGCGCGCTAAGGAGACCATCTGGCATCCGAGCCAACTCGTGGAGGTCCTGCCAGATGGGCGCCTGCGTCTAACGCTCCGAGTCGGCTCGATCCTCGAGATCAGGCATTGGGTGCTCGGGTGGGGAGGGGAATGCGAGGTAATTCGCCCTGTTGAGCTTCGCCGCGACATGGAGGCGGAGATTCGGTCCATGGCACGGACTTATGCCCTGGATGGCGAAATCGGAGCGCCTGGGGTTGCGTTCTCCAAGATTCCCAGCCCAATTGAACTGGTCAGAAATCGCCGCAATCGCCGCGAGCGAGGCGAGGAGGCTGGCTAAACCTCGGTCAGAGTCACACGCACGTCGGGGGTCGGAGGAAGAATAGTCCGCGATCCGGGATCCGCGCATTGGACGCGAACCGCGACCAACAGCTGTCGTGGAGCAGTGCGATGGTCGACCAATGAAAGACAACCTCAAGCTGACCGTCCGTCCGTCGAGGAAGGCCATCGCCAGGGTCGGTGGCGGCCTTCATCTGCTCGTCCGGGCTGAGCCGCCGGCAAAACCGGTGCCGGCCAACCGACGCCCGATCGCCCTTGCCCTGGTCATCGATCGCTCCGGCTCCATGGCCGGGCCGGCCGCTTCTGCAATCACACCCGACCAGCCGGGGGTTGGCGGTGACGACACAGGCCAGCCGAGCAAGCTCGGGTTCGTCAAAGCCGCCACGCTAAGGCTCCTTGACCTCATGCACGACGGCGACGCCGCGACACTGGTCGTGTTCGACGACACGATCCAGGTGGCCAAACCTCTAACGGTCTTGGACGCCAAGGCGAGGGTCGGACTCGCTGCCGCGATCAGGGGCGTTGAAACGGGTGGCTCGACCAATATCGAGGGCGGGCTCAAGTTGGGGCTCTCCCAGTTCTCGAAGTCCGTTCGCAAGCAATTCGGGTGCAAGCTGGTGCTGCTCTCAGATGGAGAGGCCAATGTGGGCGAGCAGAGGCCGGCGGTCCTTGCAGAGCATGCGGCGGGAGCGGCCCACAACGGTATTACGGTCTCCACGCTGGGCTTCGGCTTCGACTACAACATCGCGTTGCTCAGCCATCTTGCTGAGGCCGGAAACGGCGACTTCACGCACATCGAGTCCCTGAACTCCCTGGACGCGGCGCTCCGTGAGGAGTTCACTTCTGCCGCCGAGGTGACTGCCAGGGCCGTCGAGGTCCTTCTCGAGCTTCCGGAAAGCCTGGCCGCTGGCACCAACCTGAACGCGTACAGGCAGGAGCCGTGCGCAGGCGGGTTCAAGGTCCACCTTGGGGACCTCGTGCGCCCCAAGGAGTTCGTCTTCGAGGTGACGACGCCGGTCGCGGTGACTGGCGATGAGCTGGCAATCCGCGCCAGTGCGACTTATGTGAATGAGGCCGGCCAAGAGGTCCGGGTCGTGGCCGAAACGACAGTCGCGATTTGTAAGCCGGAGGAGGTTGAGCTGCAGTCAGTTGACGAAGAGGTGGTTGCCAAGGTGCTTGCCCAGCTCCCCACCCTGGCTGAGATGGAGACCATGGTCGCCTTCGAGGCTGACGATCCCGACGCTGCGAGCCGCAGCATTGGGTCGGCGCTGAATGCCATGAAACGAGTACGGCAAACCTACGGCACGGCCGCTGCAATGCCTCAGATGGCGACAAGCGAGGCCAAGCTCGATGAGCTGAACGCGGGTACCACCGCTAGAGCGTTCTCTGCAACTGATCTCAAGCGACGCTATGGAGCCAGCCGCCGGGCCAGCCGCGGCCGCCAGTCTGATCCCGACGACGTGAAATAGGCGTTCGGAGCCGGTCGCAAAATCCTTTACGGGGCCGCGACAAAGAGCTGTCGCGGCCCTCCGTCATTCTCAGACCATGAAGCGTGATTTGCGGTTGCTGATGTACGAGAAGGAGCTCCGGCGGCTGCTGCTCGAACTTCGGGACCACGACTACGTGATCTTCGAGGACTCGCGGGACGGCGGTCGCTACGTTCAATACCTGATTCACGACGCCGCCGTCTTGGGAGAGGTGGGTTCGCGCCATTGGTTGCCTGAAGCAGAGGGCCTTCGAAAAGTCTCCGTCACTGCACTGGGCTGCCTGGGCTTCGAAGGTGGAGGGCCTCGTCGGAACTTCTCGAGGGATCACCTTCCGCACGACGCGCGACGGCTGGCTTGCCTCACCGAGCTCCTGTTTGGCGCGGCCTACGGCGAGGTCGAGGACATGACTCCGCTGGTCATGACGCGGGCATCCCGGGAAACTGACTGCAAGCCGCACGCAATAGAGTTCGACGCGTGACCCCGTGCACCTGATCGACGGCCGGGTAATCCTCAGCTCCAGCGACCTCACCGGTTTCCTGGAGTGCCCGCACCTCACTCAGCAAGAGCTTGCGGCCACGCGTGGAGAGATCAGGCGCCCGCAACGCCACGACCCGGAGCTCGAACTTCTCACGCGTTTAGGGACTGAGCACGAGGAGCGGCACCTCGCCGGCTATCGCGAAAGTGGACGCACCGTGCGGGCTATGACGGCGCCCAAGACCTCCGTCCAAGCCTACAAGCGGGCCCAGGAGGAGACCCTGGAGGCGATGCGGGCAGGCATAGACACCATCTACCAGGCCACCCTGTTCGACGGGCGCTGGCTCGGGTACGCCGACTTTCTCGAGAAGGTGGACCGGCCAAGCGACCTGGGTCTGTACAGCTACGAGGTGGTGGACACCAAGCTGGCGCGCAGCGCAAAGGCCGCGGCGCTCCTTCAGACATGCCTGTATTCGGAGTTCCTTGCCCGACTCCAGGGTGGCGACCCGGAATGGATGCACCTGATCCTCGGCGACGACTCGCGCTTGCGGTACCGCGTCGCTGATTACCGAGCCTACCTCCGGCACGCAAAGGGAAGGCTCGAATCGGTCGCCGGTGCTGGGCCGATGGCAACCTATCCCGAGCCTGTGGAGCATTGTGGGATTTGCCGCTGGCAGGAGATCTGCGACGCGAGGTGGCGGGAGGATGACAATCTGGTCCTTGTTGCCGGCCTGAATCGGGCGCAAGCCAGAAAACTCACGGTCTCAGGAGTGACCACGGTTGCTGCACTCGCGTCGACTGTAGACGACCTATCGCCGACCGGAATCAGCACGAGCGCGATCGAGCGGCTCCGCCGTCAGGCCAAGCTTCAGGTTCTCGAACGGGAGACAGGTATCCCTGCCTATGAGCTGTTGAGATCCGAGCGGCCTGAGCTCGGACTGGGTGCCCTGCCACCACCAACTCATGGGGATCTCTTCTTTGATATGGAGAGCGACCCCTGGGCGCTCGACGGCGGTCTCGAGTACCTCTTTGGCATCATAGAAATTGAGGCTGGTGAGCCCCGCTTCTGGCCCTTCTGGGCCCACAGCCGAGAGGGCGAGAAGCGCGCATTCGAAGCATTCATCGACTTTGCAATGGAGCGGCTCCGCCGGTGTCCCGACCTTCATGTCTACCACTATTCGGGCTACGAGCCGACCGCGTTGAAGCGCCTCATGGGCCGGCACGGCACACGCGAGGCGGAGGTCGACAGCCTGCTCCGAGGACAGATCATGGTCGACCTCTACCGTGTGGTCCGCCAGTCTCTCCTCGCGTCTAGGGAGTCGTACGGCCTGAAGGCGCTCGAGGACTTCTACATGCCAGCCCGCTCCGACACGATTGCCGATGCCGGCGGAAGCATCGTGGCTTACGAGCGATGGAGGGAAACCGGGGACCAGCAGCTGCTCGACGAGATCGCACGCTACAACGAGCAGGACTGCACCTCGACCTGGCGGCTGCGGGGGTGGCTCGAGGACAGGCGCAGTGAGGCCGAGAAGAAATTCGGAGCAGCGATTCCGCGGCCGCAGTTGCTCGAGCCGGAACCAGGGGAGGCTCTCAAGGCGTGGGAGCAGGAGATCGAGGATCTCGCGAACCGCCTAACTGGGGGCGCCGCCCTGTCGGCGGTTGGTTCAGACCATGGGCACGCGGCGCGTTGGCTTCTCGGTGAGCAGCTGTTTTGGCATCGGCGCGAACAGAAGTCCGACTGGTGGGGCTACTACGAGCGGCTGCAGATGACAGACGAGGAGCTGAGGGACGACTCAGAGGCGCTTGGCGGTCTGACCTATGAAGGCGAAGTCGGCAACATCAAACGTTCGATCCTCCATCGGTACCGGTTTCCGCCCCAGGATCACAAGCTCGGGGTTGGCCAGGCGCCGATCGATCCGCGCACGAAGAGGCCAGCAGGCGAGGTGCATGCCATCGACAACATCGAAGGCTGGATCGACCTCAGGCGCGGGGCCGGCTCGGCCGTTCCGGATCCCGCCGCCCTGATCCCTCCAACCCCAATTGAGGACCGGGTCCTCCGAGACGGGATCAGGCGGGTGGCGGAATCGGTTGCGGCGACCGGGATCGATGGCCGGGGGTCGTACAAGGCGATCCGTGAACTCCTGTTGCTGAGTCGGCCGAGCATCCAGGGCGCCGAACCGCGGGGCGGCCTTGCCGAAAACGGTGAGCCGGCCACTGAGGCTGCACGCAGGCTCGTGAGCCGCCTCAGCGATTCATACCTGGCGATCCAGGGACCACCTGGGACTGGAAAGACTCGCCTGGGCGCGAAGATGATTGTTGACCTCATTGAGGCCGGCCAGCGCGTGGGGATCACGGCCACGAGCCATAAGGTGATCAGCCACCTGCTGGACGGGGTCTGCGAAGAATCGAAACGCCGCGGCCACCGCCTGCGAGCTTTGCAGAAGGCTGAAGACGACCAGCGCTGCGACTCTCCGGAGGTCAAGAGCACGCAGAGCAACGCAGACATCGACGATGCGTTGGCTGGTGCCGAGGTGGAATTGGTCGCTGGCACGGCATGGCTGTTCGCGCGAGATGAACTGGAGGGCAAGCTGGATGTCCTGTTCGTAGACGAGGCGGGTCAGATGTCGCTGGCCAACGTAATCGGCGCCTCGACCTCCTCGGCTAGCCTCGTCCTTCTTGGCGACCCGAACCAGCTAGCGCAGCCCTCAAAGGGATCACACCCCGACGGTGCAGACCTGTCCGTTCTTGATCATGTGCTCGATGGATCGCAGACCATCTCTGACGAGCGCGGCCTCTTTCTGGCCATCTCGTGGCGGATGCATCCGGACGTCTGCGGGTTCATTTCCGAGGTCGCGTATGAGAACCGCCTCGAGTCAGCGCCAGAATGTTCGCGTCAGCTGGTCGGGGGAGACGGGCCGTTGTCGGGAACTGGACTCCGCTACGTCCCGGTGGAGCACTCAGGGAATCGGACCTCGTCCGCTGAAGAGGCCGGGGCCGTCGCTGCCGCCTACGGCGCCTTGGTAGGAAGGACGTGGACTGACCGCGAGTCAAAGCAGCGCTCGCTGACGGCCGACGACATCCTCGTGGTGGCTCCGTACAACGCACAGGTCGCGCAGCTGGCGACCCGACTTCCCCGAGGCGCAAGAGTCGGAACGGTGGACAAGTTCCAGGGCCAGGAGGCACCTGTAGTCATGTACTCACTAGCGACCTCGAGCGCGGCCGAGGCGCCACGGGGCATGGACTTCCTGTACAGCCTGCACCGCCTGAACGTCGCGATCTCTCGCGCCCAGGGCCTGGCCATTCTGGTCTGCAGCCCTGCCCTGCTGGAGGTGAAGGCGCACACGCCCAAGCAAATGCGCCTCGCAAACGCTCTTTGCCGATTGGTCGAAGTTGCCGCAGCCGCACACATTTCGGCTGGACAGGCTCTGAGGAACCCGCCTTAGGATGCGCTTGCCATGACGGACGCCGATCCCGCTCTGGCTCCGAACGGTGGCCTGCCCGTGTATCCCGACCTAGTTAACGAGTCGGCGGCGCGTTATGGCGATTATCTGACTTCGCGGCTGGACCAATTCTCAAAACCGCTGCAGCCGCGGGTGCAACGCCTGATCGACCTTCTGCGCCGTGTCGGCGGTGCGTCGGACATCCAGGCCAGCGACCTGGGATTCACGGCCGCAGATCTGGCGATCGCAAAGAACCCAGAGGATCTGGATCTCCTGGTCAACCAGTGGTGTCTGGGATGGGGTGGAGACGCCGCTCCGATAATCTCCATGGGTACCGAAGAGGCCTACCCGGCCAATCCCGTAGATCTCGGGCAGTGGAATTGCTGCTGCTCCGTCATCTGGGCCACAGGAGGGCTCCAGGAGATTGTCGATGCGCTCGATCCCCGGTCAGCGCATCCTAGCCAGCCCGTCCCGGGGTTCGAACAGCGGAGGCAATTCCACCTTCATGCCAACGACTACTACCTGGTCCATAAGCGTCATTGGGATTCCGACAGGCAGCGATGGGTGCGACCGGGTCGACATACGTGGAAGATTCTTGCTGAGGTCATAGCGGGCCACGGTCAGTGGCGTCCGTTGCTGGAGCAGAACGTTGGGAGTTTGGGTGACCTGGCGTACCAGATCGAGGTCAGCGCCTATCCAGCGAAGCTTGCCGCCGACGGCCGCGCGTCAACCGACGAGCGGCAAGCGTTTCTCTCGGAGGTGCTCGGAACCGTGCGAAGCACTGCGAGGGTGCTCATCTTCCACGGACGCGCAAATGAGCCGGCTTGGGGCGGACGTGACTCTTTGGCTGGAGTCTTTCTCGGTATGCCGCGTGTAACTGAGCCGGTCTGGACGCGCCTGAGTGTGATGGGACAGCCGCTGCTCTATGCACGCCGCGGCGATCGGCTGGTTCTGCTGACCCGAGCTCTGAATGGAAATGTGCGAACCCAACTCATAGACAAGCTCCACGAGCTGATTGGCGCGTTGCTTTCGCAATAGAGGGACGAAGCGGCATGAAAACAACTAGACGTGTGAGTAGTAACGCGCCGACGCCGGGACACAGGGGCCCTCGCAATGTGAAGCAGCTGCTCGCTGAGTACAACCATCTGGGCGTGCCTCATTTCCAACGAGGACTCGTTTGGGATACGGATTCGGTCGCGCTGCTGCTTGAGTCCATCTATTACGGCACGCCGTGTGGATCGATCATTTTGTGGAAGCCATCAAATATCGCGGCTCACGGAATACCGCTTGGTCACACAGCGCCACGATTCCTGATTATTGATGGTCAGCAGAGGATTCGAAGCCTGCATGCTGTGTTCGCGGGTAACGATTCCGCAAGCGCTACTGCCCTCGGCGACCTGGGCGACGAAGGCGATGACGGTGTCGAGGCTTCCGACGAGGGTGCTGATGAACAAGAACAGGGCATTTGGTGCCTCAACCTGGGCCGGCTGCCCGAGACCAAAGACCACTTCAGAGGCGCCAAACACCGGCTATTTCGGCGGGCGGTCGATCCGCGGAGGCCATCGCCAACGAGTGGCAGCGAGGCGGCTGCTGAGGATCCCGAGCTCCAGGCTCTGGTCCCCCTGAGGTGGTTCCTGAATCTGTTGGACACGCAGACCGAGGCTGAGATTCGCCGGCGCATTGAGGGTACTGACCGTGCGGTTGAAAAAGCGGTTACTGCTGTTCTCGAGAACGGTACGGTTCTGAAACATCTCCGAGAGATGATGACCAGACCTCTATTCGATCTAACGTTCCTTGAACCCGATCGTTCCAGCTCAGAACTGCGAGATGTGGTGGGCGTCTATGTTCGAATCAACAGCGCCGGCCAGCGAGTCGAGGCCGAAGAGAGGGCCTTCGCCAATGTTGTCGGCGAATACCAGGGTGCGAGCACAGCGCTCAAGACCTTCTTTGACAGCACCCACGGTTCGGAACCAACACGTGATTCAAAGGCGCTTTCTCGGGACGATCTTCTGCGCCGACAGAAGGAGAACCGATTCGGGTTCAAGTTGTTCATGAGGACGTTCGTCATCGTGTTGGCGTACCACTCCGACCGGAAGATTGGATCCTCTGGCTTTTCGTTCGAAATGGCAAACGCCGAGTCGCTCGCGAAGGCCGGAGGCCAACTCTCGTCGTTGCTCGACGATACAGGCTCCATTCTGAAAGGTCTGGCCGCGATCCTTCGCAACCCGCCACTGTTCTGTGACGATTTCAGAATGTTGTCAGAGACCGCCAGCCTCTGGCCACTCGTTCATCTGTTGGCCCGGTTTCCCGCCCTGATGCCGAACCACAGTGACCTGCTCGCGCCGATCGCACTGCGCCTCCTTCTTGCGGACCTTTCAAAACCTGAGCTATTGAAACTATCTGATCGGGTCGTGCGCGCCACGACGTCAACTGCGGCGCTCGCACTCTTCAGCAGCACCTCCTCCCTCAGCTCAAGGTCGATAAGGAAGGCAATCAACAGGGGCGTTGGTCGGCGCTCACTCACGAATCGGTACACGCTGATGCTCTACTGGCTTCTCCGGTCTCGAGGCGCCAGAGATTTCCTCTATGCGCCAAACCTTCCGGACGGGGGCGCCGCAATCAGAAGCCGATATGGAATCGAGCACGAGGCCGAACTGGCCGAGAGGGTGCAACCGCAGAAGCAGCACATCGTCCCGTACGCCCGTCTCAAGGACATGTTCCAGCTGGCTGGCGCTCGACCGGGGCGCCACGAGGTTCACGACATCGGAAACCTGACCTACATATCTGCGGCCTTAAATGACTTGACCGGTTTGAGCTCGCGCCCCCTTCAGTTGCAGGACGAACCTCTAGAGAATCGAGAGGCTCACATGTTGAAGAAGGCCTTTCTTCCCGCGTACAGGAGGGCCTGTGATGGTGACCTGAAAACGGCCAAGGTCAGCTACGCAGCGTTCTGCTCCTCGCGCCGAAGACTCATAGTCGAGGAGCTTATTCAGTGGGAGCAGGCTGCGAGTGCTGCAGGTGGAGCTCCAGCACCGGACCTGACTCCCCTTACGAGGCGAATCAAACAGCGCCCTGATGATGTGACTCGCAATCTTGGCTACTCGCCAGGAGTCGCCGCACTCCTAGGCGAGCTTTCAACCCAACACTCCCTCGAGAGAGGTCGGTCGAAGGATGCTCGCTGGTCCATCATCCGGAAACTTAAGGCGGGGCCGCGCAACTACCGGCAAGTGTGGCGCATCGAATTGTGGGCCGGCGGCCAAATGATGCGGCTGAAGCTCGATGACGACCAGCTCGTGACTGGGTTCAAAAATAGGTTCCCAACCATCCCGCTTCACAGCCGCAAAGGCAACAATCCAACACAGGCTCAGACGGTCGCAGCTGGCGCAAAGAAGAAGCGGAAATGCGACCTTACTCGCGATGATGAAATGGTCAAGGTGCTTCGGTGGATCTCGGACCAAACCTAAGACCGACTGCGGTGGTCTAGGCCGCCTTGCCTGATCGTCCACCTGAGCCCGGAGTGTCAACGCCCGCAATGGACCGCGCCTTCGTCACCCGCTGGAGCCAGCGCTATCTAAATGATGACCCCACTGCAGCGGCCAAAGAGGACAAGCTGCTGACCCAGGTTGGCAGTGCGGTGAGGCAACGCGGATGGTACTCGAAACCAGAGCTGATCCAGGTTGGCGAGTGGAAAGCCCGAGGCCGTATTCGGGGTCGTCTGGCGCTGAACTCGGACGCTGACGTGAAGGAAATCACCAGGACTGCCCTGGCAGCACCTGAAGACAGTCAGCATCGCATCCTTGCCAGGCTTCATGGCGTTGCCGATCCGATGGCGAGCGCGCTGCTCATGGTGTGGAATCCCGAGAGCCACACCGTCTTGGACTTCCGCGCATTTGCGGCACTTGAGAGACTCCAGCGCCGGGGACTTCTCAAGGAGGAGGTACCAGAGCGCGAGGGTTCGTATCCTCCATACCCGGAGTATTTGCAATGCTGCCGCGCCATTGCACTCCGACTTGGTGTCAGTCTCCGTGACCTCGATCGCGCTCTATGGAAATGGAACGAGATGAAGATGCCGTAAAGGTCGCTCGCCAATTACCGAAGCGGGGCCCGTTGATGGCACGGCTTGCCCAATGTAGAACCGGCAAAGAAGTGAAACGATGCGCTCGTGTATAGCCTGTATGTGATTGAGATTTCGGATGAGCGAGGCCCCCGACTAAATCCGAAATACCCGAACGTGTACGTCGGTCAGACCGCTCTGACTCCAGAGGCACGATTTGCCCAACACCGAGCTGGCCACAAGGCTTCCCGCCATCTCTGGAAGGGAGGTAAGGGGAGGGGTCAGTGGCTGGGCCTCTGGTTGAAACGACGGCTATATGCAAGATACAACCCGATCGAAACTCGCGCCGAAGCCGAGCGACTGGAGCTCTGGTTGGCTCAACACCTTCGAGACAAGGGCTACACAGTCTTTTTCGGGTGACGATGCGCAGGCGCCCGTCAGCGGCTCTCTCACGGCATCCGCTAGAGGGTGCCTCAGGACCTTGGTGAGGCGAGGATCAAAGCCTGCCTAATTTCGGATAGGCTCATGATCGTGCGACCTAACGTTGCCGCTCCACTTACCCTGAGCCTCTATGTGCCGCATCCGGAATCCAGGCTCTGCGGTGCGTTGGCTCGTGGCTCAGCAATAGTCGGCCTGCCACTGGTCACCGGCCAGATCCGTATCTACTACGAGGGCAATGTAATCGGTGCGGAGAACCTCCAACGCTATCGCGACAAAGCTGCCCAGGCCGCCGGACGAATGCTCCACAGCTATCCGGCAGGCTATCCGACGCGGGCGCGAGAAGATGTTGATCCGCGTGAGCTCGTGGAGGTCGGAGCGATCGACGCCAAGACGTACCGGATCGACATCTCGGCCAGGCCAACTGACCTGAGCTGGTGGATCGACGCCGATGACCTGGTTGACCTGGGCCTGATTCAGAAGGCGGGTTAGCTCGGCCGGTTGACGCCAGTAGCAAAGGGTGGCGTGGTCACCCGTTATGGTCGATGATCCAGTTCACGTAGAACAGAAAATACTGTGGAGCGCTGATCTTGTAGAAGTTCGGACTCTCCCTGCCCTCTTGGAAGACTGAAAGGGCGTCGTCGTATAGCTCCACGTGCACGAGCTTGGGCAGCTGAGTAACGACCGATTTGAGTTTTCCAATGAAGGCAATTCGCATATTGGTTAGCACGAGAGTGCCCCGGTCTATGTCGGTGATGGAGCTGCTCTGAACCGGGTGACCGCTGAAGGATCCCACTCGATAGCGGATGCCCGTATGACCGATGGGAAAGCTGAATCCCTGGCTGCCCCCCGCATATCTAGTGCGGGTCGTCTGCCGAGCAAGAACCGCCGGCACCGAGACGTACGCCTCCTCCTTTGGCTTTAGGGCAAGTGGGCTCGCAACTGGCGCTGGGCCATGTGCTTGGAGCCAGGCGGCGGTGTAAAGGGAGTCGAAACCCATCACCTTCATGGCGGCCTGTCGCCGCTGGATCTCATCGGCCAGAGCCTTACCTGCATCGATCTTGGCATGCTGCTCATCGATGAGCGACTTAGCCTTGGCCAGTTGTAGCTTGGCATCCGCACGCAGGGCATCTGCTTCCGGGATCGTCTCCACCGGCACCTGCTCGACGAATGTGGCCAGCACTGCATGAAACTGGTCGAGCACCTTGACCCGCTGAGCCTCGAGTTCGTGCTCATGGTGTGAATCGGTTAGCGACTGGAAGAAGCCGCCCAGACCGGTATGGGGCCTGCTGGTCAGTTCCTGGATCTGCTGGTTGAGTTGTGAGACATCCGCCTGCAGCTGCGTGGCCGCGGTGAGCTGATTCGCGACGGCGCTGGTGTCCCACTCGCTCTTGTGGCTCATCAGCAACTCGCCGGCCTGCTCCAGCTTCAGCCTGGCATTTGCGATCACTGCGTCTGAGCTCTGAAGTATCTGCTTCGCCTCTGAGTCCAGTTGGTTCAGCTGAGCGGCCAGGGAGTCGAGTGGTTCCAGGGTTACCGAACCGCTGGCAAGATCAATCCGCGGACCTTGACCAGAGGCACCTTCGACCACAATGAGCGAGTATCGGGCTCGGTTGTTCGGCCCGTCAATCTGCGGGCCCCTTTGAAAGCGGTATTCCCATCTCCCGGTCCTCGGCCACATACACGGTTGGCAAGGGACTGCCCGGTATCGACAGCACGCCGGCTGTGGTCGAGGCGATTGCTGCGGCTATTTAAGGCACGCGGGCCGACATTCGGAAGTATGGCCGATGAAGTGCAGTCCCAAGGCTGCTAATCCTCGTAAAGCCGCCTGTTACTGGAGCCCTCGAAACCTATGACCATGCAATTTCGCAAGCGAGGTACTCGCGAATCACCAATCGCACCAGCGTGCCACCCGCGACTGACGCTAAATATCGGTAGAGGCCGGTTTGAACATTGATCCAAGCACTGGCACCAGGCTGATCGTCGACAATGCGCTGCATCGCCCGACTGCCGACTTCTGGCCATATGTCCGATACGGGAAGCTCTTCGAATATGCGACGCGCGTCTGAGGTGAGGGTTTGGAGCGTTGCAAATTGGACGCGATCAGGTTCCTCCCACCTTGGCTCGTTCAACTCGAAGAGTGCATGGCCACGAGCCAACTTCACTATTACCCTGCTGACCCGGTCGTGCTCGACCGCAAACGCCTGCTCGCCGACCATGCTCTTTCGGATCCGCTCTCGCAACGACGGCTTCTCCTGCAGCTTCCGGCGAATTCGGGGACGTAGTCGGGGTCCATCGATCGACGCGACAGCGGCACATTCGACTAGGCAGGCGACGTACTCCTCATCTAAAGAAGCGCCCTGGTTGCAGGAGGCGCAAGTCCTCACCACAGGCAGTTGAGCTGGATACGGAGGCTCAAGGAAGACGCGAGAGGGAGCATGATCGCGCGTCTCAGTTCGACCACCGCACAAAGCACACCAGAAGGTCTGGCGCTCGTCGCCGTAATTGAGGAGGTGGCCGGCAGGTAGAAATCGGTGATCGTCAGTCACATGCCGAAGCCTACAACTGAGTGACTCTGGATCCTGCACGAGGCCGGGTGGCGGTTCTTTGGTATCGTTTCCGGAGCATCAAGAGCGGTCGGTGTGCGCCGGCCCGGCAACCTGGCCAGGACAGCCAAGGTGCCTCCCGATCTTCGGGGATGCGGTTCCTTCAAAGGAGGAGCAACCTAAGTGTCCCCTTATCGAACAGTCAACTACCTGGCCTACCGTGTCTCGGTTTCCACCTCGGCAGCCCGCATCTATTCACGCGAAGCCGGAACCCTGGCCGCGGGGGTTTTCCGGCTTGAGATTCGGGGAGGTCCGGACCACTGTGACCCCCTGGTCCCCGAGATCCAGACGCAAGCAGCTCGCGCCGAAGCTGCCGCAAACAGAGCTGAGGCCGCCCTAGATCGTTGTTGGGCGATCGCTCGCAAGGACCCTCGAGGTCCGGTCATCCGCGTCTCGGATGGGAGCCATCAGTTGTTTGCGGAGGATGGCGGCACGCGGGCCATAGTCGCCGAGAACTTCAAGCAAGCGCAAGACGGGCGGGCCGAGGCGCACCTTGCATTAGACATAGTGAAAGCCCTTTGCAACGTGATCACGGGACTCGGCCAAGCGACGCAGCACGGCCTCGATTGAACTGGCAGTAGGTCTAGAGCAAACCGGTTGCCCCCCAAAGCGCACCAGCTTGGGGGGCAACTTTGGGGGGCAGCCTCCAGGGCTCATTGCTCGCGAGATACTTGTGGCATGACCGGATTCCGCCGCTATCGGCTGCCCGACGGCGTCGAGGTGGAAAGCCAGCAGGGTTCCTCCGTGACGTTTCGGGTGACGATGCCGGCCGACGATGCTGGCTACATCGGCAGACAGTGTCCAGAATGCCACCAGCTGTTCCGCATGCACGTCGGCGACTACACGAAGCTCCCAGATGATCAGCGCCTCACCTGTCCGTACTGCATGTTCAGCGCCGACCACAGCGAGTTCGTCACTTCCCAGCAGTTGGAGCGGGCGCTTGCTGGGGCGGGAGAGGGGGCTCTGCAAGCGGCCGCCGACACGCTCGATGAGGCTCTTGACGCCATGGTGCGGGGCATCAACCGGTCGTCATCGAGAGGCGGCATGTTCAGCATCTCGGCCTCGCGTGGTCCCAGCCAACCGCATATGCCATCGCCGCTGCCGGTGATCACCGAGCCAGCTCCGATCAGAGAGCGGCAGTGTCAGCGGTGTGGCAACCGATACGCCGTATTCGGCCAGCACATCGCGTGCCCGGCGTGCGGATCGCTGCCACCAAAGGTCGTCGCGGAGGATGCGCTCGCAGCACAGACAGCAATTCTCGACATGCTGGGTCAACTTCCGACCGACGCTTTCGACCAACTTCGCGAGCTTGGCTCGGTTGAGCAGACAGCGTCTTTGACGCTCGGTGCGGTCGTGTCATCCCTTGAGGTGTACCTGAGGGACGCCTTCACTAACAGGGTCACCGGCGCTGACCAGTTGCTGATGGCCGAAAAGGGAAACGTCTTCCAGCGTCTTGACGATGTTGCTCGTCTTTACAAGAAACACCTCCGGATCGACTTGCCGACACTTCTGGGCGCCGACTGGGAACGACTGCGAGTGCTCTATGGAATCCGCCACCTGCTAACCCACAACAATGGGGTGGTGGACCACAAGCACTTGAAGCGATTCCCGCGCTTTCCTACGGCGCTCGGGCAGCGAGTGACGGTATCTGTCGCCGATGCCCGGGACGCAATCCGCTGCGGACGGCTGCTACTCAACGCGATTTGACCCCACGGCGCCGAAGCTAGGCGCGCGTCCCGACTTTGGGGGCAGTTAGGGGGCAAACCACAGCCCCTCAATACGGAATCCGGCATACGCCCCAAGTTCAAATCCCGGGCCCCGCACCAAATTTCAGATACGAATCAGACTCCCGATCCGCCGCTTAAGTGACAACGCCGCTGTAATTGTGTAGATCGCATCTAGTACGCCACTGCCAATCGGCATGCGTTGCACCCGTTCTGTCCCTAAGCTTCAGTACCTGAGACATTCCGGGGTGAGGGACAGTACGCCGACAATGAGCGCGATCGCACACAGGTACTTCCGGGATCGGTTCATAGTCGACGTCCCGTCGATTTACCGAGGCCCGGCGGCCTATGGGCAGCTCTGCGACCTCTGGGCGCTTGTTCAGGGCGTCGAGGCGGAGATAACTTTTAGCCTGCGAAACTGCTTGTTCCTATCGCAAACAGCAGTGGCCTTCCTTGGAGGGCTCATTCGATGGATCGAGTCTAGCGGCGGAGTCGCCGGTCTCAACTGGCAAAGCGTGTCGCACAGGATTTTGACCAACCTTCGTCAAAATGGCTTCGCTGCTACCTTCACGAACGAGTACGGACCGTGGCAGGGAAACTCCGTCCCCTATCGCGAGGACCGCGTCGATGTTGAAGCCAACCTGATCGGATACCTGAAGAACTCCTGGTTGATGGAGGACTGGGTCCATTTCACGCCTGACCTTCGTAATGAGGTTGCTGGCAAGGTCTGGGAGATCTACGCAAACGCGTTCGAGCACGCCGGTTCGCCAGTAGGCGTCTTTACATGCGGCCAGCATTTTCCGAAGGCCAGGAAACTCGACCTTTCGGTCATCGACTTCGGCGTCGGCATACCAGCCAACGTCCGCGAATACCTGATAAACGACGAGCTTCCCGCTGAGCAGGCAATGGAATGGGCTGCTCAGCGAGGAAACACGACAAATCCTCGCGGGCTTGGTCGGGGTCTGGGTCTCGACGTCTTACGCGAACTCATCGACATCAACAAAGGATCGTTGGAGATCTACAGTCATGATGGCTTTCTCGGTGTCGGAACCGACGGAACATCAGCTCAGTCGGGCGGACCATACTTCGGAAGTATTGATGGCGACCCGTTCCCTGGCACTATCGTTGTGCTCACCCTTCGCTGTGATGATCTGATGTACACACTGGCTTCCGATCAGCCCGAGGCTCCACTCTTCTGACCAAGGAGACCTCGTGCGCATAGAGATCAGGGACGTTGCTGGAGAGAACTGTGTGACTCTGGCTGAGGGGCAGAAGCTCTACGAGTTGATCCACCCGGAGCTCGAAAAGGCGCTTCCCGTCGAGCTTGACTTCAACGGTTGTCAAGTTTTCGCCTCACCTTTTTTCAATGCCGCGATCGGACAACTCCTAAGGGATCAGCCGCCGGACCGCCTAAATAGCCTTCTGAGGTTCCAGCATCTCAGCCCGGGTGGCCATCGGCTGCTGAGTCGCGTGATTGACAATTCAAAGCAGTACTACTCAAACGAGGCGCTGCGCTCCGCGACCGATCAAGCCATATTGGGGGAATCGGATGAGGCAGAGGTCTGACCCTGTACAAGGTAGAAGCGGAGGTCGTAGACCTTGACGGTGATGCGCCCAGACCCACAGACCGGTTCTTCGTCGACACGAATGTGTGGTTTTGGCTGGTTTATACCAAGGCTAGTCAACGGAGCCAGTCGCTTCACTACCAGGTAACCGCCTACCCCGGCTACATGGATCTTGCGCGTGAGGCTGGGTCCGAGCTAATGCACTCAGGCATCACGCTTGCGGAGCTCGCCGACCAGATTGAGCAAACGGAGCTTGAAATCTGGAATGCGGTTAACCAAAAGGAAATGAAACTGAAGCCTTTTCGGCACGGACTGCCCGTCACACGCTCGAACGTGGTTGCCGAAATCGTGGTGGCTTGGGATCAAGTGGCAGCTTGGTCAAAGTCACTTCCGTGCTTGGTAGATGAAGCGGTAACGAGGGCATCGTTGGGGCGGATCGAACTGTTCTGTCTCGATGGTCACGACGCTCTTCTCGTCGAAACGATCCGGCAGGCCGGCATAAGGCAGATCATCACGGATGATGGCGATTTCGTTACTGTCCCCCATATTCAAGTTTTCACGGCAAACCGAGGTGCATTGAGGGCGGCAGCGGCTCAGGGCAAGCTAATGAAACGGAAGTGAGCCCAGCAGCGCGGGCTTGGGTGTGTCGGGGATCCCTGGGGAGTGGCTTAAGGCGATGCGCGGCCGCAGAGTCGTGACTGAAGTACTTTCTCGCTTCGTTGAAGGACGGTCGACCTCATTCGGATGACCGGCGACCTGAACCGAATTAGACGCCACCTTAAAGCCGCCCTGGCCGCCCTGGACGTAGACGACGAGCTCGACCGGCTTATCAACCCTCGCCATACCGATCATGATCGGCATGCGTACCTACCTAAAAGAGTTGCGGACGCCGTCGCCCGTGCAAGGTCTGAACTGAAAGGTGCACTTCAAGCTCTTGACGACGAAGGCAAGTCGTGACGCCAACCGCGCCACGCCGAACATAGAGGCACACCCTTTGAGCGCGATCTACTGAGTCATGAGTGGAATCGATTGGCCTCCTCGTACTGGCTGCTTGGGCGCAGCAGTTCATCTATTCGGTCGGCCGCTTGCCGCTTAAGCGCATTCGGCACATGCGTGTACGTTTCCATCGTCACTGCGATTTCGGAATGGCCAAGAATCTCCATAACGACCCTAGGAGAGATGGCCTGGACAAGATGCAGGGTTGCACAGGAGTGTCGGAGGTCATGGAAGCGGCGTCGCTTCAAGCCTGCAGCCGCGAGCGCCTTGTGGAAGGACACAACGACGTCGGAAGAATGCAAGGGAGTGCCCCTGCTAGTCGTGAACACAAGAGGGGATTCCGTCCAACGTGCGCCGGCAGTCTCTCGCTCCTGCTCTTGAGACCTCCGACGGTGCTTCAGGGCTTCAATGACGATTCTCGGAAGTGCGAGGGTGCGGCGGCTCGATTTTGTCTTTGGTTCGGCCAGCTGCCATTGGCCAGACACCCGCATGAGTTGATAACGGATTGTCAGTACACCCGCGTCGAGATCGATATCCGTCCATCGCAATCCGAGGGCCTCGCTCTGGCGCAACCCCAGCGCTAGGCCTAGCGTGAATAGTGCTCCGAGTCTATGGCCGGAGACGCTTCGAAGAAATTGGCGTGCCTCACCTTCGTTGAACGGACTGGTCTCGAACCGTTGGACTCGTGGCGGACTTACGAGCGTTGCGATGTTTCGCGAGATCAGGTTCCATCGTATGGCCTGATTTAGGGCGTTGCTCAACACTTGGCGGATGTATCGGACGGTTTTAGGCGAGAGCCCGTCCAGCAGCTTTGAGTTCATAAGCTTCTGCAGATGATCGGGTCGAAGTTGATCGAGCCGGATGTGACCGAGATCTGGATCTAGATGTTTCCTGACGTTCAGCGCGTAGCTCGCGTAGGTGAGCGGTCGCACCCGAGGTCGAACAGACTCGATAAGCCACTGATCGAGAAATACGGAAAGCTTCGGCAGCCGCACTGGTGCAGAGGCAGATCTCCGAATTTCGGCCTTTAGTCTTGCCAGCTTGTTCTCTGCTGCTTTGCGAGACCTGGCGTAGACAACGCGATTAGTCGCTCCGTCCCTGATGGCTCCGCACCACAAACCATCAGCAGATCGCTGATAGACGCTTCCAGTCCCATAGCGCCTCTTTCGAGAGTTCCTAGTCGACGTCGATAGCCAAACACTCGGCGGATCAATTTGAGCTGTCCCTTCCGAAGCTATGGCCCCTGCGTTGTGCCCCGCGATGAACGGAAGCAATGCGCTCGCAGGAATCCGCGCCTGTTCACCGACGAGCGCTACAGGCAGTTCGCCTCTTGATACAAGGTCTGATACCTGCTTCTGTCTGAGACCCAGAATTTGGGCGACTTCAGAGAAGCGCAAGCGCAATGGGACTCCGTTAGACATTTAGTACCTCCATACCTTCCGACGCTGACAGCATCCCCGCGATCGTCGACGACTACGGCGACCGGGACCACCACCGGCGCACCGACATGACCTGGAAGGACGGCGGGCTAACCGTCGTGGAGGTGCACGATCAGAAGCGAGTCACCGGCGCGACAGGGCGGCGAGGCCGACCGCGGCGTAGAGCGTGAGCGCGCCTGTGAGCCGGCGGGAGATCACAAACGTGTCACGCATTCGCGGAACCAGGAGGATACGGGAGGACACGCGAGGACACGATGGCGGGCGGAATTGAATACAGGAGGACACTGAGGGAACCGGCGGGACACGGCAGGACACCACATACGTAGGGTTCGGGACCGTGAGGCCCCGGGTTCAAATCCCGGGCCCCCGACCAGATTTTGAACTCAAATTCGCCAAGCGACTGCGCTGCTTTTGTGATACCGGCGCTGTTATCTGCAGTAGTCGTCTAGTAGTTT
>Ga0207646_10000513_pt1 | contig 51606 bp, 49 predicted proteins | sample KBSK5502metaG_FD_184343 | JGI IMG/M metagenome (GOLD analysis project Ga0207646, IMG submission 184343) | Corn, switchgrass and miscanthus rhizosphere microbial communities from Kellogg Biological Station, Michigan, USA - KBS K5-50-2 metaG... | ecosystem: Host-associated > Plants > Roots >...
GATTGCAGCGCGACCTCGGCGCGGAATTGCGCGAGTAGTTCTTTGAGATTGAGAGCCGCTTATTGAGGGTTGGGAAGGAAACCAGTGCTTTCCACTCAACTCTCAACCAGCGGCTTTCGAATTTACCCTGCGATGTTCGAGATTGAGGTGACGTCCCCGAACCGATAGTTGACGAAATATAGGAGGCTTGGTTGGTGCGGAGAATGACAGGCCTTCATTGGAAGTCAGATTCCGCAGCGACGGTCATCCGCCGTTTACCGAAAGGGAACGGGAGATCCACCTGAACGGCACCAGCGGGGTAAAAATCTAAAAACCCGAACCGATAATTCGGTTCGGGTTTTTTGTTCCGAGCGGAGCGAAGGGCAATGGAGGAATCCCGCGATCACACCGCGATATTGCCACAGGATCCCTTGACTTCGCTCGGGATGACGGCCGGCCGAACCATTTGAAAAAGTTTTCGTAACATCGACAATGCGCTTTGGCATGCGCGCAATTTTAGCTCTGGAAGACGGCCGTCATTTCGAGGGCGAATCATTTGGCGCAACCGGAACGCGGATCGGGGAAATCTGCTTCAACACCGCGATGACCGGCTATCAGGAAGTGCTGACCGATCCTTCGTATCGCGGCCAGATAGTGGCCATGACTTATCCGTTGATCGGAAATTACGGGACCAATTCGCTCGATCAGGAAAGCCGTTCGCCCCACGTGCGCGGATTCGTCATCGAAGAATTGAGCGAAGCGCCGAGCAACTGGCGCTCCGAAATGTCGCTCGAGGAATATCTGCGCAAATGGGACATCGCCGGCGTCCAGGGAATCGACACGCGCGCGCTAACGCGACATCTGCGCACGCGCGGCGCGATGAAGGCGTGTCTGACCACGGAGGAGATGTCGGTCCAAAATGCGGTGCAGCGAGCCCTTGAAGGCGAAGGCGTTATCGGAATGGATTACGTTCGCGAAGTTTCGACGCCGGAAATTTATCAATGGGACCCGGACGATAAATTGAGTCAACCATGGTCAATCGTGAACGGAAACGGCGACAGCAAACCCAAGTTGCCGCCGATCCGATTTCGCATCGTTGCTTACGACTACGGTATTAAGCAAAATATTTTGCGGCTGCTGCGCCAGAAAGGTTTCGGCGTCACTGTTCTGCCGGCTTCAACAACTGCCGAGGAAGTTCTCAAGCTCAATCCCGATGGGATTTTTCTTTCAAACGGGCCAGGAGATCCCTCGGCATTGTCTTACGCTCACAAAACTGTCGCCGATTTGATGGGCAAGAAACCGATCTTCGGAATTTGTCTCGGCCACCAGATCCTCGGCTTCGCGTTCGGCGGAACGACATTCAAACTGAAATTCGGTCATCGCGGCGCCAACCAGCCGGTCAAAGATTTACGGAGCGGCAAGGTCGCTATCACTGCGCAAAACCACGGTTTCGCGGTCGACCCGGAGTCTTTGCCGAAAAATGTCGAGGTCAGTCACATCAATTTGAATGACAACACAGTCGAAGGAATGCGCCACAAGGAATTGCCGATCTTCAGTGTCCAATATCACCCCGAAGCTGCGCCAGGTCCCCACGACGCGTCCTATTTTTTCTCCCAATTCGCGGATTTGATCGAGGGTGAGAAGAGCGGAAAGTGAGTTATGCGAAATCCAAACTCGAATAATCCAAATCTCTTAAAGATAGCGGTCGGCGCGATGTTCATTGCCGCACTGGCTATTTCTCCAGTCGTTCTCGCTGAAGAGCACCAACACGGAAAAGAGAAATCAGATGCAGCTGCTGAAAAATCTGTGACCGGCGAAATCGTCGACATGATGTGCTACGTCGATCACAACGCGGTTGGCGAAAGTCACGGTCAATCATGCGGCGCCAAATGCATCAAGAATGGCGGGCCGGTTGGCATTGTTAGTGACGGCAAGGCGTACCTTGTCGTTGGCGAGCACAAACCGATGAACGACCAACTGGCAGAGTACTGCGGCAAAACAATCACGCTCAAAGGCAAAGCGACCGAACGAGGCGGCATTGCGATGCTCGAGAACGCCGAGATCGTTAAGAAATAATACCCAAGCTTTGTTGTATTCGTCGCTGTCTGAACGACGCCATGCACGCGCGAGCTATTCGCGCGAGCGTCACGCTTCGCAGAGCGAAGCGGCTACAAATTCATCCGCAGCGCGATCACTTCGCGCAGCATTGCCAGACTGTCGTGAATCACACGGACTTTGCTGCCTTCGGCGTGGTTCCACCGCACCGGCATCTCGCACAGCCGCAATCCCGCCCGATGCGCGAGAAAAAGAAGTTCGACATCGAACGCGAAGCCGACGGTGTGCGCTTTTTCCAGAATTGGCCGGCAGACATCCAGTCGAAAGGCTTTGAAACCGCACTGCGTGTCCCAGAACGGCATGCCGGTCGCGAGCCGCACGATCAAATTGAAGACGCGTCCGGCCTGCTCACGTCGCCACGGCTGCCGAATGCCAATCAGTCTGCGGTCGAGAGCGCGTGAACCAAAGGCAAGATCGACATCTCCGTTCGCGATCGGCTCTATCACTTTCGGAATTTCGGTCAGGGGCGTCGAGAGATCGGCGTCAAAGAACAATCCGATCGGCTTTGTTGCCGCGACCAATCCGGTTCGAACGGCCGCGCCTTTTCCGCGGTTCGGAAAATTTTCCAGTAATCGGGTTTGAATTTTTGCGCCGGCCAGAGCTTCGCGAACGATCGTCGACGTCGCATCCGTTGAACCGTCATTGACGACGATCAATTCGGCGTCCGGACTTTCTGCGGACAAATAATCGAGCGTAGAACGTACCGTGTCCCCGATCCGCACAGCTTCGTTAAAGCAAGGAATAGCAACGGAAAACAGCGGTAACATGAGGAGATCTTGTAGAGGTGGATGGGTCACGCACTCTATGTCATTCCGAGCGAAGTCGAGGAATCTCTAACTATTTCTCCACTCGAAGCTTGTTAACGTCCTGCGCGCTCGGAAATAATAAGAGATGTCTCGACTCCGCTCGACATGACAGCCGGGACGCACCTCTAGAAGCTCTATCTGTAAATCTCAGTGACGAACTTCCCTTTTGGACCGACATACCCGCGATACATTCCCGAAGTATTGAACGGGAGCGCGACCTTGCCGCTTTTGTCGATTGCGATCATGCCACCGCTCCCGCCCAGCTTTGCGATTTTATCGATGACAGCGACACTCGCTTCCTCGACGGTTTTGTTGCGATATTCCATCAGCGCCGAAACATCGTGCGCGGCGGTGGCCATGATGAAGAATTCGCCATCGCCAGTGCCGGATACGGCGCAAGTCGCGTTGTTCGCGTAAGTTCCGCCGCCAATAATCGGCGTATCGCCGATGCGCCCGCTCAGTTTGTTTGTTTTCCCCCCGGTCGAAGTTGCTGCGGCCAAATTTCCATTTCGATCCAGCGCGACGGCGCCGACAGTTCCATGCAGGTCCTGGTCGGTAATGATGAACTTTTTGTCACCCGTTCCGCCACTTTTCTCAGCCGCCTTCGTTTTCAGCAGCGCATCCCAGCGTTCCTGGGTAAAAAAATATTTTTGATCGACGAGCTCGACGCCATGTTCTTTGGCAAAGTTTTCCGCGCCTTCGCCGCTTATCAAGACATGCGGCGATTTCTCCATCACGAGCCGTGCGAGACTGATCGGGTTCTTTACGTGCTGGACGTCGGCAACCGCGCCAGCTTTGAGCGTTTTGCCGTCCATGATCGCGGCGTCCATTTCGTTAGTACCGGCGGCGCTGAAGACCGAGCCTTTGCCGGCGTTGAAAAGCGGATCGTCTTCGAACGTGCGCACCGCCGCTTCCGTCGCGTCCAAACTCGAACCGCCCCGCTGCAAAATTTCCCAACCGGCCCGGAGCGCGTTTTCAATGCCAGCGCGATACTCGCGCTCACGCGCCGGCGTCATTTTGCCGCGCTCCATCGTTCCGGCGCCGCCGTGAACAACCAATCCAATTCTATTTTCTTTCATCGAACTCATCCTGCCGAACTGTTGCGCATGAGCTAATGCCGCGACCGCGACCAGTCCGCAAATTAGAAAACATCGTCCGGCCATAAATTTTTGCGCTTCGAACAAGTAGTCTGCGCTTCAGTGGCGCGCCAGCGAGAAGAAATCGCTTTTCGGTTTCCTGAACTGGGGCACTTTGCCACCTGGAAATGGCTGAGCAAAAACAAGACTCGACCAAAGAAGTTTCGATCGCGGGGCCGGTGATCGCCCTGCAGGAAATCGGCGGCGCCGGGCGCAATTTCCTGCGCGAAGTCGGGAGCGTGTTCTGGTTCATCAGTCAAACGTTCGAGGAAACAATCGAGCGTATCCGGGATGGGCGAGTGCCTTTTCGCGCCGCCAGTTTTTTCCGGCATGCCGAGCGCGCCGGAGTCGACTCGGTCCCGCTGGTCGGACTGGTTTCGTTTTTTCTCGGTCTGACCATGGCGCTGCTGACCGGTTACCAATTGCAACGCTTTGGAACGCAGCGCCTGATCCCGGGGTTGGTGGCGATCAGTTTCACGCGCGAGCTCGGACCGTTGATTACCGGAATCATGCTCGCGGCGCGGGTTGGCGCCGCCTTCACCGCCGAACTCGGGACGATGCAGGTTTCCGAAGAAGTAGAAGCGATTGAAGCGATGGGTATTGGGCCGCTCCGCTTCCTGGTCGCGCCGCGGATGCTGGCGCTCTTTTTTCTGATGCCGTGTCTTTCCACGGTTTCGAACATCTCGGCGATTTTCGCGAGCAGTTTAATTTCGAAAGCTTACTTCAGCATCGCTTTCCCCTACTTTGTCGATCTTGTCCGGGATGCGCTGCTGATTCGCGATATCGTGACCGGTGTGTTCAAGAGCTTCATGTTTGGTTTGCTAATTGCAGCAATCGCCTGCTATCGCGGCTTGACCGTGAAAGGTGGCGCGGCCGGCGTCGGCACCGCCACGACTTCCAGCGTTGTTACCGCCATCACCGTCGTGATCGGAGTCGATACACTCTACAACATTGTTTACGTCGTCTTTTACCCGACATGAGCGCGAAGAATTCTCATATGGTCGAACTGCGCGATGTGAAAATGCAGTTCGACGAAAAAAAAGTGCTTGATGGATTCACGCTGACGGTCGAACCGGAGGACCGCCTCGTGATCATGGGCCAAAGCGGAAGCGGCAAGAGCACCATCCTGCGTTTGATTCTCGGGATGTTGCAACCGAATGCCGGCTCGATCTTTTTCAAGCAATTCGAGATCACGCGACTGCGGCGGCGCAAATTGCAACAGGTCCGCCGCAGTATTGGAATAGTTTATCAATACTCGGCGCTGCTCAGTTCGCGCAACGTGCGGGACAACGTCGCGCTCCCCCTGGAAGAGTTAACCGAAAAATCGCGCAAGGAAATCGACAAGATTGTCGATGAAAAACTCGATCTGGTCGGCATGAAAGATTCGAAGGACCTGCTGCCGGCAGAGCTCAGCGGTGGCATGAAAAAACGGGTCGGCCTGGCACGCGCCCTGGTTCTCGAACCGGAACTGATTCTGTTCGACGAACCGTCGATGGGCCTCGATCCGGTGATTGCGTCCGTGATCGACGAATTGATCATCAGTCTGACCGAGAAATCAAAGGTCACATCCGTTACCGTCACCCACGAAATGGACAGCGCCTTTCGCATCGGCACGCGAATGGCTATGTTGTATCAAGGAAAAGTCATCGAAGACGCTGAGCCCGAAAAATTCAAGCAATCGAAGAATCCGGTAGTCGCTCAGTTCTTGAGCGGCAGTACCGAAGGTCCCATTCTGGAAGGAAGCCAAGATGCAATTGCAAAAAAATGAGATCATGACCGGCCTGCTGGTGGTTGGGACCGCGGCCGTGGTCGTCTTCGTTTTAGTTTTGCTTGGCGCGCCGGGACTTTTCCGACCGCTCGTCACTTACAAAATTTACGTCGACAACGCCGCCGGCATTAAGCAAGGCGCAGTCGTAATGCTGGCCGGTCGCAAGATCGGTCAGGTCCAAAGATTATTTTCGCCGGTGTCGCGCGAAGAAGAACGTCGCGCCGAAGAAGGAGCGGCCGCTTTCGCTCCGCCGGAACCGAATCCAACCCCGAGCCCGACACCGGGGAAACCAAAATATGAGGCGCGCATTGACGTTCAGGTCGACCGGAACGCAGTTGTATATCGGGACGCGCGCGCCCGATTGATGCAACTAGGTTTACTGGGCGATATGGCGATCGACATTACTCAAGGCACTGACGGCTCCGGCCGCGCCCGAGATGGCGAGATGTTTGCCGGCGAACGTAATCCCGATCTCGGCGAAGCCGCCGCCAAAATGCTGGAAGTGATTAAGCCGGTCGCCGCCGAAGCGACCAACACGATGAAAGACCTTCAGCAGACCGCACAAAATTTGAATCACATCACCGACGAGAACTCAGAACTAAACCAAGCGCTCAGTCAGGTGAAATTGTTCGGCGAGCATATCGCTGATATGACTGCGCCCGACAGCGCGCTCTCTCATTCGCTGAATAACATTGAGAAAATCAGCACCAGTTTGACCGAGAACAACAACATCGAGATCACGCTCCAAAATCTGCGGACGTCGTCGGAGAAATTGAAAGTCACGATCAATGACCTCGGCCCCACTGGTCAGAACATCAAGGATTTCAGCGAGACGATAAAAAGTCAGCCCTGGCGCCTGATCTGGCCGAGCACGAAAAAATCCCCCGAGAAATCGCCGACCCCCGCCCCGAGCGAAGCCACGATCACCGTTCGCAAAAGCGCGAAACCAAAAGCGAAAGCGAGCGCGACTCCAGCGGGCGGCGGTCGCTGATATCGCTACGCTGCTTTTCTCGCCAACCGCGCTTCCAAAAATTTCAGGACTGCCTTTTCGTTCGCGCGAAGATCGATATCGTCTTTTTCCAACTCAGCTTCACTCGTGCGCTTCAATCCGTCGATTGATTTTTGGTCGAGATAATTTTCGAGCACCGCCGGATGAACATAACATTTTCGGCAGATCGCCGGCGTATTGCGCAGAATTTCAGCAACAGCACTGATTGCGCTTTTGATGTTCGCGTTCGCCTGCTTCTGGGTCTCGAATTTCTCCTGGGCATTGAGGGCGATCGCAGTCAGGACCGTTCCCGCCCAGGTCCGAAAATCTTTGGCGCTGAAATCTTCGCCGGTAATTTTGCGGAGGTACTCATTCACGTCCTGCGAACTGATGTCGCGCACTTCGCCGTTATCGTCGAGATATTGAAACAAATCCTGGCCGGGCAAATCCTGGAGCTTGGAAATAATTTTCGCGATGCGCCGATCGGTTACATCGACTTCATGCTCGCGTCCGCTTTTGCCGCGAAACCGAAAACGCAGTTTCGCGCCTTTCACCTCCACATGTCGATCTTTCATGGTCGTGAGGCCGAACGATTTGTTTTCGCGCGCATACTCTTCGTTGCCGATGCGAATGAACGTGCGCTCGAGCAACTGCACGACCGTCGCCAGGACTTTTTCTCGCGGCAGACCCGGCAATTTCAGATCTTGCGATACTCGCCTTCGGATTTTCGGCAGCGCTTTGCCGAAACTGATTATGCGATCGTATTTGTTTTCGTCGCGAACTTCGCGCCAGCGTTCGTGGTAGACGTATTGCTTGCGACCGCGCGCGTCTCGACCGGTCGCCTGAATGTGGCCGTTCGGCGAAGGAGAAACCCAAACGTCCGTCCATGCCGGCGGAATCGCGAGCCGCTTGATCCGGAGAAGGCGCTGTTCGTCGCGAATCAGCTTTCCCTCTGCGTCGAGCCAGTCGAAATCCTCACCTTTCGCTTTTCGCGTGTAGCCCGGCCGATCATCGCTGACGTAACGCAAACCGGCTCCCTCGGCTGCGTCCATCGCTTCCGCGACTAGCTTCGCGCCGTTGCCGTTTCCATTTTTCACCCGCGCGTGCACGTAATTAGATTCACAGACCGACCATGTAGCGGCGGTCTTCCAGCTTCGACGACCCTGGCAACGCGTCTGTTCAACTCACGAGCCGTAGCTCTTGGTGAATTTTTTCTTCGACTCGGATTCAGTCGATGGCGCAATTGGCGGTTGCTCTGGCGTCGTGGTCGATGTTTCTGCCTTTGGTTCAGTCGGAGGTCGTTCCGGTTGCGCGGAGCCTTTTGGCGCCTGCTGCGCGACTTCGACATAGACTATCTGCAAATTCGAGAGCGTGTTGCGCAGAACAGCCGCTTCTTCACTAGTGAGGTTGCCACGCGTTTTTTCCTGAATCATCGACAGTTGATCGATAAACATTTTCGCCAGCTCGAGGTTGACTTCGCCTTCGCCGGTTTTCGGATTCGGAATTTGGCCGAGAAAAAGCGCAGCGTTCTGCGCGTGCATCATCACAAATTCGATGAAGCGTTGGGAAAGCTCTCCGCTCTGGGTGCTGGTTTGGACTTCAGCCATATCTATTTCTGTTTCGCAGCTGCGGCGCCCTCTGGCGGTCGCACCGTTGCTAAAACATACGGTTGATCGCGAAAGTATTTCGCGGCCACTTGCTTGATTTCATCCAGTGTCACGGTTTCGACCTCGCGCTCAAGCGATTTGTAATGGTCGAAGCCAAGTCCATAAAGCTCATCGAGCGCGCACTGGTAGCCGAACGAATCATTGCTCTGCATCGCAATTTGATGCTGACCGATCAATTTCTTTTTCGCGCGCGTTAACTCTTCGTTCGTCAGACCTTCGCTCGCCAGTTTGCGAATCTCGTCGAGCAACGCCGTTTTAACCGGTTCGATTTTTTGCGGATCGGTCCCGAGATAAAACGCGAACAGACCCGGGACCAATCCCTGCATCTGGCTGGCGCCGACGTAATACGCCAGTCCCATTTGCTCGCGAATACGAATGAAAAAGCGCGAACCGAGATCGCTGCTCGCTTCGTCGATCAACTCAAGTGCATGTCGATCTTTGTTGAACATATCGACCCCGCGGTAGCCAACCATGATTACGCCCTGCGCTTTCTCTTTATTGCTTTCGACAATCTCTGTTTTCGTAATCGGTGCTGGCGGCCGCGCATCGGTCAGCGCGAGCTGACCAGGCTTCATCCCTCGTAGCGCTTGGTCGAAGAGTTGTTTCACTTCGGCTGCATTCACGTTTCCAAAAACTGAAGCCACGCCATTTTTCGCGACGAGATATTTGTCGCGGAATTCGAGCAGATCCTTTTCGGTAAGATGCTGAACTGATTCGGCCGAGCCGTTGGCGCGCAGAGCGTAAGGATGATCGGTGAAGAGGGCTTGCCGTAAAATGTTACGCGCGACCGTCGTCAACTGTTCCTCTTCCTGCCTTACGCCGGCGATCTGAACTTCTTTTTCGCGCGCGACCGCCTTTTCTGGAAAGTTTGCGTTGAGCAAAACATCGGCGAGCAAATCGACGCCGGTCTTCAGGTCCGGCTTCATCACATGAACGCCGACACTCATGCTGTTGTTGCCGGCGTCGCTCGAGATCGATCCGCCGATGGCTTCGATCTGACTAGCGATTTGCTCCGCCGTGCGCGTCTTTGTGCCTTTGAGCAAAACGCGAGCGGTCAAACGCGTGATCCCATTCGTCTTCGGAGTTTCAGCGAGCAATCCGCTACGAAAAACGGCGCTCATCGAGACCAGCGGCAAACGCGAATCCTCGCGCACGAGCAAACGCAGACCGTTCGAAAGCTCGAATTTCTGAATTTCAGCGACGGTAGCTGGCTTCGAGGTTTCCTTTTTCGCGCCGAGCGAACCCTTCGGATTCAGGGAGGCAACGGTCAGGTTTTGATCGACAAGATATTTCGCGGCGACGCGGCGAATATCATCCAACGTTACCTTTTGGACGGCGGTCAAATAGTCGCGGCTGAAATTCAGGTTTCGGGTAAGCAACCAATTCGATCCGAGATCGGACGCTTGCCCGCGCATGGTGGTGAGCGCGTCGAGATGATGGCTTAGCGACATTTTTTTCGCTTTCATCAATTCATCCGCAGTCACGCCGGCTTGTTTCACTTCGGCAATGATCTGCAAAATCAACTGCTCCGCCGCGTCGCGTTTCTTCGGATCGACGGTCGCGTCCACGCCGAGCAATCCCGGGTCGCCTGGTGTGTAGGAAAAAGCCGAGACACCGAAAGCGAGACCGGATTCTTCGCGAACCCGCCGATACAACCGCGAGCTGCGTCCCTCGCCCAAAATCGTTGAAAGCAAATCGAGCGCGGGAACATCCGGATGCGTGATCTCGGGAATGTGCCAGGCCAACGAAAGCCGTGTCAGCTCGGTCGCGAATTCATTGTGCACTTCGCGCGGGCCGAGCTGCGGCGGTTCTTCCGGAACAAAAACTGGTTTGAGCGATTTCTCCGGATAACTTTTGAAAAAATCGGCCAACTGCTGGTGAATTTTTTCTGCATCGACATCTCCCACCACAATGAAGGTGAGGTTGTTCGGCACGTAACGCGATTTGTAATACTGCATCACCTGCTCCTGCGTGAGCTGGTTGTAAATCTCCATCTCACCGATCACCGGGAGCCGGTAGGGATGGCGCTGATACGCGGTCGCAAAGAGCAGCAAGCCAGCCTGACGATCGGGATCGTCAAAGCCCATCGCGAACTCGCGACGAATGACCTCTTGTTCTTTCGCGTATTCTTCCGGCGGCAGCGTTGAATTCATCATCGCGTCGGACAAAATCGCGAGCGCGGTCGGCACGCCATCCTTCGGCACGTCGATCCAAAAGACGGTCCGATCGAACGAGGTGTAAGCATTAATGTAACCGCCGACGTCCTGGATTTTTTGCGCGATCGCGTTGCTCGATTGCGTTTTGGTTCCTTTGAAGAGCATATGCTCGAGAATGTGGGAGAGACCCGCGCCCAATTTCTCGTCCTCATAAATGCTCCCGGTTCCGCACCAGGCCTGCACGCTTGCCACCGGCGCGCTCCGGTCTTCCTGGACGATCAGCGTCAAGCCATCGGGCAAGACCCATTTTCGCGCCGAGCTCGGCGGAAACGTAATGACCGCCGACTCGTCAACAGGGGCAGCTTTCAAGTTCACCATGCTAAATACGATTGCAGAAATTAGCGCCGCTACTTCAACGCGATACACAAATTTATTGGCCACTGTGATTCCAATGAAGTAGCGGGGCCGCGCCACTCACGAAACCTTGGGCGCTGGTAGACTTTTTGGTACTTCGATTTTCTTTCCCGGCGCGAACGGCTTCACGAATGCGTCCTGAAAATCGTAAACAGATTTGAAATCCTCGATCGAATCTTCATCAGTCTTTCCAAAAATTCCGGCGCCGATGAGATTGAAGACCATGTGACCGATGTCTTCGCAGGAACGAATGCCCCAATTATCGAACACCGTCACCACCATTGGCCCGAATTCCTTGAGCGCGTACTGCCGGACGCCTTCGAGCAACTCCGGTCCGGAAACATGCCGCACGGTTGTGCCTTTTGCTTTCTTCTGCTGTTTGGTCGTGAAATCGAGCGAGTCGCGCAAAAAAACGTAGGCCTCGCGCTGATAACGCGGGTCGCTCGCCACGATTGAATCGAGGGCTTCGGCAAATCCAATTTTCTGCATCAATAGAAATGCGCGTTTAAAACGCGCCAACAATGATAATCAGTAACCCCAGAATGAGCAACTGTCGCGCAACATCGACGACTTCCGAGATTGGCGATGTCTATTTGTCCGACCAAACGGCGAACTCGCCTCCGCCCGGCTCGCGAAAATGAAAACGGCGGCCGCCAGGAAATTCGAAAATTTCGCGCGTTACCTGTCCGCCAAGATTGACAACTTTCGTTTTCATCTTCTCCAGTTCGCCGTGATAGAAGACGACGAGCGGCGCACCCGCGGCTGCGTCCGCAGTTCTTTCTGAAGCAAAAAAGCCGCCTGCCATTCGGCCGTCATCAAACGAGGCATAATCCGGCCCGTAATCGACGAACGACCAACCGAAAAGCGCAGAGAAGAATTTCTTCGTTTTCGCGAGATCGCGCGAGGGCATCTCAATATAATCGATCGTGTTCGGTAATGATTCGTGCATTTGGCAATTAGAATTGTTCTTCAAGCGCGTCGAGGTAAACGGAGAGCGCGTCGCTTCTATGTGGTTGCCGATTCCGCTCATCGTTTGCCGCTTTCAGATAATCGGCGAACGCTTCGCTCGGTGTTTCCAATTGCGTCGCCTCGAACCAATTCAAGTAATCGTCGATTTCGGTCATTCGGTCGGAAAGTCTGGCGCGCAAAGCTTTCAATTCGGCCAGTCGCGCCCCAACTCCGCGATTTTTTCCAAGAGCGAGCTGCGCGACAAGCTGCTGATAATCCTGAACGATCGACCGAAGGATCGGGTTCGCGTGTGCCGCGAGCAGCATAAACTCCTGACTAAATTTTTGGAGCGCCATTCGCTGCATCGGAGTCGGCTTTTTTTGGCAAAGATCTTCGAGCGACAAAGATTTATCGCGACCATCGGCCGACGAAAATTTTGTTTGCAACAGCTCATCGAGCTTTTCGTCTGTCCGTGAAAAAATCAGAAGGTCAGTGCGCTCTGGGCTCTTCATGCTCGCGATCTTCGATTTCCAAATTTTTCCCAAATCGTTTCCGGCAAGTTGTGGAAAAGCGGCCTGCAAATCTGCGAGCGGGTCATTTGAAGCGAATGCGAGATTATCGATGTAACGGCCAAGCCGCGCGCGACCGTCAGCGCTTTCCACGAGCAACTGCACGAGCGCGAACGAATAGGCGCGGTCAAGGAGTCGCCCGGCCGAATCGAGTAATTCGGGGCGCTCGCGCAGAAATTGATCGAGCGGTGTGATTCGGTCCGACAGGGCCAATGCGTTGACGAGCAAGAGGCAATCGCTGTTCGGCGTTAGTGCGAGCAAACCTTCGATGAGCCAGTCTGGCGCTTCCACGTAAGCCTCGCCCGACGGAATTGCGGTTTGATTCCGATAAATCATTTCGAGCAAAATCACCCGCAGAATTTCGCGCTCCATTACTGTTGGATTCATTTCCGGTGAAATCGTGAGGTCGAGCTGCAGCTTCAATCCAGAACCGGTTTGGCTAAAGCGCAATGCAGCCGTTGGGATTTCCGGCAAATTCGCCGCCCGCGGTTGCAAATTAATAACCGCGGCAGTTGTCCATTGATCGCGTCGCTGCAAAACGGCGAGCAGATTGCTTTTGGTCCGCTCGGCCAGCGCGGAGACTGCACCGCGCCTCGCTGCATCGCCGCCATAAATAATAAATTGTCCGGAGGGACTCACGCTGCGTTCGGTCGAAGTTGCCCGCAAGTCGAACGCAAAGATCGACAACACAGCAAGCGCGACGATGAGGATGCGGTCAGATTTCACTTCACAAACAGTTGGCGACAGAATAGTTGCGCCCGTGGGCATTGGCCAGCACGATTGCCGGTTTTCCTTCAAAAAAGGTGAAGCTCTCGACCGTTTCTAATGTCTAATTTTTAGAACCAAAACAGGCTTATGAACACAAAACGCATCCTATTAAGCGTGGTCACAGGGGTGATGTTGACCGGGTCGCTGGCAATGGCGGCCTCACGGAACGACCAGCCTCGCCCGAAAGCGAAAGTGCGAGCAGCAAAAAACACTGCGACCGCGATGACAACCGGCGGAAATAGAGCGGTTCGGACTGGAACCGTTCGTAACCGAAGCACCGTTTTTGCTGGGGGCAACACCACGGCGGTCCGAAGTGGAACCGTTAGTAATCCGAGCACGGTTTTCGTAGGGGGGAGCAGTTTCGGATTTGGCTATCCGTATTACTCCTACGGTTACGGCTATCCCTATTACTCGTACGGCTACTATCCATACGATTATTACGGCTCCTACCCGTACAACTACGGCTACTATTATTATAACCAGCCCGGTTACGATACCTACGCGAATGGATCAGTCGTGATCCAAGTCCAGTCGCGACTGGCTCGAGCCGGTTACTATCACGGACCCATTGATGGAGTCATGGGACCGCGCACGCATTACGCTATTCAAGCGTATGAGCGCGACCACGGCCTGCGGGTCGACGGCGTAATTAGCGGACAGCTTCTGCGGACCATGGGTCTCCGTTATTAGCGAAAACTGAAACAGATTGAATTGGTTGGTTGGCCGGCGAGTCCGATGGCGGACTCCCGGCCACTTCCTTTTAGCGGACCGGCGCCGCTATGGTAACGCTGCCGTCGTGAAAGCTGACCGCTCCCATTTTCCCGAGTAACTTGCGCTCGCGCTCGAGGGCGGACCACAAATCGGCAAAAATGATATCGCCGAATTGCATAATCGCGGGATGAATTGGAAGTCTGCCGATCCAGCCGCCAACATTCGTGGCCGCAATTTTTCCTGCGCCGGCGTCGACGTGGTACGATGTGCGACTGTAAATCGAATAACCAAAGAGCGACCGCTCCATGCCGATCGTGCACGCACCGTCACGAAAAGAAGCCGTTGCCCGTATGAACGTCAGTAGCGGCTTGTTCAGCGCGGTTTTTTTACTCGTCAATCGATAAGCGAGATATGCGTTGATTTGGTCCTGTGAATATTCGAGGGGACTAGCCTTTCGATAAAACGCTGCATTCTCCAAATCGAGATCCACTTGCGGCGGTACAGCCTTGCTCGGCGCCGGAAATTCCGGCGGCAGCGCGATTTCCACCAGCGCGGCCACGACTGCCGCAGTGATAGCCAATTTGCCGACGGTAAAAAAATTGCGCCGCGCCATGTTCGGCGGTCCCAACAGTTTTTGTAAACGCCGATGCGCTTCCTGGGGGTCCTGCGCTTTTTTCTGCGCGGCAACCACGGAGCGGTCCAGGCGTTCGCCGCAATTATGGCAGTAAATCCGCTCGGCTTCGTTTTCGTGCCGGCACTCCGCGCAAACTAATTTCGTCATTGTTGTTGTGGTCGTCGTCATGCCGCCGATTCCTTCTTCGGTTTGTTTGGTGGGGCTAAGGTCGATGTTTTTGGCGGGGGCGTTTTTGATTCTTTACCAGATGAAGATTTTTCGCCTCCAGCGGTGGGCGCTTCTTCCTTCGCCGCTTCCTGATAGGCTTTGCTCCGATAGTCGGTGCTGTAGAAGCCGGAGCCTTTGAAAATAATGCCCGCGCCAGTGCCGAGGAGGCGTTTTACTTTGCCATGGCCCCATTTTGGGAGCCGGCAAAGATCCTTCGGACATTCCCGAAGCGGTTCGTCACGCATTGATTGAAACATCTCAAAATTTTGGTCGCACTTCCGGCAGTGGTAATCGTAAGTCGGCATGCCGGAAACGCTGCCTCGAAGAAAGCACAATTCAAGCCGCGGAAAGGCCCGAAATTCGCCGACCCGCCAGCCTGCACCTCTTGACTTTGGCCAGGCTGCCGGTAAAGGGTTCGACCGAAAAGTTTTTATGCGTTCCTCATTTTATCGGCTGTTCCCTTTGTCATTTTTCGCAACGGTGGGTTTGATCGTCACCAGTTGCGAGGAGGACGTCCGCTACTCAGGACAAACGCAATATCTCGGCGGCGTTTATGGCAATGCTCCAACCACCGGCGCGCCCACCGACACCGTTTCTTATTGGGACGGCGACCACATCGGCGGGAAGCCCTCGGTAAAAATCAGCCTGAAAGAACAGCGCGCTTATTTTTACAAAAGCGGAATGCTGGTCGGAATCTCGCAGCTCTCCACCGGACGCGAGGGTTTGATTACGCCGACTGGTCGTTTCTCGATCATTCAAAAGGACATTAACCACGTCTCAACCAAGTACGGCGACTTCGTTGACGACGCCGGTAACGTCGTGATGCCAAACGTCTCTATTGACGACAAGAAACCACCCGGCACCCATTTCAAGGGCGCGCCCATGCCTTACTTCATGCGCATTGTGGATGGTGTCGGGATGCACGCCGGTTATCTGCCGGGCTATCCGGCTTCGCACGGTTGCATCCGGATGCCGCAGTTCATGGCCGAGAATTTCTTTAAGTCGCTCTCCACCGGCACTCCGGTCACGATTACCAATTAATCCGTAGCCGACACCGGACTTTCGGCGAAAGTTCGCCGTGGAAAGATTGACATCCGGCGAATTGATCGAATCGGTCGCGCAATCCGAACCAATCGCGCGCAAACTCGAACAGGTCGGGACAGCTCAAGCGCCGGTAAAGTTCTCGCACGTCATCGCGCCGGCCCAGGCGTTTCTCGCTGCCGTTATCGCGCGCCACGTGCAGAAAACGGTGTGGATCCTTTGCCCAAGCGTGCGCGCTCAGGATTCACTTTACGAAACAATCCTGAATTGGCTCCCGAGCGCGCAATTTTTGCCCGAAGCCGAATTCGCTGCGGTCGAAAACGTTTTGCCCGATGCTGAAATCGCGGCTGAACGCCTCGCGCTTCTTGCCAGGATCGATCCGCTAAAGGACGGATTCACCGTGGCGAACAGCGAGGCCGGGCCGCACCTGATCGTGACGACGCGTGCGAGTCTCGATCAACCCGCGCCGAAACGCGGCGCAGTGCCAGAGGCGACTTTAAGAATCAAGCGTGGCACGGCCTTAACAATGGAGCAATTGCTCGAAAAGTTAAGCGCCGCCGGTTACGAGCGCGTCGCCCAGGTCACGACTCGGGGGCAAGTCGCCGTTCGTGGCGGCATCGTCGATCTTTACTCGTGGCAAGCGCCCCTGCCCAGCCGAATCGAGTTTTTCGGCGACAACATCGAATCGCTGCGCGAGTTCGACATCGACACCCAGACTTCGGTGCGCGACCTGCGCAAGATCGACATCTTGCTCGGCGCCGCGGGCGACCAAACCGGTGTCGTTCGCGATTACATCAGCAAAGAAGAAGACCTCATTATCGACATCGAACCGGAGCCCGCATCGCTTCCGACAAACTTGACGGCTTTAAGCCGTCAAGTTTTGGTCCGAGCGCAAATTCAGATTAGCGCGGGATGGCTCGAAGAGGGGCCGGAGGATTTCAGCGGCGCGTTTCAGGACTGCGATATCGGTGAATTCGCCGTCGGCGATTTTCTGCTCGCGGAAGCGAAACGCGATCAATTCGTCAAGCGATTGAACGAATGGCGAAAAAATAAAGCGTGCCTTGTCGTGTATTTTCAAACGGAAGGCGAGATCGAGCGCTTCCGCGAACTGATCCCCGCCGACGCGCTGCAAGATGTCGATCTGGTCCTCGGCACACTCGCGCGCGGTTTTTGTTTTCCGGCTCCGAACCTCGTTGTTTTGTCCGCCGCCGAATTGTTCGGCCGTTTCGCCCCGCACGCGCGACGACGGCTTTACCATGCCGAGGGTCACCGGGTCCAAATCGATTTCAGCGAGCTGAACGAGGACGATCTCGTGGTTCATCTCGAACATGGGGTGGCTCGGTTCGCCGGCCTCACGCGCATTCCAACATCGACCAACGGCGAACAGGAAGTTCTCACGCTCGAATTCGCCGATGAAGCCAAGCTCTACGTTCCGCTCGAGCAGGCCTATCTCGTCTCGCGTTATGTCGGCGTTGGCAAACGATCGCCGCAGCTTAGTTCGCTTGCCGATTCAAAATGGGCGCGCGCAAAGAAGAATGCGGCCTCATCCATTTTCGATTACGCCGGCAAAATGCTCGCCGTCCAGGCCGAGCGCGAAACGGTTCCTGGTCACGCATTCGGCCCTGACACAAAATGGCAGCGCGAATTCGAACATTCCTTCCCGTTTCGCGAAACGCCCGACCAAATGAAGGCGATCATCGACGCGAAGATCGACATGGAACAGCCGCGGCCGATGGACCGGTTGATTTGCGGCGACGTCGGCTTCGGCAAAACCGAGGTTGCGATCCGCGCGGCGTTTAAAGCGGTCATGGACGGCAGACAAGTCGCAGTCCTCGCGCCGACTACCGTGCTCGCGCAACAGCACTTCGAAGTTTTTCGTCAGCGCATGCTCGATTATCCGGTACGAATCGAAATGCTCAGCCGGTTTCGATCGCAAAGTAAGCAGCACAAAATTCTCGAGCTGCTTCGTCAGGGCGGCGTCGACATCGTCATCGGCACGCATCGCCTCATTTCCGGTGACGTCATTTTCAAAGATCTCGGCCTGGTCGTCATCGACGAAGAACAGCGCTTCGGTGTTTTGCACAAAGAAAAATTTAAGGAGCTCTTCAAGCTCGTCGACGTCCTCACGCTTTCGGCAACGCCAATTCCGCGCACGCTCTATCTTTCGCTCGTCGGCGTGAAAGATATGTCCACGATTGAAACGCCGCCGCTCAACCGTTTGCCTGTCGAAACGATCGTGTGCGGTTACGACGAGCGAATTATTCGGGACGCGATCAATCGCGAGCTCGAACGTCAGGGTCAGATTTATTTTTTGCATAATCGCGTCCAAACCATCGACCGCGTCCGCGAACGCATTGTCGATCTTGTCCCTCAAGCGCGGGTCGAGATCGGCCACGGGCAAATGAATTCGGACGAGCTCGAAGAAGTGATGGCGCGTTTCGTCGCCGGAAAGATCGACGTGCTTGTTTGCACGACCATCATTGAGAGCGGTCTCGACATTCCAAACGCGAACACGATCGTGATCGATCGCGCCGACCGCTTTGGTCTGGCCGATCTTTATCAGCTCCGCGGCCGCGTCGGTCGCGCTGAGCACAAGGCTTATGCCTATTTGCTCTTGCCGCGCGAGATGATGACGATCGGCGCTGCGCGCAAGCGGATTAACGCCATCAAACAGTACAGTTCGCTCGGCGCCGGCTTTCGCATCGCCATGCGCGATCTCGAAATCCGCGGCGCTGGCAGCATTCTCGGCACCGCCCAAAGCGGCCATATCATGGCGATCGGTTTCGATCTCTATTGTCAGCTTCTCAAACAGGCGGTCGCGCAATTGAAGGGCCGAAAATTTCAGCCGCGGCTCGATGTCGATCTTCGAATCGATTTTGTGGCCACCAACGAAGCCGAGTTCGCCCAGCTCGGTCCCGGACAACGCATTGCGGCGTTCGTTCCAGCCAATTACGTCAGCGACACTGGATTGCGGATCAAAGCCTATCGCGAGATCGCCGAGATCAGCACTCGCGAGCGGTTCGACCGCATCCAGCGCGAATGGCGCGACCGGTTCGGGAAGTTCCCGGAAGCGGTTGACAATCTGTTTCTTCTCGCCGAAATCAAGCTCGCCGCCGCCAAAGCTGGCATCACTCGCGTGGAAGTGCGCGAGCGAAAATTGATGCTGACCCGGCGGGGCGAATTTATACTTGTCGATGGCAAATTCCCCCGTTTAGTTGCGAAACCAACGCATCTCGGGGAAGTTTTGGAGCTAACGAAAAAATTTACATGATGCGGCAAATTTTCATCGCGCTGATCGCAGCCTGCTTGCTGAATTTTTCGCCGATATGTCGCGCGGCTTATGCCGCGGGAGACCCGGAAGTCGTCGATGGCGTCGCGGCGGTCGTCAACGGCGAGGTCATCACCTATTCGCAAGTGCGCGGAGTGGTCGCGCCGCGCGAGAAATTATTGAGCGCCCAGTTCAGCGGAGAGGAGTTGATCAAAAAGGTCAAGGAAGCGCGGGCGGCGGCACTTCAAGACTTGATTGACCGCCAGCTCATTCTGCAGGCATTTAGGAAAGAGAACTACCAAATCCCGGACCACTTCGTTGAGGAACGGATGCATGACATTATCCAGACAGATTTCGGCGGCGACCGCAACACCTTCATCAAAACGCTCGAGGCCCAGAATTTCACCATGGGCGAGTTCAAAAAGATGGAGTTGGAGAAAATGATCGTTCAGGCGATGCGCGGCAAAAACGTGAAGCTGCAAATGATTGCTTCGCCCGCGAAAGTGGAAGAATATTACAAAGCGCACCGGGACGAGTTCACCAGCAAAGCGCAAATCAAATTGCGCCTGATCATGATCCCGAGTCACGCCAGTGACGGAAACGCCGCTGCGCAAAAAGCGATGGCCGATGAAATTTTCGGAAAGCTCGTCAAAGGCGCTGAGTTTGAACGAATGGCGCAGCTTTATTCTGAAGACAGCACCCGCGAACACGGCGGGGACTGGGGCTGGGTCGAGCGCAAAACGCTGGCCGCGCCGCTTGAGAAAGTCGCGTTCAGTCTCGAGCCCGGTAAAATCAGCAACATCGTCGAGTTCGGCGGCAACTACTACATTCTCAAAGTCGAAGACAGACACGGCGGCGACACCAAATCGCTCGCCGACGCTCGTCCCGACATCGAAAAGAGATTGATCCAGCAGGAAGCGCAGAACCTCCAGGAACGCTGGCTCACTAGCCTCCGCTCGAAGGCTTACATCAAGACGTTCTGAGTTGTTGATCGTAAGATCGACAACTCCTCCTGCGCTTGCTCGTAATCATGCTCGTGCTCGAGTGAGTGGATTCGATTACGATCAGGAGCATGAGCACGAGCAGGAAACGCAGGATCGGGATCACGCTGGGTGATTGCGCCGGGATCGGGCCGGAGATTGTCGGTCTTGCGTTGAAATCGGGACGCGTTCCGGATTCAGCGGAATACGTCGTCATCGGACGGCAACCGGATTGCAAACCGGGCGAGCCGACGATTGAAACCGCGCGTGCCGCCGCCGCCGCACTGGAAGAAGCGGTCACTCGCGCGCGACGCGGCGAGCTGAACGCGATCGTGACCGGACCGATTCACAAAGCGCGGACGTACGAAGCCGGTTTCAAGTTTCCCGGACAAACGGAATTCTTTGCTGAACGCTGCGACGTAAAAAATTTCGCCATGTGTTTGACCGGCGGCAAAATCACCGTCGCGCTGGTCACGACGCACATTCCGTTGAGCGAAGTCCGGCGCGCGCTAAAACAAAGCGAGATCGTGCGTGTTGGTTTACTGCTTGCAGATTTTCTGCAACGCCGCGGTATTGAATCGCCGCGCATCGCTGTTGCCGGATTAAATCCACACGCCGGTGAATCCGGAAAAATCGGCCACGAAGAAATCGAAATCATCACGCCAGCTATTGCTGAGCTGAAATCAGCAGTCAGAAATCAGAAATCAGAAATCTTTTCCGGCCCTCACTCGCCGGACACAGTTTTTCATCGCGCGGTTGAAGGTGAATTCGATGGCGTCCTTTGCATGTATCACGATCAAGGATTGATCCCGTTGAAGCTCCACGCATTTCACGACGGCGTGAACGTCACGCTTGGTTTGCCGTTTCCGCGCACGAGTCCAGATCACGGCACGGCGTTTGAAATCGCCGGTAAAGGAATCGCGCGCCCCGACAGCATGGTCGCAGCGATTAATCTGGCAGTTGAACTCGCGGACAAGCCGAAGATTAACCGCTAAATACGCGAAAGGACGCTAAAAAAATCTCCGATTGATGTTTGCAGCTTTAGCGTCATTTCGCGTTTTTAGCGGACCTCTTCTCAATTAAGATTACGAACATGGGCGGGAGCGCGAGCAAGATCGACAAATACATTTCGGTCTTCAACATCGGGCTCCAGAACACGTTCGTTTATCGCTGGAATTATTTTTTGCGCGCGGCGTTCGGTCTGATCCCGCTCGCCGGCACCGTGTTTCTTTGGAGCGCGGTTTTCAAAGAGCGCGGCGGCAACCTGCACGGCTACGACTACGGTTCGATGATTTATTATTATTTGCTCACGCTCCTGGTCAGCAATCTGGTCACGCCGACCGAGGACGAATGGCAAATCGCGGCCGACATTCGCGAAGGTCAGATCAATGCGCTCTTGACCAAGCCGATGAGTTATCTGGCGTATCGGTTCAGCATTTTTTGCAGCGGCCGGCTCGTTTACACGTTCGTCACGCTGCCGCCGATCGCGCTCATCTTTCTCTATTTCCACAACTACGTCGCGTTCCCGCACGATCCGATGACTTACATTCTCGCGACGTTGTCGATGTTGATGGCGGCGTTCATCCAGTTCTTTATCACCTATTCGCTCGCGATGATGGCGTTCTGGATTTTGGAAATTACGACCATCGTCTTCATCGTTTACTCGTTCGAATATTTCCTCGGCGGCCAAATGTTTCCGATCGACATCATGCCGGCCGGAATTCAGGCGGCATTGAAATGGATGCCGTTTTACTACGAACTGTTTTGCCCGGTCGCGATTTTTCTCCAGCGCTTGAAAGGCGCGGAACTGTGGCAAGCGCTCGCCATTCAAACCGGCTGGCTTTTTCTCACCTGGGCCGTCGCGCGCGCCATGTGGCACCGCGGCCTCGGCCATTACCAAGCCGTCGGCGGATAATTCGGATTACGCGGACGAGGATAGGCCGAGACACTCAGCGCGCGTTGAATTTAGAAGCGCACACAATTTTTCTGCACCGAGTCCATATGTTTCCGGTAATGCGCAGCCACAACCAGAGATTAGTTGTGATGCTTTGAATAGACTCGGAAGTTTTTCAGCGGATAGAGACGAATTCCACGCCACCATTTTCTTCACGCCTAAATCCGCGATGCCGAACTCACTCGTGTCAGGCCATGGCACCGTGTGGCAATGAAATAAACTGCAAACAGTGAAACCTTCTTTCGTCAATCGAAGATAAGAACTGTTAGGCAACAGCTTGATCGCGAAAACAACGAGGCCAAGACCGAAGAATGCGACGCCAACATAACCGACGGTGTTTCCAAGACGCGCGATCCACCACGAAACTGCGACGAAGATGAGGGATACGACGATCAGAAAAAACATTCCTTTCCCATCGGGACGAAGCGTGATTGGAAGCAAGCCTGTCACTTTGTCGTCGGCAACCCGGCGGCGTTCCAGGCTTTGAAGCCGCCGACCATCGAGCGGACGTTTTTGTAACCCATCTTCTGCAAACTTTCCGCCGCGAGCGCGGAACGGCCGCCTCCGCCGCAATGGCAAATGATCGTCATCTCGCGATCGGGAAATTTGTCTTCGATCTCCAACTCGAGCATGCCGCGGCTCATGTGCACCGCGTCGGGAATATGTTCCTCATCCCATTCATCCTTCTCGCGAACATCGACAATCACCGTGTTGCTGCTCTTCGATTTCGCCGCGGCGTCCGTTGGAGAAATTTCGGTGATTTTCTTTTTCGCGTTCGCGACCAATTCCTGGAAACCCTTGTGCTCAGCCATGTAATATCATCGTCTGCCCGAGAATCCCGCGTCAACTTGCACCCATAATAACTTGCCCGCGAATGACGCGAATTGGCACGAATGGTTAGCACAACATTGATGAGCTTCTCTGGTCCGGATTTTCAAATCTTCTGATTTGCGTAATTCGCGTGATTGGCGGGCGAAAAATCCGTCACTCGTAGCGCAACGCTTCGATCGGATCGAGCGCGGCCGCTTTCCGCGCCGGATAGAAGCCAAAGAAAATTCCAACGGCGGCGCTAAACATGAACGCCACGATGATCGAGCTGAGCGAAATCAGCGTGGGCCAATGCGCGTAGCTCGATAGAATTTTGGAAGCGCCGATTCCGAAAATGATTCCAATCACGCCGCCCACCGAGCTGAGCGTGACTGCTTCAATAAGAAACTGCGTGAGAATGTCGCTCCCGTGCGCGCCGACGGCCATCCGCGTGCCGATCTCGCGCGTTCGCTCGGTCACGCTCACGAGCATGATGTTCATGATCCCGATGCCGCCGACGACGAGCGATACGCCGGCAATCGAACCGAGCAAGACTGTCATTACTGCCGTCGTCGCGGTCGCGGCATCAGCGATCTCTTGTTGATTGCGCACCGTAAAATCGTCGTCGCGGCCAGGGCGAATGTTATGTCGCTGTCGCAACAACGCGATGATCTGCTGTTGTGCCGCTTGAATCTGGCGGCCGTCGCCAATCTGGACATTGATGTTGCGCAACGTAGTTCCGCCGACGACGCGCTTCATCGCGCTCGTGTAAGGCATGATCACGATGTCGTCCTGATCGACGCCCTGCGTGCTCAATCCTTTTTGTGTGAGAACACCGGTGATCGTGAATGGAACATTTTTGATCCGAAGAATTTGTCCGACCGGATCATCGTTGCCGTAAATTTGCGAAGCCGTTGTTCGCCCAATGACACAAACTTTGTTGGCACTCCGCACATCCTGCGCGGTGAATGGCGCACCGTCCACCAGCGGCCATTGACGAATGTCGAGATAATCGGCCGACTCGCCGTAAATCCGCGTGAACCAATTCTGATTGCCGGCCGCCACCTGCGTCGTCGAAACAACTTCTTCGCTCACAGCCGCGACACTGGGCACTTCGCGTCGAATCGCTTCCGCGTCTTCAATTTTCAACGTGCCTGCGCCGCCCCAACCGGTGCGAATGCCGCTAGACGTTGTGCTCCCGGAAAAAATCAAAATTACATTTTGTCCGAGACTGGCGATCTGCGCCTCGACCTGCGCTTTCGCGCCATTACCAATTCCGACCATGGCGATCACGGCCGCCACGCCGATGATGATGCCGAGCGCAGTCAGCACCGAGCGCATTTTATTTCGACGCAACGCGCGCAACGCGATGTTCAATGTCGATCCAACTCTCATGACTGAATCTGGGAGTCGATCGGAGCGATTTTTCCGAGCTCGGTCGCGGCATCGAGCCGCTGCGTCACTTTGAAATCGTTCAGGATCATTCCGTCACGCATCACCACATTGCGACGCGCGTAAGCCGCGATGTCCTGCTCGTGCGTGACCATGATGATGGTGATGCCGCGCTCGTTGAGCTGCTGAAAAATTCCCATGATCTCGACGCTGGTCCGGCTGTCGAGGTTGCCGGTCGGCTCGTCGGCGAGCACAACTTCTGGGTCATTCACAAGCGCGCGCGCAATCGCCACGCGCTGCTGCTGGCCGCCGGAAAGTTGGCTGGGATGATGACCTTCGCGCCCGGCCAATCCAACGGACGCCAGGACTGAGTCCGCTTTTTCGCGCAATTGGGCATGCGTCAGGCGATGGGTGCCGTAAAGGAGCGGCAGCTCGACGTTTTCACGAGCAGACGTGCGCGGCAGCAAATTGAAGCTTTGAAAAACAAAACCGAGTTTGTGATTGCGAATATCAGCCAACTGATCGCGATCCAGCACGGAAACATCCGCGTCGTCCAGAACGTAGCGGCCGGAAGTTGGCCGATCGAGACAACCAACAATATTCATCAGCGTCGATTTGCCCGAACCGCTCGCGCCCATCAGCGCGACAAATTCGCCGCGTTGAATCTCGAGAGAGACGCCGCGCACCGCGTGCACCTCGACGTCGCCGGTATGGTACGTCTTGTGGACGTCGATCAACTTGACGACTTCGCCGTTCTTCATTTCCAGCTCTTTCTCTTCCTCTCCGTCTGAAGTGTTTACGGAAATCTCCGCGCGCCGCTGAAAGGGTTGGCGGGAGGAGAACTCGATGCCGATGGCGATGAAAGTTCCGCCGTCACAACGCGATCGCCCTCTTTCAAGCCTTCGGGGACTTCAGTCACAATCCCATCGCTTATTCCGGTTTTGATTTGGACGGGCTTCGGCCGGCCGTAGGACAAAACGTAAACGGTACGCTCGGGCTTGCGCTCGCGCGCCGCGGTCGGACGCTGACCGCTCGGCGAAGATGTCGATCTTGGTTGCTCGGCTGTCGCCGCGTCCGGTGGACGATAGCGCAACGCCGCGTTCTTGATTTGAAGCACGTTGTCTTTGTGCTCGATGATGATTGAAACGTTGGCCGTCATTCCCGGTTTCAATTTCAAATCCGGATTGCTCACGCCGATGACGGTGTCGTAAGTCACCACGTTCTGCACCGTGATCGGCGCATTGCGCACTTGCACAACTTTGCCGTGAAACGTGCGCGTCGGAAAAGCATCGACCGTAAAATCGACATCCTGATCGACATTGACCGCACCGATATCGGCCTCGGCCACGTTCGAGTCGATTTGCATTTTGCTAAGATCGTTCGCGATCGCGAAAATCACTGGCGCCTGTAAACTGGCCGCGACCGTCTGACCAACATCGACGTTGCGCGATATGACCACGCCATCGATCGGCGACGTAATCGTGCAGTGGTCGAGATCGGCTTTCGCCTTGTCGAGCGCACCTTGTTTAATTTTCACATTCCCTTCGGCCTGATGAAGCGTCGCATTTGCCGTATCGAGGTCCTGCTGGGATGAATTCTTCTTGGTGAAAAGTTCCTGCGTTCGCGCGGCATTTACGTTGGCAAGCTCAAGTGCGGCTTGGGCGGTGGCAAGATCGCCTTCGGCTTGCGTGACCGCTGCTTGAAACAGGGCCGGATCGATTTGAGCGACGACCTGTCCGGCTTTCACCTGAGAATTAAAATCAGCGAAGAGTTTTTGAATGTTACCCGAGACCTGGCTGCCCACTTGCACATTCACCACCGGATTGAGCGTTCCAGTCGCCGTAACAAGTTGCGTGATCGGGCCTCGCGTCACATTCGCGGTCATGTATCCCGAGGCGCTACTTTGCGTGCATCGGTGAACGATGAACAGAATGATGAGTAGGGCGACGATAATGACGCCGATGGGAAGAAAGCGCTTCATGAAGGTGAGATTTGACTTGGGCTCCAATTAAAATGACAGGCAAACGTGCTCCGGCGTTACATCGAGATCTACTCCATCATGCTTCGCAACTCGCTCATCCGCGAGATGAGTTTCAAAGCGAACTTTCTCCTCTGGATGCTGGTGGAGGTGCTTTGGTTCGTCGGCCAGATCGTTTTTTTCTCCATCATCTTCGGCAACGTCGACCGCATTGGTGATTGGACAAAGTGGGAGGTCGTCTTGCTCATCGGCACCCACCAAATGATCTCGCAACTTTTCCAGGCCTTCTTTTTCACGAACGTGGCCGCTGTTCCTGAGCTGGTGCGCACCGGAAAGCTCGACTCGCTTCTGGTCCTGCCCGTCGACAGCCAATTTGCCGTCTCGACCAAACAGTTCGGTCTCGACAGCGTGGTCAACGCCGCGGTCGGCGGCATGGTTGTCGGCGTTGCGCTATCCAAACTCGGTGTCATGCCAACTCCGATGTCGATCTTGCTTTACATCATCGCGATCGGGTTCGGCATTGCCGTTCATTATTCGATCATGCTCAGCCTCGCTGCAGTCAGTTTTTGGATCGTGCGCGCACAGGGACTGGTTTACGGCTACTTCAATTTCTTGAACATCGCGCGGTATCCGGACGCAATTTTTCCGCGGCTCTTCAAGATCATTTTCGGCTGGATCGTCCCGGTCGTGATCGTCGCGAACATTCCTGCGCGGCTCCTGATCAAATCGTTCGGCCAGCCCGGCCCGCTGATGTTTCAGCTCGTCGTGGCTTCGACCGTTGTCTTTTGTCTGTCTCGCGCCTTTTGGGCATTTGCCTTGCGGCGATACTCCAGCGCCAGCTCGTAAAGCGTGGAGGGACACGCGCCGTCGCGTCCCAAAAATGGCGCCGACAGCGCGGCGCCCTCAACTCGAAATCTCCCCTTGCGCCGATTAGGAAATGTCCTTAATTAAGCCTCCGTTTTTTCCGGCGCCCGACTGCTGGGGCGCCTTTTGAATTATGGCCAAGCAAAAAAAGAAGAAAATTTCTCGGAAAGCTGCTCCCCGCAAAGCGAAGCCGGCCCGCAAGGTGTCTGCTAAAAGGGCCCGCGCCAGCGCGCGCCCGCGCGAGACGTTGCTCGGACGCAATCATAGCGTGCGCAAGTTGAGTCCGTTCACCCGCAAGCAGAAGGAAAAGCTGCTAAACCTACGCGATGCCATGGTCGATTCCATGGCCGGCGTGGCGCAGGACACGCTGCGTTCGCGCGCTGAAGGCAGCGAAGCTTCGGCGTTTGGAATGCACCAGGCCGACGCCGGCTCCGACGCCTACGATCGTGATTTCGCGCTAAGCCTGCTTTCACAAGAACAAGATGCGCTTTACGAAATCGATCAGGCGCTGAAGCGCATCGAGGTCGGCACTTACGGAATTTGCGAGATGTCGGGTAAACCGATCCCGCACGCGCGGCTGGAAGCGATCCCGTTCGCGCGGTTCACTGTCGAGTGTCAATCGCAGCTCGAGAAACAGAATAAGGCATCGCGCGTTCGGCAATCCGTGACTTCGCTTTTTGGTTTGACCGACGACGAAGGCGGCGACGGCGAGGAAGAAGAGGCCGCACCGGCGGCCGAATCCAAGGAATAGCGGCGATGGCACAGGAAATTATCATTCTCGAATGCACCGAAGCGAAAGCGCTCGGCAAACCAGTCTCGCGTTACATGTCTTTTCGAAACAAGAAGAGTCCGCGCACGCCGAACCGGCTCGAGAAAAAGAAATACAATCCGTTTTTGCGGAAGCACACGCTTCATCGCGAAACCAAATAACTGTCGATGCAGCCCAAGACCGCCAAACGGCGTTCCGCTTTTCGCCGCGCCAATCGCGCCATGCCCCGGCGCCGCATCGACATCTCGATCGAAGCGATCGATTACAAAAATCCCGATCTCCTGAAAAAATTCGTGACCGAGAGCGGTAAAATTCTTCCCCGCCGCGTCACCGGCATGCCAGCGCACCTGCACCGCAAAATCACTCGCGAAATCAAGCGCAGCCGCTCAGTGCTCTTGATGAAATAAACGCTACGCCTTCCGCGTTCGTTTGCCCTGCTCGATCAGTTTCCAAAACTCGCGCGTTTTGCCGAGCTGTTGGTCTTCAGCCACCGGCAGTTTGCTGCGGAAAAGGAAATCGCGAAACGTGTTCTTGTTCAGGACGCGATGGATGGTAACCCCTTCGGGCGTTTGTTCGAAGTAAATCCGGTAATCCTTGGCGCGGTAGCGATATAATTTTTTTCCTTCGCGCTCGATCACGCCGAAGTGCTTGGCGTCGAGATGATCGAGATCTTCGGGCAAGATTTGGAACTGCTCGAGCAGATTGAGCTGCATTCTCTTTGGCAACGCCGACATCTCGGCCGCGCTCAGTTCGTTGAAAATGATCTGGAACATAGGAAACCGTGATTCGTAAATCGTTACATCGTTAAATCGTAAGCGCAGTGAGCGCGACAAACAAGGAGCGGCGGCCTCTCCGCCAATCGGACGGATTCGTCCCGTGGCGAACAAGCCGCGGTTGATCCGACGCCCGACCCTCACCTCCATCCTCTCCCTGGCCAGGGAGAGGAAGTCGCGAAGCGGCAGGTCAGGGTTCTTTCAAACAAACACACGCCGGACGCGCTGGCCAATGCGGGTCGTGATTTCCCACGTAATCGTGCCGGCTTTGTCGGCCAATTCTGCGCACGGAATTTCTTCGGCGCTTTGTTTGCCCATCAAGACCACTTCGTCGCCCACCTGCGCATTGTCGATCTCGCTCACGTCGATCATCATTAAGTCCATCGTCACGCGTCCAAGCAACGGGCAACGTCGGCCGCGAACCAAGACGTCGGCCTCACGGTTCGACAGATGGCGCAGATAACCGTCAGCATAACCGCACGTGACCGTCGCAACGCGCATCACGCGCGGCGTGATGAATGTGCGTCCGTAGCTGATCGAGCTCCCCTTTGGCATGTCGCGGATCAAACCGATCCAGGTTTTCCAGGTCATCGTCGGTTTGAGAAGCTTTTGAAATTCCGGCAATGGTGAAATTCCGTAAAGAATAATGCCCGCGCGCACGATCTCGTACGGGGTTTCGTTGAAGGCGAGTGTTCCGGCGCTTTGCAGGACGTGCGCTTTGTAATTGCCGGGAACCGCGGCCCGCAGTTGCTCAACGACTTTACGAAACCGGACAAGCTGATCCTTCGTGTATTCGGCGTCTTCGTTTGAGACCGGCATGTGCGTCGAAATGCTGTGGATGTCGATCTTTGGCAAGGCGGCGACGCGTTTGAAAATTTCGACAGCTTCGCTTTCGACCGCACCCATTCGTCCCATTCCGGTATCGACTTTGAAATTGATCGAAGTCCGTCCGATCCGAGCAAACGCTTCTGCTTCTTCGAAAGTGGAAATCGTGGGAATAAATCCGCGCTCAACGATTTCCGATCTTTCATCAGGAGTTGCAGGACCGAGAATAATGATTGGATGAGTCAGTGATTCGCGGAGCGCGAGGGCTTCTTCTAAATTGGCGACGCCAAAAAGCTGCGCATCATCGGCCAGCGTTTCGGCGACGCCAAGTAATCCGTGACCGTAAGCGTTTGCTTTTACCACAGCTAGCATCTCGGCCGACCCAATGCGTTCGCGCACGACCTGTGCGTTGTGACGCAACGCACCGCGATCGATCTCAGCCCAGCAACGATAATTTTGCGTCATCTCTTCGGAACGGTGATGTGTGGTTCGCGTAAATAAATTGGCTCGAGCGGCGGCAGCGTGAAACTTCGATGCGAATCCTGAGCAAGCGTGGCCAGGATTTTGGCTGATGGATAACGAATCACGACGCGCTCGAACTGCGGAAGCCTCTCGCAAGCAAAGATCGACATCTTGCGGTCGAGTTTATCTAATTTTTCGCGCAGTTCAGCTTCCGACATCAGCGTTGGGCCATCAGCCAAATTATTGTCGTGCACGTGCGCGAAGAAGAATGTCTGACGGCGCGCGTCACCGATTACGCAATATTCCGCAGAGTCGCACTCGATCGCACAGATGGATGGAAACCCAATCAGCCGCGCGCGTGACGCCGCTTGCAATCCAATCGCCGCAGAGATCGAGATCCGAGTTCCAGCATAAGATCCAGGACCAAGTCCGACGATGATGGCGTCCGGTTTTCCAAATTGCTTCGGCACTTCAGCCAAGTATTCGAAAAACTGGCCTGAATTCTTTCGGTCATTTTGCCAGTCGCGAAAAAAATCGAAATCGCCGTCGTTGAGCAAAGCGAGGCCCCCGCGGGCACTGGAAAGTTCGAGCGCGAGAATTTTCATTTCGTCGTGATGGCGCGCTGCGTTTCAGATTTCACTTCGAACGAAATCCAGCGCGCAGTTTCAGGAATCAAACCAGGAAATCGATCGGCCCATTCGATCACCGAGACGCCGTCGCCGGAAAAATAATCATCGAGGCCGAGCCGTTCGGCTGATTGTCGATCCTCGACGCGAAAAAAATCGAGATGATAAATTGGCAAACGTCCGCCGGAATATTCGTGAATAAGAGTAAATGTGGGACTGGTCGCTGCGGTTGCCGCACTCAAGCCAGCCGCGAGACCTTTGACGAACTGCGTTTTGCCGCTCCCGAGGCCGCCGGTCAGGGCAATCACGTCGCCCGGCTTAATTTTTTCCGCGAACCGACGGCCAAAGGCTTCCGTTTCGTCTGGGCTATTTGAAATGAACGTAGCCACCGGGCAATTTTCGATTTTGGATTTTAGATTTTGGATTGAGAAATCCAATCCGGGTCAGTTCCAGCGTGGGAAATTTTTGCCGCCAGCTTTTCTGCAGACGCTCGCGATCACGCGGTGAGATTGCGAACAGCAGTTCGTAATCTTCGCCGTCGGAAATCGCGTTGTCGATCTTCGCGCCGCGCGCGAGCGGCAATCTTTCCACATCGATCCTGAAACCGAGCTTGCTCGCCGTGGCAAGTCGCGGAAGATCGGCCCCGAGGCCGTCACTTAAATCCATCATCGCGTGGATCCGGAAATTTTTCGTCAACCAGCGCGACTCATTAATACGCGGCATGAAGCGCAGATGTTTTCCGCGCAACGATGCGCCCAGCCGACCAGTTACGAACAGATCGTCGCCGTTCTTTCCACCGGCGCGCGAGATCCACCGATCTTTTTCGACAAAGCCGAAAACACCGACGGAAATGACAATCGGACCGCGCGTGGCGCTGGTTTCGCCGCCAACGATGCCGACATCGAAACGTGAAGCAGCACGCCGCAATCCGCGATAAAGCTTTTTCACCCAGGATGTCGATCTTGTGGCCGGCACGATTAGCGTAATGAGAGCAAATTGCGGAATAGCAGAGATCGCAGCGAAATCACTTAGCGGCCGCATCATCGCTTTCCAACCGACCAGCTCCGGATTGGTCGAGGGTTGAAAATGAATTTTCTCAACAACGCAATCTGTTTTGAGGACGAGTAGATTTCTGTTTCCCGGAGATTTGACGACAGCGCAGTCATCGCCCGCGGCGGCAATAACCTGTCGCCGAACTGGCATTTCGCGCAGCAACAACGCGATTAGCGCATCTTCGCCAACCTTGCCCAGGCGAGTCCGTCCCCTGGCGGACCGGCGTGGTTTCATTGCTGAACCAGTTCGGGAAAGGCGAGAAAGATTAGTTGAACGGAATTGAAAAGAGAATGCATGGCCATGGAAACCAGAATCGACCCGCTCCACTCGTAGGCAAGCGTGAAGCAACTGGCTAGAACGAAGAGCGGCGCAGCAGATGGCAAATGGGTGTGGGCGGCGGCAAAGAGCAGCGAGTTGAAGACCAGACCAACGGCGATGCCGAAATAGCGCCGCACGACACCATAGATGAAAAAGCGAAAGATGAACTCTTCGGCAATCGGCGCGACGACCACAGCCAGAACGATGATCATGACCCGCTGCTCAATCGTGCGCGAACTGTTGAAAAGATCGACAATCTCCTGTCTGCTCGAACCGCCGCCGAACGCGTTTCGCGTCACCATTTCTGTTACGAGAATCAATGGCGTAGCGGCAAGTAGGAGGACAACAGCGGTGCTGAGAGCGCGCTTAAGGGTGGTTCTGGAAAATCCGGCTGAGGATTCGACGTCTATTCCGCGAAGCTTCAAGAAAACGGCGACAACGAAGACGATGAATAAGGTGATGAGAAAATTCGCAACCAGATCGCGGTTGGCCAGCTGAACCGGCGAGCGCCCCACGGAAGCGATCACATTCATCAAGACCAGGAAAATCAGGCCCGCAGCCAAAAATGCCTCCGGCAATCCGAACGTCTTTCTCGGCGCAACGTCGATGTCCCCCGCCCTCGCGCGACGTGCGGTGATTTGCCGGACGAGCATGAGATAAACGAACGCGCCCGCGAGAAGAATCAACGAGCCAAGAAGCGTCCAGAGCGCGCTACTAAAAGCACCAGCTAACATTTCTTTCTGCGCGGCTACGGTGCGTAGAAACTCGGCAGAAAATACGCGCGCCCGCTCTCGAGTTGTGGCACGAGCTGTTTCGGAAGCTGAAGCTCGATCTTCGACTGACCAGCTTGGCCGAAAGCGCGGAAAAATCGGGCGAGACTAAACGGCGGACTGTACTTCACCACTGTCGCCCGGGGCGCGTTGCCGAGCTGTTTGGCTTTTGCGAACGCGTCCTCGATCTGACCGAGCCCGTCAATGAGCTTGTAATTCAACGCTTCTTTCCCGGAAAGGATTCGGCCGTCCGCAATGTTATTGCGCAGCATCTCAGCCGGCAGACTGCGTTCCTTGGCCACGATGCCGAGGAATTTGTCGTAGGTCTGCATGACGAAACTTTGGATCAACTCGCGCTCTTCCGGAGTCATCGGCCGTGCGCCGTTCAAAATGTCTTTGAACTTGCCGCTTTTGAAAACGACGGAGGCTAGTCCGATTTTGTTGAACAACTGCTCGTAATTCAGCGTTTGAATAATCACACCGATGCTGCCGGTGATCGTGGTCTCATTGGCCATCAAGAATTTTCCGCCGCAGGCGATGTAATAACCTCCGGACGCCGCCAGCGAATCCATGTAGATCACCACCGGCTTGCGGGCGCGCGCTTTGGTAACGGCGTTATAAATTTGATCGGCCGCCGTGACTTCGCCACCCGGTGAGTCGATTTCGAGCACAATCGCTTTGACGCGATTATCATCGCGCGCTTGCTGCAACGCCAGCCGCATATCTTCGACCATCGAGTCGCTCACGTTTCCCGGAATCGACGAGCTGATCAGACCGCGCATTGTAATCAGTGCGATCCGGTCCGGCACCATGCGCGCGCCGCGTTCAATAACGATTTCCCGGAAGCGCGGCAAGGCTTCCTCGACGTGCACACCCGCCGTCCCGAACCCACGGAACGCTGCCATCGCCAGAATGAAGTTGATGAACACGCTGGCACAGAGTGCGACGAACAAAAAAATACTAAGACACCCGATTTTGCGGTCAGCCATAGCTCCGGTTGAAACTGGCGGAGAAGTCCTGCGCAGACAAGCGGTTTTAACGGTGAGTATTCGAGCGGCTTTTTTTACGCGAATTACGGTCAAAAAATTGAATTCTCGACGCCCCAGCGCTGTCTAAACTGGCGTGGAAGCTGCTCGGGTATGAGAGACTTTATGAATAATAGCGGGCATCTGGCGGTGAGCGAGGCGACCGCCCGTCGCGTCAAAAAAACGAAGGCGCACAAACGTTCGCGCAATCGCGGCCGTAATGGCAAGACCGCTCAATCCACCGGCGAATTAGGAACCACGATGGCCGCCGCCGGCACGCTCACTCGCACCAAAGCGCTTTTGCTCGCTGCCCTGCGGGTTTGGGAGCTTAAGCACCGTATCCGCGAATAACGGGCGTAAAATGGAGCCGGGCCGCCCTCGGCCCGGAGCAAACGGCCTGAAGGCAGGCCATCTCCAAAGTTCGCGCCTAACTCTTCGGCTCAATCTTTACGTAGATCTGGCGAGGCGCCTTCGGAAAATACTTCAAGAGCGCGGGACAGAGCCAGCCTTCCATCTTAAACTCGTCGCTGTAATACCAATTGCCGCCCGATTCCTCACGGCGCCATTGCAGCTTCAGATCAGAGCCAGGAAAAGGTGACGCGCTGAAAATGGCGCGAAATCCTTTCTCGGCATCCGGAATGTCGGCGACTGCTTTGTCGATCATCGTGTCGATACCGGCAATGAATGGCTCGCGTGACAGACCGACCTCTGGATCATCAAACACCCATGCGCCTTCATATTTGTAAGGCGCGATAACCAGGAGCGCGTTCATCCTTCTGTCATGTCGAGCGAGGCCGAGACATCTCTTACCGTATCACAGATGGGCGTGAAGACTTGCAGGCTCGAATCATTCAACGATTCACTGGATTTTTCGCCAGTGAACCGCGACATATTGAATCGCAATTTGCGCCCGTAGCTCAGCCGGATAGAGCAACGGATTTCTAATTGCCTAACGAGTGTTTGCGCAGATTTTCGCGGTGTTGCACAGCGTGTTTTTCAGAGGTGAGCCTAACGAATCCCACTTGCGACGCGTTTCGCCGAATTGCGCAGTTTTGCAGCAGACATTTGTCGCACCGTAGAAAACGACCGTGAACGGAAAGAGCCCGCAATGTGCCTCGCGCGCGCGCGTTGCACGCCTCCCGCATCTACTAATTATGAACTCCTGCGCGCGGGCCTCTTGTCGATAGCAAACGTGAAAATCACTTGATGCGCGTCCATGTGTAGACCGTGTCCTTCCCGACAAACTTGAGCTGCAGTTCATCAGGCGTGATCTTCACGATAGTCGCTTTGACCTCTTCGTTCTTGTACCTCGTGATCAATTGGTTTCCTTCAACGCGCCACTGGCCTGCGAGCGCGATCACGCCGGCCATCGATGTGAGGCAGGTATGATCTGGCTTGTATGTGACACGGTCTGTAGCGCCTATCACGGGAATATCCCACGTGCCGATAAGCTTCGCTTCGGTCGAGCGCTGACACCCGGTCAGACAGAGAACCGCTATTAGCGGCAAAAGGAGACGCGGCAATAGCATCTAACGAAACTCAAGCTCAGCCATGGCTTCGTCAGGCGCAACTGGCGGTTTAGGTCTGCCCATTTCGTCAAGGGATAATTCCGCCTGAATCGTCATGCCCAAATCGCGAAAGTCGCATTCTGGGGAAACTGCGTTAAGGCGCCGATATACGCAAATTCCCGCAGCATCCGCGCATTTTCGCGAAATGTTGAAAGCGGGTTCGAATCCCCGTTCCGGTCGCCAGTGCTCTTCGTAGGCAGAATCGGGCAGAACAAACTGATCTTTCTTCAAAAGACGCTTAACACCTTTAAGGCCTAGAAAACCTGTCAGCCGTTTTTGTAGTCAGGGCTGCTCAGAAAACAATCTTGGACAAAATAGGATTATGGCGCAGCTCAACGGGGGACTGCTGGCGATGGCCGATCGACCAGCCGCAAATCGTCTGGATGTGTTACAACGTCGTCGTTAGCTGATCACATGTGGTGAGGACGCAGCAAGGGGTTGTCCTTTTTAGACGGCGTCAGCGTCATCTTCTTGGACCGCGTCAGCGTCGTTCCGGCGGTGTTCGCTGTGGTCACGCTTTCGACAAATGTGGGCAGGATGCGCGCGTGCGTTGCCGCCTCGAACCCAGAAGCCAGCTTGATCAGCTTCGGCTCGCTGAACGCGGTCCCGAAAAAACTGATGCCCACCGGCATCCCGAGCGCGCTGCCTGAGGGCACCTGCACGATGGGATAACCCGGCCCACCCGCCAGTCCCGAACTGGCGAAGATGAAGTGATCGGAGAGGATCAGATCGGTGGTCCAGCCAGGGCTGTCGGTCGGCGCGACTACCGCGTCGAGCCCGAACTGGCTAAGCGCTGCGTCGATACCGTTCACACCAGCGTTGTGGTCGATGGCAAGCGCCTGATTGTAGGTGAGCCCGCCGAAGAGCGGCTGCGGGTTGTCGCCCGGGTTCGGTCCGCTGGTATCCATCGCTTCTGCGAACTCGAAGATCTCCTGGAAAAAGTACGGCATCTCGGTGGCCGCGTTGGCGATGTCGAAGGCGATGGCGTCGGCCAGGGTCTTGCCCGCCATCGGCACGCCCACTCGCGTCGCGAAGTATTTCTCTACATCGAGCTTGAAGTCGAAAAGCAGCACAAGGAACTCGCCGTCCGCCGGAGCGAAGTTGAAGCCGGCGGCGTCAAGGTCAACCACCGTTGCTCGGGCCGCCTGGATGGCGGCCACCGCCGCGTCAAATGCCGCGGCGACTTGCGGCGGCGCGTTGTCGATGCCCTGCCGCGTGGTGCCGATGACCGCACCCTGCAACCCGTTCGCATTGAGAAATACTGTGTAGTCGGCCGGGAGTGTCGGACGGGTTCGTCCGGTCCCCTGCCAGCCGAGCGGCACGCCGCTTGTGGCCGGATCGTTGCTGTCTGGTTTGCGGCTCACGATAACATTGAGCGCCGCGGCCGCATCCGCCACCGTGCGCCCGTGCGGTCCTACGGTGTCCTGCGTGTGGGAAATGGGGACGACGCCTGTGCGGCTAGTGAGACCGACTGTCGGCTTGATGCCGACCACGCTGTTGACGTTGCCAGGACAGACGATACTGCCGTCCGTCTCGGAACCGAGCGATACCGCAGTGAAATTGGCGGACACCGCGGCTGCGGAACCGGAGCTGGAGCCACAGGCATTGCGATCCAGCGAGTACGGGTTATGGCTCAATCCGCCGCGTCCAGACCACCCGCTGGTGGAAAAGAAGGAGCGGAAGTTCGCCCACTCAGAGAGGTTGGTTTTGCCGAGGATCACGGCGCCACCAGCGCGCAGCTTTGCGGCGACCGTTGAGTCCTTTAGGGCGGGCTGGCCCACAAGCGCGAGCGACCCGGCGGCGGTTTGCATTTTGTCGCCAGTGCCGATGTTGTCCTTGAGAAGGATAGGGATGCCGAGGAGCGGACCCACCGTGCCCTTGGCGCGGAGTGCATCCGCGTTCTTCGCCATCGTCAGCGCGTCGGGATTAAGCTCGATTACCGAGTTCACCCCACCTTTCTGGTCGAGCAAAAGAATGCGGTTGATGTAGAATTGGGTCAGGGCCACTGAGGTGAGCTTTCCCGAAGCCATCTCCGCCTGGAGCTGCGCTACGGTTTCTTCGTTGTGCTTTGTCTGTTGAGCGAGCGCGGAGAGCGCAGCCAGCAGTACGAGTGCGGGGATAAATATGGTGTGTTTCATAATGAAGACCTCCTTGCGGTAGAATCGCGGCGAATCGGACCGTCGGCCGCACAAAAAAAAGTAACACCGTTGTTACCATTCCAATGCGGCGCAACGCGAGATCGCCTGTATATTGATGAGACGTGGTCGACTTCCGAATTACAAATTTGGACGTACATGTACCAGGCGGGCTTCCGGTCATGTGGCGCGGCTATAAGATTTCCACTGGACCGCTGGACTTCAGTCTCGATGACTCGACCGGCATAAGTTGTGGCGTGATGAATTATGAACTTGGGGTCGTGTCGTCGGAGTTCCACGTGTTAGTCCGTTTCCGTCGGTTTGCATTGCAGCTAAAAGCGCTGGGAATTGATGCGGCGTTAATGGCCCCGGTACACGCTGTATTGAAAACGGAAGGTAAGATCTTGCCGGATCACAGCTTTAACGGCGGCCTCCGCGGCAGTTGCAAAGTCGAGTCACACAAGATGTTCTCTTCTCGGGATCTTCGAATCGAGATTTTGCCAGGGCTTTGACTACCCGTTGGGGGCTCCCGGTCGGGAGCCGAAATCCGTGCCGACTTCGAGAGCGGCTCGCCAGTTTCCTGGCGGCTCAACCGCGATCAGGCGCGTCTGCTGATAACTCTCCCGACAGATTTGGGAGGATGGACCTATCAAGTGGCGCTCGAGGGTGGCTACACGTTCACGACGGCTTTACTGTTTCCATCGAACAACTCCACGCGCGCGCGCGTGAAAAAGGTCGGCGCTCGTGCCATTAAGTAGCGCGTGCGTGCGACGGTCACGACGAACTCTTGAGGAACTCGCTAAAAACAGCTTTCGTATGCGGGAGCGTCGGCATAGCTCAGTTGGTCAGAGCGGCTGATTTGTAGTTGCCTAACGAGTTTTTGCGCAGCTTTTTCGCGATGTTGCGCAGTCTGTTTTTCAGAGCGAGCCGTAAGCAAAGTGATTCACGCGTCTCATCGCTGAGTTGCGCAGTTTTGCATCAAAAAAATTGTCGAGCCGTAGAAAACGACCGTGAAAAATAGGGTCGCGCGCCCGCGTGGAGTGGTGCGCCGCTATGCGTCGCGCGCGCGCGGAGGAATTGTCTCACCAGTGTCACATGCAAACTCAGCACCCCGTTAGGGCCTCTTGAGCAGCGCAAGGATTGCGACGAGCAAACTCAAGAGAACAGTGATCAGATTGAACCAAAAGCTAATTGCTTCTCTGCGACCCTTTTTCTCTTCTCTAATTCGCTTACGCAATTCAGCCTGACCTTCCTCGGACAGGTGGATGTGGGGAGCATACTTTAGTTGAGTCCAGTAATTTTCATCTTGAGGAACGGGAACCTGCAGACGCTCAGCCTCCACGATTAATCGGTCGGAAAGAAAGACGATAATGTTGGTGTGCGTGGCGCGAAAATCACCTTTGTGATATTGGATCTCCAGCCTTGACGCCTCCTCCTCTGGCAGACCACTGGCCAATAATCGCTTCCGTTCAGCTTCGGAATCCCTTGAAACCTGCCCGCTCGTTTTGAAGTTTGGCGAGGCTTAACCTATCGACGAGCGGCTTAAGCATGCCGCGAGCCCTCAGGAGTATTCGCAAATCATACCTTGGTCTATCCATCAAAAATCAGTTCTCGCGTGTGGTTGCAGCTTTAGAAGGATAGGTTTCTAATTCAAGCTAAACCGATTGCACATGTTTTTCCTATGAAAAGCGCCCGTAGCTCAGCCGGATAGAGCAACGGATTTCTAATCCGTAGGTCGGGTGTTCGAGTCACCCCGGGCGCGCACCTTCATTTTCCCCTCGCATACGAGGGAAAACGCCGGAGAAAAGAGCGACCAGAACATGATATGGTGTCGCGCAGGAAAACGCATCGATTTGCACAAACGTATTCAGAGCAGAAGAACATAGAGCTACAATCAAGGACGCGAAGGAATTGAGTTCCCCTCGTCATTGCGAGTAATGGCGCAAGATTGTCAGTTTCGACTGCAGCAGCGTGGTAAAACGATCAATGATGCAACCGCCCATTATCTGCAACACCTTGATGCGATCGCGAAGAGTTGCACGATCGATGCGCTTGTCGCCGAACTTTTGAAAGTTCGAAAGGCTGACGGCGCCAGCGCGCGATATCTCCAAGACCTCAAGAGTCGTCTAAAACGATTCGCTAAAGATTTCAGCGCGCGTCTTGTAGCCGAAATTAGCACACAGGAGGTCGACGAGTGGCTGCGCGGCCTTGCAGTCGCGCCGGTGACACGCAATAATTTCCGCCGCGTGCTCGGTGTCATGTTTGGATTTGCCACCGGTCGAGGCTACGCATCGCATAATGCCGCGGCGGCGGCGGCAAAGGCCAAGCAGATCGACTCCGAGGCTGGAATCCTGACCGTCGCCCAAACCGCCAGACTCCTCGAAAGCGCAAGCGCTGCCTTGGTTCCTTTCATCGCAATTGGAGTATTCGCCGGCCTGCGACCTGAGGAACTGACGCGCCTTTCTTGGGATGAAATCGGTCTGGAAGCAAATCTGATCGAAGTTAAGGCCCGCAAATCTAAGACGGCTCGCCGGCGCCACATCAAAATCCAACCCAACTTGGCGAAATGGCTTACGGGCCATGCGAAGGCAACAGGACGGGTCGCGCCAATCAACCTTCGAAAAGAAATGAAAATCGCACGCGAAAAGGCCGGCATTTCGGATTGGCCAAACAACGCCTTGCGTCACGGGTTCGCGTCATATCACCTCGCGAAATTTCACGACGCCGCAGCCCTCGCTCTCGAAATGGGCCATACCGACAGTGACATGTTGTTTGCGCATTATCGCCAACTCGTGAAGCCCAAAGACGCAGCGCGCTACTGGAAGATTGAACCGGCACGTAGAAGCGCGAAAATCGTCGCGTTCAAAGCCGCATGAAAAACGATATAACGCAGCCCGGCAACATTGGAACGGGCAGCAAGGTTGCAATCCAATGGGGCATTATCGAGCGCACCTGCATTGCAGGCATGACCTTCATGGACGCAGCGCGAGAATTTGGAGTTAAGGAAGATACAATTCGGAAACGAGCGCGGCGCTACAACTGGCCAGTGTCAAAAGCCATCGGAAAAGCTGCCCAACGGGCTGTCCAGAATGCTGAAGTGGTGGACAGAACTGCGCAGGACTGGCTCGCAAAAGGCAACGCTCATCGCACGGTTGTCTTCGATAAAGCAAGCGGTGCAATCGCAAAAGCAAACATGACGCCGCCGCGGTCGTGGAGAGAATTCGATCTCGCGGACAGGGCTGCGAGAAGGGCTGCGGGACTAGAAAATGCAGAAGTTGTGCAACAAACTTTGATTCATATAAACGAACGCGATGGGCGCGATTGTGATGATCGAGCCGTTCGTGACGACGCGAACTTTCTGGCCGGACGCAAAGCCGAGCGCGGCCAGCCATTTCCTATTTAGGCGGAGACTCGGGACAACGCATTCGTTTTTCCGATGGGCCTCGCCCCATTGCCGATGCAGACTTGAGATGGTTAGTGTTCGTTGGCTGCTCGATCCGAGTTCAGCCTGCGTTTTTTGTTCGACGTTTCCCATGACCCTTTTGCGCGACGGCTTTGCCGTCATGCGCCCGCGCGCGAAAGAATGCTTTCGGGGAATCGGAAGGGGCCTCCCGTGCCCAGGCACCCCTGCAGGCAAAAGATCGCCTCAATCTATACAGAGGTGCGAGAAAATTTTTTGCCAAAAAAACCGGGAGCGGCAACTCGCAGCAGGTTGCGTGTCTAAAATCGATCTTTGAAACCGATCAGCGCGGTGCCATGTCGCCGCGCGTTCAGAGGCCCGTTGCTATCTAATCTATATAGAGTCTGCGAAAATTTTTGGTCAAGGAATCCACGGGTCGTTGCGCAACATGTTCAACAGCGCCAGCTTTGCTCTCGACGTTCGACGGGAAGCGGAATTATCAATTGCTTTGTTTTCAGATAACTTCACGAGGTGTCCGCCGAGGTTAAGAAGGAAATTCAGCTCGAGATCGCACATCTCTTATTCATGGACGTGGTCGGGTATTCGAAACTGCTGGTTAACGAGCAGATCGAGTTGATGCAACAACTCAATGGAATCGTTCGCGGAACAGAATGTTTCCGGGAAGCGGAAGCCAGTGGAAAACTGATTCGTCTGCCCACCGGGGACGGCATGGTGCTGCTTTTTTTCCGCAGCCCGGAACAACCGGTGCATTGCGCGCTGGAAATCAGTCAGGCGTTGCGCAGTCAAACTCACATCCAGTTACGGATGGGAATTCACAGCGGCCCGGTCAATCGGGTGGTTGACGTGAATGACCAAATCAATATTGCCGGGGCCGGAATCAATGTCGGCCAGCGGGTGATGGATCGTGGGGACGCCGGACATATTCTCTTGTCGAAGCACGTTGCAGATGACTTAACCCATTATCGTCATTGGCAGCCTTACTTGCATGACCTTGGAGAGTGCGACGTGAAACATGGGCTCAGGCTTCACGTTTTTAATCTCTACAGAGATGGTCTCGGTAATCCGGCCGTCCCGGAGAAACTTAAGCGAGGAAGAAGGTGGAAAAAGGCTGGTGTATCGATCCGGCCGATTAGTGCGGCGCGTTGGCCGAAGTTTGTACTAACCGCCGCTTTGCTTTTGTCCGCCGTCGCCCTGGCAATCAGTTTTTCCATCCTGTCTCGCCGCGGAGCCGTAACCCAAGCCGCCAGTCCGGCGACTTTGGTGCCCGAAAAAAGCATAGCCGTGCTTCCGTTCGAAAACCGAAGTGAAGACAAGGCGAACGTCTACTTTGCCGACGGCATCCAGGACGAGATTCTGACGCGCTTAGCGAAAATATCCGACCTCAAGGTGATTTCGCGAACCTCCACTCAGCAGTACAAAAGTACACCGGAAAATCTGCGCGAGATCGCGAAGCAATTGGGCGTCGCGCACATCCTGGAAGGGAGCGTGCAAAAGAGCGGCGACGCCGTGCGCGTGAACGTGCAGCTGATCAAAGCAGCCAATGATTTCCATCTTTGGGCCGATACTTTCGATCGCAAACTGACGGACATCTTTTCGGTTGAGAGTGAAGTGGCCAAAGCCATCGCCGACCAGTTGCGAGCGAAACTCACTGGTCAGGAAGAGCAAACTATTGCTGCCAAACCGACGGACAACCCCGAGGCCTATGATGCCTACCTGCGCGGTCTGGCTTATACGCTCAAAACCGGCAACAACGCCGCGAACGCTCTTGCCGCACAGAAATATCTTAGAGAAGCGGTGCGATTGGATCCGAAGTTCGCGATTGCTTGGGCGCTGCTGTCAAACGTAGATGCGCGCGGCTACCTCGTAGGGAATCTTCAACCAACGGTCGCCCTCCGCGAAGAGGCGCGACAGGCGGCCGAGGCCGCCTTTACTCTTCAGCCCAATCTCGGCGAAGCCATCTTGGCCAACGGCTATTACCATTACGCTTGTCTAAAGGATTACAACGCCGCACTGCGTTACTTTGAGCAGGCACGTCAGTTCCTGCCGAATAGCAGTCGGATTCCTGAAGCCCTAGCCTATGTTACGCGGAGGCAAGGTGAATGGGGCCGAAGCGAGTCCTATTTTAACGAAGCCGAGCGGCTTGACCCACGCAACGTTCAGCTGCTTACTAACCAGGCGTATTCGTATTCTGCACTTCGTCGTTTCCCCGAAGCGTTGCGAAAGTTTGATCAGGTTCTCAACATCATACCGGACGATGTGGATACGCTCGCGTATAAGGCGGCTATCTTACAAGCCGAGGGTGATCTGCCGCGTGCTGCTGCGCTACTCGCTCCGCTGCGTCCGAATGCCGACCACACAAGTGCGTTGGAGACACAAGTTTACCAGGCGATCCTGGAGCGTCGCCCTGCACAAATCATTTCTCGGCTAAAGGAAATACTAGCCAAGCCTGATCCAGCGCTCGGTTACATCAATGGCCGACTGCGCTTTTGGTTAGGCTGGGCTCAAGATGTCGCTGGCGATCATGCCGCCGCCCAAGAAAGTTGGCGCCAGGCGCGCAGCGAACTGGAATCTTTCCTCAAGGAGCAGCCGGAAAATTATGATCTCATTGGAGATCTCGCCTTGATCAATATGGGCCTTGGCGACAAAGCGGCGGCTCTGGCTCTGTCGGAACGGGGGATAGCCGTGCTGCCGATTGAGAAAGACGTGGTAACAGGTGCCGCTCCGATCGAGACCCTCGCTCGGGTTGCGGCGCAGACGGGAGAGCCAGACCGCGCCATTGCCGCTTTACAGCAAGTGCTCTCGATACCGGGCACGGGCGCACTGGACAAATACCTGCCGCTCACTCCTGCGCTGCTCCGGCTCGATCCGATGTTCGATCTGCTCCAGAATGATCCGCGCTTCCAAAAACTCGTGGCCGAACCCGCGCCGAAATCGGCGGACAAATAACGCGACCCTAAAGGACAGAATTCTGATTGCTAGGAATGGTTTTTTGTCGGGTCGAAGAGGATCAAGGATGCAAGAAGGCACTCAAATCACGACTGCGACGCTACTGGCCAACTGGGTTGAACGGCCACAAATAAAGCTCGACATTTGTTAGGCAACGGCTTAAGAATGAAGTCGGTTACGTCACCCGACGTTTCAACGCATCTTCGGCCGAACTGAAAAGTTCGTGGGGCTGCACCTCCGCTGAGACACCGCTTAACGCGATCTCCAGATCCAACTGCAGCCCCCCGAGTCAGCCGAAGTGAGGCCGCTGTTCAAAGCGCCCTCGTGGGGATGGTTCGTGGTTCCGCGCGGAACTGGATTGCAGTTAATGCAGTTCAACAACCCAGCCTCAACAAAAAATGAAAACAAAAAATATGACAACTCTACATTTAAGAAAATCAATTAACCGCTCCCCTTTGCGGCGCGGTTTTCCTGTCGTGCTCCTTGCGCTCGCGCTGGCCTTGTTTGCGCCTTCGCGAACGGCTCAAGCGCAACTGCCGAGCCCGGCACCGGACGGAGGCTATCCCCGCAATAATACCGCTGAGGGTGACAATGCGCTCTTTAGCAACACCACCGGCTTCGACAACACGGCGATTGGTTTTGATGCGCTCTTTAGCAACACCGATGGCGTCGCCAACACGGCCAGCGGGGTCAATGCGCTCCTTAGCAACACCACCGGCTTCGAGAACACGGCCAGCGGGGTCAATGCGCTCTCTAACAACACAACCGGCATCGAGAACACGGCCAACGGTCTTAATGCGCTCCTTAAGAACACAACCGGCAGCTACAATACGGCGATTGGTTTTGCTGCGCTCTCTACCAACACAACCGGCGGCCTGAACACGGCCAACGGTTTTGGTGCGCTCGCTGGCAACACCACCGGCACCCAAAACACGGCCACCGGTGCTTTTGCGCTCCAAAACAATTATGCCGATAACAACACAGCCAGCGGTTTTCAAGCGCTCTTTAGCAACACAACTGGGACCCAGAACACGGCCAACGGTGTTAACGCGCTCTATAGCAACAATGCCGACAACAACACGGCCAGCGGCGTTAACGCGCTCTATAGCAACACAACCGGATACGACAACACGGCGATCGGCCTTAGTGCGCTCTTTAGCAATACGACCGGCTACCAAAATACGGCCAATGGCGTTCAAGCGCTCGCTAACAACACAACCGGCATTTACAACACAGCAACCGGTTGGCAAGCGCTCTATAGCAACACAAGCGGGCAGCAAAACACGGCCTACGGTGTTTATGCACTCAGAAACAACACAATAGGCAACGACAATATTGCCTACGGTGGAGGCGCGCTCGCTAACAACACAACCGGCGGCAGCAACACGGCCACTGGTTTGCAAGCGCTCGCTAACAACACAACCGGCGACAATAACACCGCCAACGGTCGCGATGCACTTTTCAGCAACACGTCTGGTGGCAGCAACACAGCCACCGGCTCGCAAGCGCTCCATAACAACACAACTGGGGGGAGCAACATTGCATTGGGCAATTTAGCCGGTTCGAATCTCACTACGGGAAGTAACAATATCGATATCGGCAACGTTGGTGTGGCTAGCGAAGCCAACACCATCCGCATCGGCACGGTAGGAACCCAGACGAAAACGTTTATCGCCGGCATCACCGGAGCAGCAGTTACAGGCGCAGCGGTTAAAGTAAACGCCGCCGGTCAGCTTGGCACGGCACCCTCCTCGGAGCGTTTCAAGGACGCGATCAAGCCTATGGACAAGACGAGCGAAGCGATCCTCGCGCTCAAACCGGTCACCTTCCATTATAAGAAACAGCTCGACCCCGAGGGCATTCCGCAATTCGGCCTCGTGGCCGAGCAAGTGGAGAAGGTGAATCCCGATTTAGTGGCGCGTGATGCCGATGGGAAGGTCTACACCGTGCGCTACGACGCGGTGAACGCGATGTTGCTTAATGAGTTCCTCAAAGAACATCGCACAGTGCAGGAACAGAAAGCGACCATCGCGCAGCTAAAGCAGGACTTCGCGGACCAGAAGAAACAAATCAACGCACTTGCTGCGGGCTTGCAAAAGGTGAGCGCGCAGGTCGAGGTGAGTAAACCTGCACCGCAAATGGCAGTGAACAATCAGTAAAGCCTAACAAACAGCCGTATTTCGCAATCAGCCGTCACGCTTCACCGCGTGGCGGCTTTTTGTTTGGAAGCACGAAATCCTGATTGCCCGAGACCAATGAAACCTGACCCCTTTGTCGCTTCGTTGGGATCACTTCGGTCCGGTCGCCCGAAAGCCTTTTACTCGGGCAGCAGGGTGGCAGAGAATCAGGGCAGCATCACATTGATCACATAAAATCCGCCGGCGTTGGGGTCGAAAGGCTCTGGAAATTCTAAGCGGTCACGCGTCCGCCGAATACCTCTGCAAAAAGGTCGGAAAGACCCTGTCGAAAAACTCTTTTCTGCTCGAATCGGCGAGCTGATGGACTTCCACGTTTTTGGCGAATACTGGAAGCGCATCTTCGGTAATAAGCGCCGGATGCTCGTAAAGAAAACGGGTCTGATAAATCCTCATTAAAGGAGTCGGCTTGCCATGCAGCATTTCATAGCAATTAGCGGAATCGAGCATGAAAACTTCGGAGTCGATCGTATACAACTGAAGTTTTTCCGTCAGTTTGTCTCTCCCGTGTTTGAAAAAGTTTTGCGCCAAACGCACGCGCTCTTGCCTTCCTTTGGATTGCGAATCCAACCAAGTCTGCAATTCCGATTCTTTGCGTGCCGAATGTTTGACCAACGCGTTGAAGCAATCGTGAGCGGCAACAGCCAGCGCGTGAATCGAAACAGGGTCTCCCTCGTTGAACCAAAGCCAAATTGCGCTTTCAAGCTGCGATTTGGCGGCGGAAACCTTAGTGACGAGCAACGTCTCGACACCTTTCGGCATCGGTTTGGGTTCTGGGGTGCTCAACGGGCTGCTATATTTGCCATCCTCTTGGCGGTTTCACCCCATACGTTGCCTGCGGCGGCGGCTTTTTATAGTCAGGATTTTCTGAGAAATGCTTGCAGTCGTGAACGAGGCACCGCCATCCTCTTCCGTTCGGAAGCTCCTGCATTCGCGATTCACGAAGCCACGCTTTGCAATTTGGACAGAAATAGCCCGGCTTCGTCTTGTGCGTCCAAACTCCTCGATCTGCTACGAAATCTCCAAACTGATCGTGAAATGCTTTTGCTTTCTGAGCGTCTGTCGGTTCGCGGTGAACACGATGGAGATAAAACGCGTAAATTATCAGAAGGATTATTCCTAGCGATAATAGGCAGCATATCCACAGCAGTACTGATACGGAGAGCGCAGGTACGATATGCTTCAAAAACGGGTCGGAGACCTCATGAGCTATCTGTGAGAGAAAGTATCCGATTGCTCCCAGAACCAATGCTCCTAGGGCTGGCACTAACCATTGCTTTAGTGATTCTGGAAGTTTCACTTCGCCATTTCCTCAAATGAAGTTTATACTGACATCGTGCCCGAGTCACATGGGGTCAGTGGGACAGCGAAGCAGGATGCACTGACGCCCGGCCTAACGAGAAAGAGTTAGACAGTTGCAGAAATCACTGCCGCGTTCTGTGGCGGATATAAGAGAAGAAGATCCAGATCGAAAACACGATAAAAACGAAACCGATCCCCCGCGCGTGATTTCCTATTGCTTCATGGATGCCATTGAGAAAGGGCAATCGTGCCGTCAAAACAGCGACAATGCCATAAAGGAGAATAAATGCAGCGACGACAGCAATGACCTTGTTTCTCGATTTGTGCATGGGAGACCATCTAACGAGAAAGAGATAGGCCACGAGCGGGGTCGATTGCAATCACGCACGTGATCATTCGTTCCGGGGTTGCTGGCTTCTTCGTTTGGTTAGGCATCCTTAGGAGGCTCAGGCAAATTGTGCTGCCGCTAGCTCTTGTCCGACGGCTTCGCAACAGAAATGCGATTAACCTGTAACATGATGGCCGCACCGAGAAAGAAAATCACATACCAGCGCGGATGGAAATGTCGGTGAATGGCGTAGAACACAAAAGCTATGCACAAAGTGGCGACGAACCAACGGAAGCTTATGTCGAAGCGTAGCGGTGTGCCACATGATGGGCACGGCCAGCATTCCCAAATCCAAGGTCGGGCGTAAAGACGCCACCAACTCACGCGATGCCCGCAAACGGGGCAAGAGTGATGATGGAATTTCGGCTTCACGTGTGACGGAGGCCTAACGAGGATTCGGCCCAATAATTGTGCCTTTAGGGGCGTATTTTTTAAGTCTAATCCGCTTGAGTTTGGTTCTAGCGGGGCCAAAATCGGGGGTCATCGCCGAGATTTTACCCGGTGCGGAGAGACTGAACAATCCCGAAACTGCTCGATCAAGGTTCAACCAGCCGGACGGCGATTGTCGCCCTGTCGCCCGTATGCCCTGCCCCAAAGGAATCCTTGTTGCACGCTGGGAAGCGCCAATAGCCCAAGTCACAAACGGGCCAGGGACAAGCGAACGGTGATGCAGCGGTGCACGAAGGCACTGAACCATTGGGTGCAGAGTTACAAAGCGTTCGGGGTGCAGGGTTGTGGTGTCGCAACCGTTACCCGTGCGAAGTGCGGCGATCCGCGTTAAATTTCCCTCTCCTTCCACCGACATGACCCACGCACGTTATGCCTCGCCTCATCGCTCTCCAATTAATTCCAAGATTTTCTGGTAGCGCGGGTGGTTTCGAAGTGGATCGAGATCAGAGTCGTGTTTGATCCATCCGGCTTTAAGCTCGTGACCGGCGTGCGGGAGCACACGTTCCAACACATCGAAAGCCCGTTCTATGTCGCCCAGGTTCGTATAGATGCAGGCCGCGTTGTATTGAGTCCAAATATCATGAGGGTCGATCGCCAACGCTCTGGATAACCATTCCCTAGCGCGGTCGTTCTCGCCAAGCGCGACGAGGGCAGCAGCGCCGAGGTAAGCTGACCTCGGATTATCAGGGTGAAGAGTAAGGTCACGCTCTGCCCGTTCCACCCCCCTTCGTGCGGCATTTTTTTTATCCGCATCGCGGCAAAGCGACCGATAAATCTGGATCAATAGGATCAATGATTGGTAGTCGTCCGGCTTGATTTCCGCAACACGCTCAAAAAGTGCGGCGGCCTTTTCCAGCTTGCCCTGGGTGAAGCAAGCACGGCCATAGAAGTAATGACCTTCGAACGAATTAGGATCTAGAGCGATGGCTTGTTCGAATTCCGCCGTAGCCTCGTCGTATCGTTTCTCAAGCGACAGGGCAAGTCCTCGCGAGGCATGGGCCTCGGCCAAGCCGCTATCCAGAGCCAGAGCTTTCGCACTGGTAGCCAGAATATCGTCGATCACGACGTCCTCCACATGGTAGTGGAGAAATAGGAAAGAATCGCAATCGGCGATTCCGGCGTAGGCTCGCGCATAGAGGGGATCCAACTCCACCGCTTTAGCGAACATTTGCCGCGCTAATTGATAATAGGCCTTCGAGCGCCGCTCCATGAACTGGCGACCCCTGAGATAAAAAGTATATGCCTCGACGTTGTCGGTGGGCGTCTGCTTGATCGACTTCTTCTCCTGCGGCAGCAGCTTCACTTTTAACTGCTCGACGATGGCGTGAGTGATTTCGTCCTGAATGGCGAAGATGTCGGTCAGATCACGATCGAACCGAGCCGCCCAGACGTGGCCTCCGTCTTTTCCGTGGATGAGCTGGCCCGTGACGCGCACCCGGGATCCGGCCTTCCGAACGCTTCCTTCGAGAATAAACCTTACGCCAAGCTCTTGAGCTACTTGCTGCACCTTTACAGGTTTGCCCTTGTAAGTGAACGCCGTGTTGCGGGCTACAACGAAGAGGCCGGACACATTCGACAGATCGGTAATAATGTCCTCGGTAATACCGTCACTGAAATATTCCTGTTCCGGGTCACCGCTCATGTTGTTGAAGGGCAGGACCGCAACTGATGGTTTTTCCAACTGCTGGTGTTGCGTTGGCTCTTCGTCTGTAGTGCCCAGGGCAGCGGGACTATCCACAGAGACGCGGTAAACGCGAATAGGCCTCTCGATATTTTTGAGGGTCTGCTCGCCCACATCCTCGAAAGTGAGGTCCAAACGGTTGCCAACGTGATCGCGCACTGGCCCAGAGATCGCTATCCCGCCCGGAGTGGCAATGCTCTCCAACCGCGCCGCTACGTTAACACCGTCGCCCAAAATATCGTCGCCTTGCACAATCACATCGCCCACGTTCACGCCAATGCGGAATTCGATGCGGCGGTCCTGCGGCAAACCGGAGTTTCGATCACGCATGCCCCGCTGCATCTCAGCAGCGCAGGCAACCGCGTTCACAACACTCGGAAATTCCACCAGCATGCCGTCACCCGTCAGTTTGACGATTCGCCCCTGATGCTCGGCGATCTTGCCATCGATGAAATCGGTCTGCAGTGTCTTTAGTGCGGCCACCGTGCCGGACTCATTCGCACCCATGAGGCGGCTGTATCCAACTACGTCGGCGGCAAGGATAGCGGTCAGGCGGCGTTCCATATGCCCTGAGGAAATTAGCTCGTGAAAATGATAGAACAAGATTACCACTTACATGGTAGGAAGCCATGGCGAATTAAATCATCCGATGAGCACGTTCGCGCGAGGACGAACCACTCGGAGGTGCGGCCTTTCCCCCTGTTTCACGTAGCCCAAGAGAGCCCGGTCAGATTGGGTCAGGGAACAGGGAAGCAGAGGCGGCATCTAGTCGGCGGCTGAAAGCAGCATGCTGACGAAAAATTGCCTTGGCTGGGGTGCAAGTGCATGGCTTCGCATTCGTCGCTCCCGGAAAAATGCAACTTAAGTTACCTTGCGATCATCAACCGTGCGTGAAAATGTTCACAAAACAAAAAGACGAAACCCGAAAGACACCTATGAGACAGAAACCCAACTCCTCCGGGGACGCGAATCGCGAAACCCGCCCCGTCAAGGAGATCATCGAGCCCGCGAAGACCGTTGCTAACAAGGTTTCTGTTCAGGCAGCTTTGAACGAACTGCAGGCTCGGGGAGTCGATTGGTCACCCGTAACCGATCAACGTGGCGAATTATTGGGTGACGTGTCGAAGAACGAAATGAACCGGAACGTGGGTGGTATGGGGCACGACCCAAAGACAGAACCGGTAGAAGCACATATCGAAAAAAACAATGCCTATTGCTTCGAAGACCAGACAGTTGCGGAGGCGGAGCAAATTATGCTCGACGCAAAGGTCGCCGAAGCTCCTATAGTAACGCGCGAAAAATTGGTGGTGGGAACAACAAGTCTTGAAGCGATTGCACAGGGCAAGACGGAGAAAAGCTTAGAACCTCTGACCTCTGACAAGTCCCGCTGAGTTACAACACTCGCATGCCTGCCGATCCGCTAGCCTTGGGGGTGGCCAAAATACGTCGCTTCATCAGCAGGTTGGGCCGAAGTTCGAGGCGCCCTGTCGCGCGAAGGCACGGAATCACGACTGCAAAATTACAGAGCGTCCGTTGAAGCTGGCGCGTTCAAAAGTTTTCTGCGCCACTGCTAAGGTTCTACCTTCTTTTTTCGCGGATCGTCAGCGGGATTAATGAAGTTCACTCCCCTGGGGCCAGTAAAGTTTGTCTGGACAATCACCTCCGTATCTTCCGTCCAGGTATAATGCGCGTGCCCAGCCGGAAGCACAAACACACTCCCCGGATGGAGCTCTACCCCTTTACTTTTAT
>Ga0207646_10000514_pt1 | contig 51603 bp, 44 predicted proteins | sample KBSK5502metaG_FD_184343 | JGI IMG/M metagenome (GOLD analysis project Ga0207646, IMG submission 184343) | Corn, switchgrass and miscanthus rhizosphere microbial communities from Kellogg Biological Station, Michigan, USA - KBS K5-50-2 metaG... | ecosystem: Host-associated > Plants > Roots >...
CCTTCTGGAGATCTTGAAATTTGAACTCGAGTTCTTGGAGAAGGGCGGGTACGGGCGCTCACCGCGGACACCTTGGAGACCTCAGTTCATTTTTGAAGATTCCCCCACGTGCATGAATTACGACTCCAAAGATAATCCTGGGCCGTGCAGCGACTGTGTGCTAATGCAACTAGTCCCCGCCGAGCGCCGTGGCGAGAAGATTCCATGCCGCCACATCCCACTGAACGCCGAGGGAGAGACGGTAGATTCCTTTTATCGCAGTGGCAATCAGGAAGAGCTGGAGGACAACTTGCGCACTTGGCTGCGCGCCACGATACAGGGGCTCGAGCGGGAACGGAAGAGCGAACGGAATCACGACACCGAAGCCGAAGAGATCCACGGCGCCTTGAGCAAGGGCCAGCGAAATCTCGACCCGAAAGCGCACGCGGGCGGGCTGTGCTCGACCGACGCGAGGAAATGCTAGAAGCAGAAAGGGGGGCCATGATCGCCAAATGCGCTAACCCGGCTTGCCCGACACGCTTCGAGCACAGGCCGGGCGGCAAGTTCTTCCGGTTTCGCCGCGAGCCTTTCTCGCAAGGGGAGGTGGAAGGCCTCGCGGGGGCCCGCAGCCCCGCGCATACCGTTGAGCACTTCTGGCTATGCGCTCGATGCTGTCAGGTTTTCACACTCGTTTACGTTGAAGGCCAGGGAGTCGTGCTGAGACTCTCGCGGGTAGAGCTTCCAGCCGACGCTAGTCGGGAAGTATTGACCGCGGCCTAGCCTTTACTTAGACGCTGTGCTACGCGGGAAGAATTCCTCGAAGGCCACCCGAGACGCAAATATGAAGGTCAGACTTCGCAGCTTTGAATGATCGGAGGCAAGATGCGTTCGAGGCCGGGGACGTGCGAGATTTCAACCTATGGTCTTGGCGCAAATCAGACGCTTGCAAGAATGTTTGCACTCGTGGGTCTAACTCAAGAGGAAGTTGCGGCAGGCCATCACCCTTGTGCGCGACTGGCGCACGCGCTTAAGCAGCAGATGGCGCTGCCGTGGTTCACCTATGGCTCGGCCGACCGGGCGCTCGTCTATGCGGTTGAAAGCACCGATATGACGGCCGTGCAGGGGTTGCGCGAGAAGTACCAGGGACGGCGCCAGATTTTCTCAGTTCGCATTCTTCAACGATGTCGCATACGAAGCATGTCGGCAGTTCGGCATCGACCTACAGGTTCTCGAATACGTCAACGAGGACTCTATCCCGGCCAACCGCACGATCGTACTTGATCGCCCGTATATGGCGGGCGCTTGACGCTTACTGTCGGCCTGTTTCGTGGATGCTTGTTGTCAAGCAAAGAAAACTTGGTAAGCTCTCTCTGAGAGCGATCAGGTGATCGCACCTGTATGCGGTGTTCCACGGCACAATCCCTGCCTCTTTCGCCCTATGCTTTGCTGCATGGGGCTTGATTAGCGCTTTCGCTCCGCAATTCCGCCAGTTGTTCCGGCTGTCGGCGACCGAGACGTGAACTCACAGCCCTCGAATCGGAGTCCTCATGCTTCTAAGGCTTGATGGCGACCTTGATCACTCCATCCCGACGTTCGCCGAACAGCTTGTAGGCTTCGACAATCTGGTCGAGGCTGAACCTGTGTGTCAGGAATGAAGTGAGATCCAATCGCCCGTAGCGGACCAGTTCCATCAACCGGCGCATCCGCTCCTTACCCCCTGGGCAGAGGGTCGTCACGATCTTGTGATCGCCCAAGCCCGCAGCGAACGGCTCCAGCGGAACCGAAAGTTTGCCCGAGTAGACCCCCAGGCTCGAAAGCGTTCCGCCCGGCCTCAGCACTCGGAGTGCGTTCTCGAATGTGGCCTGCGTACCAAGAGCTTCAATTGCTACGTCCACGCCTTTTCCGCCCGTCAGCCGTCTGATCTCCTTAATCACGTCCTGTTTGCTGTAGTCGAGAACGACACCGGCACCCATGCGCTTCGCCATTTTGGCGCGGACAGTGTCGGACTCAACCGCGATGACAAGGCTCGCCCCCTTTAGATCCGCGCCAGCTGTGGCGCACAGCCCGATTGGCCCCTGGGCAAACACGGCTACCGTATCTCCAATCTGTACATCTGCACTTTCAGCAGCCGAGATGCCCGTGGAAGCGATGTCTGCGAGGAGAACAACCTGCTCGTCCGTCAGCTCATCCGGGATTTTGGCGAGGTTGGCCTGGGCATGGGGAACCAGCAAATACTCCGCCTGGGCGCCATGGATGGTGTTTCCGAACTTCCACCCACCAATCGCGCCACCGCATTGTGACCAATTCCCGCTCAGGCAAAAGTTGCACTGACCGCAGGGGGTAATCGCGCCAACGAGCACGCGGTCGCCCACTTGATAACCGATGACGCCAGAGCCGATCTCATGAATGACGCCCACCGGCTCATGGCCGATGATGAGGCCCGGTTTAACCGGGTACTCGCCCTTTAGGATGTGCAGGTCAGTCCCACAAATCGTGGTGAGCGTGATCCGGATCACGACCTCGCCGGATGCTGGCCTTGGAATTGGCACTTCCTCGATTCCGATTCGGTTCGGTCCGCGGAAAACCAGCGCCTTCATCGTGGATACTGCGTTCTTGCTTTCCTGAAGAATTTCATATGATGTAGACATAGTCTTGTCCTCTCAGGCAGCCCGAGCCACAGCCGCAGACAGATTGTGGGTGGATTCGAGCTCCAGCCAGAATTTGCCAGGATCTTGGCCAAAGGAAAAGCCGAACGAATGGACCAAGCGCAGCATGGGGATGTTGTAAAGGTCCGTAATTCCCCAGACGCGCCGCAGGCTGCGCCGCCGCGCTTCGTCCAGCAGTGCACCGAGCAGCTTCCGGCCTAAGCCAAGACCGCGATAGCGTTGGTGTACAAATACGGCCACTTCGGCCGAATCACCCTCGGGGCAAAGCACCGCGTGTCCAACCACCCGGCCTTCAGCCAGCAGAACAAAATTGGGGTAGGCGCTCAGATGGTTGAGCCAACGCTCGGTGTTGCAGCGAGGCGGCAGGCCCAATGCGGCTCCTTTGGGCTCGAAACTTTCGTACATCGCCATCAAAGCTTCTCGGTCTGCAGCCGTGGCGTGACGCAACTCGAACTGCTGGGCGATCTGGGTTCGCGCTTCGACACTCATTGAGTCACCTTTGTCTTGGTGAGAAACCGTTAGCCGCGCACCGTGAGCACTGGGCATTCGGCTTTCGACACAACGTTGTGTGCCGTGGCGCGGCCCAGGTGCGTCGCAGCAACCATGTGACCTTCTGCGCGACGTACACCCATAACGATCAAATCGGCGTGCCGCGCTTTCGCAAGTTCCACGATTTGCGCCGCCGGCGAGCCATAGGTAACGAAGTACTTCGGGCGGCACCACAGCTCGGCTTCAGTTGGGACCAACGCTTGAAGCCGGTGCAACAGGGAAGCTGCACTCAGTTCCGGATCCCTGATGGCGGCGTCGACTCGCTCCAGAACGTGCAACAAAGAGAGTTGCGCCTGGTGTTCCTGTGCCAGGGAAATCGCATAGGGTGCCGCCGCCAATGATTCGGGACTGAAGTCCGTGGCAAAGAGTATCTCGCGCATTTCAACGACTCCTTCCAAGTTAGCCGAGATATTCGGGCCCACGGTCAGCACAGGACAGGGCGCCAGCCGGAGGATTTCTTCGGCCACCGATCCGAGCAGAAGCTTTTGCACTCCGGTGCGGCCATGGGTGCCGATCACCAGCAGATCAATCTCGTTTTTCTCGATGATGTCGGAAAGCACCTCCCAAACGTGCCCCTCGTGGAACACAAGCTCGTGTGGGATCCCTTTCAATTGCTCTTCCAACCGTTTGGTCTCTTCCTGAACTTCGCGTTCCTCCATCTCAGCAACCGCTGACCAGCTGGCAGGTGGCACGAACGTGTATGTGTCGCGCGTGTTGACATGCACGGCGTAAACCTTCGCCTCGTACTGGTGAGCAATTGCCAAGGCGTAGGGCAGGGCCCCGCCAGAAGCGGACGAAAAGTCCGTGGCGAACAGAATGTTTTTCAGCGAGATTCGTGCTGTGGCGCCGAGTGTCTTCATGCCTCACCTCCTATAGTCCCTGAATACGCCGCTTGCGCTGACAGTGCTGTGACGGCTGTCACTCAACACGGTGACTTGTGTCACGGCCCAAGAATAGGCGACTTGCCAGCCTTCTTCGAGAAGTGAGGCGGCCATGCGGTGTAGCAAAAACACATGTTTTGATGCTGCGGAAAAAGGCTGCTAGGGAGCCGTAACGGTCAGTCAGATGCGGAAGCCGGGGTGGGAACCTTTTGATACAACCTTGCCTCCAAGTTGCGATCATGACCATCGCCAGCGAAGCGCTCTTCAAACCGTTGACAACGCCCAAACAACGAAGCACAGGTTTCTGTCTCCACGATGACGAAAGTGATCGCCTTTAGGGGGGATTTCGGGGTCAAATTCCTTTTGGGGTGAATGGCCCCTGCTTTGCATCGCCGGGGCCGTTGCTCATCAGAGGGCATCCTCATTCCGATGGGGCCCCACACGGGGGAGCGGTTACGCAGCGGGGCCCTACGCTCAATGGCTGGACAGATAATGCTGCAACCAGAGCATGACAAGATAAAGGGCCAGCAAACCACCCAACAGAACGGAGCAGAACACCCCTACTCTCCTCCAATCGGTTTCCTTGAATGGCTCCCCGTGATGTTTACCGTCCCGTGGGTCAAGAATGTCTTCAAGCTTAACCCTACCGGTCCTTATATCGCTAATCCAATTCTCTTCCCCTCTGGCATCAGCCAGAAGGTCACGGATGAAAACACGAACCACATTGAGGAGGCCGTAAACGTACATGGTTCACCCACTTCCTGCGAGAGTTAGGATCTTCTCCACATAGCTACCATCACACGTGGAGCAGTCAGCTCAAAGACCGTTATAACGGCGCAGCCCGTTCTTCACTCCATAGTGACGCGTCAGTTCTGCCAGGATTGACGCTCCCACATGGAGGTTATCCTTGTCATTGAACGGCTTCCCTCTGTTTTGTGACGTTGCGGAAAACCGAGGTACGGGATTGGAACCGCGCAAGCGAAGCTATCGACGCCGAAGAGAGCGAAGCAACCGGGCTCCGGCCATCAACAGAATGCCGAAGGGGACGAGAGGGCCCAGTGCAGCTCCAACCTTTCGTTCTCGCCCTGTCTTCGTTAGCGGTATTCCGATCTTTCTCGAGATCCGGGATTTGAACGCGGAAATACCCAGAAACCGCTTCCAAGAAAATCCACCTTTATTCATATCTATTTCGGTCCGCTGCCATCCGGTGCAGGGACACTCAAAGCAGCAGATTCGCGGGGTTCAGGCAATTGACGAACGACGCCTTTTTTGGAAAAGGCATTCTTAGCTTGGGAGATCAGCAGACTGAGCGGACCAACGGAGATTTTAATATTAGGCCCCGTTACATCAACCTGGTGCCTGCTTTCCGTCCACCCGCTTAGAGGAAATTGCTTATACCATAGCTGCTCCCGGATTACGTGCCACTGCTTCTTGCCGAACATATGACCACTGAACTCCTCCCAATCCTCTCGCACAACCTTCAGATTGCTAAAGAAGTGCTCATCTACCCGCATGCGTTCCCGTTCGTCCGCATGTATGCGTTCTCTCAGAATCCAAAAAGTAAGTCCTACTCCGCCGAAGAATGCAACGACGGCCACAACCACCACTTGGAACATGATCCAAGGATCAAAGGACATGGGCTGAGTTCCTCATTGTGCGTCGAAGTTCCTTCCTTTTAAGCCCCACGTAGCACACTTATAGTGTGTAGACTCATGGTGGTCAAGAGCGAATTATGAGGCGTGCCACCCTCAGATCCCCGCCGATTATTCGGAAAACGCGTCCGCGAACTGCGCCTGCAGCGCGACATATCCCAGGAGAAACTGGCAGAACTGGCCGAACTTCATCGCAACTACGTAGGCGGGATAGAACGTGGAGAGCGTAATGTGGCTCTGTTGAACATCGTGAAGTTAGCTCGCGCACTGGAAGTAAGGCCTGCCAAACTGATTGAGCCGATTCCCTGAGTAGGTTGACTCCCTAAGATTCCACAAATCTGCGTATCCGCCCCTGGCAATGGCATCCATATGGATTCCGAGGGAGGGAGGCGTTCCCCCAGCTGGGAACCGGCCCCAAAGGCCTGGCCAACACACGAAATGCAACATTACGGTCGTGCGTCCGCCTCGATTGGCCGTGCCTAAGTCCTCTGAATCTGCCAGCCTCCAATTCTGAAACGCAACAAAACTCGCATTTTGTTACGTACGATGTATCCGCCCATTTTCAGTGGGCTGGGGGGCACTTGTCCGGTTTTCCGACTAACCAGGAGTAGCGCGCCGCTGGGACAGGCCTCGTGAGTTAACTCCAATCGATTAATCATAGGTAATATTTAGAGATTTTACTTGACAATATAAGTTAAGGGACTTAAGCTGGTTATGTACCGATAGAGACAGGAGGCAATCTAGGCTGACATGGGTTATCTGAAATTGTCCTTTTGGCCAACGTTTAATGGAGGTGGCTAAAATGAGAGCAATAAATCGCTGGGAACCTTTCCGCGGGACTATGACGCTGCAGGAACAGCTCAACCGCGTGTTTGGAGATATGCTGGAGCGTGCGGGCGACGAATCGAACCTGACCCCTTGGGCGCCAGCCGTCGACATCTTCGAGACCGAGCATGAGCTAGTCGTGAAGGTGGACCTGCCGGATGTGAATCCGCAGGATCTGGACATCCGCGTCGAGAACAACATCCTCACAATTCGGGGCGAACGCAAGTTCGAGAAAAAGGTGAACGAGGAAAACTACTTGCGCATCGAACGCGCCTATGGCTCGTTCAGCCGGAGCTTCTCGCTGGCGAACTCTGTCAAATCGGAAGCAATCAAAGCCGATTATCAGAATGGCGTGCTGACGCTAAGTATCCCGAAGCGCGAGGAAGCAAAGCCGAAGCAGATCAAGGTGAATGTGGAAACGCCGGCCTTGGCGGCCGCGGCAGGGGCTCGCTGAAGAGACGCCGGACCGAAGACGAAGAAGCAAGGGGCTGGCGATATCGCCAGCCCTTTCTCGTCAGAAGCGACAGTTGCTGAACCCCTGTGCACGGGCTTCTGGGAAGCTTGGACGGCGAGGGGCCACAGTCACTTAGACGTATAACGCGCTTATCGGAAAATGACTTCGAGCTGGGTAATTTCCTCAGAACAGGCCCATCAAGGCTTTTTGCAGGGCCTCTGCAGCCTGAGCATCAGTTGTGCCGACGTAGGCCATCGTGCTCCGGATCGACCGATGGCCCAGAGCCTGTCGAATGAGCGCCAGGTTGACATTCCCTGCAACCAGGTGTGACGCCAGGGAGTGCTTCAGGACGTGCGGATGCCGCTTCTCAATCGTCAGCCCAGCGCTCTCCGCGACCCTCTGGAAGTTGCGAAAGAACTGAATCCGGCTGAGCTTTCCTCCCTTCTGCGATGTGAATAAGTAGTCTGAGCCGTCCACCGGCCGCTTGCGCAGCCAAGCCCTGACCGCTGCCGTCTCATCGAGCAACGGCTGTCCGCGGTGCTGGTAAAGGGGCTGGACGGTGTGGAGCGAACCCTTCAGCCGCCGAATCGAGATAGAACCGGCTTTCAGATCGATATCGGCCAACTTGAGTCCACAGACCTCCGACGCTCTTAGGCCGTGCCTATATGCGAGCAGGATCATCGCCCAATCCCGCGCTGAGCGTTCTCGTGCGGCCTTAAGCACGGCCAGCGTCTCCTGGGGCGTCAGAAATGTCATTTGACCGCGCTTGATACGGATGGGACGGACTTTCTTAACAGGAATGGGCATTACGTCTGGATTTGCCATGGGTTCCTTCCTTGTACTTTCGGCAATCGAGTTGCAGGGTGGTTCAACTTCGGCGAGGAATCGTTTAGCGGTGATCGTCAGTTAAAGGGTCTGGCGTTCGTTTTCTCCTTTCGGATCGGATTCGGTTGCCGCCCTGGCGAGGATGTAGTCGGCCGCTTTCTGTGCCTGCGACGCGGCGGAAACAATCAAGCGGGAATCGGATCTGAGTCTCTCAATCCAGGTTTGCAGGTAGGCCGCGGAGTTATCGAGCGTCTGAGATTCGATGCCGGCAACACCGCAGAGCATTGCCGCACCCATCTCGGCCACTAATTCCTCCTTCGAGTACTCATCACTGCCGAATGGGTTATGGTTCACGATCCCTTCGCGGCCGAGCCGGGAGGGATGTCCAGTGGAGTGGGTTAGTTCGTGGAAGAACGTGGAGTAATACTTCTCGGCAGAATCGAACGCCGACCGAGCCGGCATACCCACCGTATCGGTAGATGGTCGATAGGAGGCCTGTGAATCCTGCTCGAATCTGGGAGGATTCGGCATTCGCTCGACAATGCTTTCGCATTGCTCGATCGGGTTGATTGTCGGGGCAGGTTCGGGGGATTTGATCCCCTCACACTGTTCCAGGTTAAAGACGACGTAGTAGCGAAGCAGGATCGACTTGCGATTCTCAGTCTCGCCTGTCTCCTCGTTCTCCTTCTTGTATTCGTCGATCTTCCAGAACACGACCTTGGAGCCGTGTGCGCCTTTCTTGACGTTTCCGCCGAGTGCTTGTGCTTGACGATAGGTAAGCCAGTACCGCGAGCCGTAGCCCTGCGAAGCGAGAAGGAAAATGTTGATCCCTCGGTATTCCTTCTTGCTGACAAGGTTTGCCGGTGCCTCCGTACGCCAGGGTTTGCGCCAAGGCGCAACACCTGATTCCAGTTGCATGATAATGGACTCGGTAACGATCTCGTATGCGGTAGGCATTAGCGTGCTGCTCCTTTCGGTGTGGATTTCGTTCGGTCGAATAGTTCAAAGCGCCGGGTTACGTGAGTGGGGTGCTTCTAGAACGCAGTTGGCAGAGTTTGACTCGTAGAGTGTAGATGCGGTCTGAATTACCTCCTTTCCGAATGGGTCCGAATCTCAGCCATTCCCGGAACGAATCGTGAGGATGTTTTCTGTTTTGTTCAGTGACAGAGGCCGATTCCGAGGATGATCCCGCAATACGGTCGGCGGGAAGAGATCCTGAGGCGAAGAGAGGAACAGAAGCGAGACATCATTTTTGTTACTCTGCCTGAATGGAGATCGACGCGATTGTCGCTCCAGAGTCTGCGTCTGCCACGGCCGCGAGCTTGTAGACATCTGTCCACCTCTCACCGCATTCGTGGCAGGAGATTCTCTGAGCGATCTCGCCCGAATCGAAGTCCATGGAACCGCCCTCGATGTCCCATGAACCACAGAAGGGACACGCGAGGCCGCACCGTTCAAGGTATTTCTTCGCTTGTTTCACTCGCAATGTTTTGTCTCCTTTGAGATGTGAATCCCAGCATCATCCAGACTGCTTGGTCTTGAGCTTCCCGATCAGGTAATCGTGAGCATCAGCGGTGTTGTTCGCTACGATCTCCAACGCCTTGCACGTACCCCGCAGCACCGCAGGAACAACCCGCTCATTGAACAAGTCCTTCACCTTCTTGGACTGATCCTTGATGAACGGCTTGACCTGGCGGTGTTCGAAGTAGCTGCTGACCCCTGGAACACGAATGGACATACGCATATTGCCTCCTTTTGAGTGACTATTAGCCACTCCTCCTGCCCATTCGCCTTCGAATGGGCAGGCAGCGAGACTAGTGTGGTCTCGGTTTGTAGCTAGGGGAGTGTTGCGTGGACCGTGCCCCTCTGGCGGAGCAGCTTTTCCAGGAAGGGCAGGAGTAGATAAATGAACAGCACGTTGACGAGCGTTCCGCCGAGCGAGAACGATACGCCCAGCGGATCGAGGCCATGTGTGCCGTAGTTTACGAGCTCGGTTCCGAGCAGTGACGTGCTCTTGTGCCGGCCAATCCACCGGATACAGCGACGGGAATTGAACCATCGCTGAATACGCATGGCCTGGGCGATGTCATCGGCCTTCCACACGGAAGCCCAGATGAGTGCCCAGAGACCGACGCCTGCCAGGAAGGAGCCTTTCTGTGACGGCGTGAGGTTCACAGGATCACCTCCACTCGTGAGATTTCCGCATCCCGCCGAGATCGACGGGATGCGGATTGAATTAACTTCAGGACCAGAAGTTCGAATGCCTGGACATGAACGGCGTGGCGACAGACTGCAGCCAATTTCCGCGCTGCAAAGGCCTGAAGCCGCGTCGGGTTGGTGGTTTGTTCTCTGAGGTACTGATCGAGAAACGGCAGGTTGATTTCAGATATGCTTCCGCCCAGGAGGATGTGCTGGCGTCTAGTGCGAGATCGCCGAATCCACGAGGCAGAAAGCACAAACGCTTCGGCTGCCACAACCAGCTCGAGGAACATGATTAGCGGCCTCCGGTCAGGTGATAACCAACGCTGCTCAGGCCGGCGAGAACTCCGATCAGGAAGAAAAGCGCCGTCGCAGCAAGGACTCCAAGAGAAGCCCATACTGCAGGTGGTGTCTTAGGAGACGGACCAGCGAGTGAACGGAGTTTCCTGATTGCTGGGATCTGTGCACTCAGGAGGTCTGGATCGATCGTCCAGCGGGCGGTAAACTCCGCGCAGAGGGTGTTCGCCTGGTCCCTGAGTAGCTTGTACTGGCGATCACCCGCGGGGAGTCCACTCGATTGGTGAGCGAGCGCGGCCCGGACAATCGTTTCCAGCTTGCGTTCGAACGACCTCCTTTCGATTGAGAGTTGAGCTGCTTTGTACTTGCCGACTGCGAAAGACCGCAGTCGGGTCCATGCACACACAAGGGTACGTTCAGGTTGAGACATGGTTAGCTCCTTTGTTGTGGGGATTTGTGTGGGTAAGACCCCGGGGGCTCGAAACAAAAAGCCGATTTCGGTCTTACCCTGCCACTAGGTGCCTGTACCGGAAGCCAATTTCAGCCTCGCGCGTTGGCCTCCTGGAGGGGTTGGCCTTTCGAGGCAAGAAGAGACGCTCAGGGCCGCCCGCTGACGCTATGTGAACGGGTTTGGGCTAGGAGCTCAGACACGCGTGTCCGCCTTGCCGTTCTGGCTGCATTCGAGGTGGAACCTTGGGCCACTCGCTTCGGTGTGGCCAACAGCTTTACGCGTGCGGCACGACGGCTCGGGCCCATCGAGCGAATCGAAGTCGAACGACTGGCCGGGAGACTCTTGGCAGCATAGGCGTAAACATAAAGGCAAACTCTATTAGGGTTTGTCTTCTCCTTCTCATTTTTCGACCTTTCTGCCTTTAGCGTAGCGCCGGAACGGTGACTGTCAATGCCTTTACGTCCTTACTTGCCGCTCAAATAGACATCGAGCAAGAGCTCGGCCATGGCGTACATCTCGCGGCGGATTTGCCGAAGCTGAACGTCAGTGTGTCCATTGGCCACCGGGCCGAGGAACTCAATCCTGCAGTGCTAACGATGATACGCGGCCGCCCGAGGCGGTTAGCCTTGGCCCGGAAACTGTGCCCAATTCTGTGCCCCACCTCGGTCAGAATCCATCGCAAATGGTAGCAGGACAGAAAGGCCAAGAGAGGCCCTATCCCCGCGAAAATCCATCACATTAGCACTCCATCACAATCCATCGCATTCGCGCTTGCCGCAACTGTTAACCGAAGGGTTGTAGGTTCGAGTCCTACCCGGGGAGCCAACTCCTTCAGCTAGTTACAAGAAAATCCAAGTAAACCAGGTTTGAGACAGTAGGCGGGTGTCGAAACCGGCCTACTGGCTGCCGTGCTGCCGCTTGGGAGAGCGCACGGACGACATCAGGCGCTTCCACGATGCGTTCATCTCCCGGCTGGCCGAGGCTCAAGCCGATACGCTATTTCCTATGGGAAAGCAATAGGAGATAGAGGGCTAGGCGTCAGGGGGCGGTTAACACGCCGACGACTGTTCTTGCCCATTCGGCAGTCTCCAACCTTGCAGAAATCGGCGGGCCTTCTCTCGCAAACGATTCATTTGACTGGGAATGATTCACGGCCCTGCCAGCACATTCCGGGCGTATCGTCGCCAACTCGGAGGTTATCCCAGCGGCGGTCGGCTTCTCGGAGAAATGGGCCGAAAGGGTTCCTTTTCCTGCACCGATCCACGCCGACGCGCCGCTCCACGCCCCAAAGCACGTCGCCTCCATTCAGTACTGGCAGTTTCCTCGTCCAAACCGCTCTCACATTTGGCTGGCAGGCTATGCCAAAAGGTTGAGGCGGGGTTTTGGCACACAATCTGGGGATGTTGGTCGCCCCATCGAGAGTTTAGATCTCTCACTGACCTGCCGGCGACAGTCACTCGCGGGCCGGGTGGAACTATCTAGGTGATCTAGGCAACTCGAATCTGAGGGTTCGCGAATCGTACAACTCGGGGAGCCAGTTCTCTCAATCAGTTTATAGCGCTCAACTTGCTTTGTTTGGAGAGAACGGGTTGATCTGGCTCACGGTCAAGCGAGTGCAAAAACTCGCAGCTCGCGCCTTGGCCCGATACCGCTGCTGCCACAGATTCACGATCGCTGCGCCCTCGTATCACTCCGCCGGTTTGACGGATTCCATCAGCGCGAAAAAGCCTTCGGCGAGCGTCGGGTGGATATAGACAGCGCCTTTGAGCAGGGTGTAGGGCAGCGCCGCCATCATCAGTACGCCGAGCATCTGCACCAGCTCGCCTCCTTCGCTGGCCAGGATGGACGCGCCGAGGACGCGGTCGTTCGAAGCATCCACGACAATCTTCATCAAGCCGGCAGTCTCGTTGCGCTCGATGGCGCGAGCGACCCAGCTCATCGGGATTTTGCCGATCTTGAGCTTGTAGCCTTTCGCGCGGGCCTCTTTTTCGGTGAGGCCGACGCCCCCGAGTTGCGGATCGGTGAAGACCGAATAGGGCACGTAGCGGTTCTCGATGGTTAGGTTCTTCCCCTCGATCAGATTGGCGTAAACGACCTGGTAGTCGTTGTAGGAGATATGGGTGAAGGCGGGCCCGCCCTTCACGTCTCCCAGGGCCCAGATGCCGGGGGCATTGGTTTCCAGCCGCGCGTTCACCTTCACGAAGCCTTTGCTGTCGGTTTGCACGCCGGCATTGTCGAGTCCCAAGTTATCGGTATTGGGGATGCGCCCGGTGGCAACCAGCAGATGCGAGCCGGAAAACGTGACGCGCCCGCCCGGGCCTTCACCGCTCAGCACAATCTGCCCGCTGGACTTCTCGACGCGGGTGGTGCGCGCGTTCAAGGCGAATGTGACGCCTTCGGCTTCGAGGGCCTTCTGCAGCTCGGCGGCCACTTCGGGGTCCTCGCGCGGCAGGATCTGCTCGCTCTGGTGGATGACGGTGACGCGGCTGCCGAAGCGGTGAAACATCTGCCCGAATTCGAGTCCGATGTAGCCGCCGCCGAGGATCAGCAGGTGTTCCGGCAACTCGCGCAAGTCCATGATGCTGGCGTTGGTTAGGTAGCCGGCGGCGTCCAGGCCCTCGATGCAGGGGATCGCTGCGCGCGCGCCGGTATTGATGAAGATTCGCTCGCCTTCGAGCGATTCGCTGTCCACCGCGAGCCGATGCGCCTCGGTGAACCGCGCCTGCCCGCGGTAGAGATGCAGGTTGGGGCGCTTGTCAATGTTGCGCTGATGGCCCGCGCGGAAGCTCTGCACGATTTGGTCTTTCCGCGCGACAATGGCCGGAAGGTCCACACCGACACTGCTGGCGCGGACGCCCCAGCGCGCGGCGTTGCGAGCGTAGTGTGCCACCTGCGCGCTCGCCACCATGGTTTTGGTGGGTGTGCAGCCGGTGTTGATGCAGGTGCCGCCCAGATGCTCTTTCTCGATGAGGGCCACGGTCCAGCCGTGGTCGGCCAGCTTGTAGGAAAGAGGGTTGCCGGCCTGGCCGGAGCCGATCACGATCGCGTCAAATTTCATGGGAAGGAACTCCTTCTTGCTCTCATTGTTCGGGTAGATGGCCGGCAACGCGCCACACGGCCCCGGGATGGCCAACGCCGGACTCGCGGCGCTGCTTGAGAGGAGAAGACTGTACCGGCAGAGTCGCAGTTCTCCGCCGTAGTGGAAGAATACCGATAAGATTATGCTTTTGCCGCAGCTCCCCTGCCAAACGCCTGGATGGCGGTCGCTTCGTCGGTGTGGATATCGAAGATCAGGTCCAGCTTGGTGGTCTTCAGCAGGTCGAGCACGCGGCTGTGGGGCCGCAGCAGCTTGAGGTCGCCGCCCTGACCACGCGTTGTGGTCATCGCGCTCACCAACTGGCCGATGCCCGAGCTATCCGCGTAGGTTATCTCGGCGAGGTTCAACAGGATCTTCTTCTGACCCTTCTTGACTAGGTCACGAATGGTGTCGCCAAGGATCACGCCGCTACCGGGACCGAACGCGACTTCTTCGGCCAGGCTCAGACGCCCGCTCAGGTCGAGGATGGTGACGTCGCCGCTCTGCCGAGTATTGTGTTTGGTGGTCATGGAGAGGCCTCCTTCTCTTGGCTATCCGATTTGCTACCCGGAGGATTCGCCCCCCGATTCTACTACAACTAGCCTGGGCTGCGGCGGGCGCCCGCCGCAGCAAGCCGCTGCCGGTTGTGGTACATCTGTGGACGCTGGAGCGCCTTTTCCAGGGGTTGAGGCAGGTTCGGGAAGAGGTCACCATTTCCAAAAACAATCTCCGGGCCAGGGCACGTTCCGTTCTCCAAAAGCGCAGGTGCGGCTGATTCTTCTTTCCCCGAGGGGAGCTCCGGGTGCATAGTGTGGGGCCCAGAATCGGCTGAGGAAGCGGAGAGGCAGGATGTTGCGACACATTGAAGTCGTGGGGATCGGAAGCTGCACAGTAGATTATTTTGCTTTGGTTCCGAAGCTGATCGGCGCGGAAGAGAAGATCAACGTCACGCGCCTGGAAATCCACGCGGGCGGCGTGACGGCGAACAACCTGACCCAGGTGGCGCGGCTGGGCGCCAGCGCTGGCTGGCTGGGACTGATCGGCGACGACGAAAACGGGCGCATCATCCAGAAGCAGTTTGCCGAGGACGGCATGGATCTTTCCGGGATCGAAGTGGTCCGCGGAGAGCATTCGTCGTTCACCTGGATTCCGGTGGACGCGCAGGGCGAGCGGTGCATCTATATGTTCCCGAACGTCACCGGCAAGATCACTCCGCAGCAGGTGGGGGAACGCTTTGCTCCGCAGATCCGCCAGGCGAAGCATTTCCACACTGAGGCCTCGCAGCTCCCGCTAGCCCCGGTCGAGGCGGCCATGCGCATCGCGCGCGACGCCGGCGCGCAAGTGGTCTTCGATCTGGACGTGGCGCCGTCGTATTTTGCTGCGGCGGGACTCGGCGGCCAGAACGAATTGGTCGGAGCACTGCGCTGGGTAGATGTCTTGAAGCCGTGCAAGGCCGCGGCGCGCGAGCTCACTGGTGAATCCGATTACGAAAAGATGGCGCGGAAATTCCTTCAAATGGGGCCGAAGCGAGTGGCCATCACCATGGGTGCCGAGGGGTGCCTGGTGGCGAGTCGCGACCGCGTAGCGCACCTGCCGTCGTTCAAGGTGAACGTGGTGGATACCACCGGCGCGGGCGACGCGTTCATGGGCGGGCTCTCCTACGCGCTGCTGCAAGGTTGGCCGGACGAGGGTGTGGGGCTGTTTGCGAACGCCTGCGCGGCGCTGTGCTGCACCAAAGTCGGGGCCCGCGCGATGTCGCGGCGCGACGAAGTGACGGCCTTCCTACAGGCCAACCGCGCTGCCGGAGCGCCCGCGTTCTGATGTTCACTCCGCACAGCTTCGTCGTCGCCCTGCTCATGACGGTGACCAGCACGATCTGCTGGGGCTCCTGGGCCAATACCTTCAAGGGCACGAAAAACTATCGCTTTGAGTTGTTTTACTGGGACTACGCCGTCGGCATCTTCGCCATCTCGCTGGTGCTGGCGTTCACGATGGGCAGCCTGCACCACGATGCCGGTAGTTTTCTCGCCAACGTGCGCTCGGCCGCCGGAGCGAACGTCGGGTTTGCGCTGATCGGCGGAGCCATCTTCAACGTCGCAAATCTCCTGCTGGTGGCGGGGATCGAAATGGCCGGCCTGGCGGTGGCGTTTCCGGTCTCGATCGGCATTGCGCTGGTGGTAGGCGTGCTCTTGAGCTACGCGCTCCAGCCGAAGGGCCACGCGGGGTTGCTGGCGCTCGGCGTGGCGAGCGCCGTGGTCGCGGTGGTGATGGACGGCAAAGCGTACGCGAACCTGGGTGGCGCGGGGCGAAGCGTTTCGCGGAAGAGCATCGTCACCTGCGTGGTCTCCGGGCTGCTGATGGGCTGCTTTGCGCCGTTTGTCACGCGCGCGCTCACCGGCGCCCAGCCGCTCGGCCCTTACAGCCTCGGCGTGTTTTTCACACTCGGCGCGCTGCTTTCGTGCTTCATCGTGAACATCTACCTCATGCGCAAGCCCCTGGTGGGAGAGCCGGTGGACTTCACCGGGTTTTTCGCCGCGCCACCGCGCGACCATCTGCTCGGCGTGTTCGGCGGATTCATCTGGGGTGTCGGAACGGTATTCAACTTCACCGCTGCGAGCCTGCTGGGCGTGGCCATCTCTTATGCCATCGGGCAATCGGCGCCGATGGTGGCGGCGTTGTGGGGCGTATTTGTCTGGAAGGAATTTGCCGGGGCCGGCGGGAAAGCGAAAGGCTACCTGGCGCTGATGTTTGTCTTTTACCTCCTCGCGCTGCTGTTCATCTCCTTGGCCTACACCGCCGGCCAAGGCTGAAGACGCGCCAAACGCCGCAAGTAAAAGCGCCGACGTGGTGGTAGAGTACGCCCGCATCGCTGCCGCCATCGCCCGAGACAATGCCCTCCGCTCGAAAGGATGCGGCCCAGCCGCGAAGCTCGGCTCCGACCGGGCTGGCCCGCCAGTTGGGACTCTTCGATGCCACCATGATCGTGATGGGCGGCATGGTCGGTACGGGCATCTTCATCAATCCGTACGTGGTCGCCCGCCAGGTGCACACGCCGGCGCTGATTCTGGGCGCGTGGGCGCTGGGCGGGCTGATCGCGCTCGCGGGAGCGTTCATCTACGCGGAGCTGGCCGCGCGGCTTCCCGAAGTCGGCGGGCAGTACGCCTATCTCCGCGCCGCGTACCACCCGGCCGTGGCCTTCCTCTACGGCTGGGCTTTACTGCTGGTGGTGCAGACGGGCGGGATGGCGGCCGTGGCGGTGACGTTTGCGCGCTACTTTCTCGAACTCACCCGCCTTCCCTTATCGGATGGTTTCGTCGCGGCGGCGGCGCTGGGACTCTTGACCGCACTGAATTGCTTGGGCGTGCGGGCCGGCAGCGCGGTCCAGAGCGCGCTGATGGTGACGAAGGTGCTGGCCATCGCTGTGCTGGTCGGCTGCGGCTGGCTGCTGGTCGGCGCGCCGCGCGTGGCCTTGCGCCCGGCGCTCGATCGCCCGGTCTCGTTCGACCTGGTGACCTCGGTCGGCGCGGCCTTGGTGCCGGTGCTGTTTGCCTTCGGCGGCTGGCAGACGGCGAGCTTCGTCGCTGGGGAGATGCGCGAGCCGAGGAAGACCTTGCCGCGGGGACTCCTCGTCGGCGTGGCAGGCGTGGTTGTGCTCTACCTGGCGGTCAACTTCGTTTGCGTCCGCGCGCTGGGCGCCGCGGGCTTGGCGGACACCACCACCCCGGCGTCGCAAGTGATGCGGCTCGCGCTTGGTGAAGCAGGGGCGAAGCTGATCGCGGTCGGGATCGTCATCTCCACGCTGGGGTTCCTCAGCCAGTCCGTCCTGACCGCGCCGCGCGTCTATTTCGCCATGGCTGGAGACGGCCTGTTTTTCCGCAGCGTCGCCTGGCTCAGCCCGCGCACCCGCGTGCCGGTGGGCGCGATCCTCCTGCAAGGCGCGTGGGCAATCGTCATTGCGCTTTCCGGACGATACGAGCAGATTCTGAATTACGTGGTTTCCATGGACTGGCTGTTCTTCGGCCTGACGGCGACGTGCCTGTTTGTGTTTCGCCGTCGGCAGCCGCAAGCCGCGTATCGCACGCCGGGCCACCCGGTCACAACGGCGCTGTTTGTCGCCGTCGCCTGGCTCGTGGTGGCCAACACGCTCTACAAATATCCCCGCCACACTGCTATCGGGCTGGCGATCCTTCTGACTGGCATTCCGGTTTATTTTCTCTGGCGGTGGCGCCAGCCGCAAAGGACGAGCGCAGGATGAAACCTCCGCGGAGTACGATGAGTTCCCCGTACATGGAGTGGGCCAAGACGCGCGCCCACGCCCGCTTCAATCTCGCGGCCAGCGGCTTGACCAGTTATCCGCTGGCCGAACTCCCCGCGCGCCTGGAAGACCTGGAGCTGACCGGGCCGGCCGGCTACGGCTATGAACCGCTCGAGCGGCTCCTGGCCGCACACTGCGGAGTTCCGGCGGAGTGTGTGGTCGCCGCGACAGGCACCTCAATGGCCAATCACCTGGCCATGGCGGCCACCTTCGAGCCCGGCGACGAAGTGCTGATCGAACATCCCACCTACGAGCTTCTGGTGACGACCGCGCTCTACCTGGGTGCGGAAGTTCGGCGGTTTGCGCGGCGCTTTGAGGACGGCTTTTGCCTGGACCCGCGCGAGGTCGAGCGCCAGGTAACGCCGCGCACGCGGCTGATCGTCGCCACAAACCTGCACAACCCGAGCGGCGTGCTGACCGAAACAGATATGCTCGGCCAGGTCGGCGAGATTGCGCGAAGCGTTGGCGCGCGGGTTCTGGTGGATGAGGTGTACCTGGAAGCGGTGTTTCCCCAGGCGCCGCGCTCGGCCTTCCATCTGGGAGAGACCTTTCTCTCGACCAGCAGTCTCACGAAGGTTTATGGGTTGAGTGGGCTGCGTTGTGGCTGGGTGCTGGCTGAGCCGACGCTGGCCAGGCGCATGTGGCGATTGAACGATCTGTTCGGGGCGAGTGCGGCGCATCCGGCCGAGCGGTTGAGCCTCATCGCGCTCGAGCATTTCGACCGCATCGCCGCCCGCGCCCGGAAGCTGCTCGAGGCCAATCGGCCTCTGCTCGATCGCTTCTTCGACTCCCGCAGCGACCTGCGCGCGGTGCGTCCGCAGGCGGGAACGATTGTCTTCCCACGGCTCCTGCGAGGGAGCGTGGAGGCGCTCTGCGCCCTGCTGCGCGAACGTTACGATACCTCGATTGTGCCGGGGAGATTCTTTGAGATGCCGCAGCACTTTCGCGTCGGCATTGGCGGCGACACGCGGACCGTCGCCGAAGGCCTCAGGCGGCTTGGCGCCGCCCTCGATCAACTTACTGGATAAATTACGAAGGTCGAGAGCTCAACATTTTTATTCAGTATTGCTCACATTAAGGCCGCTGACTTGTGGGCGATCAGCGTCCGCGCCGATGGCGCTACTTGGGAAGTGAGTAAGTGCCGGTACAGGTCCAGGCCGTGGACCCGTCCGCGTTTCCCGTTCCGGTGCAGGTGCCGCTGGCCTTGATCCCTTTGAACTTCCCGGTTCCGCTGGTGGCCTGCCATTTGTCGGTACCAGACTGCATCTGGCCGTTCTTGATGGCGGCCGTGGTTTGGTAGGTGAAGTGGATTTTGTCTCCATTGGCCATGGTCTCGACGAAAATGCCGTGGCCCCTGGAACTGTTGCCGGTGACTTCGGCGAACTCCGTGCCGCTGCCCTCTTTCTCTCTCACACCCGCGATTTCACCCTTGGTGGAGGTGCACTTGATCTGGTCGATCGAGTAAGCGTGGTTGGGTTGGTCTCCGATCTCGATGCTCTGAGCCGAGGCCGGCTTTCCGCACGCCCATCCGTTCGACACCTTGCCCTGCGCCAGGGCCACACCTGAGCACAGGCACACCAGACCCAGTACCAACACTAGCTTGCGCATCCGTTTCCTCCTCTGAACCGAGATTTCCTTTTTGACCTCGAAAACGGCGAAGATTGTACACCCGTTTTGCCCTCCTGCACGTCGGTTGAACCATGTTCCAGGCGATGTCGAGGCGCTCTCCGCGTTGCTGCGCGAACGCTATGAGACCTCGATTGTGCCGGGGCGGTTCTTCGAGATGCCGCAGCACTTTCGCATGGGCATCGACGCCGATACGCCGGCCGTCGCCGAGGGTCTCGAGCGGCTCGGCGCCGCGCTCGATCAGTTGGCCGGATAACTACGCGCGACTGCGTCCGCCTGTGGCGGAAAACCAGAAGCTTGGGAGATTCCGTGATCTCGCGCCTCGGCTGTCTTCCGCTTGCAGCCCGTGCGGCCCGCCTTGCGCTTGACAATGCCTCGGTTAGCAATATAAGGGTGTAATCCCCCGATAGGGGACGAACTGCCCTCGAAGAGGGAGGAGCTTCTATGCTTCGAAAACTCGCTTTTCTGATCACCTTGACCGCGTGTTTGCTCATTGCCGTTGCCTGGTTCGGTTCCGCATCGAAACCACAGGCCACGATGCCCGAAGGGACCGCGATCCCGGCAGATGGGTACACTGTGCACGTCACGGCACCGCACGTGGTGCACGGCAAAGTGATGGGCCCCTACCACCACTATTGCAAGGTCATCGCGCCCGATCCGTTCATCGTCTGCCAGATTTACGACAGTACTGACCCGAACGCCCCGATGACTCAGATCGAGTTCATCATCGCCAAGAAGCTCACGCGACCCGCGATTGATCGCGAGACGTGGAACAGGCTCTGGCATGACCACGCCGTGGAAATCGCCGGCGGGCGCGTGAAGGTGCTCGATCTGCCGCCCGACAAGGCGAAGGAAGTCGCCGAACTGGTCGCGACCACTGATGGGATCATCTACAACTTTGAGTATGACGGAAGGCTGCCGAACGGTAAGACTACCATGGCGCAGGCCGTCGGGCACAGGCCGCTTACTGCAGCAGAGTACGAGCAGAGCCGAAAGACGATGGCAGCAGCGCCCGGAGGGGCGCGGTAGGCTCAAGAAATCATTTTTAATGGGATGCCGTGGTAGTCGCCCATCACAATCCAAAGTCCGCGGCGGATTCGCGGGGCCCCGAAGGACTGGCCTGTTTTGCGATTGTAGGACTCAGGTCGTCAGGCTGTGTCCAATAGCCTACCCTTGCTGCACGGTCAGGCCACGGTTGTAGCTCAATCGGCTTACGGCTGACCGGCCGCCAGGCCCTTCAGCGGTCGCGTGCGAGGATGACGCTCGCCAACATGCAGATCATCAGCGCACTCACGAGCGGCAGCGACATCGTCCGGCGCAGGCCGAACCCTTCTGCCAGGTGTCCCATGGCCCAGGGGAAAATCATTCCGCCGCAGAGTCCGATGGAGAACAGCAGGCCAAAGACCGAGCCGGAAAAGCGCGGGTAGCGGTCGCCGGCAATGGCGAGCGTCGTGGGGTAGATGGCCGCAAAGGAAACCCCGAGCAGCGCCACACCCGCAGCAACTCCACGGGTTGAGCCCGCGAGGAGCAGCACAGCGCAACCGGCCACCGAACCCACGCCGCTCGCGAGCACGAGTTGCGCTTCGCCGAAGTAGCGCAGCAGGCGCACGGCGAGCAGACGCCCGGCCATCAACGCCGCCCAGTAGCCGGAGAGCACCCAGGTGGCGGCCCGCGCGTCGGCGCCCACCGAGCCCGCGTAGGAAGAAGTCCAGCCGCCGATGGCAGCTTCGTTGCCCGATTCGAAGAACAACACAAAGGCGAGCAGCAGAACGCCTGGGTAGCGCACCACCTGAGCAAGCTCGCCGGCGGAGAAGCCCTGGGCTTCGCTCGGCGGTGGAAAGCGCAGCAGCGCGTAAGCCAAGGTGGCCAGCGCGGCCAGGGCTGTCGCCAGAATCAGGAGTTGGCGCACGCTGAGCACCGCGGCAATGCTCGCTGCGAGCAGCGGGATGGCCAGCGCTCCAATGCCGTAAAAGATCCCCAGGACGTTCAGCATCGGCCCGCGGTCTTCGCCGTAGAGGTCCGACGCAAGCACGTTGGCCGAGGTGTTCAGCCCTCCGCCGCCCATCCCCAGCAGGACGGAGGAAACCGCCGCGAGCACGTACGACTCCGCCGCGATAAACCCGGTGAGCGCCAGCGTCACCAGCAGCGCCGAGACCAGCAGCACCAGCTTGTTACCGATGCTGTCAATCAACGGGCCCACGACGACGGTGGCCGCCAGCACCCCGGCGTAGAGCAACAGAAAGAGGTTGCCTTCGCGGGCCAGGTCCACGTGCAGCCGCGCGCGCATCTCTGGCAAACCAAACAGCGTGCCCAGCAGCGCCAGCACAATGCCGAAAACAAACATGCCGGCGCAGCCGGAAATGAATAAAGGCAGGCGAGCAACGCCCGGCGCGGACGGCGTGGCGCTGGATCGCTGTGCCATAGCTCACCTTTCGAGCGACCGCTGGTAAGCTGCGAAGACCTGCGCGTTGTTGTCCGCCGCGATGCCGGGCACGTTGGGCGAGACGAACATGGGCGGCGCGATGCCGCGGCTCGCCAGCTCCGCCGCGACTTGCCGCGAACCGGCGAGCTGCGCAGCCAGAGGGCAGATCTGCTCGACCAACGCGGAGGCCGAGGAACGGTCTACGGGTTGGGTCGCGCGCGCGAGGATTCTTCCGCGTTGGCCAATCAGCGCAGCGGAAAGTTTTGTGCCGCCCAGGTCGGCGGCGAAAACGGTTTGCGGCACGGGCATCCAGGGAGAAGCTGCTGTGCTGGCGCGGGAGTCTGCTTCGTCCGCGCGCATCATAGTCAAAAGCGGTGGGAGCCGCAACCAAGCGCTGCGGGCAGCGGGGAGTCTCTGACCACGTCTGCCCACCGCGCCGCACGGCTTGCCGGGCGCGCGTATTGCGGCGGGCGGGGCGGCTACTGTAGTATCGCCTGAACTGGGAGGTCACCCATCGCCTCCGCCGGAGCACTCACCGAGGCCCTACCGCGCGAGGTAGCCGCGGCGCTGGCCACCACGCCTGCGCGCCTGGTTTCGCTCGACGTTTTCCGCGGCCTGACCATCGCCGCGATGATTCTGGTGAACAACCCCGGGAGCTGGGCCCACATCTACTGGCCGCTCGAGCACGCCCCGTGGAATGGGTGGACTCCGACCGACCTGATCTTCCCATTTTTCCTGTTCATCGTCGGCGTGGCCATGATGTTTTCGTTCGCTTCGCGCACCGCGCTCGGCGCAACGCGCGCGCAGCTTGCGTGGCACGTGCTCTGGCGAAGCCTGATCATCTTTGCGATCGGCTTGTTCTTGAACGGCTTCCCCTACTTCCATTGGTCGAGGATGCGCATCCCGGGCGTGCTCCAGCGCATCGCGGTGTGCTACTTGGTTGCGGCGCTCGCGGTGCTGGCCGCGCGGCGGCCCGCCGACCGTTCAGGCCGCACCGGGCAGCGGATTGCCCCTGTCGTCGTGGTGACGCTTGTCCTGCTGGTGGGCTACTGGGCGGCGATGACGTTCATTCCCGTGCCGGGCTACGGCGTGGGCCGGCTTGACCCGGACGGCAACCTGGGAGCGTACATTGACCGCCGGGTGATGGGAGCTCACCTCTGGGTGCAGAGCAAGACGTGGGACCCCGAAGGCATCATGAGCACGTTTCCGGCAATTGCAACCGTGCTGATCGGCGTGCTTGTCGGGGAGTGGCTGCGCTCCCCTCGAGTTCCCTCGGGGCACGGCTCGCGGGCGGCGCGGGTCAAGACGGCAGGGCTGCTGGCCGCAGGCGCCGCGGGCCTCGTGGTCGGCGAGCTACTGCATCCCTTCTTCCCCATCAACAAAAACCTGTGGACCAGCAGCTATGTGGTCTTCACCGGCGGGTTTGCCATGGTGCTGCTGGGCCTGTGCTACTGGCTGATCGACGTCAAGGGGTACCGCCGCTGGGCCACGCCGTTCCTGGTATACGGCACGAACTCGATCTTTATCTTTGCGCTCTCGGGCCTGCTCGCCAAGGCCAGCGTGATCTTTAAGGTGACGGGGCCCGACAGCCGCGGCGTCACCTGGCACTCCTATGTGTACGACAAATTCTTCGTGCCCCTGGCCAGCCCCATCAATGCGTCGTTACTCTTCGCCATTTTCTACATCCTGCTCTGGCTCTTCCTGACCTGGCTCCTCTACCGCAAGCACATCTTCATCAAGATTTGAGGCGCGGAGAGCCAGCGGATTGAGAGTTGCCTCCTACCTTGTTTCGCTTCTCTGGGGAATCGTTCTCCTTTTTTCGCTGATTGGCTGGGGCGTCGCCATCAATCGCATCATTCTTCCCAGACACGCGTTCGGTTGGGGACAAAGAGCTGCGTGGGGTCTGGCCTTCTGTGTTTGCCTCGGGGGAGTGCTCAATCTGACCTGGAATATTTCGCGCACGTCGTCGTGGTGTTCTTGGCGTTGCGAATCCTGTTCTTTTTCCTGGGTCTTGGCCTGCGTCGCCCGAGAGCGGATTACTCGCAGTAGATGCGGACCTTCTGGCCTAATAGTCTATTCGGTATACGCGGACGGACTGCTGGGGAATCTCTGTGCGGAGACGGAAGCGGTTACCCGAGGGCTCGAGCGCTGCGCCGGTGACCAGTTCGCGGATATGCGCGGCGGGTTTTTCGAGCGCGGAGGAATACTCGACGCGTGCGGGTTCACCTTCATGGTTGAACAGGAACACCAGCCGCCCGGCTGGGCCGCGCAACTCTTCCAGCTCGACCGGCGCCGTGGCCACCAGCTCGGGCCGGGTCAGACCGGCCCACTGCGGCAGGATTTCGCCCAGCGGATGTATGGCTGCGGGCTTGGTTTCGTTGATCTGTCCGGCAAAGGCGCCAAGGATTAACGCGCTGCCTTTGCCCTCCTTGCGCTCCAAGGCTGCTGGAGAGCCGTCGTCGAAAAATGCGACAGGGTGCGCGGCAGGGTCAAGCACCTCGAAGTGCTCCTCGAACGTCGCCGCAGCAAACCTTGCATGGCCCCAACGCACGGAGAATTCCGCGCGTGGGACGATGGATTTTTCGCGCACGCCGAACAGGCGGTGCAGGTTGAAGCCCGGAATGATGGGCTGGGCGTTGCCGTGCTCGTCCACCCAGCCGGGGCGCGCTTCGACGAATAGATGCCCGCCGTCGCGCACGTATTGCTCGAGCAGCGTCGCCGCAGACTGCGTCAGGAGGATCGGATACGGCGCGATGACCAGCTTGTAGGGGCGCAACTCATCGGCGCTCAGAAGCTGCGCGTTCAGGATGTCGAGCGGCAGATTGCGCTCGAAGAACATGCGGTGGTACCCGGCAGTGGCGTCGCGCATGGCCAGGCGGTTGCCGGAATTCTGCTCGCCGCCTACGAGCGACGCCAGCGGGTTGAAAAGCAGCGCCGCCTCCGCGCGCGGCGGGTGCGACTTGAGGAGCAGGTCGGCGTTCGCCGCGATTTTCTGCCCGATGGCGCCGGCCCGCCGGCCGCGCTCGGTGAGCGTGCCGTCGAGATGAATCAGGCCGTAGCCGCCCGACTCGTAGCCCGAGCTCATCGGGTAGAAGGCGTAGTAGTTGATGGCGCGCGCGCCGCGCGAAATCATGCCCCAGGTGTAGAGCGCCAGGTCGTCGGGCGTGATCTCCTGGCCTACCACCACGCCGCGCACGCCGAAGCCGGCCTGGAGTTCGCCGACGAAGAAACCCTTCTCGCCGTTGGCCGAACGCGTGGCGTCCATCACGAGCGCGCGCCGCGCGAGCGACCAGTGGCTCGCCGGAAAGGAATGCTTGGGATAGAAACTGGTGCCGTAGAAATCCACCGCCTGGCTCATCAGCCAGTCGTCCGGCGCGCCGTCTCCAGCAGCCGGAGTGGTGAAGACTGAGGGCACGGCGGCGTGGCTTGAGGTGACGTGGTCGGGGTCCACCTGCTTGACGGCCACATTGCGCAGGCGCAAATCTTCGGCCAGCTTCGCGGTGATGAACGTGCGCCAATCCATGTAGTCGCTGTAGGAGAGAATCGTGCCGAAGCGTGGCGGGTCCACTTCGTCCCAGGACTCGAAGCGCCGGTACCAGGCGCGATTTAACTGGTCGAGTGCGCCGTACTTGCGCTCGAGCCATTTGCGGAAGCGTGCGCGGCTGTACGGGCAATAGCAGAACGAGGCGTTCGGGATGTAATCAATGATGGCCCAGTTGATGACGTGCGGCTCGCTCCAGAGGTCCCAGTCGTAGAACGCGAGGCTTTTTCGTGCGCGCCGCGCGACCTCCTGATAGAACGCGAGCACGGCCTGGCGCACGCCGGGGTGGTCGAAGCAGAACCCCGGCGCTGCCTGCGATTCGATCACCGCGCCGTTCTGCGCCACAAACCGGCCGCCAGGAAATCTCTTGCCCACCCAGTCCGGCGCGGAGTCCATGTACACCTGCACCATGACCTTCAAGCCCACTTCTTCGGCCATGGAAAGCAGCAATTCGAGTTGCTCGAAGTGGTATTCGCCGGGGCGTGGCTCGGCCGCGCTCCATTCGACCAGGTGCGCACGGTGTTGAAGCCGAGCGATTTGATCTTGAGCAGCAGGTCTTCGCGCCACGCGCGGCGGGAATCGGCGGTGAGCGGCTCGAGCATCGGCGCGCGCGCCCGCCCGCCGCCATACCACACCGAGGCGGGGAAGAACGGCGCATCGGCTTGGTTCTGCCGCGGTTTCTCGCCCGAGCTCAGATGAAACGCCAGCGGCGCAAGAAAGCAGAGAAGCAGAAGGACCGCTGCGGCGCCTCTCTTCATTGTCAGAGCACGATGGCAACAGGATTCTATCTCTGCGCCCGCCGAGGTCAAGGCAGAAGCGCTGGGCGCTTGACCCGACGGCGCGGCACCAGTACGCTGCGCGCGTGGCCGATGTGCGTTCGAAAGCGCACAGGCAGTGTGCCTGTGCTACTCGGAGAAAACGTCCCGCCCGCTGCGGCGAGCGGGCTACAGGTCCCCCGCAATGAGAAGGAGAGGTCGTTGGCTGCTATGTGGCGCGGCCGGGGTTCTCGCGAGCTTCGGGCTCGCCGGAGGAGCATGCGTGGCGTTTGCTCAAGAACTGAAACTGATCCCTGAACCCAAGCAGGTGGAGCGGCGCGAAGGGACGTTCCGCGTGGGGCCGGGTGTGCGCATCGTGCTCGGCGCCAGGCACGCCCGGGAAGACCGCCTCGCGGCCGAAATGTTGTCTGAGGAAATCCACGCAGCGGTCGGCCGGCGAGTGCCAATCACAACCTCGCGCGCAGGCGCAGCCGCTTCCAACGTGATTTATCTGGCGCGCCTTGGCGACGACCGCCGGCTGCGCGCCGCGCTCGAAGCCCGGGGCCTCCGCGCCGAGGAGGCCTTCGATCCCGAAGGCTACCTGCTCGACGCGGACAGTAAGCACATCTGGGTGGCAGGGACCACGGGGCAGGGATTGTTTTACGGCGTGCAGACGCTGCGGCAATTGCTCCGCCCGAGCGAAGGCAAGCGCGGTGCAAAGCAGATGCTCTGCCCGGCCGTGGCCATCAAGGACTGGCCGGCGATGCGCTGGCGCGGCGTGCACGACGACATCAGCCGCGGGCCCGTGACGACGCTCGCCTACATGAAGCAGCAGATCCGCACCATCGCCGAGTACAAGCTGAATCTGTTTGCGCTCTATATCGAGCACGTCTTCGATTACCAAAGCCAGCCGGTGGTCGCGCCCAAAGAGGGTGCGCTGACCCCGGCCGAGATCCGCGAACTGGTGGACTACGCGCGGCGCTACTACGTGACCATCTTGCCCGAGCAGCAAGCCTTCGGCCATTTGCACCACCTGCTCAAGTACGAACTCTATAGCGACCTGGCCGAAACGCCGCACGGGCACGTCCTGGCGCCGGTGAACGAAAAAACCTACGAACTGATTCGCCAGCTCTACGCCGAGTTGGTGCCGCTGTTTCCCGGGCCGTTTCTGCACATCGGCGCCGACGAAACCTGGGAGCTCGGCCGCGGGCAGAGCAAATCGCGCGCCGAGGAGATCGGCCTGGGACGCGTGTACCTTGAGCACCTGAAGCGCGTCGGCAAAATCCTCGAGCCGCATCACAAGCGGCTGCTCTTCTGGGGCGACATCGCCGTGCGCTATCCGGAGCTGCTCGGCACACTGCCGAAAGCAGAGATGATCGCGGTCCCGTGGGACTACAACCCCCGGCCGAGCTTCGACGCGCTGCTGAAGCCCTTCAAGGACGCGGGCCTGGAGATCATGGTGGCCCCGGGCGCAAGCAACTGGAACCGCATTTTCCCCGACCTGAACACAGCACTCGTTAACATCCGCAACCTCACCCGCGACGGCCAGCAATTCGGCGCGCTGGGTATGCTCAATACCACCTGGAACGACGACGGCGAAGCGCTGTTGGCGATGACCTGGCCGGCGGTGGTGTTCGGCGCGGCGTGCTCCTGGCAGGCGGGCGAATCGTCCATCGAAGCTTTTCAGGGCAAATACGACTGGGCGTTTTATCGCAACGACGACAGCACGTTCCGCGAGGTGCTCGCCGATCTCTCTCGCACGCACGCGCTGCTGGCCGCGCAGGGATTCGATGGCGCCTTCGACGATGGCTTCTGGATGGACCCGTTCACCGAGGCGGGCGCGCGCCATACCGAAAAGGCGCTGCCGGCGGCGCACGAGCTGCGCTTGGCCGCCGAGCATGCGCTCGAGCTGCTCTACCGCAATCGCGCGAAGGCGGGCGCGCACGCGGACACGCTCGAGGCGCTGATTTTTGCCGCCCTGCGTCTCGACGCCCTGGGGATGAAGCTCCAGTTTGCCGCAGAGTGCAACCGCTTTTACCGCGACGCTTACCAGAATCAGACCGACCGCGCGCGCGTCGGGCGCGACCTTTGGGAGGTCACCGGCATCAACGGCCGCCTGGAAGACTTGCGCGACGCTGCCACGCGGCTGAGGGCCGCCTACGCTGAGCTGTGGGAGAAGGAGAACCGGCCCTACTGGCTCGGCAATGTTCTGGTGCGCTACGACATCCTCGCCAGCCTGTTCCAATCAAAGATTGAAAGCTTGCGTGCCGCGCAGTTCCTCTACGGCGAGCAAGGGAAGCTCCCGCCGCCCGAGGCGCTCGGGTTTTTCGGCAACGCGCAGCACTGACCGCGCCGCACGCCGCGTTTTGCGGCGGCGCAACACAGCCGCTCCTGGCTGGGCCGGTGCAGCCGGAGGGCAAAGGCGCACAGGCAACAGTGCCTGTGCTGCGCGGGAGTGGCGGTAAAGCCACCGCTACACGCGACGCTCCGTGAGTGCGCTCTCCGCGGCCGCCGCAAGCAATGCGGCCCTTTCTCCCGCGCGGGAGAAAGGGCCGTTGCCTTGGACCTGCAGAGGTGAGTCCTAGAAGACCACGCGAATGGCGAGCTGGCCCATCCGCGAGCCCACCGTGCGTCCCGAGTTGACAAAGTTGCTCGGGTTGCGCGTCAAGAAGGTGATGAGGTAGTAGCCGTCAGTGTTGGTGGTGGCCTCGCGCACGCCCTGGGTCTGTTCGTTCTTGGCGACCACTTTCACGTTCGGCATCATGCCGCCGGAGGAGTCGCCCACGTGGCCGCCCATTGTTCCGGTGACGGTCTGCGCCGCGCCCGGCAGGACACCGGCCAGCAACAACGCAAGGGATCCCAGCAAAAGAAAAATGCTTCTGCCTTTCATAAGGCCTCCAGAAACGGAAGAGGAGTCGCGTCATTCGGAAGCGGATCTCCCCCGGAAAGCGGTATCTCAGCAACACCCCAACTGGCGGTTATACTAGGAACGCGGCTGCCTGATGTCAACGCACTTCTCAGGAAAGCTGGGTCTCCTGCTGGGCGCGCTGGCTTTGCTTGGGACAGCGGGCTGTGCAGGGCGTCGCACAACCGTGGGAGCGGCGGCACCTGCGCCGCCGCCCGCTGCCGAGTTCCGCGCGCTCTGGGTGGATGAATTCCATGCCGGCATGCGCGCGCCGCAGGAAGCCGAGCGACTGGTGGCCGACGCACAGAGCGCCCACATCAATACGCTGATTGTGCAGGTGCGCGGGCACGCCGACGCGCTCTACACGCAATCGTTCGAGCCGCCGCGCGAGGACCCCGCCTACGATCCGAAGTTCGACGCGCTGGCATACATCATCGAAGCGGCGCACCGCGCGGGGCTCGAAGTGCACGCCTGGGTGAACGCCATGCCAGTGTGGCGCGACCCCACGCCGCCGCGCGATCCGCGCCACGTCTTCAACCAGCACGGCCTGGGGCAGACGGGTGACGCGGACTGGCTGACGCGCTCGCCCGAGGGTGAGACGCGCTTCCCGGTGGGCTACTTCCTCGACCCAGGCCATCCCGCTGCCGCGGCTTATCTCGCCGAGGTATATCGCAACGTCGTCCGCCACTACGCGGTGGACGGCATCGACTTCGATTACATCCGCTACCCGGAGACCAGCGAGCGTCCCGCAAACCCCGGAGCACGTGGCGCGCCGGTGGGCTATAACGCCGTGAGCCTGGCGCGCTTTCGCCGCGCCACTGGCCGGCCGGACACGCCTGCGCCCGACGACCCGCAGTGGATTGTCTGGCGGCGCCAGCAGGTGACGCAACTGGTGCGCCGCGTTGTTCTGGAAGCCAAGGCCATCAACCCGCGGCTGAAGGTGAGCGCTGCGGTGATCGCCTGGGGCCCGCCGCCTACGTCGGAAAAGGATTTCGCTGACAGTGCGCCCATGCAACGAGTTTTTCAGGACTGGCACGGCTGGCTGAAGGAAGACCTGCTCGACCTCGCCGTGCCGATGAACTATGCGCGGGAAAGCGACGCCGTCAGGCGCGATTGGTTTGACGGATGGCTGCGTTGGGAAAAGCGGCACAAGCATGGCCGCCAGCTCGCTGTGGGGATCGGCGCGTATTTGAACCCGCCCGCGGCGACGCTCGAGCAAATCGAGCGCGCGCGGCAGCCGGAGGGCAAACATCGCGCTGACGGCGTCTCGCTCTTTTCCTACGCAACGCTCTCGGCTCCTGCGGCCGCGGGATCTCCGGCGTCGCCGATGAATATCGCGGGTGAGAATCCTGCTACCAACCATGTGTTGTTTCTGGCGAGCGGCAGCCCGCCCGAGCCGGCGGCGTTTCCACGGCCAGCCGCCGTCCCTGCGATGGACTGGATCGAGCGGCTCACGCTTGGATGGCTATCGGGAGCCGCGCGCGACTCGCAGGGCAACGCCGTGGATGGCGCCGCGGTGGTCTTGAAGCGCGCCGGCTGGTTCGGCGGCACGCACCGCAGCACCGCAGACGGCAACGGCTTCTTCGGTTTCGCCGGGCTGCGGCCGGGGCGCTATCGCATTCACTTCGAAGCAGCGGGCAAGCGCAGCTTGAAGGCCGAGGTCGAAGTGGTCGCCGGGCGAGTGGCCCAAGTCGAGCTCATTGAGCCCTAGTCAGAACGCAGCCGCCTCCTGTTTTGTGTACGATGCGGGTAAGATAAAGTCTTCACGAGGAGGCGCGGGACCCCCAACAGATGAAACGGATTCTCATCATCGAAGACGACCGCGACATCGTCGAACTGGTGCGCTACAACCTGGTCAACGAAGGTTTTCAGGTGAGTGCGGCTGCGGACGGCAGCTCGGGGCTCATGACGGTGAAGAAATCACCGCCCGACTTGCTTCTCCTGGATTTGATGCTCCCAAAACTCTCCGGCCTGGAAATCTGCAAGGAGATCCGCCGCGATCCGGCGCTGAACCGGCTGCCCATTCTGATGTTGACCGCACGCGGTGAGGAAGCCGATCGCGTTGTGGGGCTGGAAATGGGTGCGGATGACTATGTGACCAAGCCGTTCAGCCCGCGCGAACTGGTGGCGCGGGTCAAGGCCCTCCTTCGGCGGGCTGCGCCGGCCGGCGAAGCCGAGCGCACGATCGAAGTGGGACAGTTGCTCATCGATCCCTCGTCGTATCGAGTGACGCGCGCGGGCAAGCCCGTGACCTTGAGTACGCTGGAATTCCGTCTCCTGTACTATTTCGCTGCGCGCCCCAATAAGGTTTTCACCCGCGACCAATTGCTCGATGCCGTGTGGGGCAACGAGCGCTTTGTCACCCCGCGCAGCGTGGACGTCTACGTCCGGCGGCTGCGCGAAAAGGTCGAAGCCGATCCCGAGAATCCGGCCCATTTGAAGACGGTGCGCGGGGCGGGCTATCTGTTCGAGACGCGCCCCAAGCGCAGTCGAGGGGTCCGTGCATCTTAGGTTCTTCTGGAAGCTCGGGCTTACCTATCTTGCGCTGCTAGCGGTCCTGCTGGCCGTGGACCTCTACACGGCTCGGGCGCTGCGCCGCGACTACCTGCGCGCTGCGTTCGAGCAACTCGACGCGCTCGGGAGAATTGCCCAAGCCGGGCCGCCGCAACTGGATGACCAGGCGGGGTTGCGTTCCTGGGTTAGCAGGATGGCCAGCAGTGGGGCGCGGATTACCGTCATAGCGGCGGACGGCCGGGTGCTCGACGACTCGGCACACGATCCCGAGACAATGGAGAACCACGCTGGCCGCCCGGAAATCCGCCAAGCGTTCGCGGGCGGCGAAGGGCGCGCGGTGCACCACAGTGCGACGCTCGGCCGCGACCTCGTCTATCTGGCCCTACGCTACCAGCCCGTTGACCGCGAACCCGTCGTGCTGCGCTTGGCCCTTCCGCTCGGGCACATCGATGAATCCCTCGCCGAGTTTCATCGGCGGCTGTGGGCCGCATCGCTGCTAATCTTGCTCGCGGGCGGCGCCGCTTCCCTGCTGATCTCCCGTTCCTTTTCTGCGCGCATCAAGCGTTTGAAAATCTTCTTGGGGCGCCTCGCCGACGGCGATTTTCGTCCCTTGGCGCTCGAGCGGACCGGCGACGAGCTGACCGAGCTCACGCTGGCGCTCAATGAAACTGCCGCCCATCTGGATCAGACCATCCGTTCACTCACTGACGAGCACAACCGCTCGTCCGCTATCCTTCGCAGCATGGTGGAGGGCGTGGCGGTCATCAGCGCGGACGAGCGCATCCTTTTTTCCAACCAGGCCTTCTCGCAGGTCCTGGGCCTCGACGCCTCCGCGTGCGAGGGTCGGCGGCCGGTCGAGGTGATTCGTCAGTCTGAGTTGCTGGCAGCGATCAAGAAGGTACTGGCGGGGCGCGAGACGGTGCATAGCGAGGTTGTGATGGGTACGGTGCGCCCGCGGAGCTTTGCGGTGACCGCAACACCTGTCCAGGCCGACAGAACGACCGGAGCGGTGCTGGTGCTGCACGACATCAGCGAGCTGCGACGGCTGGAGCGAGTGCGGCGGGACTTTGTGGCCAACGTCTCCCATGAGTTTAAGACGCCGCTGACCGCCATTCAGGGCTTCGCCGAGACCCTGCTTGCCGGGGCGCTCGACGACCCGGAAAACCGTCGGCGCTTTGTGGAAATCATCGGGGAGCATGCTCGGCGCCTCGCGCGGCTCACCGACGACTTGCTCAAACTTTCGCTGGTCGAAGCTGGCAAGCTGGAGCTGGAATTTCAACCCGTGGCGGTGGGGGAATTGATCCGCACGTGTGTCGAAACCACCCGACCCAGGGCCGCGGAAAAGCAGCAGAGTTTACGGGTGGAATGCCCGGCCGACCTGCCGCTGGCGCGTGGGGATGCCCGCCGCCTCCAGGAAGTGTTGCAGAACCTGCTCGACAACGCTGTGCAGTACACGCCAACGGGCGGCCGGATCACCGTGCAAGCCCGGGCCTCCGAAGGCGCGGTGGTGATCACCGTCTCCGACACCGGCATCGGGATCCCGCAGGCCGACCAAGCGCGGATTTTCGAACGCTTCTACCGCGTGGATGTCGCCCGCTCGCGCGAAGTCGGCGGCACCGGGCTGGGCCTGTCCATCGCCCGGCACATCGTGGAAGCGCACGGCGGGCGCATCTGGGTGGAAAGCACTGTGGGCCAGGGCTCCGACTTCCACTTTTCCATCCCTGTCGCGGAGTGAGGGCAGAATGGTGCTGTTTCTGCAATGGTTAAGCTCGGCGAGCGCGGCGCTCTTCGCCGGATGGGCTCTTTACATCTCCATCGTTGAGCACCCTGCGCGCATGAAAACCGGCGTGGAGGTCGCGCTGGCCGAATTTCGACCTAGCTACCAGCGCGCGGCACCCGTGCAAGCGTCGGCGGCCGCGATTTGCTTCCTGTCGGGTGTATTGGTTTCGTTCCTGACTTCAGAATGGGCTTGGGCATTGGGCGGTGTGCTCGTCGGCGCGGCGATCCCCTTCACCCTTGTTGCCATCATGCCCATCAACCGTCAGTTGTTGGATACAACTGCTACGTTGCCGGAGGATCGTGCCGCAGGGCTGCTGGCGCGTTGGGGGCGGCTCCACTGGGTCCGGAGCATCTTCGGCACGGCAGGTCTAATCGTTCTGCTATGGAAAGGATTCCGGCGGTAAGGCTTCCCTTCGACCCGGCGGGGGTCACGCGGCGCGATCTTTAACCAAACTTTAATAAAAGTGCGGGAGGTTTCGCGTAGAATACCCGCCCATGGCCCAGGAACAACTACGCGTGGAAGCTGCGGCGGGCGTGCGCGACGGCCAGCGCGTGCTGCGCTGCAAGGGTCCACTAACGTTGGGGACGCTGTTTGCGTTCCAAGGTGCAGTGCGCAGCGAGACGGCCGGCACCGTGATTGTTGACTTGAGCGAGGTTCCCTACATCGATTCCGCGGGACTGGGTTCCCTGATCGCGGCCCACGTCTCCTATCAGAAGGTTGGACGACAGTTGGCCCTGGCCGGAGTGAACGAACGGGCCAGGGCCCTGCTGAAAATGACCAACGTCGAGCAACTCTTCCGCATTTTTCCCTCGTTGGGCGAAGCCGAACAGACACTCGCCTGACAACCCGCACGGAAAGTTCGCCTCCCTGGGCTCAACGAAAAGACGAAAATTTATCTCCACTTCATGGGCCTGTAACCTCCGCTTGGCATCCTGGTCTTGTGGAAGGGGCGAACTGGCTCACGGGTGCCGCCGCGATCTTGGGGATTGTTTTGGCGGTGAGGAGAACTTGTGTTAGAGCCGCACCCGAACCATCGCTTCATCTTCGAACTACTAGAGCGGCTTGAGGAGGATGGCCGTGGCGATAACGGCGGGAAGTCCGGGGACCGTATACCAGGACGTGCTGGTGAACTACCTGATCTCGATGGCGCGGACGGTAGAAACCAATGTGAATCGAGCGCTTGATGCACTGCTCACTCCGGAGAGTTCCAGCGCTACCGAACTTCCGGGCAAGATCTTCTTGGCCGAACCGCGCATCAACGAGATGGAAATTCTAATTGACGAGCACGCGGTGCGCTTGTTGGGTAGCAGCCATTTGCGGGACATAGAGATTCGCCAGGTCGTCGCCACGCTCAAGATCACGAACGACCTGGAACGCATGGGCGACCTGGCCGTCAACATCGGTGAGCGCGTCATCTCGCTCGCCCAGATGCCGCCGGTAGAATCGCCGGTCGAGCTTCAGCCCATGGCTGAAGCGGTGCGCGTGATGGTGAAGAAGAGCCTGGGGGGGCTGATCTTCCGCGACTTAGTGCTGGCAGGGGAAGTCCTGCAGAGCGACGACATTGTGGACAGCTACCGCGACCAGGTGTTCGAGCGCTTGTTGGCCGGGATGCGGGAGAACCCCACTCAGGTGGGTCCTAACATGCAATTTGTGCTGGCTACGCGCTATCTGGAACGCATCGCTGACCATGCCACGAACATTGCTGAGGACATCATCTTCTGGCTTCGTGGGTTAGACGTGCGTCACGGCCGCATGCGGTTTGCCGCAGCGGACGGTTTGGAGGATGTCGCTGAAAATTCATGATTGCGTAACCCAGCTTTGACCCGAAGCGCATACGCTGCCGCTCAAGAGTTCTCTATGACCCTGGTCACCCCCGGGGTCAAGCCAACTTCAGGAAGCAACCTTCTGCGAGGCCAGCGATGCCCCTAGCGCTGGCCTCGCTTTCTCTTCGAGCCTCTAGCCGTGCCGTTCACGGATTCTCGGGTACAAATTGAGGATCAGATGTAACCGAGAATTCATCCGGTGTTTACCTTGAATTGAGAGAGGTCGTGCAGTGTTGCTCGCTCGTACGGAGCAGTGTGCTCGTAGCGGTTGGATTCCGAAAGCAAAATATCTCTTCATCAAAGATCCCACAGGAGGAATGCATGCGACGGACGTCGATCGGGATGGTTGTCCTCGGGTTAATGATGGCGGCATCGGTGCGCGGAGGCGAGACCCCCCCGGCGAAGCCTGCTGGTGCAGCGACGCTGGTCAAGAAGGCCGCCGAGTCAACCGGGGCGGAGACCGCAAAGAAGTCGGAAACGGGGAAAAGCGAGACCAAACTCTCGCCAGTGGAGATCGAGCTCCAGCAACTCCGTGAGTTGCTCAAATCCCAGGCCCAGCAGCTTCAGGCGCAGAGCGAGCAATTGAAGCAGCAGCAGGAAAAGATGCGCGCCCTGGAAAGCCAACTGAACGTGACGAGGACCAACGCGAGCTTGGCGACGACGCCGGTCGCCAGCGCGAGCACGGCGGGCGGCAGTGGAGCTGCCGCGCGGCCGGCGAATCAGGAACGCAAGTCGGATTCCATCGAGCTGGCTAACGGAAAGGTGAGGATTGGCACGTTGTTGTATGCCGATTACGCCTACTATACCAAAACAGGATTCGGCCCGCAGTTCCTAACGCAGATCAACCAACCAGGGCCGGGCAACAACAGTTACAACACCTTTGAGATCAGCCGCGCTTACATCAACCTCTTCTATTCCCCGAACGACGCCGTCACCTTCCGGCTGACGCCAAACATCTACCGTCAGATCGGCGCTGCTCCCGCCAGCAAGTTCGGAAAGGTCAGCGCCATCGGCGCAAATACGGATGGCGAACTGGCGTTCCGGCTCAAGTACGCCTATGTGGACTTCAATAAGCTATTCGCCGGCAGCGAGGCATTCAAGAAGGACAAGCTAACTGTCGGCCAGCAGCAGAACCCGTTTGTTGACTGGGAAGAGAATCTGTATGGCTACCGCTGGACGAGCCTCGTGCCGTGGAACTATCTAAGCCTCAGCTCGGCGCAGACCGGCATTAAACTGCAAGGCCCGATCGAGTTCAACGGGAAGCAGTACCTGGACTATTCGATTGGCGTATTCACGAACGCCTCCTTCCGTCAGCTCGAACAGTCCGAGAAGAAGCAGGCGATGGTGCGGCTGACCGTCTATCCGTTGGGCGCCAAGTCCAACTATGACGGGCTTGGGTTCACGGGCTTCTACGACTACGGATACACAAACGTTGCCCCGGACACCGGCACAAGCTTCCCGCTATACCGCGTGGCCGCGCTGGCGCATTACACCTGGAAGAAGAATGCGTACGGAATCGCTGGCGAGTTTGACCAGGGTCGCAACACATTCACGGCCGGCAACTTCTTTTCGGGAAGCGGGCCGCAAGAAGAGTTCAAAGTGGCCACGACGCCGACGCCGTTTGCTACCTTCGATGCCCTCGTACAGGCCCTCCAGAACGGCAACGGCACCAAGCAGAGGGGCTATGCAGGCTTTGCACATGCCCAGGTTCCTGGGACGCCCTTCACGCTGTTTGCGATGTACCACTACTTCCTGCCAAATACGCAGGTGGATAAGAACCCGCTCGACTTTCACCGCATCGTGGGCGGCATCAGCTACAAGGTCAATGACCGGCTGAAGTTTGCCCTGACAAGCCAGAACCTGATCTTCAGGCATTCACAGTTCACATTTCCGGCGCCAGAACTCGCGAACTTCAGTCCGTCGCTCGCTGCGGCCAATCCGAATGGCATCCCCAATGCCGTTCCAAATCGCGTCCAGGCCATCTTTGCCAACATGGAATTGAACTTCTAAGCCCTGTCGGCAGCCGGAGTGCGGAGGTTGGCTGTCTCCGCACCCGGCTGTTCCCATCTTCCGCGCTGAATTGCAAATCGTAGATTCGGGGCCTCGCCCTTCGGTTTTCTTTTTTTTCGGAATCGTAGGATAATTACCTCGGTTTCATTACAGCGTTCGCGCGATCGCTCGAACGGCAAGAGTCAAGATTCGTGGGATGAGTTCGCGACGAGCTTTCCCGGAAGAAGCCTGATGGTTCGCCTAGCGCTCCGCAATCCATATTTGGTCGTGGCGTTTGCACTGGCGATTCTCTTGGTGGGAGCAACGGTGCTGACGCGCATTCCTGTGGACATCCTTCCCGTCTTCAAAACGCCGGCGGTTCAAATCCTAACCTTTTATCCCGGGATGCCCGCTGAAATCATGGAACGCGACATCACAAACCGGTTGGAACGATGGACAAGCCAGGCCAATGGCATCGCGCGGCAGGAGTCGAAGTCGCTCATCGGCGTCAGCATCGTAAAGGATTACTTCCGCCCAGACATTGACCCTAACACAGCGATGTCGCAGGTCAGCTCGCTGGCTATTTCCGATCTCTATTACTTGCCGCCGGGAACCATCCCGCCGATGGTGATGCCGTTCGACCCGACAGCCTCGGTTCCGCTGGCGCTGCTCAGCGTGAGCAGCCCCACGCTCGATGAGACAAGGCTGTATGACGTGGCTTATTTCAACATTCGCAACCAACTCAGCGGTATCACGGGCGTGATTGCTCCGGCGGTGTATGGAGGCAGGATTCGACGCATCCTAGTTTATCTCGACCCAAACAAGCTCCAGGCGCGCAATCTTTCGCCGATGGACGTTGTGCAATCACTGCGCGACAACAACCTGATCATCCCCGTCGGGGACGCGAAGATCGGTAGTTTAGATTATCAGATTACGTCCAACGCGATGGTGCCGGACGTCAGCCAAATAAACGATTTTCCCATCAAGATCCAGAACGGGGCTCCGGTGCTGGTGCGCGACGTCGGCGTCACCCAGGACGCTTTCGCGATTCAGACCAATGTCGTGCACGTCGGCGGCCGCCGCCAGGTTTACATCCCCATTTACCGGCAGCCTGGAGCGAACACCATCCAGGTGGTGGATGGCGTCCGCGATGCGCTCAAGCGCATCAAGCAGCGAATTCCCGAAGGGATCAATCTCACGCTGGTTCTGGATCAGTCCGTATTCGTTCGGCAGGCGATTGGGGATCTTGAATTTGAGGCCATTGTCGGCGGGCTCTTGGCCGCGACGATGGTTCTGCTGTTTCTGGGCAGCGTGCGCTCGATGGTGATTGTGCTGCTCTCGCTCCCGCTCGCGGTCGTGGCTGCCGTCATCGGCCTTTACTTCAGCGGGCAGTCGCTCAACAGCATGACGCTCGGCGGCCTGGCGCTGGCCGTCGGTCTGTTAATCGACCAGAGTATTGTCGTTCTCGAGAACATCTCGCGCCATCTGGACAAGGGCCTTGCCGCGCGCGAGGCGGCGCTCACCGGCGCGACCGAGATGGCCCAACCCCTGTTCATCATCAGCCTTACCATCGCCATTGTGTTCTTCCCGGTTGTCTTCCTGACGGGGGTGGCCAAGTTTCTGTTTTCCCCGCTGGCCCTCAGCGTCGTTTTCGCGATCGCCGCCTCGCTGGTCCTGGCGATGACGTTGATTCCGGCCAGCGTCACCCGACTACTGCGGAAAAACAGGGAGCAGCAGGGTGACAGTGGCGCGGCCTCTGGCCCTCTGCGGGGCCTGCTCCGGCGCTTCGGCCAAGGTTTTGAACGCCTTGCCGAGCGCTACGAAAAAACGCTGCGGCGGGCCTTGCAGGCGCGGCGACAGACCCTGATTGGAGCCGTCTTGCTTTTCGTGCTGGCGTTGCTGACGCTTCCATTCATTGGCCGCGAGCTTTTCCCCCGCACCGACACGGGCCAATTCACCATTTACCTGCGGCTGCCATCCGGGACGCGCGTCGAGAGCACCGAACTGCAAGTGACGGCGGTCGAAGACTTCCTGCGCAAGCGCATCAGCGGGCACGACCTCCAGATGGTCATCTCGAACATGGGCGTGCTGTACGACTGGCCGGCTGCCTACACGCCCAATTCGGGGCCGCAAGACGCTTTTATCAACGTGCAGCTCACCCCCGGGCACAAGATTTCTTCGGGCGAGTACGTCCGGGAGCTTCGACGTGAGTTGCCGCGCCAGTTTCACGACATCCGCTTTGCTTACGATGTGGGCGGGATGCTTGCCGCAGCATTGAATTTTGGATTGCCCTCTCCGATTGATATTCAGGTGGAGGGCAATGACCTGCGCACCGCGCGGCGCATTGCCGAGGACGTGCGGGAGAAAGCTGGACAGGTGGACGGCGCGGTGGATGTTCGCATCCAGCAAGATACGGAGTATCCGCAGATTGACATTCAGGTGGACCGCATCCGTGCCGCCAATCTCGGACTCACGCCGCAGGACATTGTGAAAAATGTCGTTAGCAGCCTGGTGTCCAGCGTGAATTTCAACCCTGCCTTCTGGATTGACGACCGAACAGGCAATCACTACTTCCTCGGCGTGCAGTACCCGGAAAAGGAAATCTCCGGCCTCGATACGATCCGGGATATTCCGATCACCAGCCCGAGCCAAAAACAGCCCATCCAATTGAGAAATATCGCCACGCTGAACCGGACCAGGACCGTTTCCGAAGTGAACCACCTCAATATCACGCGCGTGGTGGATGTGTATGTGAACGCGGAGGGGCGCGACGTGGGCTCAGTGGCGTCGGAGGTTGAGAAACGCCTGGCAGAGATTAAGGTGCCGCCCGGTTACTCGATTCGCATGCGCGGGGAAGTCAGCTCCATGCGAGAATCCTTCGGGAGCCTGGGACTTGGCTTGGCTTTGGCGGCCTTGCTGGTTTATCTGGTGATGGTGGTTCAGTTCCAGTCCTTCCGCGACCCGTTGATCGTACTCTTTGCCGTGCCCCTCGGGCTGATCGGCGTGCTGCTGATGTTGCTCGTGACGCGTACGCCGTTCAGCATTCAATCGCTCATGGGAATCGTGATGATGATCGGGATCGTGGTGGCCTATAGTGTCCTGCTCGTCGAATTCGCGAATCAACGGGTTCGTGAAGGTGCGACGCCACTTGAGGCTGTCGTGCAGGCGGGACGCCTTCGGCTGCGTCCAATTCTGATGACTTCTCTGGCTGCAGCCCTAGGCCTGATTCCCATGGCGGTCGCGGGCGGACTCAATGCTCCGCTCGCACGGGCGATCATCGGTGGTGTGCTTGCTTCGGCAGCGTTGACGCTGTTTGTTGTGCCAGCGGCATACGTGGCGATGCGGGCGCAAAGCGACCAGGCGCCCCTGAGAAACAGATAGAATTCGCAGTCTTCCGGGAGGACAAGTAATGGTCAATCGATTTGGCCTCTTGCGAAAACCTCAGTTCCTGCTGGCGCTCCTGTTCTTCGTCGGGTTACTCCTGTGGGGAGGACGGCGGGCTTATTGTCACCTGCACGGCAGCATGTCCGAATCGGCGGCCACGGCGTCTCCGGCGGAAGAGAAATTCCCAGTTGTGACCGTCGTCAAGCCCACTCGCAAGGCCGCGACCCGATCCATCACGCTGCCCGCCTCAGTTGAAGCCTATGAGAAGGCTACCCTGTACTCCAAAGTTGCGGGCTACCTTAAACGGATTCGTGTGGACGTGGGCGATACGGTCAGGAAGGGAGAAGTTCTCGCTGAACTCGAAATCCCGGAAGTGGAAAGAGAATATCAAAGCGCTGAGGCCGGAGTGCGCGAGGCACAGGCTTCGTCTGAACGTTCCCGGGCTGATATGAGGTTCAAGGAGTTGACATACAAGCGGCTTGCGACCGTCCGCGAGTTGCAGCCTAACGTCATTTCCCAGCAGGAAGTGGATGTCGCCCGCGCGGCATACGAGACGGCGCAAGGAGACGCCAAGCTGGCTCAGGCAAGGATCGAACTGGCGCACTCGCAGATGGAAAAGTTCAAAGCCCTGATGGACTACGCGAAGATCACGTCTCCCTACGACGGGGTGGTGACCGAGCGGTTCGTGGATCCGGGCGCTCTGATTCAGATGGGCACGAGTTCGACGGGGAGTGTCGCTCCTGTCGTGACAGTTGCCAGCATCGACAGGGTTCGCGTTTACCTGAGCCTGCCCGAGCCGGAAGTGCCGTCTTTAAAGCGGAGAGCTGCCGCGCACGTGCTCCTGACCGCATTTCCCGGAAAGGTGTTTGAAGGGAAGGTCACGCGCTTCGCGACTGCACTGGACCCCCAGACACGAACCATGAAGACGTACATTGAGCTCCCGAATCCGAGTCATCTGATCCGACCGGGGATGTACGGAACCGCCGAGCTTGAGCTGGCCTCTGAATCGAACGCGCTTTTTCTCCCCGCGCAAAGCGTTCGCCGGGATCCCGAGGGCAAGGCCTTTGTGTACACCGTGGCAGAGGGTCGCGTTCGAAAGGCGAGTGTCGAGACCGGTTTGGACGACGGAAAACTGATTCAGGTGAAGGGGCTGCGTGGAGACGAGACCGTTATCGTGACCTCGGCGGGCCCCCTGCAAGAAGGACTCTCCGTCAAGACCGTGAACGCTGGTTCTTGATTCTGAAACCGAGGGGGTGTGTTCCATGATTCGTCGTATGTCCGTCCTGTTCATTCTTCTCCTTGTGTTTATCTACCCCGTACACGCACAGAATGAGGCTCCGCCCGCGCCACGAGTCGGTGCCCAGCTGCTTTCACTCGATGAGGCCATCCGAATCGCCTTACAAAAGCATCCCGCGCTCCGGGGAGCCGAAGCGGCAGTGGCAGCCGCGGAAGCAGAAGTCCAACAAGCCCGCGCGAATTATTTTCCTCAACTGAGTTTTAGTGGCATTGGGAAAGTGGGCCTCTCCGGCGCGGCAGGCGCACTGGGCCTACCGGGATTCCCGGCTTCGCCGTTTTATCGGAACGCGGCGTACTCGGCGAATTGGTACCAGACCATCTTCGACTTCGGCCGCACAAAGCATCTTGTTGCCATGGAGCGGGCCCTCACCCAGAGCGCCCGCTTGAGGGAAAAATCGGAAGAGCAACGGGTCGTGCTGGAAGTCCGAAGGGCCTATTTTGCGGTCCTAGAGGCTCAACAGCTTCAACGGGTCGCGGAGGAGACAGTCAAGGAGCGCACTCTTACGTTTGATCGCGCGCAAGCATATTACCAGGCAGCGTTGGGCTCGAAACTGGATGCGGATCTGGCTCAGGCCAACTTGGCTGAGGCCCGCGGGAACTTGATCCAGGCGCAAAACGCGACGGCGACCGCCTTCGCCGCCCTGAGGTTTGCCATGGGAGTAGGTGGATCACAAGTCTACGAACTGCAAGAGCCGCAGTTCGAGGAACGAGCCCTGCCGATTTTGGATGATCTCGTGCAGGCGGGCCTGACGAATCGACCAGATGCGCAGGCTCTGCAGCTCAAGATCCGGGCGCTCGAAGAGAATGTCGGCTTCGCCCGCTCGAAAAGCCTCCCGAACATCAACGGGTTCGGGGCTGGGGGACAGGGCCGCTTCAATGGAACGACGATCAAGGAGGAGCAACGACACGGTGTCGGTGCGCTGGGCTTGCTGTTTCCTGTTTTTACTGGAGGGAGGCTCAAGGCCGAACGGGACGAAGCACGGGCGGAATTGGAAGGCGCTTTGGCGGCGAATGATCTATTGAATCAGCAAGTTCGTCTTGAAATAACTCAGGCTTATTTCCAGCTTCTGGACTTATCCCAGCGCATCGGTGTCGCGGAAGAACAGGAAAAGGCGGCCGGGGAAGCGTTGACGCTGGCTCACGCTCGGAACCAAGCTCAGTTGGGCTCATTCTTGGACGTGGTTACAACCGAAGTCGCGGAGACTAAGGCGAAGACCAATTATGGTCGAACCATATATGATTTCAAGCGTGCTGAAGCCCAGCTAGACTTCGCGGTCGGCAAGGCAGTGAAGCCATAGGAGAAGAGCAAGGATCGCCCACAGAAGCTTCTCACGCGGAACCTTAAGGTGGAGCACCTGAGATCCTCGGCGGAGTTTTAGGCTAACCAAGCTATCGGCGCGGCCATGAAGAATCCGCTGCAGTTCGTCGCTTGACAAGTCGTACGCGGTCCTACCCTGAACTTCCAGAGTCTCATCACCCCTCCTGATGGCGGCTTTTTGAGCCGGAGAACCTTCCCACCCCGATGTTATGTAGACAGCTTTGCCTACCTTAGCGGATTGGATTCCGATCGTCGTGAATTCATGTGGGTCGGAATGGTAGTTGGGATCAGGGGTCAAGAAAAGCTGCTCTTGAGGAATGTCGATCGTGAATGCGTAATGACGAAGAATATCCGAAGGCAAAAGTCCGGGTGCATCTTGCTGTGAAAACGCTTTACTGGCTTCTCCGGCCGACAGCTCGTGACCGCCAACACCCGGACCACGACCGTGGCCCCGGAGCACTGGCTGAAGCGGTTTCAGTTCGTCCTGATTTACAAGTCTTGGCCGCCCAGCTGATCTCACGACACCGTCAACGAGTTGTAACAAAGCTGTAACAATGGAAAGCTAAACTTAAGACCGGAGGGAAGGGAAATGACCACGACCCAAAGGTTCATATTTGTGGCGCTCCTGCTGGCACTCGGCACCACAGCCTGGGCGCAGGGCGATCCGGTGCTGGTGAATGGCGCGGGAGCCACGTTCCCCTATCCTGTTTATTCCAAGTGGTTTGACGTGTACCACAAGCTTCATCCCGACATCCAGATCAACTACCAGTCGGTGGGCTCGGGTGCTGGGATCCGTCAGTTGCTGGCGGGCACCGTGGACTTTGGCGCCTCGGACGGGCCTATGAGCGATGAACAACTGGCCCAGGCCAAGATCAAGGTCTTGCATTTCCCGACCGTTCTGGGCGCGGCGATGCCCACCTATAATATCCCCGGCGTTATGCAGGAGTTGAAGTTCACGCCCGAAGCCCTGGCCGGCATTTTCCTGGGCACGATCACGAAGTGGAACCACCCGACCATCGCCGGTTCCAACCCGGGAGTGAACCTCCCGGCGAACGACATCGTGGTGGTGCATCGCGCCGATGGAAGCGGCACAACCTACATCTGGACCGACTATCTCTCCAAAGTGAGCGAGGAGTGGAAAACCAAGGTCGGTAACGGCACTTCGGTCAATTGGCCCGTGGGTCTGGGAGGTAAAGGCAACGAGGGCGTTGCCGGCCTGATCAAGCAGACGCCGAACTCCATCGGTTATGTCGAGCTGATCTACGCCATCCAGAACAAGCTGCCCTATGGGCGGGTGCGGAACTCAGCCGGCAGCTTCGTCAAGGCGGACTTGGCCAGCGTCACGGCGGCTGCCGCCGGTGTCGCCCAGTCCATGCCTGACGATTTCCGCGTCTCGATCACAAATCCTCCCGGCAAGGCCGCTTACCCCATCTCCAGCTTCACTTGGTTACTGATCCCCGCCAATATTCCTGATGGGAGCAAGAAGGCCGCGCTCAAGGAATTCCTCCGCTGGATGTTGTCCGATGGGCAGAAGTATGCCGAGCCGCTGGTCTACGCAAGACTCCCCAAGGAGGTTGTGGACAAGGAGATGAAGGCCATCGCTCGAATCCAATAGTATGGCAACAGTGCCCACCGCAATTCCCGGTGCGGGCCTCACCTGGGGCCCGCGCGACCTTTTGCGCCGCTTGCGCAGTGGCGACGAAATCGCCCACCTGATCACGCTGATGTTTGCCGCAAGCGTCCTTGTGATTACCGGCCTGTTGGTCTATGAGCTCTGGGTGAATTCGACGCTCTCACGGCACAAGTTCGGCTGGCCATTCCTGTTCGCCAGTACCTGGGACCCCATCGCTGAAAACTTCGGCGCCTTGCCCTTCCTCTACGGGACGCTTGTGACTTCCGCACTGGCGCTGCTGGTCGCTGTGCCCTTGGGTCTGGGTGCCGCCATTTTCCTGGCTGAGTTGGCTCCGCCGCGGATCTCCGATGCACTGACGTTCGTGATTGACCTCCTGGCGGCGGTGCCCAGTGTGATTTACGGGCTGTTGGCCATCTTCACTCTGGTTCCTCTGCTTCGAGTGTACGTGGAGCCCTTTCTGCGAACGAGCCTGGGGTTTCTCCCGCTCTTCCAGGGTCCCGCGTATGGCGTAGGCTTTCTCGCAGGGGGTCTTGTTCTGGCCGTCATGGTGGCGCCCTTCATTGTTTCGGTTTCCCGCGAAGTGCTCCTGGCGGTGCCGGCCGAGCAGCGGGAAGCCGCTTTGGCACTGGGCGCTACGCGGTGGGAAGCCACCTGGAAAGTCGTCGTGCCCTACGCACGCGCCGGCATTCTGGGGTCCGTCTTCCTTGCGCTGGCGCGTGCGCTGGGCGAGACCATGGCGGTGACCATGGTGATCGGGAACAATCCCCAAGTCAGCGCGTCGCTCTTTGCGCCCGGCTATTCTATTGCCGCGGTCATCGCCAACGAGTTCACCGAGGCGACCGGCGATCTCTACGTGCACGCGCTGATTGAACTGGGGCTGGTGTTGTTCCTGCTCACGTTTCTTTTGAATGGTCTGGCACGATTGCTGATCCTTTTCACCACGCGGCGCGGGGTGGCGCAGGAATGAGTGTGCGGAGGACCTGGAGGAAAGCCGTCAATGCCGGAATGCTCAGCCTGACGGGCGTTTGCGCGGGGCTCGTGGTTTCTGTGCTCTTTTTTATCCTGGGCTACTTGGTCTGGCATGGTGGCAAAGCTTTAGACTGGGACTTTTTCACCAAGCTTCCGAAACCGGTGGGCGAGACGGGGGGAGGCATGGCCAATGCCATCGTCGGAAGCGCGAAGCTGCTTCTGTTGGCGTCGCTGATCGGAGTACCCATCGGCTTCTTCGGTGGCGTGTACCTAGCGGAATTCGGGGGCCGGACATTTGCGTTCCTGGTGCGCTACACCACCGATCTGTTGAATGGAGTGCCTTCAATCGTCATCGGAATCTTTGCGTACAGCATCGTGGTCTTGCCCATGCGTCACTTTTCCACTTTCGCGGGCGGCGTTGCCCTGGGTTTGATGATGATTCCGATCGCACTGCGCAGCACCGAGGAGTTTTTGCGCCTCGTGCCGCGCCCGCTGCGGGAGGGCGCCATGGCTCTGGGGGCAAGCCGATGGAAAACCATCGCGACCGTGGTGGTTCCTGCAGCCTACCGCGGCGTGCTCACGGCCATCCTGCTGGCTCTGGCGCGCGTAGCGGGGGAGACCGCGCCGCTGCTCTTTACCGCCTTCAATAACCGCTTCTGGAGTCCGGGATGGAACCAGCCCACCGCATCGCTGCCGGTGATGATCTTCACCTATGCCATCGCACCCTACGAGGATTGGCACCGCCAAGCCTGGGCCGCGGGCCTGGCTCTGTTGGGCCTGGTGTTGCTGACGAATATTGTGGCGCGGGTGGTGTTGTCCCGCAGGGTGTCTGTGGGGAGGTCCTGACCGTGCAGGTTAGATTTGCATTCCAGAAGGATAGGGAAACGCATCGAACGCCGGGCCGCCCGTCGATGCTGGCCGCGGATCTGCAAATGAGGATCCAAATCTCCAACTTGAACTTCTACTACGGCAACAACCAAGCTTTAAGCGGGATCCACCTGGGAATCGCCGCCAGCCGCATCACCGCGCTGATCGGCCCGTCAGGCTGCGGGAAATCCACGTTGCTGCGCACGCTGAACCGCCTGCACGAAACCCTCCGAAACGTACGGCTTGAGGGCGAAATCCTGCTGGACGGAGAGAACCTTCTCGAGCTGGATGTAACAAGTCTCCGGCGACGGGTCGGCATGGTCTTCCAGAAACCCAATCCATTTCCCAAGTCCATTTATGAGAACGTCGCGTACGGCCTGCGGATCAATGGGTACCGGGGCTCGCTCGAGGAGGCAGTCGAGCGCAGCCTGCGGCGCGCCGCTCTGTGGGAGGAAGTGAAGGATCAGCTACATAAATCGGCCTATACTCTTTCCGGGGGCCAGCAGCAGCGGCTGTGTATCGCCCGTGCTTTGGCTGTGGACCCGGAGGTGCTGCTGCTGGACGAGCCCTGCTCGGCGCTCGACCCGGTCAACACGGCGAAAATCGAGGAGCTGCTCATTCAATTGAAAGAGCATTGCACCATCCTGATCGTCACGCACAACATGCAGCAAGCCGCCCGAGTGAGCGACTTCACTGCGTTCTTGCTGAACGGCCAACTGATCGAGTTCAACCCAACGCCCCAACTGTTTACCACCCCGACGGATCCCCGGACCGAGGCCTACATCACCGGTCGGTTCGGCTAGGAGCGGAGGAGATGGAACGCCATTTCGTACACGACCTGGACGAGCTGAAGGAGCGCCTGCTGTGGATGGGGAGTCTGGCCGAGCGCGCTGTCCACGAAGCGGTTCGCGCCGTGCTGGAAGGCGACGAAACTCCCGCCCAGACCGTCCTTCAGGGAGAGACCGCCATCAACGAACTGCAAATTGAAATCGACGACCGCGTCGTGCACTTACTGGCTCTGCAGCAGTTGATGGCCGCTGATCTGCGCTTTGTTTTGGCAGTCTCCCGTATTAACAACGATCTGGAGCGCATTGCGGATCAGGCGGTGAACGTCGCCCAGTCCGCGCTGCGCATCGTGCGGCATCCGAGGGTAAAGCCCTACGTGGATCTGCCGCGGATGAGTGAGCTGGCTGAGGAGATGGTGCGCGACAGCCTCAATGCAGTGGTGCGCCGAGATGTGGAGTTGGCCCGCTCCGTACTCACTCGCGACGACCAGCTCGACCACCTGCGCGATCAGATTTTCCATGAGCTGCTCAGCTACATGATGGGCGACTCCTCGGTGATTTTCCCGGCGTTTGAATTGATCCTGGTTGCGAAGAACCTAGAGCGCGTCGGAGACCACGCCACCAACATCGCCGAGGACGTCATCTACATGGTGGTGGGACACGACGTCCGCCACCCGGCACTCGATCGGCGCTAGTCGCGGATATGCTTTCTTTTCGGCGAGCTCCTGGCCGAAGGGTTGTCGGCGGGTTTCAATCGAAAGACTTGCAGATCGCCGTCCTCGTAAACGAGTTCGCCGATGGCCGCCAGCTCCGGGGAGAAGCGCGGCACGTTGTAGACCCACACGTAGTCGTAGTCCTCGCGCACCTGCGCCCAGTCCGGGGATTGGTCATACGAGAGGTCCCAGAATCCGTCGGGGCTGTACGCGTCGTACTGGATGCGAAACGGGATCACCCGTTTGATCTGGAACAGGTAAGGAGAAAACCAGCCGCGGCGCACCACACCGTAGGCCCAGAAGTGCGCGTAGGGATGCCGTATCGGATCATCCTCATCGGCTTCGACCACGGGCAGCACGCGCGCGTTCGGCGCGGTCACGTCAAAGGAGCGGGCCAAGCCGGCGAGTTCGGGCTGGGCGGCGACGAAGTTCTGCGTCACGTTTGCCGTGCGCAAGACAAACAGCAGAAGCGCCAGCGGAGCCAGCCGCCATCCCCGAGGACCGATCCTGGCCGTGGCCAGCATCACCATAAATAGGATCGGCAGAACGCGGATGTCGAGATCCCACTCTTCGCCGTAACCCCACGGCAGCGCACAGTACACCGCGAACAGGACCGCGGCAACGCCCAACCAACGCGTGTTCCAGCGGAAATCAGGATTGCGCCAGCGCGCCGCCAGGAAAAAGCCCCCCAGCGCCAGGAGGGTCGCCCAATCGAGCCGCTCGGAATAGCCGTGCATGATGGTCTGGAAGCCGTCCACTTTCCCCGCGAAATTGCGCAGCGTGAAGTTCGAGAATTCTCCCCAGCCGACCCTCGAGGAGTGCACATAAAACAGAGCGCCAGGCAGGAACGGCACCCAGGAAAAAAGAATCTGCCGGATTCCGTGGCGCGCGAATAGGGCATAGGTTGTGATCAGCAGGCCGGCCAGAACGAAGCCCACCAAATGGGTGAAATAGAGAGCCGTGACCATAAGGACGAGCAGGCACCACAGGGCGAGGCGGGGCCGGGCCAGGTAACGCAGCCAGAGCCCCGCGGCCAGGAAGCTCAGCGGTAGGCTCAGATAAAAATTGAGGAAGGCGTAGAGGAAAAAGATGCCGTGGGCCAGGAGTAACGCCCACAGGGCCAGGTGGTCTTGCCCGGGATTGGCCTGGCGGAGGAAAAACCAGGCCGAAAGCGGCAGAGCCAGCACGCACAGGCTCAGAAAGATGCGGCCGGCGAGCAAAACAGGGAAGAGACGTTGCAACGCCAGCATGCTCACGTCCACCGCCAGATAGGGATAAAGGCCCCAGTCGGCGCGGTAGAATTGCTGGAAATGAAAGGCCGAGTCGTGCAGGTGAGCCAGGACAAAGACCCGCGCGATGTGGTTGGGATAATCCAGGAACGCCGGATACTCCACTAGCCAAATCGGAAGCAGCAGGAAGGCGCCGAGCAGCAAGAAGAATAATGCCGTGCCGAGGATTGAGGCTTGGGGACGCGCGGGGCCCGGCGAGGGAACGGTGGCTTCGGGCATGGTCTCCCTTGCTGCGAGCAGCCAGAATACAGAATCCTTTGTTGCTCCGCCAGTTGCCTGCGGGCCACCGATGCCGGGCAGTTCCGCGGACTGCTGGCCGCTACGGTCCTGATGGCCGCAATCGTGGTGACGATCAACCGCCTGCTCTGGCAGCGGCTCTATCGCCTGGCCGAGACCCGCTTCAAGCTGGAGACGTGAAGCTATGGCTGCGGCTTCGCAAACGGGTGGGGGCAGTCGTGCTCTTGTAAACGGCGCCGCCCTTCATCTTGATGACCACGCGGCGGACCGCGGTGAGTCCTCGAGCGGGTTGCCATCGAGAGCGATGATGTCCGCTTCCCTGCTGGGAACGATGGAGCCGATCTCAAGGGCGCGCAGCTTGCGGCTGGCGCCCGTGAGGGTTGACCTGGCGCGACGCTTCCGCTTATTTTTGGTTTTTCTCTGATGTCTCTGGGGTTTCTTTACGGCAGATCGAGCAGCAGGAAATCCGCCGCTGCGGAGCCGGTGGCAAGCTGCAAGGAGCGCTCAGCGGTGATTCGGGCCTGGTCGCCGGCGCGCAGAGTCTCACCATTGACCCGCAATTCGCCGTCCATCAGGAAGAGGTAGGCGCGGCGGCCCTCGGCCAGCGTGTGCTTGGTCAAGTCGTTTGGCCGCAACAGCGCCGTGTAGATGGTTGCATCCTGGTGGATGCGGACCGTCCCGTTCGCTTGCTTTCCAGCGCGATCCGCGGGAATGGCGATGGGCAGTAGCTTGCCGGTCCGATCGCCTGGCTCGAAACGCTGCTGCTCCCAGGAGGGCTGCAGGCTCTTCACTGCCGGCAGGATCCACAGTTGTACCAGGTGAACGGGTTTTTCCTGCGAGGCGTTGTATTCAGAGTGGTGAATGCCCGTGCCCGCGCTCATCCGCTGGATCTCGCCGGGTGAGATCGCCCCGACGTTGCCCAGGTTGTCGCGGTGCTCGAGCCGGCCCTCGATGACGTAGGTGACGATCTCCATCTCGCGATGCCCGTGCTGCGGGAAGCCGCCGCCGGGCCGGATTACGTCGTCATTGAACACGCGCAGCGGGCCGAACGAGACGTTTGCCGCGTCATAATAATTGTCGAAAGAGAAATGCCAGTAAGTGGAAAGCCAATCGTTCTCAAAATGATAACGCTCGGAGTTACGAATCACCTGGATCATTGCCCGACTCCTGTCGCGCTTCGACACTTAACCCGGATCGTTCGCCCCAATTAGATGCCCAGGCATCGGAGAAGTTTCATGTGCACCGGCCGCCCTTGTCAGGGTCAGTGACTCCCCTGCGGGGATACAAAATAGTGCCTTTCGCCCGCATCTACTGCGGCAGGGCGCGTGCCTCTCCCGCCCGCGGCGCACTTGGTGTAGATTGGTAGCAGGTCGCGCTCAACTTCGGAGGGGTTCAGCCATGAATCCAGTGAAGCCAGCGGCGCAGGCCGCCAGCGAAGCGCCCGCCGGGGCGGGGCGGGAGACGCTCACCCTGGTCGACAACCGCACCGGGAAGCGCTACGAGATTCCCATCCAGCACGGGACCATCCGGGCGCTGGACCTGCGCCAGATCAAGGTGGGGCCGGGGGATTTCGGGCTGCTCAGCTACG
>Ga0207646_10000515_pt1 | contig 51560 bp, 45 predicted proteins | sample KBSK5502metaG_FD_184343 | JGI IMG/M metagenome (GOLD analysis project Ga0207646, IMG submission 184343) | Corn, switchgrass and miscanthus rhizosphere microbial communities from Kellogg Biological Station, Michigan, USA - KBS K5-50-2 metaG... | ecosystem: Host-associated > Plants > Roots >...
AATACACCCATTGACCATCCGGCGAACAGTTCGGGTTAATGTCCCGGTTGCCGCTGGTCAATTTTCTGGTATTGCCGCCATCGTTATCCGTGATCCAGATATTGGACGGGCCGGCCTGGGAAGAGCTGAACACAATATGCCGCCCATCAGGGGTCATTGCCGGAGCAGTCTTTGTTCCCACACCCTCAGTCAGTTGTTTTTGCCCGGTGCCGTCCTCGTTAATGATAAAGAGATTTCTCGCGCCGCGCTCGCCCGCGGAATAGACGATCCTGCCGTCAGGCGTCCAGACCGCGCCGGTTAGACCCTCGTTCCGGGTCGACGTAATTTGTGTGGCCCGCGCCGCGTCGCCGTCGGGAGCAGTCCATATGTTTGATGTTTGCTCAGACTGCACTGTAACCAGAGCCGACGAATCTGCCGTCAGATTGACGCCGAGATAATTGTTCGTATCGTTTGTAACTCTGCGGGCCTCGCCGCTGGGGTAAGAGACATGCCAGATCTGGCGGTTGGGACCAGACTCGGCGTCCGCAGCCGTGATCATAAGACCGCTACCATCGGCCAACCATGCCAGCACGCCGATCAGGGACCACCCGTTGGTAGTAATCTGCTTTTCGACTCGATCTTTGACACGGACAGTGACAACGTTGGTGCCCTTGCCGTCACCTCCAGGCGTGCGGTGAGCGAAGGCGATTGCTTCTCCATCAGGTGACCAGGATGGCGCCGCCCAAACGGCGTTATTAAACTGACTGAGTTTGTAACTAATGAAAGTCTGCTCTGCTGAACCATCCGCGTTTGCCAGCATCAGCAAAACCTCTCCTTTTTGAGGCTGGCCGCGGACGAAGACCATACGCTTGCCATCAGGAGAAAACGTAGGCGGCGTGTCAGCGTCATCAGAAACAATTTTCTTCGGCGTGCCACCGAGGACCGCTACTTGATAGAACGGATAGGCACCCGCTTCGACCCGGCAGTAAATGACGTAGCTTCCGTCTTGGGAGAAAGTTACCCACGAGAAATCGCTTCCATTTGAAGCCACTATCTCTTTATCGCTGCCCGTGGCTATATGCCTGAGCGACAAGCTTTGCCGTCCGGGCTCACCAGTCACATGAACCACGTACTTTCCATCAGGAGAAATTGCAGCCTGGCTGGCTTTGCCAGTGGTGGTTAACTTTGCCACCTTCACTTTGCTGAAAGGTGTCCCGCTTCTCGATCGGTCAATCAGTCTGTATAAGGCATAGCCCGCGCCGATAAGCCCCACCACCAACAATGCTCCAAATACAGTCACACCCAGTTTGTGACTCTTGATCTGCCGAACGATGTACTCCGCGCTTGAAACAGTGGGCGCTGACAAGGTCGCAGTCGACTCACCGAGAGCGGGAGCAGTTTCCGGCGCCCCAGGGTCAGACTTTGGCGTAGCGCTGAACGCTTGGGGTGGGCGCGAGCTTTCGGCATGAGCGTCAAACTCCAACTGCCGCATCAGGGCGCGCAAGTCCGTCAGCAGCTCCCGGATTGTTTGATAGCGTTCTTGCTTGTCTTTGCGCAGAGCCTTAGTGATTATCCATTGCAATTCGGCCGGTCCTTCGGCGCCGTAATACGACAGCGGCGGCGGCTCTCTCTCGAGGATTGAAACCAAAACGTCTGAGTTAGTCTCACCTTTGAAAGGCCTGACCCCGGCGACAACCTCATAAAGCACGACGCCCAGACTCCAGATGTCTGTGCGCGTGTCTACCGGGAGTCCGCGAGCCTGTTCCGGCGACATATAGTGTGCCGTGCCCATGACCATGCCCGCATCTGTTTTGATTAGTGCGCGAGTAGGAGTTTCGAAAGCCGAACTTTGACTTACTGCGACATCATCCGTCAGTTTCGCCAGCCCGAAATCCAGAACTTTGACGATCCGATCGCGCCTCCGGATCATAATATTCTCAGGCTTGATATCCCGGTGCACGATCTTCGCTTCGTGCGCCGCCTCCAGCGCCGTGGCCACCTGCGTAGTTATCTCTAGTGCTTCCGGCACGGTCAGACGAGCTTGCGTCATGAGATGGCGCAGCGTTTCGCCTTCGACCAGTTCGGTGGCAATGAACTGCATGCCGTCAACTTCGGCAACTTCGTAAATCGTGACTATATTCGGATGGTTCAGAGCTGAAGTTGTCGCCGCCTCCTGCTGAAAGCGACGCAGACGGTTCGTGTCGGTGGTGAAGTATGTGGGCAGCAATTTGAGCGCGACTTTCCGGCCCAGCTTTTCGTCACGCGCCAGATAAACCTGCCCCATGCCGCCCACACCCAATAGTTTTAGCAGCTGATAACGGCCCAGAGATTTTCCGATCAAAGCTCTCGCCGATGATTCGGCTTCGTTGTCGGCCATGGCTTTCGCCGTGGCTTCGACTGCCGGCGACTCGATGAAGCTGCCGGCCTCGTCATGCGAACTGATTAGGTCTTCGACCTCACGGCGCAAGGCGACATCGCCTGAGCATGCCTTATCAAGAAAGAAGCTTCGGTGCTCGGGCGCGAGGTCTAGCGCCGCCTGGAGAATCTCATCGATCTGTCGCCAGCGTTCAGGGGTCATAAGGGCGTGATTCCTGAAAGGTGAAATTCTCGGCGCTAACCCCGCTTTGTCAGGTTCTCCACCGGTGAGTTCATTAGAACCCAGAATTCACCGCAGAAATGTAAGGGTCGCAAACACCTCGCAGAGAGAAGCCGAAATCCGGTCACGACCCACTTTCATCGGCTTTTCCCAAAAGGTCCCCACGATTTTCGTCCGCCACGCGGACGACTCGTTACAGAACCGCTTGCGGTAGCAAGCGGGTTAAAGACTCAACTAGCCTGTCTGTCGATAAAGCACCCAGATTCCCCGGAAACGATTGTTTGCGCAAAGTGGATTGAGTCCTTAACCCGCTCGCTACCGCGAGCGGTTCTGTACCAGTCGTCGCTTTCACGGACTTATTTGCAAATTCCAACTTGAACCCAGCACCAAAGTGCCGGGCTACTCTCATCTCGTCCGCCTCGCGGACGCGACCAATTCCGACTCTTTGAGCAAAGCCACTATTATCCGATTCTAAAGTCACGAGGTCTTCACTGCATTATAAAGCCACGCTTTTGCGGATCGCCATTCGCGCCGCACGGTCATCGGCGAAACCTTCATGACGTCGGCGGTCTCCTCGATCGTCATGCCCCCGAAGTATCGCAGCTCGACAATGCGGCTTTTCCGCTCGTCGATCTCTGCCAGTCTATTAAGGGCTTCATCGAGCGCTACAACGTCGGCGGCCCGAACTGGCGACACGACCGCGCCGTCTTCGAGCGAAGTCTTGTGTGAATCTCCACCCCGCTTGGCACGCCGGCTGGTACGAGCGTAATCAACCAGAATGTGGCGCATTACCTGAGCCGCGACGGCAAAGAAATGCGATCGGTCATGCCAATGAACCTCACTCTGATCGACCAGCCGCAGGTAGGCTTCATTGACCAGGGCAGTCGTTTGCAGAGTGTGCCCGGGACGCTCGCGGCGCATGTAGTGATGCGCCAGGCGGCGCAGTTCCTCGTTAACGAGGGGAACGAGCTTGTCGAGCGCCGCTTTGTCTCCGTGGCTCCAGGCGATTAGCAGCCCCGTGACCTGATGAGGAGAGGATAGAGCCATTCCAGAAATCCTTCCATTACAGTCGTGCGGGATTCTAGCATTTCCCCAAAAAAGCATGAACACTTTCGGTTCCGATTGTCGCTTATGCAGATGAAAAGAAATAGGGCAATTGGTGGTGATGTAAGCCGTCACCCGACGCCCCAAAACTCTGCCTACTCGCGTTTGGCAGGGTTTTAGCACAAACCATAGGTCTCAATCGAAAGGATAAACCGATGACTAAACAATCACAGCGTCTCACCGGAATCGTCATCACAATTCTGACGCTGGCCGCAAGCCTTGCGTTCGCAAAGACTGGGAAGGCGCAATGTCCGGGAACCACACTTACGGGTGGAATGCAGTTGCCCAGCAAGATCGTTCAGGGTGAAAAAGGCGATCTGATAGTCGCCGAGGCCGGCACCTTCGCGCCAAACAGCGGGCGCGTCTCAATCGTCGATGCGCAGGGCAATCGCCGCACACTGGTTGATGGCTTGCCGTCCGGCATCAATGAAGTCGGAGAGATCGCCGGCACGAGCGGGCTGTACCTGCAAGGGCGCACGCTCTACATCGTAAATGGCGAAGGCGACGCCACGCTCGCCGGCCCCATACCGGGCACCGAAGTTCCGAATCCGGCTCCTTCGTCTCCGATTCTCAGTTCAGTTCTGGCTCTCCATTTCGCCGACAATGTCGAGAAGACGACGAGTGGATTCACGCTCAGTCTCGCAGATCATCAGGCCCTAAAGAATGGCGACAAATTGAAGTTCAACAGCGGGAAGGGCGATAAGATCACGATCGAGTTGATCGCCGACTTTCCCGATTACACTTCAGACTCGCTCCCGTTCTTCCCACCCAATGTAAGGCACTCGAATCCCTATGGCGTCACGAAAATCGGTGACAGTTTGTTCGTCAGCGACGGTGGCCAGAATGCAGTGTTCCAGGTCGACATTCACAGCGGTTCGATTTCAACGCTGACAACTTTTCCGCCCATAGCTAATCCGCTCTTCCCAGGGTTTGGCGGGCCGTTTATCGAGGCTGTTCCTGACAGCATCCGCGAGTTCAACGGCACGCTGTTGGTGACACTCCTGCGCGGTTTCCCGTTTCTTTCCGGTAACGCTGCGGTGATGATTGTTGACCCGTCGACCGGCGCCGCCACGCCGCTGATCTCCGGGCTGACGTCAGCGATCGATGTGCTGCCCGTTAAAGAGAAAGGCAAGACCAGCTATCTGACACTGGAAATCAGCACCAACCTCCTGGCCGGCAATCCGGGACAACTGCAGAACTTTGCATCGCCTCTGGGACCAGGTACGGTGATCTCGAGCTGCCTCATTTCCCCGAGCAGCATGGTGAGAGATAAAGACGACTTGTATGTTACGGAGATCTTTACGGGACGAATTATCAAGATCCCGGGTGAATAAATAATGGCCCGGTGATTGGCGAAGGTGTTCGCCATGTGAAACTAGTGCCCGGGGCCGGACTTTGTGGGCCCCGGGCACACTTTTTTGCGCAAAGTGATAGCTTGCGCGGACTGGCGTTCGCGCTATCAGGGAAGGTCCCTCATCCGCGCTGGCACTTCGGACACCAGTAAGTCGATCTGCCGCCGTGCGTTTTGCGCCGGATGCGCGCTCCGCAATTGACACAAGGCTCGCCTTCGCGTTCGTACACCTGCCAGAACCTCTCAAATGCTTCACCATAAGAAAAACCGTCCGCGTGTTCGAGGTTTACTCGAGCCGTGGAACTGTCGGAGATCGCATCCCGCAAGACATCGAGAATCGATTGATGAAGACCTTCAATTCTGCGCGGCGATAGTGTCGTTGCGCTCTTGAATGGATTGATGCGAGCGCGAAACAGAGCTTCGGCCGCGTAGATATTGCCGAGTCCCAGAACTTTTGTTTGATCCAGCAGAAGAGTCTTGAGCGTGCGACGCGAACGCGTGAAGACTTCCTTCAGATAGGCAACATTGAAATCGTCTGAGAACGGCTCAGGCGCCAGCTCGCTGATGCCTTTCGTTTTGCTAACCCGCGACTGCGCAACCAACCTCATTACTCCGAACTGTCTTTGATCTGCAAAAACCAGACGCCGCTCGTTGTCGAGATAGAAGATCGCATGCGCGTGTTTCGGGAGAGGATCGTCAGGCTTCAAATAGAGAAACTTGCCGGTCATTCGCAGATGCACTGCTAAGACCAGCTCGTGCTGAGGCGCCGGCTTCGACCGCGTGTCAGAAGCCCGACCCGGGGTCCCCAGACGGGCAGCCCGGCTCGGGTGGGGGCGGTAAGGGAGGGCAACTCCAGATCCAAGCTCAATCAGAATAAACTTTCCCCTTCGTGACACACCCGTAATCTTCAAACCCTTCAACTGTCTTTTGAAGTGAGCTGGCCGCGTTGGAGAGATTAGCTTGGGCAGTCCGATCTCGGCGGCAACGATCCGGCGGCCGACAACAGCTCGGCGCAGTGCACGCACGACGTGTTCGACCTCGGGAAGCTCCGGCATGTGAGGAGTTTGAGGTTGGTTAAGATGGGAGTCAACCGAACCAGACGTCAGCTATCGGGCACCGCACGTGTCCGGCCCGCGCAGGGATCCCGGTGCTGCAACGACTGAAGTATAGGCAGACGCTGACCGATTTGAATTCTACGACGAAACGAAAGCGTCTCAGCTTAGAACACTCTGAGCAGCAACAGAATGATGACGATCAACACCACCAGGCCGAGGCCGCCACTCGGGCCGTAACCCCAGTTGCGGCTATATGGCCAAGCCGGTACTGCTCCCAGAAGTAAAATGATTAGTACTATCAGCAGGATCAATCCCATAAGACAGTCCTCCTTCGTAAAATCAGTTTCGATTCGCAAGGAAGGATTGGCAAGCACCGTGCCGCAAAAAGCGGCGAAGTAGCCATCCAGTGGGTTTGTACTAGTGAGGTTTCGATCCGATGATTGATTCGATCTCGGTTCGGAGATTCTCAATTAACCCCGGCTTGCGGGCTTCGAGATTCAAGCGCAAGAGTGGTTCGGTGTTCGATGAGCGAATGTTAAAGCGCCAGTCCGGTGTATTTAGAGAATACCCGTCAGTCAAATCTTCCTGGCCTTTGCTTTGGAAGCGTTCCTTGACGGCGGCGATCGTCGCTTGAACATCCTCGACCCGATAATTCAATTCACCGGACATGTAATGTCCTTCGGTGTAAGGCCGCATGAGCTCAGAGAATGATTGGCCCGTGCGGGAAAGATGTTCAAGGATTAGCAGGAAGGGGATTACTCCGTTATCGGCGTAGAAATTCTCGCGAAAGTAGTAGTGCGCGCTCATCTCGCCGGCGAAGATGGCATTTTCCTTTCGCATTCGATCCTTAATAAAGGCGTGCCCGCTCTTTGAGATGATGGCTTCCGCTCCGTGCCGCTCGCAAACCTTAATGGTGGGCCAAATTACGCGCGGATCGAAGATGATCTTGTTGTTTCCTCCGTGTTTGGTCAGCAGCACGTCGGCAAGCAGCGCGGTGACGTAAGCCCCGGAGATGAACTCGCCCTTCTCATCGAGAAACGTGCAGCGGTCGGCATCGGCGTCCCAAATTGCGGCCAGGTCGAAACGCCCTGCGCGCATTAGGCTTTCAGTTTCGGCGCGATTCTCGGGTTGCATCGGATCGGGCGTGCCTTTCGGAAATGTCCCATCGGGCTCGAAATTAAGAGTGGTCAGGTCCAGCCCCAATTTGTCGGCGATGATCTGAACGCCGCCGCCTACATAACCAAAGTTCGCGTTGGCGATGACGCGAAATGGCTTGATCTGATCGCGATCGACAAAGCTGAGCACGTGCTCGACATACCCGTTGAGCACGTGCTTCTCTTTTACGGTCCCTTTTGTTTCTGACGTTACGCTGAGGTCTTTGTCAGCTTTGATGATGTCGCGGATCTCAAAGAGTCCGTTGTCCGAAGAAATCGCCGCCGCCTTTTCGCGAACCATTTTCGCGCCGTTATACTGCTTCGGATTATGCGAGGCCGATACGACGATGCCCCCGGAATATTCGTCCGACGATCCGACGGCGTAGTAAATCATGTCCGTGGTTATGCCGCCGATATTGACGACGTTGACGCCGGCATCGACAAAGCCGGCCGTAAGAGATTTTGTTAGCGACGGGCCCGACTCGCGCGCGTCCATTCCGACGACCATCGTCTTCGGATGAAACAGGTAGGTGTACGCCTTGGCGATTCGGTAGTATGCCTCTTCGTCCAGATCAGTCGGGTAGACGCCTCTTATATCGTACGCGCGAAAACTGTCCCAGTTCACGATTGAGTCCCTTCCTTTTGAGTGGCACGCGCAGCTTGCGCGTGATTCACGGGCGGGGACGCCCGTGCCACCTAAGCATCACGCGCAGGTCTTCGTATAGTCGGTCAGCGAAGTCTTATCACCCAGAACCGCGCCCGGTCCAACCATTGTCGACCGGCCGATGTGACAACCGCGCCCGATGATTGCGCCGTCGACAGCCGCGGCGGTGCCGATGCGTGTATGACTCCAGATCACGGCATTCTCGATCCTGGCGCGCTCTTCAATGTAACAGCCGCGTCCTAAAACCGAGTTGATAATCTCCGCGCCCGGTTTGATTGTGCATTCGTCAGCGATGATGGACAGATCGTCAATCTTCGCTTGCGTCGCAGAATCGAACTTTCCGCGCCGGTCTTTTATGTGAATACGCGAAACGCGATTGGCCAGCAGATCCTGATGCGCTTGCAGATACCTGGCGGGCGTGCCGATGTCCATCCAATAGGTCCGCTGCGGAATATGAGCAAAGAACGCCTCGCCCTTTTCCAGAAGCTTCGGAAACAAACCATACTCGAACGAATAATTCTCGCCGCGCGGAATTAGATCGAGCACGCTTGGCTCGAGCACGTAGGTTCCGGCATTGATGTTGCGGCACGTGCTCTCTTCGGGTTTTGGCTTCTCCAGGAATCGCAGGACCCGACCTGCGTCGTCGGTTTCAACGACCCCGTACATGCTTGGGTCCTCGACCGGAGCTAAATAGATGGTTGCCAGTGCGCTCCGCTCCTTGTGTTGGCGGATCATCGTTTTCAAATCCAGGTCGGTCAGGACATCGCCGTTAAAAACAACCGTGGGCTCGCGAATCAAATCTTCGGCGAACTTGTACGCTCCGGCGGTGCCCATCGGCTGTGGCTCGACCGTATACTTCAGCTTCACGCCAAAGTTTGAACCGTCGCCAAGCTGCTGCTCGATCTTTTCCGGTTGATAAGAGAGCGAAAGCGTGATGTCGGTGACACCGGCGCGGCGCAGCGTGTCTATCTGGTAAAGCAGAAATGGGCGGTTACAGATGGGAACAATTGGCTTTGGAGTGTAAACCGTCAGCGGACGCAGCCGTGTGCCTTTTCCTCCAGCCAGAATCAATGCCTGCATGATTAATTAGTCCGGTAAAGTCAGAATGGTTCGGGGGTTGAATTTCAAGACGCGAGTCTAACACTCGCGCGCAAAGGTTTTCAATTAGGGGCGAACGACAGTGTCAGAAGCCCGCGCGTGAGCAAGGGCCAGGTTCGAGTCGGTCGATGATCGCGATGCAAGAATGGACGCGGCACAGTCTTCATCCATCGCCAGTGAACATGTTTATTGCCCTCCCTGACTGTCGGGCTTCTGACACAAAGGGCCCGACAAAGCCCTTGACGGAGCTAGCTGCCCTAACGAAACTACGTTCGCGCACCGTGATTCCACGGAATTTCAAAAGGTTCCTTTGACTGCATTAAGACAACATCGCGGTTTCTTCATTCTGATCGGCTTCGCCGCGGTGCTTTTTCTCAGTGATATCTGGGCTTACAAAGAATTTGTGCGGGCTGAGAGTTACTTTGCGCTCGGAGCCCGCTCGATGGTTGAGCGCAGCGAGTGGTTGACGCCCCACGCGCCTGATGAGCTGCAACTCAACAAGCCGCCGCTCACTTACTGGTTGATCGGAGCCTCTTACAAGGCTTTTGGCGCGAGCTATGGAACAGCCAGACTTCCTTCCGTTCTGGCAGCGATCGCCGTACTGGCGATCGTGTATCTGCTGGGCGCGTGGCTACATGGAACTCGAACCGGTTTGATCTCGGCGGCCATGCTCGCGTCGAGCTACCTGTTTCTCAGCTTCGCCCGCATGGCGATGAGCGACTTGCTGCTGACACTTTGCGTGACTGGCGCGTTCGCCTGTTTTGTCGCGGCGCTGACGCAACCGACGCCGGTAACTCGAAAATTGGTGTTTGCCGGTTATGTGGCGATGGCCCTGGGCATTCTCACGAAAGGTCCGGTCGCTCTGGCTCTGGTTGGAATTCCGATCGGTTTGGAAGTTTTGGCGCGGCGAAATCGCGCCAGCCTCAAACATCTTCGCTTACTCCTCGGCCTGGTTCTGTTCCTGCTGATCGCAGGTCCGTATTTTGTTCTGGTGTATACGCGCGCGGGAATTGAACCGCTTCGCTTCTTCTTTTTGGGTGAGAATCTTCAAAGGTTCACCGGCCAGATCTATGAAACCGGCGCCCGACCCTTCTGGTACGAGTTGACGGCGTTCTTTACCGATTTTGCTCCGTGGTCGCCGTTGCTCTTCCTCGCGGTGTGGTTCGACTGGCGCCAGCCGGATCAAGATTTAAGCAAGCGAAGCGCCCGGCGCATGTTGTACCTCTGGCTCACATTCACGGTCGTCATGTTTTCGCTGGCGAGTTTCAAACGCGACTATTATCTGTTGCCGGCCATGCCCGTCGCCGCATTGATCATCGGATCGCTAATGGCCCGGGCTGACAGGCTATCAACTGTTTCGCGGCGTGTACTCGCGATCTTTCTCGTGATTTGTGCCCTGGCCGTTCTGACTGCCGCGTCGTTTTCGCTCCAGGCAGCGTCGGAGTTGTCGGTTCATACTTCACTAAGATTTGTGCCGGTGGCGATCGCGCTCGCAGGACTTGTCGCGATGATCGTCTGTCTCACGCGGCGAAAGACCTGGCAGTCGTCGCTGGTTCTGATGGCCACCATTTGGGCGACGATCCTGAGCATGCAGTTGATTCTCTTGCCGGCATTTACCCGCTATCTGCCCGCGACGCAATTAGCTGCTGCGGTGCCGGAGGGCCGGATTGTTTACATTTCGCGTGCAGCGAATGATTGGGCAAACTGCATCGCCTTCAATCTGCCTGCGCCGCATAGGGTCGAACGCATATCTGGCGATCTAAATGATACGAAGGGAAACGACGAAAAACTCCTGGCCGTTTTGGCAAGCAATCCAAAGTCAGTTGCTATCGTATGGGAGCACGAATATGCCGGCCTGGTGAAAAACGATATGACATTGAGAATCCTTGCAGACGTCGAGACTTATGGTCATGGCGGGCTAAGTCTCAATCTGATTCGGCATCCCGCGCGTCAACGGTTGCTGCTAATTGGTCATGCCGGATGACGGCACGTGCGTTTGCTTGACACTGTTTGGAACTAGCGGTCATGCTAAATTAGTAACGAGCAACAAATTCATATGACGACAACTAAGGAAGCAGTAATCATCAGCGCGGTGCGTACGCCGGTGGGGAAGTTTCTCGGCGCGCTCAAGAGTTTCAAAGCGACCGACCTGGGGGCGCTCGTGGTGCGCGAAGCGGTGCGGCGCGCCGGTGTGCAGCCCAAAGACGTGGACGAAGTGATCATGGGTTGCGTGATTCAGGCCGGACTTGGTCAGAACCCCGCGCGCCAGGCGGCCCTGCGGGGCGGATTGCCTGACACCGTGTCGGCCGTGACGATTAACAAAGTCTGCGGCTCAGGGTTGAAAGCTGTAATGATGGCCGGGCAGGGCGTTCAACTCGGCGACACCGAGATCGTTGTTGCCGGCGGCATGGAATCGATGTCCAATGCGCCTTACCTGCTGCCAAAGGCGCGCGAAGGTTATCGGTTGGGAAACGGCACTTTGGTCGATTCGGTGATTAACGACGGGCTTTGGTGCGCGTTTGACGACCAGCACATGGGCTGCACCGGCGAAGTGGTGTCCGATCTCTATCATGTATCAAGGCAGGAACAGGACGAGTACGCGCTGAACTCGCATCGCAAAGCCGCCGCAGCTATTAAGGCGGGAAACTTTAAGGACGAGATTGTTCCGGTGGAGATTCAGCAAAGAAAGGGCGCGCCAATTCTTTTCGATACTGACGAGCCGGTGCGCGAAGATACGTCGCTGGAGTCGCTCAGTAAATTGAAGCCGGCTTTCAAAGAAGGCGGCACGGTCACGGCCGGTAATGCGCCAGGTATGAACGACGGAGCTTCCGCGCTGGTCGTTACCTCCGCGGAGCGCGCCAGCTCTATGGGGATTGAGCCTTTGGCGCGCATCGTCGGACAAGCGATTTCGGGCACTGAGCCTAAGCTTGTGATGATGGCGCCCGTCGAAGCAATTCGAAAACTTTTGAAAAAGACCGGCTGGACAGTCAAAGATGTCGACCTGATTGAACTGAACGAAGCGTTTGCAGTCCAGGCTGTGGCGATTACTCGCGAACTTGATCTGGACCCGGAGAGAGTGAACGTCAATGGCGGCGCAGTGGCGCTTGGCCACGCGATCGGACAATCCGGATCGCGCATCCTGACAACCATGCTCTATGAAATGAAGCGACGCGATGCGCATCGGGGCATCGCCGCGCTCTGCCTTGGTGGCGGGAATGCGGTGGCAATGGCCGTCGAGCGGTGATGACCGCTGAAGAACACAACAAGACCCTGGCCACGCTGTGGCTGATTTATGGCGCGATGCACGGGCTTACTCTGCTAGCGCTATTGCTGCTGGTATTCGTAGCAAAGATCGCGACGCAGAATGCGGAGCTAATCCCGGCCCACTGGATTGCAATCGGAGTTGCTGTCTTTGCCATCCTCATGTTGTTAGTTGGGTTGCTGCCGCTGCTAGTCGGGTACGGTTTGAGGAAACGAAGACGATGGGTCAAGCCTTTGGGTTTGTCTCTGTCAGTCGTTTCGCTGGTCAATATTCCAGTGGGCACCGCGCTCGGTATTTATGCGATCAAGTTTCTGCGAAGCCAGGGCGGCGCCAGACTTTACGGTGGCAAAGTCCTGGCCGTTGATGAAGGTGAATTGCAGGAGGCGATGCACGGCGCGAAGCCTTTGATGAATTTGGCGGATCGGCTGAAGTAGACGGGTTGCGTTATGAGCGAAGTTTTTGGCGTACTTGGATCGGGAACGATGGGCGCGGGCATCGCGCAGGTCGCGGCGCGCGCCGGGTTCGACGTCGTGATGCGTGACGTGGGGCCGGAGTTTCTGGAGCGCGGCCTGAATTCAATTGATAAGAGCCTGCAGCGCGATGTCGACAAGGAACGGCTCAAGGCTGATGAGAAAAATGCGATCATTGCACGCATTAAGACGACGACGGATATAGGCGGACTAATCGACGCTTTCATCGTAGTCGAAGCAGTCACAGAAAAGCTCGACGTTAAGACAGAAGTTTTTCAGACGCTGGATGAAGTTATCAGGCGAGATGCAATTCTCGCGTCAAACACTTCTTCAATTTCGATCACTAAACTTGCCGCAGTGACGCGCAGGCCGGCAAACGTTATTGGAATGCACTTCATGAATCCAGTGCCCGTGATGAAGCTGGTCGAGATTATTCGCGGTGCGGCCACTTCTGACGAGACCTATGAACGAACCCGCGCGCTGACGGAAAAACTCGGCAAGATTCCCCTCGAATGCCAGGACTCTCCGGGATTCATTTCCAACCGCGTCCTTATGCCCATGATCAATGAGGCTATCTTTGCATTGTACGAAGGCGTCGCGACGCGTGAGAGCATTGATGGCATTATGAAACTCGGCATGAATCACCCGATGGGACCTTTGGCGCTGGCTGATTTCATAGGTCTGGACGTTTGCCTTGCGATCATGAACGTGCTACATGATGGTTTCGGCGATTCCAAATATCGCGCTTGTCCGTTACTGAAGCGCTATGTCGATGCGGGATGGTTAGGTAAGAAAACGGGCCGCGGGTTTTATGAGTATTGAAAAAGGACTTAGGTCTTTGATCTTCGGCCTTTGATAAGGCCGGCCGCCGAGTCGTGGTTAGGCAAAGTCCAAAGTCCAAAGTCCAAAGTCCAAAGACCAACTAAGTGCAGCAACGAACGATTCATCATTTTTGCCAGAAGTGCCGCGCGGCGAATCCGCTGGGTCAGGAGTTTTGCCTGCGCTGCGGAACCAGGTTGATGATTGTGGTGCAGCCGCCGTCGGTCAGAGTCGACCAGGCGGAAACCACTCCGCATGAGGAACACCTGCTGGAACGGCTGACGATGCTTGAGAACACACTCGCCCGTTTGGCTGAGCGGCTTGAGCAGGGACTGAAGCTGCTGCTTCGCCAGTCAGAAACGGCTTACACCAATCACGCGTTGGTAAAGAGTCTGATTGAGATTCTGAACGAATGCGGGGTGGTGGATAACAGCCGGTTGGAATCGATGTGGCGAGCGGAGTGCGACAAACTGAGCGAGAAACCTCCGGAAACCCCCAAAACAACGGCGCGACCGAAAAAAGCGCGTAAAGCCACGGGTAAGGCGAGCCGAAACGGTTGATTCGATCGGTCTGCGCTTTGACAGAGCCCCACCCGCGGTTATAATTAGCGACTTTGCGCTCTACCCCTTGATGCGTTCTATATGAGTCCGGGGGTGATTTAGTCATGCGGATCGAACTTGAGAGGCTGGAAGAGATCGGCGGGAAGTTTTCGCGCCAGTATGCCGAGGGAGAGCTGACCCTGGACGATCCTGAGCTCAATCTGGTTCAACCGCCCGAGATTCGGGGACGAGCCAGACGCAACGGTAAAGAGGTCGAGCTAAGCGGAGAGTTGCGGGGAAAGATTCAAACCCCGTGCGATCGCTGTTTGCGCCCGGTTGAAGTCCCGATTCGTTCAGAGTTCGCGGAGAGATTCGTTCCGGCCGTAAGCTGGCGGGCCGAAGAGCAACACGAGCTGAGCGAGGCGGATTTGAATCTCGCCGTTTATGACGGCGAAGCGATTGAACTGGACGACGTCGTCCGCGAGGAGATTCTGCTGGCGATGCCCGGTCACGTCGTCTGCCGGGAGGATTGCCGGGGGCTATGTCCGGTTTGCGGCATTGACAGAAACCAAGGCAGTTGTCAGTGTGAAAGCAAGGAAGTCGATTCGCGCTGGGAAGGATTGGAGAATTTGAGAGTTTAGATTTTTGATTTCCGATTGCCGTCAGTCGAATTAGATCGGGGCGATTGCAAATCCAAGATCCAAAATCTGAAATCCAAAATCCTGCTGGAGTTATTATGCCAAATCCAAAACGTCGTCACTCAAAATCGCGCCGCGGTAAGCGGCGGGCGCACGATGCGCTGCGGACTCCGCAAACCGTCGTTTGTCCAAACTGTCAGGAGCCACGCATGCAGCATCGCGTATGTCCCAAGTGCGGTTTTTACAAGGACCGTGAAATCGTCCAGGTTGAGCAGAATGCCTGATAGGTTTGTAAGCGGCGTTGGTTGAGCCGCGCAGATTATTCAATGTCAAACGTTAACGCCGGCATTCTGGGCACAGGTCATTCATATCCGGAAGGCATTCTGACGAATGCCGACCTGGAGAAGATCGTCGACACTTCCGACGAGTGGATTACCTCGCGCACCGGCATCAAGCAGCGGCGCAAAGCCGGGCCCGACGAATACACTTCGCAGTTTGCCGTGCGCGCATCGCGTGAAGCAATCGAGCGCGCCGGCATCGATCCCGCAGATATCGATCTGATACTTTGCGCGACGGTGACGCCGGATCAGATTCTGCCTTCAACCGCTTGTTTGATTCAGGCGGCCCTCGGAGCGCACAAAGCCGCGGCCATGGACATTGTGGCAGCGTGCTCGGGATTTCTTTACGGCTTGTCGCTGGCGGATGCGATGATTCGCGGCGGGCAATCCAAATGCGTCCTGGTAATTGGAGCCGAAATCCTGACGCGTTATGTTGATTACACTGACCGTTCCACCTGTGTATTGTTTGGCGATGGCGCCGGCGCGGCGATTCTGGGTCCGGTAGAGAGCGATCGCGGAATCCTGGCGGCCAAAATTCGCTCCGACGGCCGCTACGAGTCACAGCTATATGCGCCCGGCGGCGGCACCAAAGGCGGTTGTACTGCTGAGACGATTGCCCGCGGCGATCACTTTTTCAAGATGAAGGGCAACGAGGTTTTCAAGGTTGCGGTGCGTTCGATGGCTGAGATCTCGCGCGACGTACTCGACCAGGCAGGATTGAAAACGGACGACGTGAAGCTTTTCATTCCGCATCAGGCAAATCAGAGAATCACCGATGCGGTGGCCGGGCAGTTGGGCGTTGACAGCGCGTTCGTATACTCGAATATCGCGATGCATGGCAATACTTCATCAGCGTCGATTCCCATTGGTCTGGATGAATGTGTCGAAGCTGGACGCGTTCAGTCGGGGGACGTGATTCTGCTGGCGTCGTTCGGTGGTGGCGTTACCTGGGGCGGCGTCGTGATGCGCTGGTGATGGGAAGAATATAGGACGTATAAGACCTATAGGACAGATAGGACCTATTGCGTTTTTGTTTCCGGGTCAGGGCTCGCAGTATGCGGGCATGGGAAAAGATTTGGCCGCGAAATTCCCGGCGGCCAGACAGGTCTTTGAAGAAGCTGATGCGGCACTAGGATTCGCGCTCTCGGAATTATGTTTTGAGGGCCCGGCTGAGCAGCTACAGTTGACCGAGAATACCCAGCCGGCCATCCTGACTGTTTCCGTGGCGGCGCTGCGGGCCATGCAGTCGGAAGGTTTTCCCGAGCCGGATTTCGTGGCTGGACACAGCCTCGGCGAGTATTCAGCGCTGGTTGCTGCCGGCTCGCTTTCGTTAACCGACGCGGTCCGCACAGTGAGGGCGCGCGGCGGCTATATGCAAGAGGCGGTGCCCGTAGGCGTGGGTGCGATGGCTGCGGTTCTGGGTGCGGACGTGAACGTCGTACGGGCTGCGTGCGAAGAGGCTGCCGCGGGACAGGTTTGTAGTCCGGCAAACATCAACTCGCCGGGCCAGATCGTGATTGCCGGCGACACCGCCGCGGTCGATCGCGCGATCGTCCTGGTGAAGGAACGCGGCGCGAAACGTGCAATCAAGCTGAACGTGAGCGCGCCTTTTCATTGCGCCCTGATGAAGCCGGCTGAAGAACGGTTGGCAGTTGATTTGCAGAAGATTTCGTTCAAAGATCTCGCGATTTCCGTAGTTACGAATGTTGACGCCCTGCCGGTTAAAAGAGGGGATGAAGCCCGATCGGCACTTGTGCGTCAGGTATCTCAGCCGGTTCGATGGCTCGACTCAGTTGAATTCTTGATCGCTGAGGGTGTACAAAGCTTGGTTGAGATCGGACCCGGAAAAGTTTTGAGTGGGCTGGCGCGTCAGATTGATCGCAGCATGCGCTGCGTTAACGTCGAAGACGAAGCCAGTCTGCGCGCTGCTCGCGAAGCGCTCGCGGCGTGAGTGGTTTTACAAGTTCTGACATTTATCACAGAGGAGCAAACGAATGCCCGATCCAGAGATTGAGCAAAAAGTTAAACAGATTATCGTGGACGAGCTGGGGGTCGACGAGAACGAGGTCACGCCGAATGCCCGGTTCATCGACGACCTCGGAGCCGACTCGCTCGACACGGTCGAGTTGGTCATGCGTTTTGAAGAGGAGTTTGGCATCGAGATTCCCGACGAGGACGCGGAAAAGATTCAAAGCGTGCGCGACGCGTACAACTATATCGACCAACACAAGACAAAGTGACAGTGCAGTTGCGAGCGACGACTGGGCCAGAGGCTGGTCGTCGATTTGTAGCTGATACCACGTCACGGGAGGTTTCTGGATCTTGAATCGTCGCGTCGTTGTCACCGGTCTCGGCCTCGTTACGCCTGTCGGCAACTCGGTTGAGACTACCTGGACCGCGTTGATGGCAGGCCGTAGCGGCGCGGACTATATCCAAAAGTTCGATGCCGCGAGGTTTGCGGCCCGCTTTGCCTGCGAAGTAAAGAATTTCGATCCGCTCGACTACGTCGAAAAGAAGGAAGCGCGCAAGATGGGCGCTTTTATTCAGTACGCCATCGCCGCTTCGCAGGAAGCGATCAACGATAGCGGGCTGAAGATCACCGATGACGTTGCCGAAGGGGTAGGGACCTACATCAGCAGCGGCATCGGCGATTTCTGGGCCATCGAACGCGAGCACGAAAAACTCCTGAAGGACGGCCCCGGCCGCGTCTCGCCATTTTTTATCCCTTCGGCAATCGTTAACCTCGCTTCCGGTCAAGTTTCAATTCGTCACAATGCCAAGGGCCCGAACTCGGCAACGGCAACGGCCTGTTCCGCCGGAGCGCACGCGATTGGAGACAGCTTCAAAATCATTCAGCGCGGCGACGCCGAAGCAATGATCTGCGGAGGCGCCGAATCGGCCATCACCCCGATGAGCGTGGCGGGCTTTGCGGCCCTCCGCGCGCTGTCAACGCGCAATGATGATCCGGTCCATGCTTCGCGTCCTTTCGAGTTGACTCGGGACGGATTTGTGATCGGTGAAGGCGCGGGCATCATGATCCTGGAAGAGTTCGAATTCGCTCGCCGCCGGGGCGCGCGGATTTATGCCGAGATCGTTGGCTATGGGATGAGCGGTGACGCTTTTCACATCACCATGCCTGACGCCAGCGGCTCAGGCGCGGTTCGCGTGATGCAGAAGGCGTTGAAAGACGGCAAGGTTGAGCCGGAACAAATTGGTTATGTCAACGCGCATGGCACCTCAACTCCTTACAACGACAAGTTTGAGACGATGGCGATCAAAAAGACCTTTGGAGAGCATGCTTCCAAGCTCGCGATCAGCTCAACCAAATCAATGACCGGACATTTACTGGGTGCGGCCGGAGGGGTCGAGGCCATCTTCTCGGTGTTGGCAATCACGCGCGACATGCTGCCGCCGACGATTAACTACGTGACGCCCGATCCCGATTGCGATCTTGATTACGTGCCGAACCAGGCAAGGAAAGCGGTAATAGATTACGCGCTGTCGAACAGCTTCGGCTTTGGCGGGACGAACGCGGCGTTATTGTTCAAGAGATACGAAGAGAATTGATTCATTGGCGTATTGATTCATTGGATCATTTGATTCTCAATGAATACATGAACAAATGAATCAATGAGTCATTATGAAACTGCTGGTCCTCATGAAGCAGGTCGCGAACAAAGACGCGATCCTGCGCATTAACAAAGACTCAACCTGGATTGAAGAGGCCGATCTCTCGTTTGAAGTGAACGAGTCGGACGGCTATGCGCTGGAAGAGGCGCTGCGTATCAAGGAGAAGGTTGGCGGCGAGGTGATCGTTTGTTCGATGGGACCGCAGCGCGCCAAGAGCGTCATTAAAGATGCCCTGGCTCGCGGGGCTGATCGCGCAATTCACATCGCCGGCGACAACGTGGTTCACTTGTCGCCTTTTGCCGCGGCGAGCGTTCTGGCTGAAGCGATCCGCGATGAACAGCCTGATCTGATCATGACTGGTTTACAATCCGATGATTATGGCTATGCGCAGACGGGAGTGATTCTCGCCGAGTTGCTCGGCTTGCCGCACGCAACGATCGTGATTGAGATTGATGCCACGGGCGAGCAGTTACGCGTCAAGCGCGAGTTGGAAAGTGGATGGTACCAATGGTACGAGATGCCAAAACCTGCGTTGCTGACGATTCAATCGGGCATCAGCCAGATTCGCTATGCGACCTTAAAGGGCATCATGGCTGCGAAGAAGAAAGAGATTAAGGAAGTAACGCCCTCGGCTGAGATTGTGAATCGCCCTTCTCATCAGCGTATCGACAAAATCTACTTACCGCAGAAATCCAAACAGACCCAATTTCTGGGTGGCGGTGATGCCAAAAAAGGCGCAGCGGAGTTGGCTGAGAAGTTGCGCACCGAAGCAAGGGTAATCTGACGATGGCGGGGCAGTAGCCCGACCGTGAGTGAGGGCTCTCAAGAGACCGGCATTATGAGCAACGGCATTCTAGTTTTCATCGAGCATAAAGCGGGCGTGCTGAACAAGACTTCGCTCGAAGCGATCGCCGCCGCGCAGCAACTAGCCTCGGCTATTGGTGGAAACACGTCGGCCGTCGTGCTTGGTTCGGGAACCGAGTCGCTGGCGCAGGAGATCGCCGCTTACGATCTCAGCAAAGTGATTCAGGTGGACGATCCAAAACTTGCCGATTACACGCCCGACGCCTACGCATCTGCGATGGAGCAGATAGTACGATCAGCCGATCCGCAATACGTCATCATGTCGCACACTTATCTGGTGCGCGATTTCGCTCCCAAAGTCGCGGCGCGCTTTGGCAAGGGATTGATCGGCGACTGCATTCGGATGAATGTTGATGCGGGCAAAGCAATGTTTACGCGGCGAATCTTTCTCGGCAAGCTGGATGCTGACGTCGTTTCAGATGGCGCGGCACCTACTTTCGTCACGTTTCAGTCGGGCGCCTTTCGCGGCGACCAGGCACGAAAGGGAAGCACCGCGCCAATAGAGGGAATGCCCGTCAACGTTGGGGACGTCCGCATGAAACCGGAAGCTCCGTTTCAGGAAGTAAAGCAGGCCGTCGATCTTTCTAAAGCAGACGTCATTGTGGCTGTAGGTCGCGGCATTAAGAGCAAGGACAACATCGCGCTGGCGGAAAAACTTGCTGAGGCTCTCGGCGGCGACCTGGCGGCCTCGCGGCCAATCTGCGACGCCGAATGGCTGCCAATCGATCGCCAGATAGGATCATCGGGTCAAACCGTAGCGCCCAAACTTTACGTTGCCATCGGTATCTCAGGCGCGATTCAACACCTGGTTGGCATGAAGAACTCGCAGACGATCGTGGCCATCAACAAAGATCCCGAAGCTCCCATTTTTGACATTGCCGACTATGGCATCGTCGGTGATCTATTCGAAGTCCTGCCCGTGCTAACCGAAGAGATTAAGAAGCTCAAGAGTTAATCTTCCCCTTGCAAAATCCATTACATTGACAACTTCTGGTTCGGTGGTAGCATGAAGGCACGGTGAGCGAAGATGTGACAAAGGAATTACGCGGAGCCACCCCATTCGAGAAGCGAATGCTGGCTGAGTTTGCCGCGCTTCGCGGCGAGGTTGGGTCTCTCCGCACTGAAGTCTCCGCTCTCCGCACTGAAGTTGCGGAGATTCGCACTGAGGTTGCTGAGATTCGCACTCAGCAACTTGCGATGGCGAAGAACATCGCATCTCTCGATCAACGCCTGACGTCGGTGGATGGACGGCTAACGTCGCTGGAAGAGACCGTTGATAGCCGGCTTAAGGAAACTCGGCCGATCTGGGAAGCTGTGAAGGCCCAAATCGAGAAGCTTGACGAAAAATTTACCCTCTTCATACGCGATCTCTACGACCTTCGCGGCGATATATCACTTCACGACAAGCGTCTGGACATCCTCGAGCGCCGCGTTCTTTCTTAAAAAGCATTCGTCCGTATCCCACGCACGTATCTACGTTCCCTGATTTGCGTTTTTGCTTTTTCACCTCTGAAGTCATAAGATCCCGCTCGTTCCCTCTCAATTAGATCTTTGCCGAATCCTGAGGAGGTTTCTGTCATGAGTCTGTTCACTCGTCGAGCGCTCGTGTTCGGGTTTTCCCTGATACTAATCGTAACCGCTATTACTGTAGAGAGAAAGAGTGGCGCCGCTGCTGGTTCAACCGCGGACGCGCTTGAATTGCCTGCTGATCCGGATGCCTCAATTCTGTCGACTGCGGACAAGCCCGAAAAAACCGTGATCGCCGGCTTTGATTTTTCCAACCTGGACCGCAACGTACAGGCTTGCGAAGATTTCAATCGATTCGCGAACGGCGGCTGGATGGCAAAGAATCCAATTCCCGGCGCGTATTCGGTCTGGGGCAGGTTCACGCAACTCGATGAGCAGAATCTTGAGGTGCTTCATCAGATTCTGGATGGACTGGCGAAGAAGAAGAACCTCGCGAAAGGCAACGAAGAAAAGATCGCCGCCTTTTATGGTTCGTGCATGGATGAACAGAAGATTGAAGCTGAAGGAATCAAACCGCTTGAGTCTGAGCTTCAGCGCATCGATCAGATCAGCGACGTCCTCAGTTTGGAAGATGAAATAGCACGCTTTCATGCGCACCGGATCCCGGCAGTGTTTGGTTTTGGCGCGGCGCAGGACTTCAAAGACTCGACCACCATCATTGCCCAGGCCGTGCAGGGCGGACTGGGTTTACCCGACCGTGATTACTATCTGAGTGATGACGCGAAGTTAAAGGCTACCCGCGATGAATACGCTAAACACGTCGCCCGTACTTTTGAATTAATGGGTGATTCAGCCGCGCAGGCCGTCACTGAAGCGGCAACGGTTTTGAAGATTGAAACCAAGTTGGCGGAAAACGCGGCCACTCGCATTCAGCGACGCCGGCCGGAGGCCAACTATCACCCGATGATTAAGACTCAATTAATCGAGATGACGCCCGACTTTGACTGGAGCCGTTATTTTCGCGGGATTGGCCTGCCGGAGATTGGCAAGGTCAACGTTGGCCAGCCCGACTATTTCAAAGCTGCCGGCAAGCTTCTGGTCAGCATTCCCATCAATGATTGGAAGAGCTATTTGCGATGGCACCTGCTAAACGCAGCCTCGAACACTCTGTCTTCAAAGTTTGTCGAAGAGAGTTTTAACTTTAACGGAAAATATTTGCAGGGCACGAAAGAGATGTTGCCGCGGTGGAAGCGTTGCGTCGCCAGCACCGATCGCGCGTTGGGCGAAGCGCTGGGCCAACTCTACGTTGCCAAAACTTTCACGCCGCAGGCCAAGCTCCGCGCACAGGCAATGGTCAGGAATCTTATCGCAGCTTTGCGCGAAGACTTGACCACGCTCAGTTGGATGAGTAACGAGACTCGGCAGAAGGCAATCGCCAAGCTCGATGCGTTTATGCGCAAGATCGGATTTCCCGACAAATGGCGCAGCTATGAAGCGCTTCAGGTCAGCCGTGGCCCTTACTACAACAATGCCGTATCTGCCGGCGAATTCGATTTCAAACGCAATCTCGGAAAGATCGGCAAACCGGTCGATCGAACTGAATGGGGCATGTCGCCGCCAACCGTGAATGCTTACTACAATCCTTCGATGAACGAAATAGTTTTTCCCGCCGGAATTCTGCAGCCGCCCTTCTACGATCCCAAGGCCGACGACGCGTTCAACTATGGCGGCATCGGCGCAGTGATCGGACATGAGATGACTCATGGCTTTGACGATCAGGGCGCCAAGTTTGACGCCAACGGCAACCTGGTGTTGTGGTGGACGCCTGAAGATCTGAAGAAGTTCAACGAGCGGACCGGCTGTGTCGTAAAACAGTTTGACGGTTTCGAAACGGAACCAGGACTTCATCAGAAAGGCGAGCTGGTGGTGGGCGAATCGGTAGCGGACCTGGGAGGACTAACGGTCGCCTATGCCGCTTACCAGAAGTCTCTGCAAGGCAAGCCGCGTCCGAGGAACATCAATGGCTTTACTCCGGAGCAACGTTTCTTTCTTGGCTGGGCCCAGGTCTGGGCGCAGAACATTCGGCCCGAAGCGGCGCGCCTGAGAAACGCCACCGATCCGCATCCGTTAGCGCGTTTTCGGGTCAACGGGCCGCTGTCGAACATGCCGACCTTTGCGGCGGCGTACGCATGCAAGGAAGGCGACGCGATGGTCCGCCCGCCGGATAGGCGCTGTCAGATTTGGTAGGGGGGCGAGGGCCGATTGATTCGGCGAGCTTTGTACAAAAACTCTCAATTCGTGTTCTTTGGCGTAGCTTAGTGTGATTTCGTGGATCGTATGATCCACGAAACCACACGAAATCTCACGAAGCAACACGAACCAACTGATCGCGCTCTCAGTGGTCCGTTTCGAAGCGGCTGCTGACTTTTTGTCAGCCACCGCTCACTGCTTGATGGTGTTGGCGAGTGTTTTTAAGTCGGCAATAACCTGTTCCGGCTTCCACTCGTTTCCTCGATACAACTTCCCCAGCTTCCCATCCGGGCCAATTACCGCAGTCCGCAAAGAATGAATGACCTGGTCTTCTCCTGATTGCGTGTCGTGGTAATAGCGCATTCCGAAAAACTGCGTGATTCCTTTTACCTCGTCCGAACTGCCGGTAGCGAACTCCCAATGTTTGAAGCTTTCATCTGAATAGCGTTCGGTGTGTGAAGCTCCATAGCTGCGCAAGACCTTCGGTGTGTCGTATTCGGGATCGAAACTGATGCTGAGTAGATGCGTCTTTTGATAAACCTCAGGCTGTGTCTGCAGTTCCTTATCGATTGCGGCGAAGTTGTTACTCATCAAGGTGCATTGATCCGGCTGAGGACAACGCGTGTAGATAAAGGTCAGCGCCAGCGCCTGACCGCGATACTGGCCGAGATGAATTCGCTTACCGTCCTGATTCGTGAGCGCAAAATCCGGAACTTCCGCGCCAGTCTTCGGTTCACCGGGCGCATCTGTCGTTGCGGAAGAGGGCGGCCCGCCTTCGGCAATCGTCGAGATTTCTATCCAGGCCGAAGTCTCGTCAACCACCAGATCGCCCGTGACCTCATCGCCGGGTTTAAGCATCTCCAGATCGGCGTCTTTCTTAATCGTGAAAGGCATCGTCATCGCCGGCATGTAACCCACAATTTCTTCATGCGCAATCGTCACCGTCCGATCCGCTTTGTTTACCGAAACGACCTTTCCTTTCAGCCCGTAACGCTTTTCGTTTATCGAGCGACGCGGCCCGCAGGCCGAGCTCACGGTCAGGATGCATAAGGAGAGAACAAAAAGAATACGGAAAGTTTTGGTGCCGCTTGCGGCGCGGGCGGGTGGCCTCAATGATTTACTCCGAAGTCTCCACATTCACGTTGAGAAGTAGGTTAACCACTTTGAGCAAAGCGCTCAAGTTGGCGTGCGAATGAGGTCAGAACCGCCTGCGGTAGCGGGCGGTTGATCCGTATCACTGGCATCAATACAACATAGGATCAACCGCCCGCTACCGCAGGCGGTTCTGACTCCTATTTGTATGTTACGATTACCGCGAATGGTTACGGTGGAACAAACTCGCGCAGAGATTCTCGACGGTCGAGCGGTCGCCGAGCTAATCAAGCGCGAAGTTACTGAAGAAGTACGGCAGCTATCAGCGAAAAGTGGGATAAGGCCGTGCCTGGCTGCGGTGCTGGTTGGTGACAACGACGCTTCCGCGGTTTACGTGAGGAACAAAGTGCGCGCTTGCGCTGAAGTGGGAATCGAATCGGATCAGCGTGTGCTGCCGGCATCGACTACCACTGTTGAGCTGCTTGCACTCATTGAGGAATTGAACCGGCGCGAAGATGTCGACGGAATCCTGATACAGTTGCCTTTGCCAAAACAGATCGACGAGGCCGCGATCATCGAAGCGGTCGATCCCGCGAAAGATGTGGACGGGTTCCATCCGGCGAATGTCGGTCTTCTCGCGATCGGACGTCCTCGTTTTGTGCCATGTACACCCGCCGGAATCATTGAGCTGCTCGAGAGAAATGATATTGAAATAGCGGGCGCGAATGCCTGCGTGGTCGGCCGCAGCCAGATCGTCGGCCGGCCGGTTGCGGGCTTGCTGCTTCAGAGACACGCTACGGTAACAATCTGTCATTCGCGCACGCGCGACCTGCCCTCGGTGACGCGCCAGGCAGATATCCTGGTGGCCGCAATTGGACGCCCCGCCTTCATTCGCGGTGAGTATCTTAAGCCGGGCTGTACCGTGATTGACGTCGGCGTCAATAAGATTAGCGACGCGAACGAAGTGCGCGCGATGTTTGGCAGCGAAGCCGGTAAGCGACTCGAGGCGGTCAAACAACGCGGGTACACACTGGTCGGGGACGTTCATCCCGCAGAGGCTGATCAGATTGCCCGAAGGCGGACGCCGGTTCCCGGTGGCGTTGGCTTGCTCACCGTAGCCATGCTGATGAGAAACACCTTGCAGGCGGCGAAGACGCGCAGAGGTGTTTAGAGTTCAACCTTCGGGTTGCTGATTACAGGCACAAGCTGAAGCTTGAACTCTGAACGATGCTCAACGTTGGACTCACTGGATCGATTGCGGTAGGGAAGTCGTTCGTGCTCAGTGTCCTGGCTGATCTGGGTTGCCGGGTTCTCGATGCCGACGTCACCGCCCGTGAGGTTGTGATGCCCGGAGCGCCCGGCTTGAAAGCCGTCATTGAAGCATTTGGCGAAGAGGTGCTGACCACAGAAGGTACGCTTGATCGCTCAAAGCTCGGCGCGATCGTTTTCGCTGACGAAGAAAGACGTTTACTTCTGAACTCGATACTGCATCCGTTCATTATCGCGGCCCAGGATGAGCAGATGCGCCGTTGGGAGGAGCAAGAGCCGAACGGGATCGCGGTGGTTGATGCCGCGCTGATGATTGAATCTGGTGGCTACCGGCGTTTCGACAAAATAATCGTGGTTTACTGCCGGCCGGATGTTCAATTGCAGCGGCTGATGTCGCGCGATGGTCTTAGTCGCGAAGATGCCGAGCAAAGAATCGCAGCGCAGATGTCACAAGACGAAAAAAGAAAGTTTGCCGACTTTGCCATAGACACTTCGGATGGTTTTGATAGTACTCGACAGCGAACCGAAAGTGTTTTCGGGCAGCTTCGCGAGCTGGTTGCCGTAGCCTAATGAGAGTTGGTGAGCATGAGATTGCCTGAAAGTACGTTGCTCGCCACAGGATCGCGTGTTAATTTTTGCAGAGCCGATTCCGTCAGGCAGAGCGAGAATTCATGAGTCGTCGCAATAAACACGATACGGACGCCGCTCGTTCGTCCCGACTTCGGATCACCGTCGTCATCATCGGCCTGAGCCTGATTACCGCAGGGTGTGCTGCCTTCGCCGGCAATCGAGAGTTCTTTGGCAAGACCGATCCTCCTCGCGACAACATCCTGCGTTACGTGTCCGGTTCAGAGCCCGAGTCGCTCGACCCGCAGATCTCAGACGGTCAGCCTGAAGCGCGCATTTACATGGCGCTATTCGAAGGGCTGGTAGAGTATGACCCAAAAACGACCGTGCCGATTCCCGCGCTGGCAGAGCGCTGGGAGATTAATAACGACTCTTCCGAGTTCACTTTTCATTTGCGTCACAACGGACGGTTCTCAAACGGTGACCCGATAACCGCCCGGGACTTTGTTTACACCATCCGTCGGGGAATGTCGCCAAAGCTCGCCTCGCGAAACGCCGGGTTGGCCTACTACATCAAGTACGCCAAGGCTTACAACGAAGGTGACGTTTTTGTTTTCGATCCAACAGCCAAAACGTTTTTGATGGAAGCTAGCTTCGCCGAGGACAAGAATGAGCCGGCGAAAATGCCTCTAAGTTCTCAGCCGGTCGAATCGGTGACCGCTGAGTACCCGCCGGTGCCGGAAGATAAGGCACCGGACGCAGACACTCCATTTCATCGCTTCATGCATTCCCCGGACAGAATCGTTTTGACCGCGGATGAAAAGAAACGTGAGAAGATTCTCGATGGCAATCCAAAGTTGAAAGCTGCAGTCGCCGGCAAGCAATTAGTGCCGGTAAAGCCGGAAGACATTGGCGTTGAGGCTGTCGACGACTACACGCTGCGAATCTCGCTGGCTCAACCCGCGCCATTTTTTCTCAGTCTGATGCCGCATCAATTCTTCCGCGTACTTAACCAGAAAACGATCGAAACATTCGGAGACAGATGGACCGAGCCGGGAAAGATTGTCACCAGCGGACCGTTCGTGCTTGAAACCTGGAGACACTATGACCGGGTGGTGGTGAAGCGAGATCCGATGTACTGGGACGCTCCGAACGTGCATCTGGATGGCATCGTCTTTTACGCGGTGGTTGAGAACACCACCATGATGAACCTTTACAAAGCGGGCGAGATAGACGCGTTCCTCAATCATGCTGTCCCGGCATCGTGGCTGGATATGATTGCGCCCATGAAGGACTATATGGACGCTCCTGAGGCGGTCATCGAATACTACCAGTTCAACTGTAAGCGGCCGCCGACCAGCGACGTGCGGGTCCGCAAGGCCTTGCACATGGGCCTGGACAAGAAAGCTTTGGCGGCCTGGCGGCATACGAAGCCTTTGACGGCGATCACTCCTGAAGGTATGTTCCCCGGCTATCCGCAGCCAAAAGGCGATGCGTTCGATCCTGAGAAGGCAAAGTCATTGTTGGCTGAGGCGGGTTATCGCGACAGCTCGGGTAAGTTTGATCCCAACAAGTTTCCCGTCGATCAGATTGAGATAAGCCTCAATCCGGATGGCAACAACATTCCCACGGCTGAGTTCATTCAGTCCCAGTGGAAGCAGAATCTCGGTCTTACAATTCCGATTAAAATCATGGAGCAGAAAACTTTCCTGGCGGCGCGATCTAAGCTTGAGTACAAAGGAATCGCAAGAAACGGTTGGGGCGCGGACTATATGGATCCGTTTACTTTTCTCGGGTTGTACTACACGCCTACCGGCAACAACGGCACCGGGTGGTGGGATCCGAAATACGCAGCGCTCCTGGATGAAGCGAACAGCACCGGCGACCAGCAGAAGCGCCTCGATCTAATGGCCAAAGCGGAAGCGCTGGCCCTGGAAGCACAGCCGGTGATGCCGCTCTTTACCACCAGCGCACGATGGATGAAGAAACCCTACGTCAAGGGAATGTATCCCAACCCGGCATCGCTGTTTCCCTGGAAATGGATATACATTGAGCGCGATCAGGCGAAGTGGGATTATGGCGTGCCGAAGATGACTGGCGATGGGTTATAGGTGATGGGTTATAGGTGATGGGTGATAGGTGATAGGTGATAGGAAAAAGAAAAGGGTAATGTTGTGCGTCCTCACGAAAAGCTTGAGGTGTGGCAAACAGCCGTGGACTTTGTTATTGCTGTCTATAAATTGACTGAATCGTTTCCACGGGAAGAGAAGTTCGGCTTGACTTCCCAGATTCGACGCGCGGCAGTTTCTATTCCGGCAAACATCGCTGAAGGCGCCGCTCGCCAGTCGGGTAAGGAGTTCATTCATTTTCTGTCAATGGCCCAAGGATCAGCGAGTGAACTGGCGACGGAACTATTAATCGCGCATCGCCTGGGATATCTCAGTGAGGAGACCTATTCCGAAATGAGTGCACAGCTCGATAGCATTGGACGGATGATTATCGGACTTTCAAGACACGTAAAACGCAAGTTGGAAACCAAGATCTGATTTTACCCAAACCTATTACCGTTTACCTATTACCGTTTACCTTATGCTTCGTTTCATCATTCGTCGCGTAGTTATCATCATCCCCATGCTCTTTATTATTGTGTCCCTTACCTGGGCATTGATCCGTCTGGCGCCCGGGAATTTTTACACCGCCGAGAAAAAGCTGACGCCCGCCGTTGAGCAAAACCTGCGCGAAAAATATGGACTCAACCAGCCCTGGTATGTGCAGTATCGCCGGGTCCTCTGGAACATCGCGCGGTTCGACTTTGGCAATTCGCTGAAGTACGAAGGCCAGTCAGTGAATCAGATCCTGTGGCGAGCGCTGCCGGTTTCGGCGGTGCTGGGATTAACGGCCTATCTGATGGCGCTGCTGATCGGCATCACTACCGGAACGCTGGCAGCACTAAGACAAAATTCGTGGATCGATTATGCGAGCATGACGCTGGCCATGCTGGGAATCTCAATTCCCAATTTCGTGCTCGGTCCACTGCTGATTCTGATCTTTGGCCTGACACTTTTTTGGCTGCCGCCGGCGCTGTGGCAGGGCTTTCCCAGTAAGAGTCTGGTGCTGCCGGCCGTTACCCTCTCGGCAATTTACATCGCCTACATTGCCAGGCTAACCCGTTCGGGCATGTTGGAAGTCATGCGCTCGGACTATATCCGCACCGCGCGGGCCAAAGGTTTGAGCGAGCGCGCAGTCGTGGTTCGGCACGCGTTGCGCGGCGGGCTGCTGCCGGTCGTTTCATTCTCGGGCCCCGCGCTCGCGTTTCTGATCACCGGCACGGTTGTAGTCGAAAGAGTTTTCTCGCTTCCCGGTCTAGGCAACTATTTCATTAATGCCTGCTTCAATCGCGATGAGCCGTTAATCATCGGGATCGTCGCGTTTATTGCGATCGCGGTTTTGGTCTTCAATCTGCTCGTGGATATTTCGTACGGCTTTATCGATCCACGCATCAGGTACTGACGTGCAGTGCAAGTTACTCTCTTATGGACGACGAGAGAAATCAGCAAGATCAGAATGCGGACGATGAAGGAGAACTCTCCTCAAGTCCGCCGGGAGCTTTGGCTGATCCGCCGGTGATTCAGCTGGGGCCGGAGTTTGCTGTGGCTGAAGACGTGCACGCCGTTGTGACCGGAGAGCTAGTCGCGGGGACCTCGCTGTGGCGTGACGCGTGGCGAAGGCTCTTGCGGAACAAGATTGCCGTATTCGGCATGATTGTAGTCATTGCGATTTCGTTGGCGTCACTGATTGGCCCGAGCGCGATCAAGTACGCCACCGGCAACACCTACGATCTTATTCCCCGGGATTCTTCGCTTAACAAATCGTTTCCGCCCTTTCGTGGGCCCGACGGAAAGTTCGCCTGGACGCACCCGATGGGCACCGACATCGCGGGCCGCGACGTGCTGGCGCGGGTCCTCTCCGGCGGACAGATTTCATTGATGGTGGCGTTGATCGCGACGCTGGTTTCGCTGGTCATTGGAGTGTCGTACGGCGCCACTGCGGGTTACCTTGGGGGACGCATCGATGACCTGATGATGCGGATCGTTGACGTACTGTACTCTCTGCCATACGTCATCATCGTGATCGTTTTGCTGGCGCTGCTGCCCGCGAAAACGCCTACGGGTCAGTTGACCCAACTGTTTTTCGCGCTCGGCGCGGTGTCGTGGCTGACCATGGCGCGAATTGTGCGCGGGCAGGTGCTGTCTCTTAAAAACCAGGAATTCGTTTTGGCCGCGCGGGCAACCGGCGTGTCGACGCCGAAAATAATTTTTCGACACCTGGTGCCTAACGCTTTGGGTCCTGTTATCGTTTATGCAACGCTCACCATCCCGACAGTGATGCTCAGCGAAGCGTTTTTATCGTTCCTCGGTCTCGGCGTCCGGCCACCCAGAGTTTCGTGGGGCAGCCTGGCCGCGGAAGGCGCAACGACGCTGGCGATCTATCCGTGGCAACTGATCTTTCCCGGACTCACGATGGCGCTGATGCTGTTCTCATTGAATTTTCTCGGAGATGGTCTAAGGGACGCGCTCGATCCGCAGATGCGGAAAGAGTGATTTCTCTGCAGGGTTTGGAAGACCGACAATATGACTAGGGAATCAGAAGTTCGGCAAGCGTCCTGGTGGAGGAATAGCTGGCCCGGACTAGTAGGCGGCATCCTGATGATGTCATTCGGATTGATGTTGAAGCGATGGCTGCCGCTCCATTTCGCAATGGGCATCGGGGGCTTTGCGGCATGGTTTATGGTCGGTTTGATCTTCGCCAGACGGTCGCCTCCGAAATACGGCATACCGGTTTGGGTCGCGGCGTTAATAACGGGCTCAGCCACGGGCCTCTGCGTCGGCTTGCTCTCGTACTATTTTCCCTGGTAGTTGAAAGCATCCCGATTGTTTCGAACTATGACTGCTGACAACAACGGAAATCTGCTTACCGTCAGTGACCTGCGCACTTATTTCGAGACGGAAGACGGCACTGTCAAAGCTGTCGACGGCATCAGCTTTGAGTTGAAGCAGGGTGAAACGCTGGGCATTGTCGGCGAGTCAGGTTCCGGGAAATCCGTGGCCAATCTTTCCATCATGAGGTTGATTCCCGATCCGCCAGGCAAGATCGTTTCGGGCTCGATTGTTTTTCATGGGCAGGACGTGATGCAGCTCTCGCCCCGTGAAGTGCGCGACATTCGCGGGAAACAAATCGCGATGATCTTTCAGGATCCAATGACTTCGCTCAATCCTTTCATGCGTGTCTCAAAGCAATTGATGGAAGTCACGCGACTCCACCTCGGACACACGAAAGAAGTAGCACGTGCCCATGCGATCAGGATGCTGGAGCATGTGGGTATTTCAGATGCGAGCGAGCGGGTTGATAGTTATCCGCACGAATTCTCCGGCGGCATGCGCCAGCGGGTGATGATTGCAATGGCGCTTTCGTGCCAGCCTGAGCTGCTGATTGCGGATGAGCCCACAACCGCGCTCGATGTGACGATTCAGGCGCAGATCCTTGATCTGATCAAGACTCTGAAGACCGAAACCGGCGCCAGCGTAATTCTCATAACCCACGATCTCGGCGTAGTTGCCGGCATGACCGATCACATCATCGTAATGTATGCCGGAAAGGTTTTCGAAAAGGCGCCCACCAGCGAGCTCTTTGAACGGCCGGGCAATCCTTACACACGGGGGCTGTTGCGTTCGGTGCCGGATCCTACAGCCGAGCAGGGAAAGCTTTATCAGATTCCGGGGCTGCCGCCGGATCTTGCCCACTTGCCGGACGGATGTCCGTTTGCGCCGCGCTGTGATCGCGTCCAGGAAATTTGCCGGCGCGAGTTTCCACCGTTCGTGCAATTGACGCGCGAGCATTACTCGCTCTGCCATTTTGCGAACGAGGTTTACGCCGAGTCGAATGCAAAATGATTGACACGCACCCCGAGCCACTGATTTCAATCAGAGATCTGAAAGTTCATTTTCCGCATGGCGGCGGATTACTGTTTTCGCGATCTCGAAAAGTGGTTAAGGCGGTAGATGGTGTCAACCTGGACATTTATCGAGGTGAAACTTTGGGTCTGGTCGGTGAGTCAGGCTGCGGCAAGACAACACTGGGACGCGCCGTCCTGCGTTTGACCGAGCCAACCTCTGGCGAGATTCTTTTTCGCGGTCAGGACCTGGCGCAACTTTCCCGTAAAGCCATGCGACAACAACGCCGCCAACTACAGATAATCTTTCAGGATCCTTATGCTTCCCTGAATCCGCGCATGACCGTGGGCCAGATCATCGGCGAACCACTCGAGACCTTTCGCCTGGCGCGTGGAGATTCGCGACGGCGGCGAGTACAGGAACTGATGGAAATGGTGGGTCTGAGCTCCCGCTTTCTCAAGCGCTATCCGCATGAGTTCTCAGGCGGACAGCGACAGCGGATCGGCATCGCTCGGGCCCTGGCGGTTGATCCTGATTTCATCGTGGCCGATGAACCAATCTCAGCGCTCGATGTTTCAATCCAGGCGCAGATAATGAACCTGCTTGATCGGCTGCGGCGGGAAAAGAACCTGACTTATCTTTTCATATCGCACGATCTCCGCGCGATCCAGCACGTCTCAGACCGGGTGGCCGTAATGTACCTGGGGAAGATTGTCGAGCTAGCCGAAGCAAAAACCATCTATTCGAGTCCGCTAATGCCTTATACCAAGGCATTGATTTCGGCAGTGCCGGTTCCTGATCCGAAGGTCGAGGCAACGCGCCGGCGCATTGTTCTGGAGGGCGACGTGCCGTCGCCTATCAATCCGCCACTCGGCTGTCGATTTCACACGCGCTGTCCGTACGCCATCGAAGCTTGCCGCGACGTTGAGCCGCAACTGGTCCAGATCAAGCCCAACCATTTTGCCGCTTGCATCCGCATCAGCCCGGAACAGCCCGACATCGAGCGGGTAGCGCCCGGCGCTGCGCCCGGTTTGCTGGACGAAGCTTGACCATCGTGGGCATGAAAACCACCCGCTATTAGTCATTTACGGTAAACGTGAGCTGAAATTCGGGGCCGTTGCATGGGTCTCAATAATAGGAGTCTGCGGGCAGGTTCGCAGGCTTGTAGCAGGGTAGAGCGCCACCTATACTGAGGGCCCGAGCGATTGTGTCCTTCCTTAGAGCGCCGGATCAGGCCTTTCACCGGATCAGTATGATGAAGCGATCGAGCGCAGATAAGCGGACAGCCAAGGGTGCGAAGACAGACAGAGGCGCTTCACGCCCTGAGGCGATTCCACAGGAAGCGCCTGAATACGCGCCCAAAGGCTGGGCTGAAATTCAAACAGCCGTTGCTGAATCGTCGGGGATTTCGCTCCTGCTGGTTGAAGGCCATCAGCCGCCGGCGCTCGCCGTCGCAAACAACAACTCGATCTGCGAAGCGCTGCAGTCCTCTCCGGAACACGTCGGACTCTGCGATCCGTATTGCGGGATTGCTCACAGCCGGGCGGTGAGCGCGAATGCGATCACACATTACCGCTGTCATGCGGGTCTACAGTGCTTTGCAGTGCCGGTCGACCTCGACCAGCAAAGACCGCTGACCATCATCGGAGGCCGAGCGTTCGTCTCGAGCGCCGATTACCGTGAGCTGGCCGAGCGCTTTCGATCGGGTGACCTCCAGGATTTGTTCAGTGACGACCTGTTTCGCAACGTTATCTTTGCGGACGAGGCTGATTTAGATCATGCAGCCCTGCGTTTGGCAAAAGAGGCAAACGAATTCAGCGAACAAAGACCTGACGAAATAATTTCGCCCATCGCTCAAGAAGATGTCCTGACTGCCGATGCGATTTCTGAGCCTGAACCCGACAGAATATTCGCAACCTCGAAACCCGCGCCCGATCGACCTTCCGAGTTCGCTGATTCGATTCGTCGGTTCGCTGAACACATCGATGCCAGCGATCCATCTCAGACCTATCAATCGATCGTGGCCCAGTCGGCCAACCTGTTGAATGCAGAGCGCAGCTCGCTGCTGTTGCTCGACGAATCCACTAATGCGCTAACCGTCACAGCCGCCCGTGGGATGAGGGCGCCTTTGGCTGAGGTGGACCGGATTCCTGTGGGCGTGGGGATTGCCGGATCTGTCCTGCGCCAGGGCTTGCCGATGGTAGGAACAATTGATGACCACGGACCACCGAGCGACCCAGAGCGTGGTTACAAAACGAAGTCATTCATCAGCTATCCCATCTCGATTGGGAATCGAAAGTTTGGAGTGCTAAATCTGACGGACAAGATCGGGGGCGGCGCTTATGACGCGAGCGACCTAAGCGTTATCGAACTGGTTGCGCCACAGATTGCCCTGGCGATCGAGCGCGCTTCCTGGCAGCAACGTGCCAACCAGTTTCAGTTGATGTCGATCACGGATCCCTTGACGGGCTTGCATAATCGCCGGTACCTCGAAGCGCGCCTGTCGGAAGAATTGAGCCGTTCGAAGCGATACAATTACCCGCTCAGCTTTATGATGATCGACATTGATGATTTCAAGCTCTACAACGATCACAACGGCCACCAGGCGGGTGATCGAGCGCTGGAAGTCACGGCGCAGTGTCTGAAAGCCGCGCTGCGCAAAGTTGACGTGGCCTCGCGGTATGGCGGCGAGGAGTTCTCAATTCTGCTGCCGCAAACGTCATTAGAAGAGGCCGGCGGACTTGCTGATCGCGTTCGCCGTAAGATAATGAGCACAACGTTTCCGCACGGAAAAACCCAGCCGCTGGGCGCGGTAACAGTTAGCATCGGCCTGTCTTCGTTTTCGCCCGCACTCGACTCTGCCGAGGCGATCGTTCGGGCCGCCGATCGCGCGCTCTATCACGCGAAGAGTCACGGAAAGAATCGCGCCTATGCTTACCAGGGAGCGCAGGTTCGCACCGAAGTCCCGAACGTTGACCTGGAACAGTAATTGATGACTCAGCAGCGCATACTGGCCAATGTCAGCCGAGACGATTTTGTTGGGCGCGACGCGGAACTGCAGCAGATCGTGCAGCAGGCTTCCCGGCTGACAGATCGCCGTGGGTTGGTGTTGCAAGCTGCGCCGGGCGTGGGCGCGGCGGAACTATTCCGCCAGGCTTATGATCAGTTGTTTCTCCGCCGGGGTGATCCGGTGCCCATTCACTTCGCGTTGCTGCGGAGCGATGCCAATCCGGTAGACACTGCCCGCCGCTTCTTTCAGACCTTCCTGCGACATTACGTTGCCTATCGCCGCGTGGATCCGTCGCTGGCCGACGCGCCCCTGAGCTCAAACGATCTGATCGAGTTGGCGTTGCCGGGCGATTACGAATTAATCAGCGAACTGGTGGAGAGTTTTGAGCGCGAGCGCGGCGCAAGTGATCAGCGCGATTTTGTGCGCTTCTGCCTGACTGCGCCACATCGTCTGGCAGCGGCGGGGCGAAGACTCTTCACGCTAATCGACTGCCTCGGGCTCGGTCCGTCCAAAGAAGAAATCTCGCTTGCGCAGGAGATCACTGCGGCGGTCGCGAAATCGAGTGGATCGTTTGCGTTAGCAGGCCTGCGCCGGCAGGTAATCAGCCTGCTTGGCTCGGACGGTGGATCTGACTTCACTGAAGTACTTCATTTGGAACCTTTGGGCGATGACGACGGTCGCCGGCTGGTCGATGTCTTGGCGCGACGCCATGAGGTCCAAACCAACGAACCCACCCGCGATTTGATCGTGCAGCAACTCAACGCGAGTCCGCTGTTCATCAACGAATTGTTTCTGGCCGCGCGCGCAGCTAAGAGGCCGCTTACCAGCTTTCTCAACTGCCAACGTCTTTATGTTGACGAGTTGATGGGCGGACGCTTTTACCGGCACTTCTCGAGAATCCTCGACCAGGTCGCTCCTCAACCGCAGACAAAGAAGGTCCTGCTGCGAGTTCTGCATGAATCCGCGGCGGGCGAAGCGCACAAGGCGTCTCTGTGGGCGTGGAAGAAGCGGCTGGGAGTCGATGCGGGCGAGTTCGAAAGGATTGTTGATGCCCTGCACGTCAACGAGTTGGCGAACTCAAGCGGCGCTTTCATTGAGATGAACGCGGAGTCATACGTGTGGATGGATTATCTGCGCGCGCATTATCGAGTTGAGGTAGCCGGCGAAGCGCGGGCAATGATCGTGGCCACGACCCTGCTGGATACACTGAAGCGGGCCCCCCAGACGATGGCGCGGAAGTATCGACGCGAGGCGGCGCTCGGCCTCAGCGAGCTGGTGTCTTATTTCAATTGTCAGAGTGTGCCGGCCAGTTTGTTCCACTATGATCGTTTCGCGGCGGCGCATAAAGGCGCGGATACTGAGTCAATTAACGCTGAGCTCGACATGGAATCCGATCTAATCAGGCTCCCGCAGACCATCTACGCCGCCGGCTGTTCAGCTTACTCGGACTCGATATCGTGTGGCCCGGAGCGTTGTGCGGTCGCGCACGGGTTTGACGCAGCCGACTATACGGATGAAAACGAAGTGGTATGGCTGGCTGCTGAGATTGAATCGAAGCTCGAAGCGAGCAGGGAACTGACTGAAGAATGGTGCAATCGCCTGGCAGGTCTTGCGCGCGAATGCCGGTTTGAGCAGGTACGTTTGTGGCTGATCGCGCCTGAGGGCTTCTCGCCGGAAGCTTGCGAGTTATTGAAGGAGCGAGACGCCTATGGTTCCAGCCGTCGCCAGGTAGAATTGCTGACCGCGCGCATCAAATCGGAAATCGGCGCGGCCGACGAGCGCGCCGACGAATACGAGATGGTCATTCCCATGGGCACCGACACGGAGTTGATCGCGGCGCACGCGGTGGAACAGATCGCGCGGCGAGTCAACTTTCGTCCTGAGGCAATTAATCAGATCAAGACGGCGTTGATCGAAGCGTGCATCAATGCGGCTGAGCACAGCATGAGCCCGGATCGCAAAATTTATCAGCGCTTTCGGCTGGAAAATGATAAATTGGTCGTTACGGTTGCGAGCCGAGGCGTGGTGCCGGCGAACCTGGCCAGTGATAACGGTCACGATGTCCGCGCCCGGGATGAGAAAGAAGACGCGAAGAGTCGTCGCGGTTGGGGATTGAAGCTGATTCAAACCCTGATGGACGAAGTTGAATTCGAACGCGTCGATGATGGCACGCAACTGCGGATGACAAAGTACGTTCGTTGAGTAACATAGACTTTAGTCTTTGGAACAGTCTCGAATCGTTCACAGACTGAAGTCTATGTTACGGTAAGAGGGGGGCTTACTGAGCATGGCGGACACGACTGGAGAATCTCCGGTGCAGGCGCGGCGCGTCGGAGACACCGCGATAATCTACGCCAGCGACTACCTGAACAAGCTAAGCGGTGAGCGCATTGAACGCGAGTGCAAACGCCAGCTTGAGTCAGGTTCCCGCGCGCTGGTAATCAACTTCCGAGACACTGAGCTGGTTAATAGTATCGGCGTTTCAATTCTCATGGGCGTAATCGACGCCGCCGAACAAAACAAAGCGCGCCTGATCTTTTCTGACGTCAACAGCCATACCGCCAAATTGTTTGAGATGTTGGGTCTTACACGCCATGTGAGCCTGGCGAAAGACGAGGGCGAAGCCTTATCGCAGGTGGCGCCGCAGAAGAACGCAGTGGGAAGTTAGGCGAAACAATGGTTTTTTAATGGAAACAAATACTCAACGACTGCTTCACACCTTTGCCACTCTGGCCGATCTCGGCCAGGAGATCGCCAACACCGCAGACTTTGAAGAGATGCTGCGCAACTCGTTTCATCTTCTGCTGGGATCTTTCGCGATCAGGCGCGGCGCCGTGGGCGAATATGATCGAGATCGCGGCGAGCTCCGGCTCGTAGCTGCCCGGGGGTTGAGCCAATCGCAAGACACGTCTTTGCCGATCTCCAGTGAGCACGCGCGCGAGCTGGCGAGCCTGGGCTCGGCGCTTTCCCTGGATGATTCAACCAGGGAAGCGGACAGGTTTCTCGAAGATCACCACGACGCCTTTCCCGGCGTCGAAATCAATCTGCTGGTGCCGCTGGTCGTTCGTGAGCGTTTGATTGGCGTGGTGCTGCTGGGCGAAAAAGCCACCGGCGAAAAATTTACGGACGAAGACCTCGAAGTCTTGCGCACACTGACGCGCCACATCGGTGTCGGAATTCACAGCCATCGCTTGCTCGAAGAGGTGGAAAGCAAGGCGGACGAAAATCGACGCCTGTACGACGGCCTCCGCACGATCTACAAGGAGACCGTCCACGCTTTTGCCGCCGCGATCGATATCAAGGATCGCTACACACAGGGCCATTCCGTGCGCGTCGGCAAGTACAGCGAAATTATCGCGCGCGAAATGGGCTGGAGCGATGACGCAGTTGAGGGCATCGCGATCGCCGGCTATCTTCACGACATCGGCAAGCTGATTGTGGATCTCAACGTGATCAACTCTCCCGATCGATTTAACGCCAAAGAGTCGAAAGAAATGAGCCGGCATCCGGCCGCGGGTTACGAAATTCTTTCACCCATCAGTCATCCTTACGCCGACATCCCTTTGATGGCCCGCTATCATCACGAACGGATGGATGGAAATGGCTATCCCGACGGATTGAAAGGCGACCAGATTCCGCCTGGCGCCAAGATCGTCACGCTCGCCGATTCGTTCGACGCCATGACGACCGACCGGCCTTACCGCAAGAAACTTCCGCTCGCAGACGTGCTCGAAGACTTTCGCGCCAACACGGGAACGCAGTTCGCGCCCGAAGTGGTATGTGCTTTCTGCCGCGCTTTTCTGAAGGAAATCGAAGGCACCACGAAAGAGCAGAGGCTGATTAGGTTGTTGGGGAAGAACTACGAGAACGTTGAGAGGGTGAGTCCGCTTCTGAGCCAACTTATCTCCGACCTCGACGGCGGCGCGATGGCCGCTACTGCCCACTGAAGCCCACAACGCTATTTCGGTTGAATCCTTAGCGTATAACTACAAATAGCGATCTTTTCGTCCGGCTGAACTACGGTTCGCTGGTCGCGCGGGAGTTCGCGCCCCGAGATTAAGGTTGGGTTCCGGCCTTTTGGTGTGACCCAAAATCGACCCTGATCGTCAAACATGAGCGTGGCGTGCACGCGGCTGATTTCGGGATCGCCTTTAAGGTTGAGGTCGACTGCAACGGATCTTGAGCCGCGGCCAATCGAGATTTCAGATTTGGTAATCGGAACTACCGACTGGCGCACACCTTCGCGCCACAACTCGATCGAATACAGTTCAACCACCCGGGCACGGACCACTGTGATCTCACCTTCGGCGTTTCCGGTTCCGGTTGTGTCCAGATCAGAGGGTGATTCGGGAGTTGCGGTGCCGGTAGCAGTGGTGGCGGGACGCACGGTAACCATGGTGTGGCCCGCTTCGGTTTCGTCCCAAACCGGTTGCACCCGAAACTCGCCTTTGTTCAGCGTGCCGTCAACACGCAACTCGATCGCGAATGATTTCGTTTGCAGCTGAACTGATCCGGCCAACTCGCGGGCCCGTTCAGACAGCACGTGAAAGAGCCCCTGCTCCAGTCCGCGCCGCTTATCGCCCTGCCAATCCTTATCATCGTCGTTGCTGAGATAGACGATGTATTCGCGGGGAATGTAAGTGGGACCGCCCGGCGGCGTGAACATTTCGCGCTGCATGCAAGCTTCGACTTCGCGCGCGATCTTTACCAGGAATTCTTCCCAGACGCGCCGCGGTTTCGCATGCTCGTCAGCCTCTTCCAAAAGATCGTCGGTCGTCTCACCGTCGATCCAGCGTCGGATGGATTCAATTAAGCCCATGTTTTGGAGTGCGCCGACTTGGCGGCGCTGTTTGGAAAGCGGTGACAAGTCACCGCACTCCACATCAATCAAACTTCAAATACATCTTGTTGACCCAACCGCGGTCCTTCGAGTTGGGATCGTCTTTGGTGCGTGCATGTTGCAGAACGTCCACCTCACACCAGTTATTGCTGCTACTCACGCTCACAATCCGCACCCGAGACCCGGCTTCTGCCAACCCGATCTGGTTATTTGCTTTGTTAGGACCATCGCGCAGTCTTAGATCAGTCGTCGTCGACGCCTCGCGGCCAACAATGCCATTGTTGGGTTGCTGTTGCTGCGCCGCGCGTTTGTTGATTAGCGAGCGCACATAAGCCCCGGTGGCCATCAACAAACCAGCGAAACATAACACAAGGACGACCCCGACGACGAAGTCCCGCAGACGTCTTCGCGGTTTCGGGCTGGCTAGCGCGGTTGCTCCGCGCCCCGCCTCCATCCCATTGCGGGCAACGTGAACCGTGACTTTCCCCGGTTGGGTTGCGGCCTGTTCGTACGCCGGCATGATCGTAGAATGCCCGGCGATGGGCACCACAATCCTGGGTCGCGAGGCGCCGTTTCCGGCAACCTCCATGTGTTGCAGCTCGCGTGAGGTTTCAAAGCGCGGCTTTGGCGGGGCGACCGCCGTAATCACGTCGACCTCCAACTTGAGATCGGAACTAATCTGTCTCTGCACGGCAGCGGCGGCGACGAGCGGGCGAGTTGCCGGAAGCGCGGCGTCGCTAAGTTCGTCCCAAAACTCCTGCACGCTCTGATAGCGTTCGCTCGGCCGAGTCTGGCTCGCGCGTTCGAGGACCCGCAAGAGCGACGGCGCCCACGACTCTCCGGACATCGGCGCCGGCAATTCGCTGATTGCGTGGTGTGCAAAAGCCCGCGGCGGCGCGCCGCAGATCATCGTGTAGGCGGTCTTTGCAAGCGAATAAATATCCGCCGCCGGCGTCAGTTGATGCTGCGCGCTGTTGAGCGACCCGGTATCGAGGGCCGAAGTCTGAACCAACGGATTGTGCTCGGGAGCTGCATAGATATTAGTGCCGACGCGGGTGATGGCGCCGTCTGCGGCCTCGAGTTTGGCCACGCCAAAATCGGCAATCTTGACTGTCTCGTGATCGGCCGTGAGCAGCAGGTTTTGGGGTTTGATGTCTCTATGGATCACGCCACATTTGTGCGCGTGCGCGAGTCCCGCGCAAATTTGCTGCAAATAAAAGAGCGCGCGATCCAGCTTGAGCGGCTGACGCCGGCACATTAATGCCAGGTCACCACCGCCGAGATACTCCAGCACAATGTAATGGAAAGCCGTACCAGTGAGATCGAAGGCCGTTCCGTGACCGAGCCGGCTAATGATATGGGGATGGCGTACGCGATCGAGGGCGATCGCTTCATTCTGAAAATTCTGAATCAGCGTCCGCTCGAGATCTAAATCCTGATAGCCCTGGAGCAGGACATTCAGCGCCTTGATGACGACCTTGCGAAACTGTTCATCGGTCGCGCCGCGGTCGCGCGCCATGTAAATCTCAGCGTAACTGCCGCGGCCCAGACAGTCCTCGATGTCGTAACGGCCGTCGAGTCTGCACTGTAAAAGTTTTAGCTCAGTCATCGACCTTTACTGCTTAGCCGGTGCTTCGCTCTTCAGGCCGAGCACTTCGTCCAGCACGCGGGCAGCTTTTTGTTCTGCCATCAACGCTTCCTGGCTCCGGCCGGCTACAGGCTGGTCCTTAAGTCTCAAAGCCGCGGCTGCTCCAGCCAGTTTCACCTCGGTGCCCAACGGGAGCTTCGCTGTAGATTCAGTACGAAGATTGTTGACGGCCAGTTCGAAAGCGTTCATCGCCTCGCGATGACTACCCGTGAGCATCAGGGCCCGGCCGTAGAGATAGAGAAACTCAGGGTCTTTGGACTCCGTGGGCTTTGTTCCTTCTTTCACGTTGTCGGCTAACCATTTCTTTGGGTCAGTGTCGACCGCTGCGCGTTTCTGTTCGAATGCTGTGCTATCTGATGCGGTGCCGGGAGGCGCGGCGTTCTGGGCCGTGCTCGACAAATCCCTCTGATATCTCATGCCGCCATAGAAAGCCGCGACGCCGACTCCGATCAGAAGTAGAAAGACGAAAAAGCGAAGTACGGGACTGCCGCGTCTGCGTTTGGCCTTTTGATCATTTGCTGCGGCAACCTGCGCAGCGCTGGACAGGTCGGGTCCGGGAAAGGCGATCCGTGACGGCGGCGTCAGCAGGTGTTCCGGCGCAGGTGGAATTTCGAGCGGTTGGGTCGCGGCCGGTTCAAATCGTTCCCTTGAAACAGTCCGCTCCTCATCGTTCAAGTGGTCGTAGTTTGGGGTTCCTACCTGGACCAAAACCGCGGTCAGATTATCTTCCGCGCCGCGGTTATAACAACGGTCTTTCATCTGTGCGCAGATGGCCTCGGGAGTTTGACCGCTCAGCAGCAGTTCCCTGATTTCATTATCGGGAATATGACGGGTGATCCCGTCGGTGCAGAGAAGAAACGAAGTGCCCTCGTCGACCTCAATAATCTTCATGTCGACTTCAACCGAATCTTCCGCTCCAAGGGCGCGGCTGATCACGTTCTTGCTGGGATGGTTCGCTGCCTGTTCCGGTGTCATGCGCCCGGCGCGCACTTCTTCTTCGACAATTGAGTGATCGGCGGTCTCTCTGGTCAGCTTGCCATCGGGACTGAGGCGATAAAGCCGCGAATCGCCGACGTGACCAAAAGTTGCTCTGGAACCCGCGAGGTGAAGAGCGACCATCGTGGTGGCCATCATCGAGAAGCGAGGATGCTCAACCGCCATCTGATGAATCGAGGCATTGGCCCGCTGGATAGCCAACTCCATCAAGTCTTCGACGTCTTCGCCGTCAGCGAGTTTGTGACGGAATGCTTCGTTAAGGACGTCAACGGCCGTTTGCGATGCCACCTCGCCGGCATCCGCGCCGCCTACTCCATCCGCGACCGCAAAGATGTTCCGTTCAGCGTCGGCCAGAAACGAATCTTCGTTCATTGGACGCTTTTCGCTCAGGCCCCGGTCAGAGACCGAAGCCACGTGGATCTTATTTGCGGGCGTCGGTGCGCTCATTGAACTGCCTCCAGGTCCAGCTCACTTTCCGGTTCTCGTTTGCCGCGGGCGATTGCCTTTGCATCCTGCGCATTACGATGTGAAAAAGCCATCAACATTCCCAGCATGGCAAAGCTCGTAATCAGACTAAATCCGCCGTGACTGACAAACGGTAAAGTGATTCCCGTCATCGGCAGCGCGCGTAGGATGCCACCGATATTTACCAGCGCCTGTATGCCGACAAACGCCGTCAGCCCCGCGGCGCATAACTTGGTAAACATATCACGCGCTTCAATCGAAGTGCGAATGCCCGCGATCACGAAAATGATAACGGCCAGGATGACCAGCAGACCTCCGGCCAGGCCCATTTCTTCAGCGATTGCCGCATAGACATAATCTGAGTCGGCGATGGGAATAACTTCAGGAAAACCCAGTCCCAGCCCTCGTCCCGTGGTCTTTCCTGAGGCGATGCCAAAAATGGCCTGCGCCGGCTGAAAGGCCTGCCGGTCGAACCAAACGTCTGTGTTAACACTCTTCTTCATCGCCTCGCTTTCCGCGGCGAGCTCTTTCATGCGCGGGTTGTCGGCCAGCGCCTCGTCGTATTCCTTCTTCCACCAGGACTCTTCCGGTGAAGGCGGATCGAAACCATCCAGCCACAGATGAAAGCGTTGTTGAATGCGCGCGGGCAATGCACGCTGAACGGGACGCGCGAGCGTGGGCAGCAGCGGTACCTTTTCCTGAATGTTGCGCGGCAGCGCGCCGATCACCAGGATCGAAATCACCAGCATTACGGAACCGACAAAAATCAGTAGTTGGGGCCACCGCCGCACTGCGACCAGATAGAGGGTGGCGTAGGCGCCGCTGAAAATCAGCATCTGCCCGAAATCCTTTAGCGCAAAGAAGGGGATGAATGGAATGATCGCCATCACCACCAGGGGGATGATGTCGCGAGCTCGGGGAATTCCCCAATAGGTACGCCCGAGGTCTTTGTAGCGAGCCGTCAGGAGTCCAGCGAATCCCAGCAGGAAGGGAACCTTGGCTGGTTCCCACGGCGTCGTGTTGCCCACTGCTTTGCCGGCGCTTGAATAAACGATCGCGACGGCCAACGGGACCAGCGTCAACAAGACGATCATGAAACTATTGCGCTGGGTCCATGACAGAAAGCGATCGCTGGCACAAAACGAAAATGCCAAGCCGAAGACAAAGAGTGAAAAAATCGGAATCCAGGTGTAGCTGGAGGTCAGCGCATTGCCAATGGTGTAGTTTGCTTCTTTGACCGGTGCCTCAACATCGGCGGGTGGCGGCGTCGGCGGCAGACCCATCAGTTGTCGTTTGGCCGCCGGGTAATTCTGATTGATGTAGCGCATTCGGAGCGTGTCGGTCTTCTCCTGGCGCGCAATCGCTTTGTTCCGGGCGTTGTATTCAGGATCGCTGTAGAGCCGGTACTGCGCGAGCATACCGACCGAGAAGAGGACAATCGCTGTAGTGTAGAGAACCCAGTTGCCTTTGAACTTTCTTCCTATTGAAAGCCAGAGAGCCACCACAATGATCGGGAGATAGATCATGAGATCGCGGACCGCGCCGATCATTGAAGTCTCGTAGCCGCGAATCAGGGCCCCACGACGAATGGCGATATAGCCGATCACTTCGATTGCGATCAGCGAGAGCAGTATCAGCAAGTGTGATGACAGGCGGTTTCTCATCTATTCGTCAGTTTCGCCTTCTTCTTGGCGTCGGCTGCTGACCAGGTTGATTGGCGGCGCCACCAAAATAACCGAGGCTCTTAGCTTTCAAAATAAGTTGAGCGGCAATAGGTCCCGCATTCTTGCCACCGTAAAAACTGATTCCGGGACCTGGCCCTTCCAGGAGCACCGCCATCGCGATGACAGGTCGCTCCAAAGGCGCAAAACTGAGATACCACGCGTCGCTGCGTAGTTTGTCGTGCATAACAGTCTCTTCATGCTGTCCAATGATCTTGCCCTTCGGGTCACGCTCGACAACGACACGCTTTTGCGGCTGTCCGGTCTTGGGATCAATAACGGGCACTGCCTTTTGCGCGGTTCCGGTTTTGCCGCCACTGCGAATGCCCGCGGCTTTCACCGGCGCCATCGCACCGGTGGCCGTGCCGCCTTCCGTCACCATGTTCATGATGCGGCGTATTTCACTGGCTTGCTCACGCGTCAGCACCTGGCTAAACATCTCCGGCGGGCGATCCGCCTCGAGCTTCGGTTTCATCAGTTTGCCTTCGAGATTCGCCGCCGCCGAAATGACCAGGGCCATTTGGAAGGGCGTCATCTGCGACGCGTAACCCTGGCCGTATCCTTCGTACATCAGTTCGCAACGGGTCGATTTCTTTCCGGCTTTTAGCCACGACTCAGTCGGCGCAATAGCGTTTTTGACGGCGCTGCTGCTGGCATTCCAGATTTCGGGTTCGCGCCGGCCTTGCCCCTCTCCGCTGACACTGTCATATGCGCCCATGCCCAGCAGTTTGGCGGTGTCGCGGATTTTCTCTCCACCCAGTTGAGTTCCCATGTAAGAGAAATAGATGTTGCTCGAGTGCTGATACGCGGAATCAATTCCGATGTCGCCGCAAGCTTCGCACCCGCCGTTGTCGTCGGTAATCGTCCGGCCGCAACCCGCGGGCGAGAAGCCGCCGCTGGTATTGAAGTGAATTCCCTGCATGCCATTTCGAAAGGCCGCGTACATCATCACTGTTTTGAAAGTAGATCCGGGGACGTAGTATTCGTTGATCGCTCGATTCAAGAGCGGTTTCTCTTTTCTGTCGTTATCCAGTCTGATCCACTTCGCCTCGTCCTGCACATCTTTCAAGCTGTACGAGGGATTGCTGTACATGGCCAGCACTTCGCCGGTTTGTGGATTGAACATAACTACTGCGCCGTGGTTGCCCTTGAGTTGATCAACTACGGTTTGCTGCAGCTCCTGATCGATCGTCAACGTATAATCCCTGTTGAGCTTCTGTTCGACCGTCTGTCCTTTGACTATTTGCCAGACTTCAGGAACCGCGCCGCTTTCAGCGCCAAACAGCGCGCGCTCCAATCCAGGTTCGCCGCGATCCGTTCCAAAGATATGGGCCAGGGCTGCGTCCAGCGGATACTCGCGGATAATGTTTCCGTTGGAATCTTTCTTGTAATAAGCCAGAGGCCGGCCCTTCCGGTCATAGATCCAACCGCGCAGCGTGGATTCCGTGAGACGGCGGTTGCGCAGGTCCTTGTAATTAAGCTCCTGGAATTTGGCATTCCGCTCTGCTGCATAACGGGCCCAGTAAACATGAAACCCAAACATGCTGAGGGCGACTAAAGCGAACAGCCACCGCCAGGCGCGCAGGCCGCGATTAGTGCTGGTTGCGCCCAGACGTTTGCGGATGTCAGTTGGCAGACTCGCCGGCGCGGTCGGCGCTCCGGGAGCTCGCCCGAGCCAGGTCCGAATCAAAGAGAGCAACAGCAGCAGGACGATTAAGCTGATCCCGATAAGAAAGATCAGCGTCAGCCATGCGGGAAGCTTCTCCGGCGAGCTCGGAGGCGTAGGTGTAGCAGCTTGAAAGAGAAGCAGTGCGAGCGTCATGTCACGAATCGACTTTGCGAAAACGAACTTCGACTTCACCGAACGCCACGACGTCGCCGTCTGAAATTGCCCGCGCCTCGCCGTAAGGAATGCGCATGCCGTTGATGTGGGTGCCGTTGGTCGAACCGGTATCGGCGACCAGTAGCGTGCCGAGATTGTCCATTTTCAAGGCGGCGTGAATCTTCGAAACGCTTGAATGGTTCAAATGAAGATCGCTGTCGGTGCCACGACCGACATTCAACCGCCGGCCACCGGCGACAAACAAAAGCTCAGCATCGCGTGAACCCTGGGGCAGCGTAATGCGCGCGCTAATTGGGATCTCAGACTTTTCCTGACGCTGAGGTTTTATTGGCTTGCCTAATTTGCGCTCCAGATCCTTTTGCCGAAGTTCTTCTTCGAATTCCCCGAAGGTGGGGTCCACGGACATGCCGCTGGTAAAGATGTCGACATCGGTTTCGATCGTTACCGGCGCCATCGTCCGATATCGATTGTCGTTGATGTGATCGATTGCCGCGGCCAGGATTTCTGTTTCCAGCCGGCGTGTAACCTCAGGCGGTGTTTCAGAATGGGTTCCCCATTCCATTTTGAGCTTCAGATGATGGGGAGCGATGCGCCCGCGGCCTTTTTCCTCGCGGACGCGTTCGTCGATCAAGCGGTTCATGCGGCTAATAAGCTGGTCGGGCGTGAGTCCGGTCTTCGGATCGACAGTACGACCGAGTTTGCGATCGACCACATCGCCCACACCTTCCAGCACCCGGCGCATTAGCCGCTCAGGCAGGATGGTGTCGCGTCTTCGCTTTGGTGGATTCTGTTCGTCAGCCATGAATCAGAATACGAGTATCCCGATAGACGTGTTCAATCGCCAATTCTGGCTCGGTAGATCCATAACAAAATACACTACTTTGGAGCTTTCTGTCTTGCCGCTTCGTCCAAGCAAAAATCGGGCATCTGTTGCTAAGTTGAAGCGACGCAGCGGAATCCGCCATTTATGAATTTGTGGTTGAAGGAACGGACCGAAGGCCTCATAATTACGCCGATGAACGAGGAGCGCACGCGGGATCTCCCAGATAGCCGTTCTTTTGAAGAGCGAGTGTTTGCGCGCTTTGATTCCATCGATGCGCGGTTCGATGGGATGGATGCGCGCTTCGACGGTCTCGACCTGCGCGTGCAGGCCCTGGAAGCCAAGGCCCTCGACACCAAGCCAATCTGGGAGCGGGCGCTCGTTGAAATTCTTGAGGTCAAGAAAGGTGTCGACGATATCAACCGAAAGCTCGACGTTTTGAACCACGACGTTCTACAGGTTCGCGCCGATCAAAGACTCGTTCATAAGCGCATGGATGCCGTTGAGTCAGGCCTTCAATAGTCCCATATCCTCTACTGCTTTCGTTCTAGTTGTCGATTTGCTTCATAAAGAAGTATCCCGGCTGCCACTGCCACGTTAAGACTCTCAACCGATCCCTTCATCGGAATCCGCACTACTTCGTCTGCGCCCGCGAGTTCCTCTGAAGAAAGGCCGGTCGATTCTGGACCTACGATCAGTGCGCACGCACCGCGCCAATCGATGTCCGTATGGGCTTTCGCTCCCCTGACGTCAGCGCAGACTGTGCGAGTACCGCGGTCTTTACACCACAGAACGACATCCGAATACTTTGCTCCCAGCCAAATTGGCAAACGGAAGGCCGAGCCCATCGCGCCGCGCAGCGCTTTGGCTGAAAAAGGATCAGCGGTGGTTTCAGTTGCGATAACGCCAGTGGCGCCGGCGGCCTCGGCCACTCGCAGGATGGCACCGACGTTAACCGGATTGTTGATGCCATGCATGATTACCAGTAACGGCGAACCGGTTTGCTTTGCTTTGAAAGTCTTTTCATCATTGATGGGCCGGGATGCCAGCACCACAATGCCCTGCGGAGTTTTGGTGTAGGAAATCGAAGCGAGCAATTTCTCGCTGACTGAGGCGACGTTGGTTGCGCCGCCTTCCAATAGTTCGATCAAGCGTGCCGGCCGCTCTTTGCGCTTGAGTTCTTCCGAGTAGATTACGGCCTCAAGGTTGAGGCCTGACGCCAACGCTTCTTCGCAAAGCCGCAGGCCCTCGACGAACATCGAGTCAGGTTCCTTTCCGTCGCGCACTGATCGCGCGCGGCGGAGCAGAGAATTATCACGGCTGGTGATCTTCATTTCCAATTTTCGATTGCCGATTGCCGATTGCCGATTTATGCCCAATAACATACAAGCAAAGTCCAACGCCTAATTCGGCAATTGGAAATCGGCAATCGGCAATGAGATCTCTGCCCAGATCGGCCAGTGATCGGACACACTCAACGGCCTGGCCACGCCCCAACGACCAAGGCTTAGGCCGCGGACGAAAATCCAATCAGCATGAAAACGCAGACCGGCGCCTCGCCATGTTGGTGTGCCGGTCGGAAACGGCGTGACGTAGCCATTTGACTCCATCAGCTTGCGGATTTCCATCGCCTTCTGTTTTGACAATGTGTTGAAGTCGCCGAGGATCACAATGGGGCCGTGGTGGCTGCGCGCGTGTTCCAAAACCACGTTAAGCTGCTGATGTTGATTATCCAAGGGACCGTGCGGATCGAGGTGGACATTAAATAGTCGAACTCGCTGCCCTGACATTTCAATCGTGACGCCGACGGCCAATCGCGGTCGCCACGCACACGTGTCCCAGGGCAAATCAATTCTGGTTATTTCGCTTAGCGGCAGGCGACTCAGTAACGCGACTCCCGTGTCTCCCGGATCATGAAGACCTATTTGTTCTTCAAAGTTGAGCCACCATTCACGTTTCTCCGGCTTGACTCCGCGCGGAATGGCTGCCCCGACATGGACGTACGGAACATTCAACTGTTCAGCCAGACGGGCTGCGACATGTTGGGCGCCGGCGCGCGCGGTCTCTTTGTCGGCCTCTTGCAGTGCTAGAATGTCCGGCCGCGGCAAAAGAGCGTTGTCAGAAAATGCTCGAGCGGCGGTTTGAATGTTGCGCGATACAGCTTCAGAACGCGGGCGTGGAAAATTATAGCCGACCTTTCGGAACAGGCCGGACGAAACCAGCCGGCTGCCGACCGCGTACCGAATATTGTAGGTAGCGAGAACCAGCCGCGCCGCATTCCCGGCTTCGATCGAAAGGGCGCTCTGATTTCCGAGCTCGATTCCCTTATTCGGGACCGCCGAAAAATCCATTGCCGCAGATGCCGTGGTCACGGCAGAATCATGTGTCAGAAGCCCGCGCGTAAGCAAGGGCATGAATCCCTATCGGGCTTTCTTTAGCGCAGTGAAAGAGAACGCAGGACTAGTATGGAAAGAAACGTAATAGCAGTAGTTGATGACCTTTTCTTTGCCTCGAAGATACGCGGCACGGCCGAGCAACTTAACGTCCCGATTCGCTTTGCGCGCACAGTGGACGCCTTGCTCGAAGCCGCTCGTCTCGACATGCCCGCGTTAATCATTTGCGATCTTCATTCGCAAAAGGTCGATCCAATTGAACTAGCGAAGCAATTGAAAGCTGACGAGCAGTTGCGCTCGATTCCGCTACTGGGATTTTTCTCTCACGTTCAGACCGAACTTCAGCGTACGGCCGAACAAGCGGGCTTTAATCGAGTGATCCCCCGGTCAGCCTTCACAATTCATCTACCTCAGATTTTGGCCGGAACTTCAGCCGGTTAGTTAAGAGACCGGTTGAGGCGCGACGACCTCGTGGATCGGCCGCACTTCCTGGATTAACTGTTCGTATTGGCTGATAGTTAGCGCCTGGGCGCCGTCGGACAAAGCGCGTTCAGGTTGGTCATGAACTTCGACAATCAATCCATCAGCGCCGACTGCGACTCCGGCGCAGGCCAGGGGCGTGACCATATAGTTTTTGCCGGTGCCGTGTGAAGGATCGACGATAACCGGCAGATGCGAGATGCGGCGTACGGCGGGAATCGAAGCAAGGTCGAGCGTGTTGCGAGTGTGCTGTGCGAATGTGCGCACGCCGCGCTCGCACAGGACAACCTGGTAATTGCCTTCGGACATGATATATTCGGCGGCCAGGAGCCACTCGTCCAGAGTTGCCGACAATCCTCGCTTAAGCAGGACGGGTAACTTCGATCGGCCGACGCGACGCAGCAAAGAAAAATTTTGCATGTTGCGCGCGCCAATCTGGATCATGTCGCCGTAACGCTCGACCAGATCCACGCCGTTTTCATCCAACGCTTCCGTAACAATTTTCAGCCCGTACGTATCCCGAACTTCCGCCAGAATCTTCAAGCCTTCTTCTCCCAGCCCCTGGAAAGCGTAGGGAGAGGTGCGCGGCTTGAAAGCGCCGCCGCGGAAAAAACGCGCGCCACTGCGACGGACGGCCTCAGCCACGGCAAACGCCTGGGAGTGACTCTCGATCGCGCACGGCCCGGCAATAATCGCCAACTCGTCTCCACCAATGGTTGCATCCCCAACGCGGACGACGGTTTTTTCCGGGCGAAGATCCAGACTGATCAATTTGTAAGGTTTGCTGACGCGAATGGCATCGGCCACGCCGGGCAGGTTTTCAAAGCGGGTCGGGTCGACCGCGCCCTGATTGCCGGTGATGCCAATCGCCGTACGCGTAGCGCCCGGCATTGGGTGAGGTTTGAAACCGAGTTCGGTGATGACGTCAACGACATGCGCAATCTGCGCATCCGTGGCGTCGGCTTTCATGACGATTAGCATGGTGTCCTATCGTAAATGGTAAATAGTAAATGGTAAATGGACGCTAAGCCGAGAGTCGAGTTCCAACATCGTCTCACATCCGTTCCGGAACGCTTATTCCCAACCTCCCCAACGCTGCTGTCAACTGGCGCCGCGTGTAATCCGCGACGGTAATCAGCACGGCCCGCTTGGTTGCGTCTTCTTCCGCGATAATTCGGTGCCGATGA
>Ga0207646_10000516_pt1 | contig 51539 bp, 53 predicted proteins | sample KBSK5502metaG_FD_184343 | JGI IMG/M metagenome (GOLD analysis project Ga0207646, IMG submission 184343) | Corn, switchgrass and miscanthus rhizosphere microbial communities from Kellogg Biological Station, Michigan, USA - KBS K5-50-2 metaG... | ecosystem: Host-associated > Plants > Roots >...
CCGCCGAATGAGTGGTCGTCTCGACGGCAAGGTCTGCGTCATCACCGGGGCCGGTTCGGGCATTGGCCGCGCCAGCGCGCTGCTCTTCGCGCGCGAGGGCGCATGCGTCGTGGTCGCCGATGTCGACCGCACCGGCGCCGACGAGACCGTCATGAAGATCCGCGCGGCCGGCGGCGAGGCGAATGCGCTCACCGCCGACGTGGCCGATCCCGCGGCCGCGCAGCGGCTCGCGGACGAGACCATGAAGGCCGAGGGCCGCATCGACGTCCTCTTCAACAACGCGGGCGTCAGCGGAGTCGGCACGGCACACGAGACCTCGGTCGAGCTCTGGGACAAGGTCATGTCGGTGAACGTCCGCGGCGTGTTCCTGGTGAGCAAGTTCGTTGTGCCGTACATGATCGAGAAGAAGAAGGGTTCGATCATCAACATGTCGTCGACCATCGCGGAGATCGGCCTCGCGCAGCGCGCGAGCTACGCCGCGTCGAAGGGCGCGATCCTCGCGCTCACGCGCGCGATGCAGGTGGACTACGCGCCGTTCGGCATCCGCGTGAACGCGCTCCTTCCGGGCACGATCCACACCCCGTTCGTCGAGAAGTACCTGCGCGAGTCGTATCCGAACCGCGAGGACGGCCTCAACGCGATCCGCAAGCGCCAGCTCACCTCCGAGCTCGGGAAGCCCGAGGACGTCGCGTCCGCGGCGCTGTTCCTCGCATCGGATGAATCGAGCTTCGTGATGGGAAGCGGCCTCTTCGTCGACGGCGGCGTCCGCGGGGGGAAGTGAAGCCGCTCGACATCGCGGCCCTGGCCGTGCTGCGCGTGCGCGGCGAAGGCCAGACGTTCCTCGCGCTCTGGCGCGATGCGCGTCTCTGGGACCTGAACCCGCTCACGCTCGACGCGCTGCTTCGGCTACCCCTCGATGGGATCCGTGCGGGTATCGGCGCGATCGTCGGACCCGAGCTCGATCTCGCGCAGGTCGAGCTTGCCGCACCGGCCGAATCGCAGGAGGTCTGGGCGGCGGGCGTCACGTACCTCCGTAGCCGCGAGGCCAGAGTCGAGGAGACGACGCAGAAGACGATCTACGAGCACGTCTACGAGAGCGACCGGCCGGAGCTCTTCTTCAAGGCCGCCGGGTGGCGGGTCGTTCCGGACGGCGGCGAGGTCGGGGTCCGCGCGGATTCGACGTGGGACGTCCCTGAGCCCGAGCTCGCCGTCCTCACGAACGCCCACGGCGAGATCGTCGCGTTCGGGTGCGGGAACGACATGAGCTCGCGGAGCATCGAAGGGGAGAACCCGCTCTTCCTTCCGCAGGCGAAGATCTACGACCGCAGCTGCGCGATCGGGCCCGCCGCAGTGTTCGCCTGGGGGGTGGACATCGCGCGCGCGAAGATCCGCATGACGATCGAGCGCGCAGGCAAGTCCGTCTTCGACGGAACGGCCACGGTCGCCGATATGACGCGCGAACCCGCCGCACTCGCAGCCGTCCTGCACTCGTCGTACACGCTCCCGGTCGGCGCGTGGCTCCTCACCGGCGCGTCACTCGTGCCGCCCGAGCCGTACACGGCGAAGACCGGCGACCTCGTGCGGGTCGCGATCGACGGCCTGGGCGCGCTGACGAATCGCGTCTCGCTCGTCAAGCACAGCGGCGCCGCGGCGAAACCGACTCGGCTCGCGAAGCGCTAGCGCATAATACCTATTCAGGTATGGCTGCCCCGCTGACTCTCATTCGAGAAGCGCGCGGCCGCGCCGGGTTGTCGCAGGCGCAGCTCGCTCGGCGTGCTAAGACTTCCCAGTCGGCGATAGCGCGGTATGAGGCCGGGGCGGCAACGCCCACACTCACGACACTCGAACGAATCCTTGCTGCCTCGGGAGATGCGCTGGTGCTGGGTGCCGCACGCCTACCGGAGCGCCGCCGGGTCAGCAAGGGTCTGGTGCTATTACGACGGTCTCGAGAGCGACTTCAGATGGCGGCTCAAAAGTACGGTGTTCGGGATCTTCGAGTCTTCGGATCGATCGCACGTGGCGATGACACAACCGGAAGTGACGTCGATCTATTGGTGGAGCTCGATCCGGGGCGAACCCTTCTCGATCTCATCGGATTCCAGCAGGAGGCCAAAGAGATCCTTGGCGTCGACGTAGACGTGGCGGCACCAAGACTGATGAAGAAGCACGTCCGCGTCCGCGCGATGCGCGAGGCTCGCGCGCTTTGAAGCGCGGTGACCGAGAGCGCCTTGACGACATGGCGGAAGCGATTGAGGCGATCCGGACCCACGCGGACAATCGGACCGCGAACGAACGACTGAGGCGCGACGCCATTCTCTACAACCTCGTGATCCTTGGAGAGGCCGTGAAGAGTCTGAGCGACGAGGCAAGGGCGAGGCGACCGGAGATCCCCTGGCGTCAGATCTCCGGTCTTCGTGATTTGCTCGCGCACGAGTATTACCGGATCGATATGCGTGAGATCGAGGAGCTCCTCGAGCGCGACCTCGGGCCACTTTCCACGGCGGTCAATGCCCTCCGCCGAACCAAACGGGCGACCTCGAAGCGTTAGGGCCAGCCGCCATGGCCGACACCGAGCTCTTTCCGGCGGAGCAGCTCTTCGAATTCACAGTCGGCGTCTTTCGTCACTTCGGCGTTCCCGAGGAGGAAGCGCGTACGGCGGCGACCGTCCTGCAGGCCGCGGACCTGCGCGGCATCGATTCGCACGGCGTCGCGCGGTTGCACTCGTACTTCGACATGTTCACGCTCGGCCGCATCGAGCCGAGGGCCAACGTGACCGTCGTCCGCGAGTCGCCGAGCACCGCCACCGTCGACGGCGGCAACGGCTTGGGCCTCGTCGTCGGTCCCAAAGCGAACGCGATCGCGATGGAGAAGGCACTCGCCGCGGGCAGCGGCTGGGTCAGCGTCCGCAACACGAACCACTTCGGCATCGCGGGGTATTACGTCCTGCAGGCTGTCGAGCGCGATCTGATCGGCTGGGCCATGACGAACACGACGAAGCTCGTCGCGCCTTTGTGGGGAGCCGAACGGATGCTCGGCACGAATCCCATCGCCATCGCGTTTCCGGGGCTCGAGGAGCCCGCAATCGTGATCGACATGGCGACGACCGCGGCGGCATACGGCAAGATCGAGATCGCGCGACGCGCCAAGAAACCGATTCCGACCGGTTGGGCGATCGACAAGAGCGGCGCGACGACCACCGACCCGAACGCGATGATCGAAGGAGGCGCGATGCTGCCGCTCGGCTCGGACCGCGAGCGTGGCGGTCACAAGGGGTATGGCCTCGCGGTGATGGTGGACGTGCTCTCGGCGGTCCTGTCGGGCGCGAACTGGGGCCCGTTCGTCCCGCCGTTCGCGCTCCGTCAGGAGATCCCGACGCGCTCGGTGGGCAAGGGCATCGGCCATTTCTTCGGCGTGCTGCGTATCGACGCGTTCATCGAGGCGAACGAATTCAAGAAACAGATCGACGAGTACGTGCGCACGCTGCGGAAGACGCGGCCCGCGCCTGGGACGACGGGTCCCCTCATTCCCGGCGATCCTGAGCGCGAGGCGGAGGCGATCCGCCGTCGTGAGGGAATTCCGGTTGTCGGTCCAGTGCTCGACGAGCTGCGCGACATCTCCAGGCAGACCGGGATCCGCCTCTAGACCCTCGGCAGTCGGCTCCTACGCATCCGACCGAGTTTTCCATCCCAGCCGGCGCCCTCAAGATCGAGCATTTCTCGACGCGGCCGGTCGCTGACAAGCGCACGAAGCGCGAAGTCGATCGCGGCACGCTTCGTCCTGAGTCCGTATAGGCGCATGACCCGACCCACGAGAGCCTCGTCGATTACCACGGTGGTTCTCATCAGTCGCCGGGCGACGGCACCGCGCGCACGACGGGCTCGGTGTGCTCCTTCGGAATGAGCGCGAACGCGAGGAACGCCGCGACGCCCTCGAGCACCAGCGCGCCGAGGAAAGCCAGCTCGAGCGAGACCGGCGCCACGGCGCCACCGATCGCCGACCCAATGGGGAAGCCCATGAAGTTGAGCGACATCGAGACGGCGAACGCCCGGCCGAGCCACGCCGGGTCGGTGCGTCGCTGGCGGAGGGTGAAGAGGACAACGTCGAAGGGCCCGGTCGCGAGCCCGATGACCGCCATGATGAGCGCCGCGGCGAGCAGATTCGGCGCGAGGAGCACGGCGGCGTACCCGATCCCGGTCAGAACCATCGCGCCGGCGAGAAACGGCCGTTCGCGACCCTCGGTGCCCACCCTGCCGACGAAGAGCACGGAGACCGCGGCGGTCACGCCCATCAGCGCGAACAGCTGGCCGACCTCAGCCGCGCCGGCGCCGAGCCGCGACAGCACAAGTACCGGCAACCCGATGTAGAAGAGGCCGTTGGCGACGTTCGCCGTCGAGACCGAGATCCCGAGGCCGCGGAGCGTCTTATTTCGCCAGGTGTAGACGAGACCCGCCCAGGCGTCGGATAAAAGAGCGCCGTGCGGAACGCGGCCGAGCGGATCGCGGAGCGGGATCGTGATGATCGCGGCGATCGCGTACAAGGCGGACGTCACCCCGAGCGCCCAGATGCTGCCCACCGTCGCAACGAGCGCACCCGCGATCGCGGGACCGAAGATGCTCGAGACGACGTAGCCATTGCTGTCGATCGCGTTCGCGCGCTCCCACAGGGCGCGCGGGACAAGCAGCGGGAACATCGTGCGCACGCCGGTTGTCGAGAGCGGAAACGTCAGCGACATGACCGTCACGATCGCGAGCAGGACGACTTCGGAGAGCACGTCGGCCGCACCGAATCCGACGATGAGCGCGAGCGCCGACGCGGCGACCACGTAGTCGACGACCATGAGCTTCACGCGGCCGTGCCGGTCGAGAAGCGCGCCGGCGATCGGGCTCATGAGCAGGCCTGGCGCGAGCGCGAGGAACGTGACGGCGCCGGCAAGCCCCGGCGAATGGAATCGTTCGAGAGCGAAAAGGACGAGGATGAGCTGGACCATCGTCGTCGCCGTCCGCGCGAGCAGCATGCTCACGAGGAGACGCGGCAGACCCGGGATCTGGAAGAGGCGCCGGTAGCTCGGCCGCGCCTCGATCACGACTTCCGTTATCGAGCGACTCTACCGAACGAAGCGGAACGTAGCCCCCGGCACAGTTCGCGCTACCGCTCCAGGGCGTCCTCGATTCCCCGCGCGATCGCGGCCGGATCGTACGAGCGGCGGATCCACTGCCGGTACACGCCGAGACCCATCGTGCGGAAGATGCCGTCGACGAGCGCATCGCGGTCGCGTCGGTTGCCGCGCACGTGCGAGCGATCGTCGAGCTCGACGGCGAGCACCGGCCGGAACGTCTTGGCATCGCACAGTACGAAGTCGACGCGTTTGGACGAGACCAGATCGAACGCTCCCGTACCCGCCCAGCGGTCCAAGTCCTGACAAAGGTCCGCAAGCCGGACCTTCGGGAAGACAACATACCGCCTGCCGGCCGCGAGTATCAGCGCGACGTAGAAGGCCTTTTCGGAAGCGGTCAGCAGCGACTGGGTGAGCTTGTACGGATAGAAATCGGGGTCATCTGATTTCGCGAGAGCCATGCGCCGACACTACGAAGCGCTCGACACGGAGCGGAAGCATTCGGAGAGAAGTTCAGGCGTCGAGCCGAGATCAGTTTCGCGGAGCGGGCGGCGAATCTCGACGACTGAGTTGATTCAGGACATCGGCTTCGCGGGCTGCGGTGCATCGCGCTGGGCGCGCTCCCAGTCCTTGCGAAGGACCTCGGCGCACCAGATGTCGTGATAGCGGCCGTCGCGGAACGCTTCTTCGCGCTGTATGCCGTACTGAACGTAGCCAGATTTGATGAGCGCGCGCTTGCTCGCCTCGTTCTCGATATACACACGTGTGCGGATCTTGTGCAGGTTGAGCTCGCGAAAGCAGTAGCGCGTGCGGAGGGCGATCGCCTCGGTCGCGATACCCCTCCGCCAGAGCGACTTGTCGCCGATGACGATGAAGCCTTCGCCGTTCCCGTTGCGCCAGTGGATGCCGCCGACTCCGGTCCATCCGACAGGATGGCCATCGACCTCGATGACCCAGCTGGTCGCGTTTTGCTCCTCGGCAATCCGCTTGATGAGGTCCTCTTGCTGCCAGATCGACATCGGGCCGACCTGCAGGGTGTAGCGGAAGACGTCAGGGTCCTTGAACCAGCCGATGTAGGTCTCCGCCTCTTCCGTTCGCGGTGGCCGCAGGGTGCATTTCTCGCCACGAAGGACAGGGCCAAACACAGGAGGTCTACCTCGAGCGGCGTGCATCGCTGCGCCGCTGGTGACGTACCCAGGCCGCGGGATCGGCATCCCACTCGTGCCCTTTAGCAGAGATCTTTCCGAGCGACTTCACGATGTCATCCCATCGGCGCCGATCATCCAACGCACGGCGCACCGTTTCCGCGATGAAGGCGCTCCTCTTTCGGCGGCCGATTGTGCGGTCAAGCTGTGCGACAAGTCGCTCGTCCAGACTGATGTGCAAACGCATGTGCACAGATTAGCCAGAGGAGGGCGTCCTCAGGCGATCGCCAACCACCCAGGACCAGGTCGTTGAAGGCGCCGGGCCGAGATCAATTCCGCCAGCAGCGGCCACTCGACCGGCCAGGTGAACCACTTCCCCACCTCGTCCTGGTGCGCGAGGACCGCTGCGCGCACGCCGATGAGGACGAGCTCCGCGAGCGCCTGCTCCTGATTTGCCTTCCAGGGCTTGTTCCACACCTGGTCCCAGCGCGCGAGCTCGCTCGTGTGGCGATGCCCGCCCTTGCCGTCATCGATGGCGACGTCGCGCGACACGACGGCGGCGACCGCCTCGAGCTTCTCGCGCACCTTTCGAAGCGCGGGCGCCTCGAGCCCGAGCTCCGCTTTCACGTCGTCGATCTTCGACGGCCCGGCGGACCGCAGATGTCGGACGAGCCGTGAGCCCTCGTCCCCGGCGGCGTCGGCCTCGGAGAGCGCCGCACGCGCGAGCGGATCGACCGCACGCATCGCCGCCTGATGGCAGAGCAACACCTTCCCGCGGTGCACCTTGAGCGCGTGCACGCCGGGTCGGACCGCGAGCTCGCCGCCCCACGGCCACTTCGTCTTCGGCCACGAGCCGAAGCCGGCCGAGCCACGTTTGTACGGCTCCTCATGTGTCGCCGCGAAGAGGCTCGGCAGCGCGGAGTCCTGCGTGAGCGTGAGCACGCCGCGGTCGACGAGGAACGCCTCGGCCTCGTCGAGCGTGTCGAGCTTGCGGTCCGCCGTGAGGCGGCAGTCGTGTAGCCGCTTCTGGCGGAGCTCGGCGACGGAGCTCACGCGGGCGAGCGTAGCCACAACTTAGGACCGAACAAGCAAGCGCGAGAGTATCGCCGTCGGGCGAACCGCGCTGGTCCGCTCTTCGGGCTGAGCGGTGCTATACCACCGGCGGGCAAACCGGCTCGCACAGATGGGGGAGGTGTTCGTGAAGCAGCTCGGTGTGCGTGTCGTCATCGTCGTTGGCCTCGCGATCAGCATCGTCCTCGCCGCGCAGTCAAGCGCATACGCATCCGGCACGAGCGTGAGAGGCGGCGGCATCGTCGACGGCGACCTGGGAACGACCTCGCAGCTTGGATTCACAGCGTCGTCGTCGGGCGGCGAGTTTCTCTGCGTGATGGCGGGACGCTCGGGTGGATTCCCGTTCGGGCCGTGGACCAGCGTCGCGCAGATGCAGGTGAAAGGCTCGGTCTCTGGCCCGGTCACCGTGTCAGGCGGGGTGGCTAGCTTCAGCGGAACCGCGACCGTCCACGTCGTCGGAAAGACAGCTGCGGGCGACGTCCTCACCGCGACCGTTCCAAACGTCCCGTACACGTCGCGACAGACGGCAGGCGGCGCCGGCGTCGCAATGCACCGGCTCGAGGTGGTCCTGCCGGGCGTCGGAGCGATGTCGTTCCCGAGCGGTCTCGGCGCGATGGCGCCGCTCAGGTCGGGGCACATCACGATCTGGCAATAGAAATAGGGGAAGAAACCATGAAGAGAGCGTCCGTACTCGTTGCGGTCCTCACACTTGCGATCTCGATGCTCTTGCCGGCGACCGCGCTCGCCGACAGCGCCACCCATACGTTCGCGTTCCTGCTCGAGGTACCAAATGTTTCGGAGGCCCCGAACGGCGACCGTGTCGCGATTACCGGTGAGGGAGAATTCAGCGTCCATCCCAATGCCATCCTCGAGGGCATGGGCCATTTCACCCACACAAACTCGAGCGGGACGGTACTTGCCGCTGGCATGTGGAGAGCGACCGAGCTTCTCGATTACCAGTCCTATGGCTGCGGAGTCGTCCACAACTTCCCGACCCCCGGAGCGACCACACCACTACCCCCGAACTTCTGCGGGGGCATGGTCAAGATGCGGGTCGTTGCAACACCGAACGGCACCACATTGCAGATCGACGCCATCCTGACGATCTTCTGCATCATCGGGCCGAATCCGCCGAACAGCCACGACGACCCTTCGGGTGAAGGAATTCACCTCGTCGTCCCCGGCATCATCAACTTCAACAAGATCGTGCACGGGATGAACGTGTACATCCAGCAGAGCTAAAAACCGCGCTGCGCTTCACGACGAGGCGAACCCCGGCCCACAGCCGGGGTTCGCTGTTTGGACCTCCGCACCGGCCGCGATCGCGAGGCGATCGTAGGCGGCCCACGCGTAAAAGATGCACGTGCGCGCAATAGCGAGCGCACGCGAAACCATCTGGGGATGTCGCGGTCACGCACTCCTCGTTCTCGCTACGATTTGCCCGGTGAAGACCGATGCCCCTCAGGACGCGGAGCAGGCGACCGGTTTATCTCCCGAGTTCCTGGCCGCGATCGTCGACTCCTCTGACGATGCGATCATCGGTAAGACGCTCGACGGAACGATCATCAGCTGGAACCGTGGCGCCGAGCGTCTGTACGGGTACACCCCGGAGGAGGTGATCGGTCAGCCGATCTCTCTGCTCGTCCCCGAGGACCGCCCCGACGAGATACCGGCGATCCTCGATCGACTGAGACACGGCGAGCGAATCGACCACTACAAGACGGTGCGCGTCCGGAAAGATGGCCGGCACCTCCAGATCTCGGTGACGATCTCGCCGGTCCGCGACGCCGATGGGACGATCATCGGGGCTTCGGCGATCGCCAGAGACATCAGCGAGCAGGAACGTGCCATCGAGGAAGCGCTGCGGCTCCGAGAGGACTTCATCTCGATCGCCGCGCACGAGCTGCGCACCCCGCTGACCACGGTCACCGCGAGGCTCCAGCTCGCCGAACGGCGACTCAGCCGCGACGACTTCGACAGGGACGCGCTCCGACGCGACGTCGAGATCGTCCGCAAGGGAGCGGACAGGCTTCGGGGTCTTCTCGAGCGGCTCCTCGACATCAGCCGCATCCGCACTGGACGCCTCGAGCTGTACCGCGAGCCGACCGATGTCGCGGCGCTCACGCGCAGGATCGCCACGGAGCTCGGTGAGAACGTGAGTCACGAGATGGCGGTGCGCGGACCGATGTCCAGCGTGGAGTGGTCCGAAATCGATGCCGTCCGCATAGAGGAGGTCCTCACAAACCTGATCGACAACGCGATCAAGTACGGGGCCGGAAACCAGCCGATCGAGATCGACATAGCGGAAGAACCGACGCTCGTCCGCGTGTCGGTAAGCGATCGTGGACCCGGGGTCGCACCCGAGGAGCGCGATCGCATCTTCGAACCGTTCCACCGGGCGAGCGCCGATAAGCGAGGCGTCGGCCTCGGTTTGCACGTGGCGCGCGAGATCGTCGGGCTCCACGGGGGCGTACTGACCGTGGAAGAGCGGGCGGGCGGCGGCGCGACGTTCGTCCTGGTCTTACCGAAGACCGCCAGCTAGCCGCGGCGGATCTACGCGCGGATCGGTACAGGTCTGGGAACGGCGAGACCGATCGCGCCGGGCTGCGAGGTCACGAACGCACCGGCCAGAGCGGCGTCGCGCTCGAGATGATCGAGTCCAAGACGGGCGCGGCGCACGCGTTCGCGCGAAAGCGCGACAAGGGTCGCCTCGATATGGGTCCCAGCCGGGTACGGATCCACGGTCCCCCGCAGGCCGAACTTGAGATAGACCGGCGCGGCCACGCGAACGAGCTGTGCGATCTCGTGGTAGCGGACGAACCCTCCGATGTTGTCCGGGCACTCCACATAGACGTCCAACGGCACATCGACCGCGGCGCGGATCGCGGCGATCTGCGCGAGCGTGAGGTCCGTCGGCAGGTTGATCGTGTTCGCGCCGAGGTCGGCGATCACGCGTGCCGCGGCGGGATTCGCGACCGGGAGCATGACCGAAACCTTCGCCTGCATGTCGGCCGGCAGCTCGCCGGCGGCGCGCATGGCCGCGAACATCGCGAGAACGCCGACATCCTGCAGGAGCACGCTGCGGAAGCCGTGGTCGGCCGCCCGACGCGCATCGTCGAGGACCGCGACGAGCTGCTCGACACCGCGCGCCGCGGGAGCGATGAGCGGACCGACCGGCGTTCGAGCCATCGCAGACGTGTCCCATCCAGCACTCGGCCTCGCGAACAGGCTGACCTCGACTCCGGCTCGCGCGCCCAGTCGCGCCATCTGGTCGAGCTCGTCGTCGGTCTGCATGAGAACGCCGCTTCCCTGCGATACACGGACGACGGGTACGCCGCGCCGTTCGGCCTCTTCGAGCACCGCCTCGAACGCGACCGGTCCTTCGGTGCTCGGTATCTCAACGCGATAGTGCGCGCCGTCGGGAAAGCGCCTTTCCGAATCAGGCAGCTCGCCGAGGTCGTGGTCCGGCAGGCCCGCCGCGCCGAGGAACCGTCGCGTGGCGCTACGTCCCATTGCGCGCCTTCGCATAGAGCACCGGCCGGTCGCGGGACGGGATCAGCACCGCGAGCGAGGGATGGTCGCGCCGCACGACATCGACGAGATGCGCCGGGTATCCGAGATTCTCGGCGAATGCGTCGTAGTGCATGGGCACGAGGACATCGATCCCGGCCGCGTCCGCCAGCTGCGCCGCTTCGCGATGGTCCATGTTCCCGACGATCCCGGCGGCCTCGCGGAAGTGGTCACGTCCGTTGATCGGCAGCAGCGCGACGTCGGTACCGAGCGCGCGAAGCCGCTCTGCCTGTCCTTCGTAGACGATCGTGTCGCCTGCGTGGTAGACGCGCGCGACTCCGTCATCGAGAACGTAGCCGAGATAGCGGTACAGCCCTCCCGAGAGCTCTCGCCCGAACGTGTAGGCGTCCGCCATCCCGATCCCGTGCCGCGCCGGCAGCGGATGGAGCGTCACACCGTCGAGGCGAATGCGTTCGTCGGGCTGGGCGCCGATGAGGCGACGTCGCGGGACACCGGCCGCGGCGACCGCGTCGACGAGAGGCCGCGGCACGACGAAGCGCGCGCCGGGAGAGGCGCGCGCGATCGCGGGAAGCGACGCGAGGTCGAGGTGGTCGTAGTGCTCGTGCGAGCACATCACCACATCGACGCCGACCGCATCGTCAGGATCGAACGCCGGCGCCGAGAGGCGCTCGGCCATCGGCGCGAGGAAGGGATCGAGCAAGAGCACCAGGCCACCGGCGCGAACCGCGAAGCCCGCCTGCCCGAGCCACCAGAGCGCGATCGTGCCGGGCGCGAGGTCGAGTGTGCGGAGCGCGACCGTCGGGCTCGCGGCGACGCGGGTCACTTCGCCGCGGCCGTCGCGCGAGATCCGCGATGGGCGGCGATGAGCTGTCGATACCACGCGCCGCTGGCCTTTACGCGCCGGCGCTGCGTCGGGTAGTCGGTATGCACGATGCCGAACCGTTTGCTCGTGCCGTGCGCCCATTCGAAGTTGTCCATAAGCGTCCAGATGAAGTACCCGCGGAGCGGTACGCCCTCGGCGATGGCCGCCGCGGCCGCTGCGAAGTGGCGCGAGAGGAACCCGACGCGCGCGGGATCGTCGACACGGTCGTCGATCACGGCGTCGTAGTACGCCGCTCCGTTCTCCGTGATGTACATGTGGCGCGGCGCGTAGTCGCGGTGGACGCGCGCGAGAAGCGCGCGAAACGAGGCGGGATGCACCTCCCACCCGATCGCTGTGCGCTCGGCTCCCTCCGGCTCGATTCGATCCGCGCGCAACGGACCGTCTCCGGCGCGTACGACGCGACGCGTGTAGTAGTTGACGCCCAGGAAGTCGAGGTTCCCGTCGTATCCGTCGAGATCGTGTCCACGCTGGAAATACGGTGCGTACAGCTCGAGCATGTCCTCGGGGTACCCGCGGCCGAAGAGCGGATCGAGGAACCACCGGTTGAGGTAGCCGTCCATCCGCCTCGCCGCATCGGCGTCGCCCGCGGTGCCGGTCGCGGGATCGCAGGGCGAGAGGTTGAGCGCGATCCCGACACGCGCGTCGTCTCGCGCAGCGCGCAGGGCAGCCGCGGCCTCGCGGTGCGCGAGAAGAAGGTTGTGGCTCACACCGACCGCCGTTTTGAAATCGTGGATCCCCGGTGCATGCACGCCGACGTAATGGCCTGCGAAGGCGACCACCTCTGGTTCGTTCAGCGTCATCCAGTCGTGCACTCGATCGCCGAGCCGCCGCGCGATGAGGTCCGCGTACCGACCGAATGCGCCGACCGTCTCCGGTGAGGACCAGCCGCCGCTGTCCTGGAGCGCCTGTGGCAGGTCCCAGTGGTACAGCGTGACGAACGGCCGAATGCCGTTCTCGAGCAGCGCGTCGACGAGCTGGTCGTAGAAGGCGATACCGGCCTCGTTCGGTTTCCCGACGCCGTCCCGAATGACGCGAGGCCAGCTGATCGACATCCGGTATGCGGAAAGGCCGAGGTCGCGCATGAGCGCGACGTCCCCGCGCCATCGGTGGTAGTGGTCGCACGCGACATCGCCGGTCTCGCCCGTCGAGATCGCACCAGGCTGCCGGCAGAACGTGTCCCAGATCGAGGGACCCTTCCCGTCAGCGTCGTGCCCGCCCTCGATCTGGTATGCGGCCGTCGCCGTCCCGAAAAGGAAGCCCGGCGGGAAGCGCCGCGCGAGCGCAGTGGTGTCGTCGCTCATCGGCGCGGCTCCGCGTCCGGCCACTCGATTCCCATCCGCGCGTTGATCCCGCCGTCGACGTACAGGAGCTGACCGGTGACGTAATCGGCCGCGGGCGAGACGAGGAACGCGACGACCCGCGCGACGTCGCCGGGATTGCCCATTCGGCCCCACGGGACGCGCCGCGCGGTGCGCTCGCTCGAGTAGCCCGGCATCTCGAAGTAGCGCGGCGTCTCGATGAGACCCGGGGCGACGGCGTTCACGCGGATCTTCCGGGGTGCGAGGTCCATCGCCAGCGCGCGGGTGAAGGCGTTGAGCGCGCCCTTGGTCGCCGCGTATGCGGTGTGGCCGGGCAACCCCGCACCGCCGTGGATCGAGCTCACGCTCACGATCGAGCCGCCACGGCGCTCGAGGTGGGGCACGGCCTGTTGCGCGCAGAAATACGCCGCACGTACGTTCACGTTGAAGAGCTCGTCGTACTCGGGCTCGCTGAGCGCAACCGGGTCGCGCGATTTGGTCACACCCGAGTTGTTCACGAGGACGTCCAGCCCGCCGAGCTCGGCCGCGGCCTCATCGACCACGCGCCGGCAGTCGGACACACGCGCAAGATCGCCGCGCACCACGATGGCACGGCCGCCCGAGGCGGTGATCTCGATGCAGACATCGCGCGCGCCATCGCCGCTGTGCGCGTAGTGGATCGCCACGGAGGCGCCCTGCAGCGCGAGCTCACGTGCGATCCCCTGGCCGATGCCGGTTCCTGCGCCGGTCACGAGCGCGCGCCGTCCTTCGAGGGGTCGGCTCATACGGGTTCCCGCTCGCGCCCGCGCATATGCCAGCGCTCTCCGAAGAGGTTCAGGTGGATCGGCTTTCGCGGGTGTGCGGCGATGACGTCCTCATCCAGCGTGATCCCGAGACCCGGTCCCGGTGGGAGCGGGAACGATCCCTCGGACACCGCGGGGATCCCGCGGGCGGCGTCGCTCACGAACGGGTCGACGAAGTCGTTGAAGTGTTCGAGGATCTTGAAGTTCGGCATCGCCGCCGCCAGGTGCAGCGCCGCCGCGGTCGAGACCGGCCCGCCGACATTGTGCGGCGCCACCAGGACGTCATAGGACTCGGCCCAGGTCGCGAGCTTCCGGGTCTCGGTGATGCCACCCATCATCGTGAGGTCCGGCTGGATCACGTCGGCCGCGTGAAGCTCGAAGATCTCGCGGAACTCGTGGCGGACGTGGATGCGCTCGCCGGTCGCGACCGGTACGTTCACCTTCCGCGCCACTTTCGCGAGCGAGCGGATGTTGTCGGGCGGGACCGGCTCTTCGATCCAGCCCGGACGGTAAGGCTCGAGCTCGCGAGCGATCGCGATCGCCTCCGCCGGCACGAAACGCCCGTGCATCTCGACGAAGACCTCGCCGTCAGGGCCGACCCCTTCGCGTGCGGCCTCGACGAGCGCGATGGCGCGTCGCAGCTCGGCATGGGACAGCTCCTGCCAAGCCGTGCCGAACGGATCGAGCTTGACGGAGTGGTAACCCTTCTCCACCGCGCGCTTCGCCGCGTCGCGGATGTCGTCGGGGTTGCGCTCGACCGTGTACCAGCCGTTGGCGTACGTCGGGATGCGCTCGCGGATCGGGCCTCCGAGGAGCTGGTAGACCGGCACGCCCAGGGCCTTCCCGACGATGTCCCAACACGCCATGTCGATGACGGCGAGCGCGGACATGGCGATCTGCCCGGCGCGGGCGTAATCGTCTCGGATCATGCGCCGCGCGAGCGACTCGAAGGCGAAGGGGTCGGCACCGATCACGTGTGTCGGCACGGCCTCGTCGAGATATCCGAGGAGCGCGCTGGTGTGGTTGATCATCCGCACCTCGCCGACGCCCTCGATGCCGTCGTCGGTGCGGACCACGACGAAGGTGAGGTTGCGCCATGCGGCGCCGAGCACGAGGGGACGGACCTCGGTGATCCTCATCCCTTGCTCAATCTCGCGGCTGCGGCCGCGGAGACGCGCTCACGGCTGGAGGTCTCGCTCCTCCCGGGTGAACCGCTCGTCGCTCGTCTCATCCCTTGATCCCCGTGGTGACGATCCCGCGGACGATGTAGCGCTGCGCGAACGCGAAGAAGAGGATGAGGGGCATGACGTAGAGAACGACGCCCGCCATCGTCACGGTCTGCAGCGGATTGCCTCGTGGGTCGACGTACGCGTTCGCCATGCGGACCGCGAGGGTGGTGTTGTCCTGGTGGAGCAGCAGCCCCGGGTAGAGCCAGTCGCCCCAGACCCAGAGGAACATGAAGATCGCGCTCGCCGCGAGCGCCGGTCCGGCATTCGGCAGGTAGATCTGTAAGAAGATCCGAAGAGGCCCGGCTCCGTCGACCTCGGCTGCGTCGTCGAGCTCGCGAGGGAAGCTCGAGAAGAACTGGCGGAACAGGAAGATCGCGAACGGGCTGCCCGAAAGACCCCAGAGGATCCACGGCCAGTACGTATTGGTCAGCCCGAGACGCGCGAACAACACGAACTGCGGCACGAACAGGACGAGGTTCGGCACCATCCACGTGGCGAGAACGAGCACGAACAGCTTGTTCCGGCCCGGGCCGTGGTGCCGCGCGAAACCGTAACCGACCAGCGCGCTCACGAGCACCGCGAGGACCGTGTACGTGCCGCTCAGCAAGACCGAGTTCGCTGCGAAACGTCCGAAGTCGGCGAGCACGACCGCGAGCTCGTAGTTCGCCCACTGGAACCCGGCTGGAAAGAGCGAAGAACCGTACTCGGACTGCTTCTTGAACGACACGACGACCACCCAGAAGATCGGAAGCGCGAAGAGCGCCGCGGCGACGAGCACCGGTCCGTACCGCGACACCCTGTCGGCCACCCGGGGGATGGGGGGCGAAGCCCCCCAACTGCTCATGACGGCTCCACCCCGTAGAAGACCCAGCGACGGCTCGTCTTGAAGAGCACGAGGGTGAGCCCGAGCACGACCGTGAAGAGGAGCCAGAGCAGCGCGGAGCCGTAGCCGAAGAGCTGCTTGGTGAAGATCTCGATGTAGGCGTGGACGACGTAGAAATAGTTCTCTCGCGGCGGGACGGTGCCGGGGTTCAGCCCGAGAATCCCCGGCGACAGGAGCATGGGCTGAACCAGGACCTGAAGGGCCACGATGATCCCCGTCACGAGGTTGAAGAAGATCACGGGCGAAAGCAGCGGCAGAGTGATGAAACGCGCGACCTGTACGCGGCTCGCCCCGTCGATCATCGCGGCTTCGCGGAACTCGGCGGGGATGCCTTGCAGACCCGCGAGGAACACGACCATGCCGCCGCCTGCCGCGCTCCAGATCGTGAGGACCGCGAGGACCGCAGTCGGGTACTGGACCAGCCATCGAACGTTGAAGCCCGGGACCACCGTCCCGATGAGCGCGTTCAGGACGCCGCCGGTCGGATCCACGAAGATCTTCCAGACCCACACCGCGGCCACGACGGGGATCACGTACGGCAGATAAAAGATCGTGCGGAAGACGTTCGAGAAGCGGATCGGCTGATTCACCATGAGCGCGAGCGCGAGCTGCAGGACCAGACCGATGGGAACGATGACCGCCATGAGAAGCAGGGTTCGGCCGACGGCGTACTGCGCATCGGGGTCTGCGAGCGCGCGAGCGTAATTGTCCGTGCCGACGAGCTGCAGGTAGTCGAGGTTGAGGCCGTCGTAGTTCGTGAACGACATGACGAATGCGGCGGCGAGCGGGACCGCGCTGAGCAGCACGAAACCGAGCAGCCAGGGCGAGATGAGCAAATAGAAGGTGACCGCCCGGCGCACGCGGCGGCGGCGCCACGCGGCGGGACGCGGCATCGTTCGCGGCAGGACCTGCGTCGCGCCAGCCATTAGCCGCCGATGATGCGCTTGCCGTCCGCGATAGCGGTGTTGACCTCCGACTCGATGTTCTGGACGAACTTGTCGAAGCTGATCGATCCCTTCAGAGCGGGCTCGAGATTCTTCTTCCAGCTCGTCGAGAACGTCTCCTCGCCGATGTAGGGGTTGAACTGCAGCACGAAGTCACTCTTGGAGAGCTCGCCCTGAAGGACCTTTTGCACCTGCTTCTGGAAGGCTGTCTCCTGGGGCATCTGGGGGTACAGCGATCGCAGGCCCGGCACGCCCCAACCGCTCTTGGCGCGGTCCTGCGCCGGCTTGCCGCCCATGTACTGCTCGAAGACGGCCCACGCCGCGTCGGCGTCCTTCGTCTGCGACGCGATGACCCAACCGGTGGCGGTCATCGTCGGGTCGCGCCGCACACCCGACCACGTCGGGGCGGGCAGGAACACGGTCTTCCCCTTGGTCTTGTCGCTCTCGGCCATCGCGCTGTACCAGTACCCGTACTGGAGGATCGCGATCTGGCCCTCGTTGAAGTCGGCGCCCATCCAGTTCGGGCTCGGGTCGATCGGTGTTTGGTTCACGCCGTCGGCGGCGAGATCGTAGAGGTAGCGAATGACCTTGGTCGCCTCGGGGTTGCTCGAGATGTTCAGCTTGGTGAAGTCGTCGCTGTAGAGCGATTGATTTTTCTCGGCGAGCATGTTCATCGCCGTCCGGTCGATCCAGGCGTCGTTGTTCGAGTGGACGAAGCCCCAGTACACGCGCTTTCCCGCCGCGGTCTTGTTGACTTTCTTCGCGAGATCGCGGAGCTCGTCGTAGGTGAGCGCGGCCGTGTCGCTCGGCACCTTCACGCCGGCGTCATCGAACGCTTTGGTGTACGCGAAGAGGGTGAAATCGGGAGACCAGTCCTTGACCATCCCGTAGAGGTCGCCCTTTCCGACTTGCTTCCCGTCCCACTTGTAGAAGTTGTTGGACGGCGCGAGGTCGTCAGGCTTGAGGAGCTTGCTGTTGGCAAAGTACGGCTGGAGGTTCTTCACCATCTTCCGCGAGATGTACTGCGGCACGCCCGCCGCCTGGACCCGGAATACGTCCGGCGGGTTCCCCGCCGCGAACATGGCATAGAGCGTCGTCAGATTGCTCGCGACGACCTCGATCTTGAGCTTCGTGGCCGCCTCCAGCGTCTTGCGGTCGTCGTCGTTGAACTCATTCGGATCGGTCATCACGACGACTTTGCCGTTCCCGGTCTTGGGAGTTGGCTGACAGGCCGCGAGGATGGGTGCGACCGCGGCTGTGGCGGCAATGGCGCCGGCTCCGATCAGCACCTTTCGGCGTGAGATACCCGACATCAGGCCCTCCTTCCCCACGGCGCATCAGGGCGCCTGGGACCGGATGTGACCGGTAACATAGCCCTATTTCTAGATATGTCAAGTGCCGGGGCGGCCGGACACGGCTAGAGTTTCGCTCATGAAGGGTGCCACGATCCGGGACGTCGCACGGCGGGCCCGGGTATCGCACCAGACCGTCTCCCGTGTGATCAACGGCCATGAGAACGTGACCGCCGACACCCGCGAGCGTGTGCTCGGCGCCATCCGGGAGCTCGAATATGTTCCGAGCGCCGTGGCCCGCAGCCTTTCGTCGCAGCGCACGCACACGCTCGGGATGGTCACGACGGACGTGAGTGATCACTTCTTCGCCGAGGCTGTCGCGGGCGCCGAGGCCGAGGCCCGTAAGCGCGGCTACTTCCTGATCATCGGCAGCATCGAGGAAGGTTCGGAGGACGACGAACGTACGTACCTCCGGCTCATGCTCGAGCGCCGCGTGGAGGGTCTCATCGTGGCGGTGCCGCGCCTGAGGCTGGCGGAGGACGACCTCCTCGCGGACGCGGTGGCGCGCATCCCCACGGTGCTCGTCGCGTCGGACATCGACCTCCCTGGCGCTGACCACGTCGACATCGACAACCGTCGTGGCGGCCATGAGGCGACCACGTACCTCGCGGAACAGAAACACCGTCTGATCGCGACGATCACCGGCCCCCTCGACTGGCCGTCCGCTCGTGCTCGACTCGATGGCTACCGTGACGCGCTGCGTGAGGCCGGCATACCGGCGGAGCGCACACTCGTCGAGCCCTGCGTGGACTGGGGGCTCGACAGCGGACGGCGCGCCGCCGAACGCTTGCTTCAATCCGTGCCCAAGCTGACCGCGATCTTCGCGCAGAGCGATCTTCTGGCCCTGGGCTCGATCTCGGCACTCCGCGCGCGCGGCATGCACGTGCCCGAGGACGTCTCGGTGGTCGGCTTCGACGACATCCCCGTGTCGAGCGTGTTCGATCCCCCCCTCACGACCGTTCGCCAGCCGATGCGCGAAGTCGGGCAGCTCGCAGCGCGGCTCATCGGCGATCGGGCGGCCTCGGCGCGCAAGACGAAGGGGACCCGGCACATGCTTCGGGCGCCTCTCGTGATCCGCGGGAGCGTCGCGCGCCTGGACGGCGCGACCCCGCATCGCTAGGGAAGAGGCCGGCTGGCGCCCAGGCGGACTCGCGGGCTTGACATATTGATGTCTGATCTGGGAGATCTTCTCGAGGCTTTGCGAGGCGACCTCAGCAAAAGGCAATCTCGTCGCCGATGCGTACCTGGCTGCTCTGGCCATCGAGTCCGCCAGCGAGTGGGTCACCACCGATCGCGACTACGCGAGGTTTCCCGGTCTCCGCTGGCGGCATCCACTGGCGTAAAGCCAGACGCCGGGGACGGTGCCTATGGGCGGGGCTGGTCCTCCAGCCACTGGCAGCCCATCGTCCGGCAGTCGTGCGTGCGGTACGTGGCGTGGCGCGGGCGCCAAAGTATGAGCAGCATTCCGACCGCGGTCAGGGCCACGAACGCGAGAACGAAGGCGACTTGGCCTTGGATCGTGAGCATGTCGAGAAGAGCGTTTCCCATTCCCTATTCCCCTTGCGTCCTGTGAACGGCACCCGCTTGCGCCGCGCTTCCTCGGCGGAAAACAGTAGCGCGCGTTCCCGCGGGGTTTGGTGTCAGGCCGCGGTCAGCGTCCGACGCGTTTGCGTGCGTAGGCTCGTGTGTCTGCGTTCTCGACGAGCGCCTCCGCTGTCCGGCCGTCCATGGGATAGGACGAGACGCCCCACGACCGCGCCGGCATCTTGATCGCGCCCCCGCCGGGCAGCTTCACGTCGGTCCCGTCGAGGATCTCCATCAAACGGATGACCACCTTTTCGGCCTCTTCGCGTGGCGTGTCGGGCATGACGATCGCGAACTCGTCGCCGCCGTACCGAGCCGGGACGTCCTCGGTCCGGACCCGCTCGGTGATGGTCTGCCCGAGCACCCGGAGGACCTCGTTGCCGGCAAGATGGCCGTAGGTGTCGTTGACTTTCTTGAGCTCGTCGATGTCGAAGAAGGCGACGGCCAGGGGCGATTGGTGGCGCTCGGCGCGGGCGACCTCCTCCTCGAGGCGATCGTAGAAGTAGCGGTAGTTGTGGATCCCGGTGAGCGCGTCGGTGTTCGCGGCGCGCTTCAGTCGCTCGTGGAGCTCCGCGACCTCGATCTGGGCCGCGATCTGGGCGCCGACCGTCTCCATCAGGGTCAGGTCGCGCTTGCTGAAGGCGGCCACCGCCGGGTGGCTCAGCACGAGCACGCCCACGGCCTGGCCGCGTGACACGAGCGGCACGACGAGCTCGCTCCGGACACGAGGATCCCCGATGTAGCGCGGGTCGGCCCGGACGTCGTCGATGATCTGGCCCTCGCGGTGCGTGAAGACCCATCCCGAAATGCCCCGGTCGGTCGCGATGCGCGACGGGGAGTCGACGGCCGTCCAGGCTCCGGCGACCGCGCGTGAGACGAGCTCGTCGGACTGCTGGTCGTGCAGCATGATCGTGAGCGAGGCACCCGGCACGGCCCGCTCGAGCACGACGAGCGTGCGGTCGAGCAGCTGCTGCAAATCGAGGATCGTGTGGAATTCAGGGGTGAGCTCGGAGAGGATCGAGAGCTCGCGGCTCGTTGACTGGACCTCTTCCTCCGCGGCATGGATGACGCCACGCGCCTCGACCATCGACACGAAGGCATTGACGACGGTCGGGTCGTAGTAGGTGCCGGCGAAGCCCTTGATCTCGGCGAGCGCCTGATCCTCGCGCCGCGCGGGTCGGTACGGCCGCTCGGCGAGCATCGACTCGAACGCGATCGCGACCGCGAGGATGCGCGCGGTGAGCGGGATCTGGTCCCCCACGAGGGCATCCGGGTATCCCGTGCCGTCCCAGCGCTCGTAGGCGTGACGGACGATCGGCACGACGCCGCGAAGGAAGCGGATCGACTCGAGGATGCGAGCGCCGAGGAGCGGATGCTCCTGCATGATCTTCTTCTCCTCGGGCGTGAGGGGTCCGGCCTTCGTGAGGATCGCGGCGGGCACGCCGATCTTGCCGAGCGAGTGGAACAGCGATGCGTAGCGAAGGTCGCGAAGCTCGTGCTCGCTCATCTTGAGACGCTCGCCGACGGCGACCGCGTCCGCCGCGATCTTGCGCTGATGGTCCTCGCGGTAATGGTCGCGCGCGACGATCGTCGCCATGAGGGTCGAGACCGTGGAGAGATACGCCTCGTCGAGCTCGCGGTACAGGCGGATCGAGCGCATCGTCGACGCGCCGACGCCGGCGAGGATGCCGATGAGCTCGCGCTCTTCGTCGGTGAACACGTGCGGTTCGTGCCAGGTGACGAAGAGGACGCCGATGGTCTGATCGGAGGATCGGAGCGGATGCACGAGGAGCGCCTCGTGGCCGAACCGCTCCATGAGCTTGCGCGTGAACTCCGGCGTGTCAGCCCGGCGGGAAAACGCGACCGGCTGGCCAGTCTCGAGGACGCGGGCGACCACGGGCGCGGTCTTCTGCAGCGCCAGAAGATCGCTCGGCGCCTTCCCGGTGGTGTACGCGAAGTCGAGCGTGTCTCCTCCTTTGTCGATGTACACGGCCGACACCGCAGGCTTGAGCAGATCGACGACCGATTCCGCGAGGAGCTTCGCGACGTCGGCGAGCTCGGTCTTCTCCGAGATCGCGAGCCCGATCCGGTGCAATTCGAAGAGACGGCGCGACAGCGTCGCCGTGCGGTTGTGGAGGGTCGCGCGCTCGAGCGCGATCGCGGCTTCGTTCGCGATCGCCGCGAGGAGCTGCAGGTCGCCCTCGTCGTACGCCGTGAGGCGGCGGCTCTGGGCGGAGATCGCGCCGACGAACGTGTCCCGCTGCCGGAGGGGCGCGACGATGATGGACTGCTCGACCACGGCGCCCCAGGACTCGAGGTCGGGAAGGCCGAGACGGCGGGCGTCGCGTTCCACCTCCTTTAATAGGAGTGGACCGTGTTCGATGGTCGCGCCGACGAGCGTGCCCTCTGTCGGCCGCTCGACCGGCTCGAGCTCCTTGCCGCCGTCCACGAGAAACCGGTAGCGCACCGTCGCGCCATCCGGGCTCAATGTCGCGACGAAGAAGTTGTCGGCGTCCATGACCGCGGCGACCTGCCTGTAGACGTTGCGGAAGACCTCGTTCGGGTCGAGCGACGCGCCCACCGCGTGGCTGACCTCGACGAGGGTGGCGAGGAGGCGCGCGCGCCGCTCGGCAATGAATCGCGCGCGGATATCGAGGTAGCCGAGGAGGAAGAGCGGCACGGCCGGCAGCAGGAACCAGGGCTGGATGAGGACGATCTCGATCACGATGACCGCGGCGAGGCCCCAGAGCAGCTGCGCGCGGCCGGTCCGGCCGATCCATCCCATGGTCGACTTGGTGAGACGCTCCGTGCCGAGGATGAGCTGCAGCGCGATGATCTGTCCGAGATCAAGGATGACGAGCGCGATCGCGGCGACCGCTCCAGCGATGATGACTTCGCCGACAGTCCCGGTGATCCGGTCGAGCGGCGACATGATCACGAGCTGGAAGGACATCGCGGCCACGCCCGCGCTGATGGTCTGGGCGGCGGAGTTGCGGACGATGCGGATGAACGACTTGCGCGTGACGAGGTCGTTCACCAGACGCGCCGATCCCGCGATGAGCGCGAGCGTTCCGGGAGGGAGGAGCACGACGCCGGCGAGGACCGCGACCTCGGATGCGGAGAGCTCTACGTTCGTGGCGATGCGGATCGGCCGGAGCGAGAGCAGGACGCAGAGCGCCCAGATGTAGAAGGCGACGGTCGGCGGCTCGTCGCCGAGCACGTCCTGGACCCCGAGCGCCACGAACGGCACAGCGACCAGACACGTGATCGCTATGAAGACGTACGCGCGCGCAGGAATCGGTCTCATCGTCGCCCTTCCAGCAAATGGAAACGTATTACCGGGTTGTTTCGAACTGGAATCAGGCGGCTATCAGTCGCCCGATATCACTCCGCCGCAGGCTCCCTGAACCATCGCACGACGATCTTGTCGGGCCGGTCCACCTGTTGCTCGATCTCCCACCCTGCCCGCACCAGCCGGTCGACATCGGCCTGGTATTTCTTGAGGTTCGCATACTCGCGGACCATCGCCTCACGCTGGCCGGGACGGCCCGGTCGGAGCTCGCTTGGCGCGAGCGCTCCGCCGATCTTGGCCCAGAGAGAGGGGCGGCGCTTCGGGTCGACTCGCGTGGTGGTCCCGCGCTTCAGTCGCTCATCGATGGCATAGCGCTGCGTGGGCAGGCGCGGCCTCGATGTCGCCGGCGGCGGCTCGCTCGCGGTCGCTGCCGGAACGTCCCTTCCGCAAAAGCGACACAGGATCGCAGCGTCCTGGATCTGCTCGGCACAGTAGGGACATGCACGCACGATCGCTAAGGCTAGCGCTCATCGCGCTAGCGCGAGCGGAGCCACCTCTCGCCGAGAAGGATCGCGACGAACAACGCAGCGACGCCCAGGAACTCACCGAGCCCACCGCGGTCGATCGCCGGGCGGACGACCGCGAGAAAAAACAGCAGCGTCAGAACAGCTGCCGCGGTCGCCATGAACGCCGTACGAGCAGTCAAGCGGAGGGCGGCTTGGGTTCGCCTGTCGCGAACGTGTCCTTCTGTCCGCGCATGCGGCGGAGCGCCCAGGCGATCGGATCGTAGTGCGCGCTCACCACGCGCTCCTTGAGCGGGATGATCGCGTTGTCGGTTATGTGGATGTCCTCGGGGCAGACCTCGGTGCAGCACTTGGTGATGTTGCAGAAACCGAGACCATGCTTCGCGCGGATGAGGTCGATCCGCTCGTTCGTATCGAGCGGATGCATCTCGAGCGCGGCGAGTCGCACGAAGAACCGCGGGCCGGAGAAGCTTCGCTTGTTCTCCTCGTGATCGCGGATGACGTGGCAGACGTCCTGGCAGAGGAAGCACTCGATGCACTTGTGGAATTCCTGGACGCGCTCGACGTCCTCCTGGTACATCCGCCGTTTGCCATCGGGGTCTTTCGGCTTCGGCTTGAACGGTGGGACCGTCTTCGCCTCCTCGTAGTTGAACGAGACGTCGGTGACGAGGTCTTTGATCACCGGGAACGTCTTGACCGGCGAGACCGAGATCTCCTCGCCGGGCGCGAACTCGTTCATGCGCGTCATGCACATGAGCTTGGGGTGTCCGTTCACCTCAGCGCTGCACGAGCCGCATTTGCCGGCCTTGCAGTTCCAGCGGACCGCGAGATCCGGCGCGTGGGTCGCCTGGATGCGGTGCACGACGTCGAGCACGACCATGCCCGGGTCGGACGGCACCGCGAACTCCACGAACTCGCCACCTGACGCGTCGCCGCGCCACACCTTCATGCGAACCTCGCGTGCGACAGTCTCGGTGGTCACTCCTTGCCTCCGACGACCGCCGGCTCCGGGCCGGTCGGGGCCTTGTCGCCAGGCTTGTCCTCGCCGATGAGCGCGCGCAGCTCGCCCGGCACCGGCGGGATCGGCTCGGTCGTGAGGGTCAGCTTCCCGTCGCGCTTGCGAGTGACCACGTTCTTGGTCCCCCATACCGGGTCGGGCTTGGGGAAATCCTCGCGGGTGTGGCCGCCGCGGCTCTCCTCGCGGACGAGCGCGCTCCTCGCGACCGCCTCGGACACCGCGATGAGGTTCTCGAGGTCGAGCGCGAGGTGCCAGCCGGGGTTGTAGACGCGACTTCCCTTCACCTCGGCGCGCGCGGCGCGTGCGCGCAGCCGCTCGAGCCGCGCCAGCGCCTCCTCGAGCTCGTCGCGCCGGCGGATGATTCCGACGAGGTCCTGCATCGTCTCCTGCAGATCCGCCTGGATCGCGTACGGGTTTTCGCCGCCGCCCCGCTCGAATGGGGCAGCGAAGCGCTGCGCGTACGCGCCGAGCTGCGCGTCGTCGGCCCGGGGCGCGGGGGTGCGCTTGCTGTATTCGGCCGCGGCCTCGCCCGCGCGTTTGCCGAAAACGAGCAGGTCGGACAGCGAATTTCCGCCGAGCCGATTCGCCCCGTGCATGCCGGCCGCGACCTCGCCCGCCGCATAGAGCCCTGGCACGGTCGCGGCGGCGGTGTCCGCGTCGACGCGGACGCCACCCATGATGTAGTGCAGGGTCGGGCCGACCTCCATCGCCTCCTTGGTGATGTCGACGTCGGCGAGCTCCTTGAACTGGTGGTACATCGACGGGAGGCGCCGGCGAATGTAGTCGGCGGGCCGCCGCGAGGCGATGTCGAGGAAGACGCCGCCGTGCTCGGTCCCGCGTCCCGCCTTCACCTCGGTGTTGATCGCGCGCGCGACCTCGTCGCGCGGGAGCAGGTCGGGCGTGCGGCGGTTGTTCTTCTTGTCTTCGTACCACGCGTCCGCCTCTCGCTCGGTGTCCGCGGTGTCGGTGCGGAAGAACTCCGGGATGTACTTGAACATGAAGCGCTCGCCCTTGCTGTTCTTGAGCGTTCCGCCGTCGCCCCGCACTCCCTCGGTCACGAGGATCCCGCGCACCGAGAGCGGCCACACCATCGCCGTGGGGTGGAACTGGGTCATCTCCATGTCGATGAGATCGGCACCGGCCTCGAGCGCCATGGCGATCCCGTCGCCGGTGTACTCCCATGAGTTCGAGGTGACCTTCCACGCCTTACCGACGCCGCCGGTCGCGAGGACGACCGCCTTCGCGCCGAAGACGATGAGTTTCCCGGACTGGCGCCAGTAGCCGATCGCCCCGGTCACGCGCTGGCCGTCGCTCAGGAGATGGCGGAGCGTGCACTCCATGAACACGTCGATCCCATTCGCGACGGCGTGGTCCTGCAGCGTGCGGATCATCTCGAGGCCAGTGCGGTCGCCGACGTGCGCGAGCCGCGCGTAGCGGTGCCCGCCAAAGTCGCGCTGGAGGATGAGGCCGTCCTTCGTGCGATCGAAGAGTGCGCCCCACTCCTCGAGCTCGAGGACGCGGTCCGGAGCCTCCTGCGCGTGCAGCTGCGCCATGCGCCAGTTGTTGAGGAGCTTGCCGCCGCGCATGGTGTCGCGGAAGTGCACCTTCCAGTTGTCCTCGGGCCACACGTTGCCGAGCGCGGCGGCGATCCCGCCCTCGGCCATCACCGTGTGCGCCTTGCCGAGGAGCGACTTGCACACGATCGCGGTCTTCGCGCCGAGCGCGTGCGCCTCGATCGCCGCGCGCAGGCCGGCGCCGCCCGCGCCGATCACGACGACGTCGTACTCGTGGCGCTCGATCTCGCTGGCCACTAAAACACGATCCGCGGGTCGGTCAGCACGCCCATCGCAAGGAGACGGATGTACAGGTCGGTGGACGCGACGACGATGAGGCTCGTCCAGGCCCACCGCGCGTGTCGCGCGTTCAGGGTGTTGGCGAGGCTCCAGAGCCGGAAGCGGAGCGATTTTCCGTGGAAGCTGTCGAGGTATCCGCCGACGAGATAGCGCAGGGAGTGACAGCTGAGCGAGTAGCCCGACAGAAGGATCACGTTCGCGAGCATGAGGATCGACCCAAAGCCGATGCCGAAATGGCCGTTGAAGTTGAACGCGAGGACCGCGTCCCACCACAAGAAGATGAGGAGCGCCGTCGCGAAGATGAGCGCGTAGCGGTGGAGGTTCTGGATGAGGAACGGGAAGCGCGTCTCGCCGGAGTACGTCTTGCGCGCGTCGGGGACCGCGCACGCGGGAGGCGACCAGAAGAACGCCCGGTAGTAGGAGCGGCGGTAGTAATAGCAGGTCACGCGGAACGCGAGCGGGAAGGCGACGATGAGGATTGCCGGCGAAAGGTTCCAGTACGTGCCGATGATCGGTAGCGTCGGGTGCACGCAGTTCGCGCTGAGGCATGGCGAGTAGAGCGGGGAGAGATAGGGCTCGTAGTAATAGTTCGTCCCGACCAGGCCCGCATAGACGGAGTAGAGGACGAAGAGCCCGAGCACGACGACGATGACCGTCGGCTCGAGCCACCAGAGATCCTTTCGCTCCTGCGGTCTGTGACGGACGTCGACCGCGGTCGTCGCCACCGAGATCGATGGTGGGCGTCCCCCGCCCAGAACGCAAAGGTCTTACGGCGCTCGCCGCGATAGCGCTAGGCTATGACCGATGGAGCTCCACCAGCTCCGCTACTTCATCGCCGTGGCCGAGGAGCGGCATTTCACCAAAGCCGCGCGTGGCCTACGTGTGGCGCAGCCGTCGGTCTCGCGCGCGATCCGCGTGCTCGAGGAGGAGCTCGGCACTGCGCTCTTCCATCGGATGACCGGGAATGTCGCGCTGACCCCGGCCGGCGAGACCCTCCTGCCATGGGCACGCCGCGTCCTCGCCGACATCGACGGCGCCACCGGAGAGGTGCGCGAGCTCGCCGACCTGCGCCGAGGGCGCCTCGCCGTCGGTGCGACGCCCTCCCTCACGATCACGCTCCTCCCGCCAGCGCTCGCGAAATTCCACGCCGCCTTCCCGGGCATCGAGCTCGTGCTCCACGAAGCCGGCTCGCGCGATCTCGTGGCCGAGCTCGAGCAGGGCGCGCTCGATGTCGCGCTCGTCATCATGCCCGTGCGTCACGAGACCCTCGAGACCTCACCACTCCTGCGCGAGGAGCTCGTCGTCGCGGTCCCGCGCGATCACCCGCTCGCGTCGCGCAAGACCCTGCCGATCGCCGAGCTCAAGGGCGTCCCGCTCGTGATGTTTCGCGACGGCTACGACCTGCGAGCGGCGACGGTCGCGGCGTGCCGGCGTGCCGGGTTCGAGCCGGTCTTCGCGCTCGAGGGTGGTGAGATGGATGGCGTGCTGCGTTTTGCGGCGGCGGGGATCGGCGTCGCCGTCGTGCCGAGCCTGGTGATCGATCCCGCGGGACCGCTGCGCGCGATCCGCCTCGCCGAGCCGCTCACCAGAACCATCGGATTCGCGAACCGCCGCGATCGACGTCTCTCGCGCGCCGGACGGGAGTTCGTGGAGACGGTGCGCGGCCTCGTCCGCGCGCGCGACTGGCTGCGTGCGCGGCCGGCTGGTTTGAAGATCCTCGAGGCTTAGGCGACGCAGGCTGAGACCGTCTCTGAGGTATGGCTGGAACGGACACCCACGCCATGCCAAGGAGCGCCGCGAGGAGCACGACAGTGCCAACCGGGCTCGCCACGACGAGACCGTGCAGGCTCCCCACCACGCTGAACCCTGGATCGATTGCGGCTGCGATCTGGTCGAGGACCCGCACCAGCTGTGCGGCCGGAAACAGAAACGCCAGCCAGATCGCGACGGACCCACCGGCCGAGCTCATGTGAAAATGTTCGGACTCCTCGGCCGCCGGCAACAGGTGCCCGTGCGGGTACCGTCGGCCACCGTATTCGCGGCATACCCCGTACCGGGACCGGATCTGCGCGATGGAGCTCGCCGCCCTCCCTTTCAGGCGGTCGGGGTCGGAAGCGCCGCGAAAAGGTCGACGACGTTGTCGTCGGGGTCGATGACCTGGGCGTACCGCTGGCCCCAGAACGCGTCCCACGGTTCCTTCTTCGATCGGAAGCCGGATGTCACCACACGCGCATGCGTGGCATCGACGTCACCGGGAGAGGAGCACTCGAAGGCGAGGCCCAGGCGGTGTCCGCGAGGCTCGACCCAGTCCGGGTCGAGCTGCTTGATGAGCTCGAGGCTGTCCCACATCAAGCGAACTCCACTCGGAAGCGTCGCGTCGAGGTGTTCGTCGACCGGATCCGGCACGTCGACGCCGAGCAGTCGGTAGAAGCGCACGGAATTTTTCATATCGCGGGTGACGATCCCGATCGCGGCGAGAGCAGGCACGGCTCGAGATTAGGCGAATCGGCCTCATCCGCGCGGCGGGCCGGTGCGTATTGGAGGCGACACCAGCCACAGGAGGAGCCGCTGTGCGCCCATTTGCACTCTGCCTGGCGGCCGCATTGCTCGCCGCGGGATGCGGCGGCACGGCCGCGACATCCAGTCCGACCCCGACACCGACCGCGTCACCCTCACCGACGCCCGCCCCGACGATCGTGGCGAAGGTCGCCACGGACGCGAAGCTTGGCAGGATCCTCGTCGACAGCGCGACCGGGAAGACCCTGTACACCTGGGCGAAGGACACCGACCAGAACAGCCAGTGCTACGACGCGTGCGCGACGTTCTGGCCGCCCCTCATCACCACGGCCAAGACCGTGGCCGCGGATGGCGTGACCGGCGCGAACTGCGCCACGAGCGCGCGGAAGGATGGAGCGCTACAGGTGACGTTCAACTCTCACCCGCTCTACTTCTTCATGCGCGATACCGCGCCCGGTATGACGAACGGACAGGGCAGCACCGGTTTCGGCGCCGTGTGGTCAGTGGTGAACGTTCCCTAGGTCCGCGAACAGGCGGGCGTGACTCGGGACGTACCGCGAGCGCTCCGGATCTACGACCGCTCCGACGACCACGTTGCCGGTGTGCAGGCCATGCCGAACGTGGTTGTCGGGTATAACCTCCCGCTCAGGGAAGGGCGTGCGCTTCGCCTTCGTCGCGATCCTTGTGGTTGGCGTGTCGTGCACTTCGACAGCCCCGGCCGCGCCGTCCGGCGCCGGCTCGGCCGAGACCGCCGCTTCACCAGCGGCGAGCACTCCGACAGCAACACCAAAGCCTGCGCCGGTCATCGGCTGGAGCTATGAGGGCACCGTCCGTGAGAACGCCGTCGACGCGCGGAGCGTCATCCTGCCCGACGGCAGCTATCGCCAGGTCTTCAGCAGATGGCGCTCCTTCGGGCCTCCGCCGGCGGCCGACGGCGTCGATGCGTACTACGTCACGGCGATCTCGAAGGACGGCCTCCACTGGACCGACGAGGGCGAGAGCAGCCTCGGCTACTACATACCGGTACGGCTTTCCGACGGAACCTACCGCGCGTTCGCGAGCGGGCGCCTCACGCTCTACAGCTCAACAGATGCGCTGACCTGGAAGCCCGGTGGCAGGATCAGTCCTCCCGAGGCGGGCAACCCGAAGTGCGGCTCGACCAGCGGGATGTTCAGCGACGTGATCGCGCTGCCTGACGGCACCTTGCGGGCGTACTACAACTGCATCGTCGCCACCTTCTTCAACATTCCCGCCACCGAGGTCAAGAGCGCGACCTCAAAGGACGGCCTCGCCTGGCAGATCGACCCCGGGGTGCGGATCAATCCGCTCGAGGGGCCGGAGGTGCGGCGCAGCGACGATGGTCATGTAGACACTGGCGCCGCCGAGCATCCGCGCGTGGTCAGGCTGCCCGACGGGACGCTGAAGATGTTCTACGGCTCGCTCAATGGGAGCGGACTCTGGTCGGCGACGTCCAGCGACGGTCTTGCGTGGACGAACCGCCACTTCGAAGGCGTGCGTGGCGGCGACCCGGACGTGATCGTCCTACCCGGCGGCCGGTTGCGCGTGTTCGTGAACGGCACCGTCGGTCTTCCCCGTGAGTTCGCCGGAAAAACGCCGGGTGAGAACTGGAGCCGCATGGTGAGCTATGTCTACGGACCGATGAACTACCGCCTCGCGGTTCCGACGCTGCGTACCGAATGTTCACCGTGCGCGCTCGGAGCGCCACAACACTTCACCGTCACGATCGAGGGGTCCGGTCCGCTGATCACCTTGGGCGCCGTGGGGTACGACCACACCGCGGCTGTCGACCTGGTCAACGGTTCGGACAGCAGGGCGAAGGTCGCGTTCAAGCCGTCCTCCGGATCGCCGCCGTTCACGGCGGACGCCACGATCGCCTTCGGCGTGCCCGACGCCCACCAGTTCGACATCCTTGCCGCGGGCGTCGTGATCGTCGCGGACGACGGCGACACGACGGTCGTGACCGCGCTCCTCTGGTCGCGAGGATCACCGCCGCCGGTCGGGCCGTGCCAGCTCGGTTCGGACATCCCGGTCGTTGGCTGCTACGTGACGGGGATCACGGGCCCGGATGGGAACCCACTGATGTGCGTCCCAGCGAGTGATCGCCAACAGCCCCCGGCATGCGCGCCGTACCTGCCGCCTGGCTCAGTGAAGAGCGTGCCCCCATGTCAGATCGATGCCGCCGTTCCGGTCGACGGCTGCTACGTCAAGGGGAGCTCGGGCCCCGACGGTAGCCCGCTGGTATGCGTCCCGCTCGCCGCTCGCGAGCTCAAGCTGCAGCCCCCGGTATGTGGACCATACCTAGTCCCGGTGCATTAGGGCGCGCGACCGAGTGTTCTAGGCGGCGGAGGCGACGCGCGCGATCTTCGGGAGAAGCTCGCTGAGATCGAAAGGCTTCTCGATGATGTCCGCGGCCGCCAGCGCTTTCGCGTGGGTCTTGAGGTCGCGCGCCGCGGAGAGAAGCACGATCGGGATATCTTCGTCCCCTTCGTCCCGCGCTCGGAGGGCGTGGGCGAATTGCCATCCGTCCATCACCGGCATCATGAGGTCAAGCACGATCACATCCGGGCGAAACGTCTGGATGATCGCGAGCGCTTCCTGACCGTTCCCCGCGGGTACGACCTCGAAGCCCTCGTCCTCGAGCGCCGTGAACAGGAGCTCACGGATATCGGGGTCGTCGTCCACCACGAGCACACGCTTCCCGGCCACCGTGCCGTACATTGCCACACGTCATTGGGCGGGCGTACAACCGAGCCTAGTGCGTGGTCCGCAGCGAGACCGCGAAGACGGCCGGAATGAGTACGAACCCGACCGCAAAAAGGGACACCCATAACAACAGCGCCTCGAGGTGGCAGGAGATAGCGGGAGCGCACCCTTCGAGGGACCGCGCGCGCTCGATGAGAAGAAGCGGCAGGCTCGCAGGGGAGGCGACGACAGAAGCGGCCACGAACGTCGTCGCGACGGTCGCGAATCCGCGTTCGATCCCTCCCGCGCGGCGGTCGATGACACGCGCTTGCCATCGTGCCCACGCGAGCGCGAGCACCGAGATGACCGCAGCGAGCGCGATGGAGAGCGGAAATCGCTCGGTAAATCCTTGGTCTAAAACGCGTGGCAATGCAAGCTCGATTACCGTCAGCGCGGCCCAGTAAGCGAGCTTGATCGTGGTGATGCGTCCGACGAGAAGGGCGAGGGTCTTTTGCCGAGGGAGCGGAGGCCGCTCGCCTACCGATAGCTCGTCCACCACTTCTGCAGGAAGTACATCGCGGCGATGAGGATGAACACGGTCACGAGGACCATGTAGAACTCGTTGGCTTCGCTGACTTCGGCGATCACTTCAGGCTCTGAAGATACTCGATGATCGCCTTGATCTGATCGTCGCTCAGCGAGCCGCCATATGCGGTACCGAAGGGGGGCATCACGACGCCGGGCTTGACCGCGGGCGGGTTCTGGATCCAGTGCAGCAGATAGTCGGAGTCGCCCGCGGCCTGCTTTGCCTTGTTCTCGTTGTTGAGCGGCCCCTGCGTGCCGTAGTGACCGAGGTTCGGCGCCTGCGCGAGCGGGCTCGCCGTGTTCGGGTCGAAGCTGTGACATGACACGCACGCCGCCTGCGGGTTGTTCAGCGTCAGCGCTTTGCCGAGCTCGATGCCCGTCAACACCTGGGGCTTGGGCGGGTTCGGCTCGAGCGGAAGATGCCCGTCCTCGGCACCCGAGGTGTGCTGCCGTACGGTCACGACATCGGCCCATTCCTGGTCGGTGCCGAACATGATGAAGTTCACTAGCTGCTGGATCTGCTCGTCGTTCAGCGAGCCCCCCTCGGTGTCGCTCCAGGCAGGCATCGAGATCGAGCCAGGCGGCTTCGCGCGGCCCCTCTCGATCGTGAGCGTGATGAGATCCGTCGTCGCCTTCAGCTTCGTCGGATCGCTCTTGAGGTTGTCGTACTTGAAGGCGGGCTTGTTCAACGGAAGGCCCGGGAGATCCTTGCGCTCGGGGTCGCTCTGCCCGAGCCCGGTCTTGCCGTGGCAATCGAAGCAGAAGTTCGCGTAGAGATTGCGGCCGCGCTCGATCGACTTCTCCAGCTGCTGCTGCGATGCCACCTTGTCGCGCCAGCGCTCCGAGTGCGCATCGGCGCGGACGACGAAGAGCGTGAAGAAGTAGCCGCCGACGAGCGCGAAGACCGCAAACAACATTCCCGCGCCGAGCAGGATCTTCCGATCGAGATTCGCGCTGATCTCGAGCGGATCCGGTGCCGCTGGAATCGGTGCGACGTAGTAGGGCGTCGGCTGCTCGATCGTCTCGCCGGCCGCGTAGTGCTGCTCGATGAGCTCCGCTCCGGTCTTCTCCGGCGGCTCCAGTGATTGCTGGTGGAAGATGAGGTAGCCGAAGAACGCCAGGAAACCGCCGAACAACAGAACGCTGACCACGGCCAGGACTACGTTCAGGTCGATCTGCATTACTCGGTGATCTCGAGAACTTTCGGGTCCCAGACGTTCGCCTGGCGATCGATGACGTTGAGCGGGTTCGTGTCGACGATGAGCGTGCCGCCCGCGTCGGCGACGATGTGGAAAAGCTGCAGCGGCTTCGGCGCCGGGCCACCTTTCACGACCGCGGTGTGCTTGTCGTAGAGCGAACCGTGGCAGGGGCAGTGGAACTGGTCCTCTGCGGCATTCCAGGGGACGCTACAACCGAGATGCGTGCACTTCCGATACGCGGCGATGAGCCCGCCGGGCGCATGGATGAGGAAGAACTTACCCTCGAGGTTGAGGATCGGCGTGTCGTTCGTCGCTTTGAACTGAGCGAAGACGCTGTCTTTGGAGCCGACGGCGAGTTTCACACCCAAGCCGAGAATCTTATTCACTTTGATGAAGGGGACGGTGAGCGCCGTGATCTCGGTGACCGCGAGGAGCGTCCCGGCCAGAAATCCCAGCCGAAAGAGCTGCCGCCGCTTGATGCGGCCGACGAGCCCCTGAAACGTCGAGTCGGTGTGTGGCCGGATCATATGTTCGGCTCGAGGCACTGGTGCGTCGACGGCACGCCCCAGGGTGGGAAGAGATCCATGCCGGGACCGCGCATGGACGTACCCACGACCGTGAGCACGAGATACACGGCGACGAATCCGGTGTAGATCGCGATCATCCACTCGCGCGTGTTGGCCGCGTAGAGGCGCTTCACGATGAGCACGAGGAGCACCGAGAGGCCGATCATCACCACGATCGGGATGATGTAGTTGGGCAACAACTGTTTCCCGCCCGGAAGATACCGGCTCGCTTTCTCGATGTAGCCGAAGCCGCCCCGCTCTTCCGGGATTTTCAGGAACGCGTCGAGCAGGATCAGCGAGAACGTCCCGACCGTCGCGAAGACCGCGGCGAAGATCGTGATGCGCTTGCCGTTCGCGCTCGTGAAGTAGATCCCGACCCCTTCCCGGCTTCGGTCGATGTACGGGATCGCCGCCATGAACGTGAGCCACACCGTCGGGACGACGACCCCCGCGAGACCCTTGTCCATGTGGAGCAGGAGCTCTTGGAGGTTGAGCAGATACCACGGCGCCTTCGACGGGTTCGGCGTGCAGTCCGGCGTGGCGTGATCCTGGAGCGGCGCGTTGAAGGCGGCCGCGATGACGAAGAGACCGATGGACCAGAGCATCGCCGCGATGAACTCGATCACCAGAAGGTGCGGCCACACCATCGCGGTGTCCTCGACGCGCTTGTCGACGCGCACGATCGAGTCCTGACGCACAAATGCGAGGAGCCGGAGCCGCTTCTCCTGTCCCGGATATGGCTGCGGGCCGCGAGGAGTCGTCACGTCTGGCTAGCCGCGCTCGCTCGGGTGCGGCGCGGGCGCGCGTACGGCTCGGCTGTCGCCTTCGCCGGCTGCTTGGCGTGTGGCCTTCGGCCCACGCCGCAGTAGCCAGCAGCGAGGAGCGAGGCATGCCGCCGCCAAGCGGCCGCGGCCTCGCGGACGGACGTGGGGTGACGACTCACAGCGGTCCGGTGATCCCGCCGTCTTTCCTGATTCGCCAGAAGTGGATGGCGATCAGGAAACCGGTGGCAAGCGGTAATCCGACGACGTGAAGCACGTAGAACCGAAGAAGCGCGTTGGGACCGAGCTGGAATCCGCCGAACAGGACGAAGCTGAACTCGTCGCCGATGAACGGCGTCGCGCGAGCGATCTCGTAGCCGACCGTCACGGCCCAGAACGCGAGCTGGTCCCACGGAAGCAGGTAACCCGTGTACGAGAGCAGGATCGTGAAGAAGAAGAGCAGCGTACCGATGACCCAGTTGAACTCACGCGGGGGCTTATAGGAACCCGTGTAGAAGACGCGGATCATGTGGAGGAACACGGTGATGACCATGCCGTGGGCGGCCCAGCGGTGCATGTTCCGGAGCAGTTGGCCGAACACAACGACGGTCTCGAGGTCCTTGATGTCGCCGTAGGCGTTGTACACGCCGTCCACGGACGGGTGGTAATAGAACATAAGGAGCGTCCCGGTCAGCGTGAGGATGAGGAACAGGAAGAATGAGAGCCCGCCCATGCACCACGTGTAGGGGATCGAGAGTGCGTGACGGCGAACCTTGACCGGGTGGAGGTGCAGGAAGACGTTCGTGAAGACCGCGAGCGACTGGTTCTTGCGGGAATCGGGATAGCCGTGACGGAAGAGCGATCTCCAGATGTAGCTCGTCTTCGTCTTCTGCCAGATCTGGGCGGGTATCTCGAGCACTAGTGCCTAACGAGCTCCTTCTCATTCACGTCCGCGTGGTGACCGTTCCCGTTGTGATCGTGGCCGTTCACCGGTTTGTACCCCACCGCGAGCTTCGGATCGTATTGCGGTAGCGGGCGTGCCGCTTTCTTGGCCGCAACGGTCAAATCGAGGTGGATCTCGTCATCGATGGACTCTTTGGGCAGGACGTTGCCGACAGCGGGCATGACCGTCCCGTAGCGATTCATGGTGATGGCGTCGGTCGGGCAGCGGATGACGCAGAGCGCGCAACGGATGCACGCGGTCTCGTCGAGGTAGAACGCGACGCCGTTCTGCCACTTCTTGGCCTCGCCGACCGCCGGGATGGAGCCGTCATCGACGATGTCGCTCATATCGACCATGTGGATGACGTCCATCGGGCACACGTCGACGCAGCCACCGCAGATGATGCAGAGCTCGCCGATGATCTCGATGTTGAAGTTGCACTTGAGGCATCGGTCCGACTCGGCGATGGCCTGAGCCTCGGTGTAGCCCTGATTGATCTCGAGGAAGAGCCCACGCCGATCTTCCTTGGAGAGCTTCGGCATCTCCTGGCGGGGGATCCGGTCGTAATCGACGGACATATTGTGATAAACGCGCGCGAGCTCGCCCTCGAGCGAGATCATCCCGATGTTGTCCGGAGTCGACGACCGCCGGAGCGTCACGACCTCGTGGTACTCGGGCACGTTCACCGAGACGGCGTTCTCATCGAGGAACCGTGCAATCTGCTGCGCCGCGGAGCGTCCGTCGGCGACCGCCTCGATGATCGTGGTCGGCGCGGTCCGGTAGTCGCCGCCGATGAATATCTTCGGCACGATCGTCTGGTAGGTCTCGGGGTCAACCTTGATGTCGCGCCAGCGCTTCACGCGGAACTCGGGGAAATCCTTCGAAAGCCAGCTCGTCTCGGGCGCCTGCCCGAGCGCGAGCAGGACCGTGTCGCACGGGATCTCGAACTCGGTCCCAGGGATGGCGACGGGGCTGCGGCGTCCCTTCTCGTCCGGGTCGCCGAGCTTGTTGCGGATGAAGACCACGCCGCGCACGCGGCCGTTCGGATCGGCGAGCACCTCCGTCGGCGAGACGAGGTAGACGAACTCGATTCCCTCACGTTCTGTCTCGGTGAGCTCCTCCTCGTCGACGACCATCTCCTCGCGGCTGCGACGGACGATGACGTACATGTGCTCAGCGCCGAGGCGCCACGACGTGGACGCACAGTCCATCGCGGTATAACCCGAGCCGAGGATGATCACGCGCTTCCCCACATCGACCGGCCGGCCGCGGTAGGCGCGCTCGAGGAAGACGATGCCGGCCATGACGCCCTCGGAGTCCTCGCCGGGGATGCCGATGTAGTTCGGCTCGAAACAGCCCGCCGCGATGAGCACCGCGTCGTTCTCGTCATGGAGCTCGCGCAGCGCGACATCGCGGCCGACGTAGGTCGAAAGGCGGAGGTCGACGTTCTCGTTGACGATGCCCGCGATGTCGCGGTCGATGACCTCGCGTGGCAGTCGGAACGGCGGCACGCCCGCGAGCGTGGTGCCGCCCGCCTGGTCGAGCGCGTCGTACACGGTGACGCCGAAGCCGAGCTTCGACAGGTCGCTCGCGGCGGCGAGGCCGGCGCAGCCGGCGCCGACGATCGCGACCGTACCGCGCGGCGGCCCGAAGACAGGCGCCGGCGGCTGCGTGTATCCGCGCCCATCGACCCTGACGTTCTGGTGCGTCCAGTCGGAGAGGAACTTCTTCACGTAGCGGATCGAGAGGGGCTTGTCGACCTCCTTGCGCCGGCACGCCGTCTCGCACGGCGCGGCGCAGACCGATCCGCAGATCGACGCCATCGGGTTCGGGTCGAGCGCGAGCTCCCACCCCTTTTCGAACTCGCCGGCAGCCGCGAGGTTCAGATAGCCCCGGCAGTTGGTCTTCACGGGACAGGCTTCCTGGCAGGGAATGTTCTCCTGGTACCAGGCGGGACCGACCTCTACGACCTGGTAGAGCTCTCTCATCAGCGGCGTCAGTCATGCTACCGGCGCGTAGTGGGCAGTCAAACGCGTACGACGATCACCGAACGCAAGACCCGACTCGATGGATCGGTCGTGGAATACGCGTGCGAGGCCCTTCTGGTAGAGCCCGGGAGACGCGCGGTCGTGCGCTACGTCACCGATCAGGACCGGCCGCTCGAAGGAACCGACCTCTTCCTGCGCAAGGGCACGGTGACCGTCGGCCATTTCTGGACGGACCGTCCGTACAACGTCTACCACTGGCTCGACCGAGGCCGCACCATCGCGCTCTACATGAGCATCGCCAGCGACACGACGATCGAGCGGGCGGCGATCGCATACCGCGACCTCGTCGTCGACATCCTCATTCGTCCGTCGGGCGCGATCGAGATACTCGACGAGGACGAGCTCCCGCCTTCGATCGAGCCGCGCTACCGCCTGGCGATCGCGAAGGCGCTCGAGACAGGAGTCACCGAAGCGCGCCGCCTGGTAGCTGAGATCGAGCGAGAGACGCGGGCCGTGCTGCCCAGTTGATCCTCGCGCTCAAGCTCGTCCTGACGCCGACGCTCATCGCGGTCGCGACGCTCGCCGGTCGGCGCTTCGGCCCATCCATCAGCGGCTGGCTCGTCGGACTTCCCTTCACATCGGGTCCGGTTTCGCTGTTCCTCGCGCTCGAGCAGGGCACGGGCTTCGCCGCGGCGGCCGCGGCCGGTTCGATCGCGGGCGTGGCAGCGTCGGCGGTCTTCGCCGTCGCCTACGCCGCCACGGCGCGTCGCTTCGGCTGGCCGGCATCGCTCGCCGTCGCGAGCCTCGCCTTCGCCGTCGCGGTGATCGTCCTCCGCGCGCTACCGCTCGAGAGCGGCGTTCCCCTGCCGCTCCTTGCCCTGTACGCGGGCGGGGTCGCGTCGGCGATCGTGGGCATCCGGCTCATCTCGGCGCCTGGTGTCCTCGAAGAGGCTCCCGCCGCGCCGCGGTGGGACCTGCCCGTGCGAATGGTCGTCGCGACGGGCCTGGTCGTCGTCATCACGAGCGCCGCGCCGCTCCTCGGTCCCACGTTAAGCGGTCTGCTCACGACATATCCGGTGTACGCGGGCGTGCTGGCGGTCTTCGCGCACGCGCAGCGCGGCGGCGCCGCGGCCGCGCAGGTCGTGCGCGGCTTGTGCTACGGGATCATCGCCTTCGCGACGTTTTTTCTGGCCATCGGCGCGCTCATCGATCGCGCGGGCATCGTCCCAGCGTTCGCCGCTGCCGCGGCTGGTGCGATCGTCGTCCAGGCAACGACGTTGGCGCGGATCAGGAAAGGTTCGCCTTCACCGACAACTTGACGTTGCCTTTGAGCGCGCGAGAGATCGGGCAATTGTCCTTGGCGTCCTCGGCGGCACGGAGGAACTTGGCAGCATCGGCGCCCGGGACGTCGCCCTTCACCTCGAGGTCGCTCGATACAACGGTCCAGCTGTCGCCGACCTTGTCGAATGTCACTTTCGATGAAACCTCGAGGCGGTTCGGGCGGGCGCCCGCTCGCGCGAGACCGGCGGAGAGGGCCATCGCGAAACATGAGGCGTGGGCAGCGGCAAGGAGCTCCTCCGGACTTGTCTTGCCACCCGGAGCTTCGGTCCGCGCGCTCCACGAGACGGGCAGATCGTTGACCTTTCCGCTCGAGACTCCGCTCACGCTCCCGGTACCACTCAACAGGTCACCGCTCCAGACAGCGCGGGCTTCCCTTGTCGCCGCCACGTCACACCTCCCTGGGTTGGCTCACAGGGTACGGAGGTGGCGGCTCGCGCGTTGGAAGCGGCCTGACTCAGGCCGCGGCGGAGGTGGACGCTGCCGACTTGGACTTGTCGTTGCGGGGCGTTTGGATTGAGGTGATGACCGCTCGCCGCGCGACCGCGTCGCCGTGTGTGGCCGCTATGCGTTCACGAACGTCCGCAACGGACTCGCCGCGCATGTGGTGGACGATGTTCTCGTCGGTCCGCCAGAAATAGGCGTTCATGCCCGGTACAACAGGAGGCCCGCGTGCAAGATTCCGCGATCCCGCTCAGCGGACTCCGGATGTATCGCATTTATCGAGATCGCCGGTCTGATAGCCCGTGCGGAACCATTGCTGGCGCTGCGCAGCCGAGCCATGCGTCCACTTCTCCGGCTGAACGCGACCCTGCGTCTCCCGCTGGATGCGATCGTCGCCGACGGCCGCGGCTGCATCGAGTGCCTGCGCGATCTCCGCATCGCTAGGCGCCTCGAGATACCCGGTGTCCGCGCCATGCCGCGCCCACACGCCGGCGAGGCAGTCTGCCTGCAGCTCGACGCGTACGGATTGGGCGTTCGATCCGGTCTGGGTGAGAAGGCCGAGCTGGTTTTGCACGTGGTGCCCGTACTCGTGAGCGACGACGTACCCCTGCGCGAACGGTCCGCCCTTCGCGCCGAAGCGCTCCTGTAAATCCTGGAAGAAGCTGATGTCGAGATACACCTTCTCGTCCTCGGGGCAATAGAACGGTCCCATCGCCGCCTCGGCGAAACCGCACGCACCCTGGGTCGCGCCGGTGTAGAGGACGGTCTTCGCCCGAAGGTACGTGTCGCCGCGCCGCGCGAATTCGTCGCCCCAGTATTTCTGGATGCTGTCGACGAAGCCGACGATGCGGCAGTCGTCGCGCTTGTTCGCGTCGGCGCCGGTCTGGCATTCCTGCACCGATGGAGCGCCGTCGACCGAAGGATTCGTCGCGGAGTAGTCGGAGAGCGGATTCACGCCGAGGAGGAGCGCGACGATAAGGAGGACCAGACCGATGCCGCCACCACCGACGATCACCGGTCCGCCGGCGCCGCCTCCGAATCCGCCGCGACCCCTTTGGTCTTCGACCTGCGACGGATCGAGTGGGGCGTCGCCGCGAAATGTCACGATCGTACGGACCGCAATTCGGCGGTCAGCGGGGTAGGCTGTTGCGCGTGGCGAAAAAGGTGGAACCGACCGAGGGCGTGTGGGAAATCCATCGTGGAAAACCTCGGCCGAAGAAATCGCGACGCAGGATCGGCTCGGTCGAAGACCTTCACTACAACAACCCCTACGGCTACAAGATCGAGCGCGTCTGGTTCGACGGGCATGTCGTGTTCGCGACCGAGCAGGGCGACCTCGAGGTCGACCCGAAGAAGATCAAGGTCGCTCAGGAATACCAGATCGTGTACTCGGCACGTCTCGACCGAAATCGGAAGCTCATCAGCGCCGAACGAGTCCGCGGGCAGTTCAACATCTACGACTCCATCCCGGGCATGAAAAAGTACAGCCCGATCTGGCAATTCAATTACGTGATCGTGCCACGGGATTACGTCGCGAACGCGCTGCGTTCGGAGCGGGATTGTCTGCGAAGCGGTTACGAGATCCATAAGAGCTTCGACTTCGAGAACTGACCGGTACTCTAACGGCCTGCGGTCGCAGGCCCGCCGACCGACGACAGCCAGGCCGCGCCTTCCTCGCGACGGCGAAAACGATGAACCACGAGATGCCCGTACTCCGGGCGGGCCAGGATCGGCGGCCACTCACGCTGGCGCCGGCGGTGCGTCTTGAGCGCCCACCAGAAGAGGCTGTCGCGCGACGCGAACTGATTGCGGAAGGTCTCGCGGTTGCCGGTCCCGGGCCAGAGCTCCTCGCGACTTCGGATCCGCCGTACGGCGCGGGCGAAGAGCCGCGGGAGGATCGCGCGAAGTGGTGGGTCGAGCCAGATCACGGTGTCGGCGCGTGGCCATACCAGATCGCGCGCGCCACGCCGGCCGTAGTTGCCGTCGATGACCCAGGCCTCGCCCTCCACGGCACGAGCGACGCGCTCCTTGAAGACCTCGACCGGTACGAGCGTCCAGTCGCGGCCCCACGCGAGCGCGTCGAGCTCGATACAAGGCACGCCGAGCCGGCGCGCCAGCTCACGCGCGAAGGTCGTCTTGCCCGAGCCGGTCGTGCCGACGACGGAGATCCGTTCCGAGCTACTACCTCGCCGACTTCCCGTGTGCCGGGCTTGGATCGACGTTCATGAGGACGTAGTCGCTCAGCCTGCGATCCCGTTCGGTCGCCGCGCTGAGGATCTCTTTCACGATCGCGGCGACGCGTACGGCCTCTTCGTAAGGCGCGTGCTTGGTCTCGCCGCCTTTCCGTCCGCCTCCGCTTGCGGTCTTCCTGTCGTACCCAACGTCCAGGTTGATGTAACGGTGATAGCTCATGCCTCCCCCTCCTGCCCTCATGGGGCCGCGTACCAGCGGAGATAGTCCTCGGGTAGTCAAGCGCCTAACCGGGCGCTCCTAGACTCGGGTCTCGTGCCGCAGGAACGGAAGGTCGTGACCATCCTGTTCGCGGACATCGTCGATTCGAGCGGCACGACCCGCTCGTATGACGCCGAGGTGCTCCGCGCGGCCCTCGCGCGCACGTTCACCAGGACGCGCGAGATTCTCGTCGCGCACGGCGCGACGGTCGAGAAGTTCATCGGCGACGCCGTGATGGCGGTCTTCGGTGTACCGGCGGCGCACGAGGATGACGCTGAGCGAGCCGTCCGCGCGGCGCTCGCGCTTCGGTCCGAGGTCTCGGCGCATGGCGGCGAGGGCAGGCCGCGGTTCACCCTGCGGATCGGGATCAACACGGGTGAGGTCGTCACCGGCGACGGCGAGGGCGCGGAGTTCCTCGTGACCGGCACGCCCGTGATCGTCGCGGCGCGTCTTGAGGAGAACGCGCGGCACGGAGAGATACTCGTCGGTCCGATCACGCGCCAGATCACGCGTGGACGGATCGTCTATGACACGCCGCGCGTCATCGACGCGAAAGGGATCGGACCGCTCGAGGCGGCCGCCGCGCTCGACACCGCTGCCATAGGAACGTCGCCGCAGATGAGTCCGTTCGTGGGGCGGGACCCTGAGATGCGCCTCCTCGAACAGATCCACTCGCGAGTGGGTCGCACCGGCCGGCCTCACCTCGTCACCGTCTACGGCGAGGCCGGAATGGGAAAGTCGCGCCTCGCGACCGAGTTCCTGCGGACGCTCGACCCGAACGAGCCCATGGCAAGGGCGACGTGCTTGCCCTACGGACACGCCATCACCTACGGTCCGCTGCAGGAGCTCATCCGCGGCGAGGCCTTGATCACGGCGACCGACGCTCGCGACGTCGCTCGATCGAAGATCGAGACGCGTGTTTCGGGGATGGCCGGCCTCGACGAGCAGGAGGCGCGGGTGATCGCGCACGAGCTTACGGCTCTCGCGCTCGCCGATGAAGGCGGACCCCCGGGCGAGCTCGCGTCAGGCGAACGCCGGAGGGAGCTCGCGCTCGGCATGACCCGCTATCTGGAGGCGCGCCTGGGCACGGCCACCGGGACGATCGTGCTCGAGGATCTGCACTGGGCCGAGGAGCCGTTTCTTGCGCTGCTCGAAGAGCTTCTCGATCACCTGCGAGCCCCGCTGCTGCTCCTGTGCCTCGCACGACCGGACCTCCTCGAGCGCCGATCCAGCTGGGGTTCCGGTCGCACCAACGCGGTCGCGATATCGCTCGACGCCCTCGACGTGCGGGACACGCGGATCCTGGCACGCGCGCTTCTCGACGAGAGCGGTGGGTCGCGGGTCGATGAGATCGCCGAGCGCACCGAGGGCAATCCACTGTTCGTCGAGGAATACGCGCGCATGCTCGGTGAGAAAGGCGTCGAAGCCGTCGTCCCGCCGACGCTTCAGGGCGTTATCGCCGCCCGCCTGGACGCCACCAGCTCGGCGGTGAAGCGCCTCGTACAGGAGGCCAGCGTGATCGGTCGTGCCTTCTGGCTCGACGCACTTCCGACGGGCGCGGGCACACGCGAGGTCGACGAGGCCGAGCGACGCGGTCTCATCTCGCACCGCGCGCGGCGAGGACCGACCGGGACTCCCACGTTCGTCTTCAGGCACGGGCTCATCCGCGACGTGGCCTACGCGTCGCTCTCCAAGGCCGAGCGGGTCCGCGTACACGATCACTACTCGCGATGGCTCGAGAACGCCGCGGGCGAGCGGGCGCAGGAGTACGCCGAGATCGTCGCGTACCACGCGGAGCGCGCGTTCGAGCTCGCGCACGAGCTCGAGCCCGCGAGCGCCGCCGATCTCGGAGAGCGCGCGTTCGCGCATCTCGCGAGAACGGCCGGCGCGGCGTCGGCACGCGGAGAATTCCGCGCGGCACGCGAGCTGAACGATCGCGCTCTTCGCATCGGGGACGGGGCGAAGGTCGCGCCGTCGGAGCAGGCTTCGGCACGGACGCTTGCCGCCATCCTGAGGCTGCGGCTGGATTCCGACTCCACCGCGGTCACTGAGCTCGATCGAGCGATCGCCGCGGCTCGCGCCCTTGGACCGAGCACCGAGCTCGTCCGTCTCCTCGTCTGGCGCGCTTCCTCGGTGACGATCTTCGACGACATCGAGGAATCGGAGCGCCTTTTCGCTGAGGCGGTCGCCGCCGCCGCGGAGACCGGCGACCAGGAGATCGTCGCGTACGCGGTCTGGGCCTCCGCCGAGCCGCTCGGCCTGACAGGGCGGCTCGAAGAGCAGGCGCGGCTGCTGGAGGACGCCCTTGGCCAGATACGCGCAAGCGGCGCTGTCTACGAGGTCGCGTGTCTCGCGGAAATCTCCACGAACGCGATTGCGCGCGGCGATCGCAAGGAGGCCCGCCGCATCGCCGACGAAGCGGTTGCGGCAGCACGGGCGTCGGGGCGGAGGATGGAACGGTGGCGGGCAGCGTGGGCGCTCGCGGCGAGCATGTTGGTGAATAACGACGCGGGATCACTCGATGCCGCCGAAGACGCGCTCGTCCTGGCGCGCGAGGTCGGCGGTCCCGGCGCCCTCGCAGAAGCCGCCGAGCTCGCGAGCCGGGCACGGCAGCAAAGCGGCGATCTCGAGGGCGCGCAGGCCGTGCTCGACGAGACGTTCGCGGAGCTGGACCCAGCGCGAATGCCCGTGCAACGCGAAGCGATCACCCGTCTTGAAACGCGACGCAGCGAAGTGGCGCTCGCACGCGGCGATCTCCCGCTCGCGCGGACCTCCGCGGCGACGGCGGTCCGTCTTGCGCCACGCGGGCATGTTGAGGTTCGCACCTCCGCGCTCCTGGCAATGGCGTCGGTCGATCTCGCGGAGGCGCGTCGCGACGAGGCCCGGCGTCACATCGACGAGGCGAACGCGCTGGTGGCTCCGTCCGGGTATCGCGACCTGAGCGAGCGCGCCAAGCGCATGGCGGAAGACCTGAGCGCGAGGTCGAAAGCGCGCTGACGGCGGGCGGTGCTATGTTCGGCCGACCCCGTGAAACTTCAAGAATTCCAGGCGAAGCAGATCCTCGCGCGCGCGGGCATCCCCATTCCGGACGGCCGCGTCGCCACGTCACCGGCGGAAGCCGAGGCCGCGGCGAAGGCGATCGCGGCGCCGGTCGCGGTGAAGGCGCAGGTGCACACGGGTGGACGCGGAAAGGCCGGCGGCATCAAGGTCGCGAGGACGCCGGCGGAAACGAAAGCCGCGGCCGGGGCCATCCTGGGCATGGACATAAAAGGACTCCGCGTGGAGAAGGTCTACGTCGAGCGCGCGGCCGACGTCGCGAGCGAGCTCTACCTCGGGATCACGCTCGACCGCGATCGGCGCCGCCCGGTGGTGATGCTCTCGACGGTCGGCGGGATGGACATAGAAGAGGTGGCGGCGTCGCGTCCTGAGGCCATCGCCCGCGGCTGGCCGAGCCCGCTTCTCGGCCTCCTCCCTTTTGAAGCGCGTGCGCTCGTGTTCGCGGCTGGCGTGGCGCCCGCGCAGCGCGAGGCCGTCGCCGACATCGCCCGGCGTCTTTATCGCGTGTACGGCGAGACCGACGCGACCCTCGTCGAGATCAACCCGCTGTTCGTCCAGAAGGACGGCTCGATCCTGGCCGGCGACGCGAAGCTCGACATCGACGACAACGCCCTCTTCCGACAGACGGAGCTCGCGAAGCTCAAGGAGATTTCGGCGGACGAGGCAGCAGAGGAGAAGGCGCGCGCGCTCGGATTCAGCTTCGTGCAGCTCGACGGCGACGTCGGGATCATCGGCAACGGCGCCGGGCTCGTGATGGCGACGCTCGACGCGGTGCAGAGCGCGGGCGGTCGCGCCGCGAACTTCCTCGACGTCGGCGGCGGGGCAAAGGAAGCGGTCGTGAAAGCCGCGCTCGAGATCGTGCTGTCGAATCCTCGCGTTCGGAGCGTCCTCATCAACATCTTCGGCGGCATCACGCGCGGCGACGAGGTCGCGAAGGGAATACTGGATGTGATCGCGCAGCACCCGCCGCGCGTTCCGCTCGTGGTGCGGCTCTCGGGGACCGAGGCCGAGGCGGGGCAGAAGCTCCTCGAGAAAGCTCCGCTCGAGTCGCGCGCGACGATGGATGAAGCCGCCGCGGAGGCGGTTCGCCTCGCGAAGGAGCCCGCACGCGCATGAGCGTGCTGTTGGGGAGCGAAACGCGGGTCATCGTTCAGGGACTCGGACGCGAAGGCCGCTTCCACGCGGAGCGGATGAAGGAATACGGGACCAAGGTGGTCGGCGGCACGAAGCCTGGCGCCGGCGGCACGTCGATCGACGGGATCGCGATGTTCGACACCGTTGCGCAGGCGGTCGACGAGACCGGCGCGAATGCGTCGATCGTGTTCGTTCCAGCGCCGGCCGCGATGGACGCGCTGCTCGAGGCGATCGACGCAGAGATCGACCTCGTGATCGCCATCACCGAAGGAATTCCGATCGCCGACATGCTGAAGGTCGCGGCGGTCCTCGAGACGGCTGCCACCACGCTCGTCGGACCGAATGGGCCGGGCGCGATCACGCCTGGGCAGAGCAAGATCGGCATCATGCCGGCCGAGAACTTCTCGCCTGGCGGCGTCGGCTTCGTCTCCCGCAGCGGCACGCTCACATACGAGATCGCCGACCTCCTCACCCGCGCCGGACTGGGGCAGTCCACCTGCATCGGCGTCGGCGGCGATCCAGTCGTCGGCCTGCCGACGCCGGACGCGGTCCGTCTCCTCAATGAGGATCCCGAGACCGAGGCGATCGTGATCGTTGGCGAGATCGGCGGCTCCGCCGAGGAGCGCGCGGCCGAGTACATGCGCGCCGAGGGAAAGAAGCCAGCGGTCGCCTTCATCGCCGGCCGGTCCGCACCGCCGGGAAAGCGCATGGGCCACGCCGGCGCGATCGTGTCTGGAAATCAAGGCACGGCCGAATCGAAGGTGCGGGCGTTCGAAGAAGCAGGCATCCCCGTCGCGAACGCGCCGAGCGAAATACCGAGACTCGTGAAAAGAGCGCTCCGGCGCTAAGTCGGTTCGGTTTTGCGAGGGTCGGGCCTGCCTCTTTCTCGCGCAGCGCGCCTACGCGCAGCGCCCTGATGATATTGACAGCGGCGCTGGGATAGGTATGTACCTGACGCAGAGAACAGATAAATAGCCAACGTCGGCGCAAGGGGGCAAGAAATGGCGAACGCTAGCCATCGCATCCTCGACACGGAGACGGGGACGGAATACGAAGCAAAGGCGGCAGCAGGACGTGACCTCGCCCATCTGGTGAACGGCGATCCAAAAGATCAGTTCGTGTGGTTCCAGATCGCGAGGACCTACCCGGAGCGGTTCCGCGTCTGGAACGGACGTGCGTGGGTTCGACTCGATGACTCATCGGCGCCGGTCGGCACGCTGCGCCCAAATGATCCTCCGCCTGGGGCGCGAAGCGGCACGCGACTCACCACACTCGCGATCGACGAGCGGAAGTACGCCGAAGTGAGGGCGCTACTTGGTACGTCGACGCTCAAAGACACGGTCGACCGTGCATTCGACGAGGTATTGGTGCGCGCCGCTCGTGCGCGAAGCATCGACCGTCTACGGAACATGGATGGCATCGATCTCGACAAGCGCTCGGTGATGGACAAAGCCTGGCGCTGATGCCGACATATCTCGCGGACAAGAGCGCTTTGGTGCACATGAAAGATCCGCACGTGGCAGCCAAACTTGCGCCGCTGATCATGGATGGAGAGATTGCTACATGCGGGGTTGTCGAACTGGAGGTTCTCTATAGCGCCAGGACTGAACGGCACCTAGCCGCAACGCGTACGGAACGTGCCGCGGCGTTGCCGCGGATCGCGATCGTCGAGAACGATTTTCAAAGAGCCGAGGACGTCATCACGCAGCTTGCGAGGCGGGGGCATCGTCGGGCCGCAGCCTGCCTGATCTTCTCATTGCGGCCGCAGCGGAGCGTTCGCAACTCATCGTCGTGCACTACGACAGCGACTACGACACCATCGCAGCCGTGACGGGTCAGCGCGTCGAATGGATCGCCCCGACGGGGAGTCTCTGAGCACGCCACGGATCAAGTGGAGGCCGAGCTTTAGCTGTTAGGCGGCCGGGCGCACGAGAGGAAGCAGCTTCTTTGTCCCACCGAACTCCTGGATGGCGTGGCCCGAGCTGTCGACGAGAAACAACATCCGCTCAAAAACCGGCGGCGTCGCGCCTTCGGGAATCGCCCAGCGGAAGGTGAAGGTTCCGTCGAAATAACACGAGACGATGCTCTCGTCGCCAGGGTGCGACCGGAGCGGTGACTGCCCAGGACCGGCGTGGCTGCCTCCTGGGGAGAACATCCCGTTCTCTTGCCAGTTGGCGATCTCCACTGCCGTCGATTCGAATACGGCGACCAGCTGCACCGGATCGCTGCCCAAAGCTCGCGCCCGGAGCGCCTCACACCGCTCCGGGAGCATCGGCGTCGCTGGTTGGGCGATCGCAACACGCTCGGACGGCCAATCGGCAGCACCGCCGCATGCGAACAAGGTAACGGCAAGAACCAGCAGGGCAGCTGGACTGAGCCTCACTCGCTCAGTCTGCCCGACGATCCGGACGATCAGTCCACTCGCTTGGATCGGACGCGTTACAGAACGGGCAAACGAGCGTTCCTGAATCCGCGTGAAGGGTCGGCAAGACGGTCTTCGTCCGGTAGAGTGCTAGCGGATGAGATTGCGGCGCATCGCGACGTTTCTCCTCACGCTCGTGGTCTCGACCGTTTGGCTGATCCCCACCGCCGCTCCGGGAACCGTCGCGAACGCGCAGACGCTCGGGCAGGGTTATTCCGTTGCCGGCGACTTCAAGGGCGCGGGATACCAGCAAATCGCAACGCTCTACGACCCGAACGACGACCTCGGTCTGCGGATCGCCGTGCTCGATCGCACCACCACCGATCCCAAGATGGTCGCGACGCAGTGGTTCGTCGCGGGTGCGAACAGCTTCGACCTGGGGCGCATGAAGGTCGCCGCGCTCGACCTGAACGGCGACGGCAAGACCGACCTCGCGGTCCTCTACAACGACGGCAACTTCACGGTGCGTCTCGTCGAGTGGATCTCGACCGGAAGCGCGTTCACATACCTGGGCACCGTCTGGCGCCACACGAACTTTGACTGGCAGCAGGCCGGAGATCTGCTGACCGGGAAATTCACCAATAGCGGCATGCCGGGGATCCTCATCCCGTACGCGCAAGACAACTTCGACATGAAGTTCCTCTATCTCGAGGCGACCGCGGCGGGCATCCGCTATCCCGGCGACCGCGGCCTTTACGACTCGGGTCCGTACCAGATCTGGCCCGCACAGGCGCGCTTTGTCGCGGGCCGCTTCACGCGCACGACGGGCCCCGACCAGGTCGCGATGATCTACCAGTACGACGACGGCTCGATCAAGATCCACATCTTCGAGCTCGACTACGGCGGTAGCCTCGCGCCTCAGGGTGGCGGCTTCGCGGGACACTGGACCTCTCCCCCGAATTTCTTCGACATTACCAAGGCCCGCTTCGCCGCCGCTGACATCGATGGCGACAAGATGTCCGACATCGTCGACCTCTACGACTACCCCGACGGCTCATCCCGCGTCCATCTCATGCTCGCGGCGGACGGGCTCGCGCTCCGCGACGTGATCGGCGTCGCGTGGCCGGTCGGTGCGATGCCGTGGCTATCGACGCGGATCGTCACGGGCGACTGGAACAAGGACGGCAAGGACGACGTCGCGACGATCACGGCCGGACAGGACGGCGTGACCCACGTGGGGCTCCTCACGAGCGTCGGCCGCGCGCTCCATTACGACGCCGACGCGTGGACCACACCGGCGAGCGAGCTTCGGGCCCTCGGCTGCACGAATTGCTGGCCGCTGAACGGCATGCCGCTCCTCGCCGGCCAGCCGAATCCACACCGCCGCCCGCTCGCCGTCAAGATCGACAACGCGCCGGCCGCCCGACCGCACTACGGCATCAGCCAGGCGGACATGGTCTGGGAGCTTCTCGTCGAGGGCTTCATCACCCGCCTCGCCACCTATTACCACTCGCAGGATCCAGGGACGATCGGCGCGGTCCGCAGCGTTCGCTTCTCGGACCGCTACACGACGCCGATGGTGCGCGGGTCGCTCGTGTTCTCTGGCGCCTCGCAGCTCATGGAAAGTCTGGTGCGCGGCGACATCGCGGCCGGCCTGTACGTCGGTGTGTCGCCGCAGCTCGGTCAGGGCAACGCCTTCTACCGCTCGAATGTCGACGGAAAGGTGGCGCCGCACAACCTCTTCACGTCGTCTGACGCGCTCCGTGCCGCGACGAACGACGTCGGCGGAGGCGGCGCGGTCGACGTGCCGCGCTGGGACTTCCTCGCGCAGGCGAACCATCCGTCGACGATCGGCGGGTTCCTGGGCAGTGTCCCGGCGAGCACGCTGACCGTCCCGTATCGCGCCGACGCACTCGTCCGCTACGACTACGACCCCAACGCGAACGTCTACCTGCGCTACCAGTCGAACGGCGCGCGCATGGTGCTCGAGGTCGACGCGGCGAACGGCGCCTGGATCATGCCGAAGAACATCGTGATCATCCGCACGGACGTCGTGGTCACCAACGTCGTCGACGACGCCGGTGGCGCGCCGAGCCTTGACATGCGCCTTACCGGCTCGGGTCCCGCCTCGATCTTCCGCGACGGACTCCGTCAGGACGGGACGTGGTCACGAGCGAACCTCGTGGACCCGTTCGTGTTCACCAATCTCTACGGACACAGGATCTATCTCTCGCCCGGGCAGACGTGGGTCCACGTCGTCCCCATTGACTGGCAGGTCTACTCGAACTAACCGCGGCTATTTCGGCGGTGGAAGCGGCTTCTGGCTGAAATCGAAACAGTCGGTCATGCCGTCGGTCGTCGCCGTCCGCCTGTTCAGGGACGGAAGTCCGAATGTCGTCTCGCAGAACTTGATGAGACTCACGTGCGAGTGGAGCGCCTTCGAGAGATAGCCCGGTTTGGCGTACGGGCTGAGCACCAGACACCCCACGCGCGATCCGTATCGATACTGGCTCGTGTCGGCCGTGTACGAAGGGACGGCATCCTTGACCTTCTCCACCTCGGGCGGCGTCACGTGGTCAAACCATCCGCCCCAATCGTCCCACGTGATGAAGATCGCAACGTTCGGCCAGAGTCCACCTTTCACGATGGCGTTCACTTGCGCCACCGTCCATTGCATGCCGTGGGTCACGTTGCCGATGTTGGGGTCGGCCGGATTCGACGGGTCCCGCGGATGCTCGCTCTCGGCTTGGTCCGCGTACACCCACGTCACATCCGCGAGCTTGCCGGCGGCCGCATCGTGCGCGAACTGCGCCGAGGGGAGCTTCTTGCCGCGAAGACCCTCGATGTAGTCGAAAGCGTAGCCGTTGTAATTGCGCCAGGTCCGTCCAGCCTGCTGAAGCTGTGCGGGCAGTGACCCGAGCGCGAACTTCACGTTCGTGGGAAGCCGGTAGTGAGAGGGGTTGTCGAC